>Ga0209208_10000495_pt1 | contig 51314 bp, 43 predicted proteins | sample S1TSphfallax_3_FD_187694 | JGI IMG/M metagenome (GOLD analysis project Ga0209208, IMG submission 187694) | Host-associated microbial communities from peat moss isolated from Minnesota, USA - S1T2_Fd - Sphagnum fallax MG (SPAdes) (version 2) | ecosystem: Host-associated > Plants > Peat moss >... | reverse complement strand
CTCGGCCATGTTCACGCTGTATTCGATTTCCATCGTTTTCGGCAACTTGCGCAAGACCCAGAGCGAGTTGCGCCAGATTGCCGCCCTGCACAAGCTGGTAGTCGACAATTCCCGGGACGCCATCGTGCTCGGCGACCTCGACGGCACCCGAACCTACGTCTCACCGGGCATCCGCGCCATGACCGGCTGGGAACCAAGGGAGCTCGTGGGCCGCGTCTTTCGCGAAGTCATCCACCCGGCCGACGTCGCGGACGTGGAAATGGCCATGCGCGCGCTCCGCGCCGGCTCCGAGGGCGGAACGCTTGAATACCGCACGCGGAAGCGCGACGGCGAGTATTTCTGGGTGGAAGGCAGTCTGCGGGTCTTCCGCGACCCCGCTTCCGGCCGCCCCATCGGCTTCCTGAACCTGGTCCGCGATATCACCGAACGCAAGCGCGCCGAGGAGCACCTGCAATCCGCCTACCGCGCCATGGAGTCCCTGGTGGTCGTCGATGCCCTCACCGGCATCTCCAACCGCCGCCGATTCGACGAAGCGCTAGCCACGGAGTGGCGCCGCGCCCTGCGCGACGGCGACAAGCTCTCCCTGCTGCTCATCGACGCCGATCACTTCAAACGCTACAACGACACCTACGGCCATGTCCGCGGAGACAGTTGCCTCAAGCAGATTGCCGAAGCCGCGCTCGACGTGCTGCTGCGGCCAGGCGACCTGGTCGCCCGCTACGGCGGAGAGGAATTTGCCGTAGTCCTGCCTGGCACCGACGAAATCGGCGCCAAAGCCGTCGCCGAAGACATCTGCCAGGCCGTCCGCAATCGCCGTCTGCCCCACGAGGGCAATGCACCCGGAATCGTGACCGTCTCGGTCGGCTGCGCCACCGTGATCCCCATGCGTGGCAAGACACCCCAAGACCTGATTGAATCCGCCGACCAGGCGCTCTATCGCGCCAAAGGACGCGGCCGCAACCGGGTCGTCGTAGCCGGCATTCCCCATCGCCCCGATGCGCCTCCGCAATATACCGAGCTGCCAATCACCCGTACCGGCGAATCGAGCTGAGCCGCCTCCGCAACCCCCACATCGATCCCGGTACAATGACGCTATGCTGCATCAGTTGAAGCCGCTCTTCCGGTACATGGCGCGATACCGCTGGGGATACCTCTGGGGTACGCTGGCTCTGGTCGTCACCAACGCCATCTGGGTACTCTTCCCAAAAGTCATCGAAGCGGCAGTCAACGACCTCAATCAACCCGGTCTGCTGGCAAATTCCGATCACACCGCGATACGGCAGAAGATCCTCTTCTACGCCGGCGTCCTCGTCGGCATCGCCCTGCTCAAAGGCGTCTTTCTCTACGCCTCCCGTTGGATTCTGATCGGCATCTCGCGCGACATCGAATACGACCTCCGCAACGACCTCTTTCGCCAGCTCGAAAAGCAGGACTCCGCTTACTACCAGCGCTACCGCACCGGCGACATCATGGCCCGGCTCACCAACGACCTCAACGCCGTCCGCCAACTGCTCGGCCCGGCCATTATGTACAGCGCCAACACCGTGCTTTTCTCCGCCTTCGCGCTTTACTTCCTGCTGCGCATCAGCCCATGGCTCACGCTGGTCGCGCTCGCGCCCATGCCCGTCGCCAGCATCCTGGTGCAGTACTTCGGAGCGCGCATTCACGAGCGATTCGAGCGCATCCAGGCCAGCTTTTCCGAAATCACCGCCCACGCCCAGGAAAATTTCTCCGGCGCGCGTCTCATCCGCGCCTTCGCCCGCGAAGAATCCCAGATTCAATCTTTCGAAAAGGCCAACCAGCAATACATCGGCCGGGCTCTGCGTCTGGTGCAGTTGATGGGCATGCTCTGGCCGACGCTCGAATTCGTCCTCGGCGTGGCCATGGTCATCACCCTCTTCGCCGGCGGCCGGTTGGTGCTCCAGCACAACATCGACGTCGGCAGCTTCATCGCCTTCAACACTTACATGATCCTGCTCACCTTCCCCATCATCGCCGTGGGCTGGGTGGTCAACCTCTTCCAGCGCGGCACCGCGTCCGTCGCGCGCATCGACGAAATCCTCCAATCCGAGCCGGCCATCGACGACAGCCGCGCCGATCGAAGCATCCCCGAAGACCTGCGGCTCCGCGGCGAAATTGCATTCCAGGACCTCAGCTTCGGCTACGGCGACAAGCCCGTCCTCGATCGCATCACTCTCCACGTCCCGGCCGGCTCCACCCTAGCCATCGTCGGGCCCACCGGCGCCGGCAAATCCACCCTCATCAGCCTCATCCCGCGCCTGCTCGAACTCCCCAACGATTCGCCCTGGGCGAGCCTCACCGTCGACGGCCGCCCGATTCGCGAGTATCCGCTCAAAGTGCTGCGCTCAAACATCGGCGTCGTCCCACAGGAAACCTTCCTTTTCAGCGAAACAATCCGCGAAAACCTCCGCTTCGGAGCGACCGGCGCCTCCGAAGAGCAGATCATGCAAGCCGCCGAAGCCGCATGGATTCGCCGCGAGTTCGAGGAGTTCCCGCAAGGCTTCGACACCATGGTCGGAGAACGCGGGGTCACCCTCTCCGGCGGACAAAAGCAGCGCACCTCGATCGCCCGCGCCCTGCTGCGGGATCCTCGCATCCTCATTCTGGACGATGCCCTGGCCAGCGTCGATACCTTTACCGAAGAACGCATCCTCGAAGGCCTGCGCCGCCATACCCGGCGCCAAGCGGGCGAAGAGGGCGCGGGGCGCGGCAACGATCCCTGCACCACCATCCTCATCTCGCACCGCATCTCGACGGTCCGCAACGCCGACCAGATAGCCGTGATGGCCCATGGCCGGATCGTCGAACTCGGCACCCACGACCAATTGCTCGCCCAGCGTGGATACTATGCCGGCTTGCATGAAAAGCAACTGCTCGAAGAAGAGCTGTCGGTAGCCAGTTAACGGATCAGGCCGTCCATCGCGACGCCGTCTCCGTTTCGGCCGGCGGCACAACCAAGCGCGGCGTTCGCGATTTCACCGTCGGAGCCGGCGGCAATGCCTCTCTGGGCGTCTCCGCCGCTACCTGCCGCCACGCGTCGCGTATGGTGCGCACAAAGCCGATCACCTCCTCAAAACGCGCCGCCGAGTTCCCCACGGAGGCCTGCAGAATCAAAGCGAACATCGAGGCGTAAAACTCGCTCAGCACCTCCGCCGGCCGTCCGCCGATGTCCATGCGCAAACGCGCCTGCAAATGAATCAGAATCGCCAGCGCCCGCTTGACGGCCACCCTGCGCCCGCGAATGTCCCCGCGTTCCACAGCCCCGATGGCGGCATACAGAAAACGAATGATGCCATCGTAGAGCGCCACCACGAGATCGACCGGAGAAGCCCCATCGAGCGAATGTTCCTGGTAGGTAGACATCGGGTAAATCGCTCCTGACTCAATGTGCCGCGAAGCGGATTGCGGGCTCGCGCCAAAGCTTCGCCGCTAGGAAACCTGAGGCGCCACATAGCCCGTAATCGCGGAATACAGTTCGTTGATGTTGTTCAGGTTGGTGGGAATTGCCTGAAGGATTTCATCCGCGCTCGTCAACTCCAACGTAAGGCTGCTTTGTTGCGCGGAAATCGAAAGATTTTCGGTGGCTATGTTCTGGTTCAACGACGACTCGGTCGCGCTATCCGCGCTCAAAGCCAAAGCCAGCGAGCCACTCACGTTGGAGGTGCCAAGATTGTTCAGCGCATTCGAAAAATCGACGCCCCAGCTATTCGCGTCCTGAAAGAAGCCCACCACGGACGAGTAATCGCTGTTCAACTCGCTCGACAGCGTCGCCGAATCGAGCGAAAGCGTCCCATCGTCGTTGACGGTGATCCCCAACTGCGTCAGATTGTTGATGTCGCCTTGCGAGGTATAGCTCAGCGCGGTTGTGCCGTCGGCTAAAGACGAGGTCGTGACATTGATCGCGCTTCCCGTCTGCGAAGTCAATGCCAGACTGTACGTCTCGGTGCTGCCCGACCCTTGGGTCACAATTCCCGCGGAAACGCCGATCTTCGCGGCGTTGATCGCCGAGACCAGGCCGTTCAGGTTCTGGCTGCCTGAGGGAAGCGAACTCAGGTTGAAGGTAGTAGGTGCGCCGGAGCCCGAAGCGATCGAGAGAGAACCGGTCAGCGTGTCCGTCGCGCTGGCCACCCCAGTCAGCGTTCCCGAGGGCGAAGTGCTGTTGATCGAGCCGAGAATCTGCTGCTGGAGCAGCGAAAGCGTCGGACTGCCGAAAAGCGGCTCCGGGGTGCCCGAAGACGTGTTGCTTTCCTGCTGGTTGATCACACTCACCACCGCGTTGTAGTCGGAGACGAACTGCCCCAGCGCGCTCGTGACCGACGACGTATCGTTGACCACCTGCACCTGCACCGCCTCCGGCGTGCCGTTGGTCACCGGCGAGGCCGCCAGCAATTGAAACGTCACCCCGGGAATCACGTTTGTGACGGTGTTCGAAGCGACGGAGATATCGTTGACGCCATCCACATCCAGGCTCGCGTTGGCGCCCGCCGTCGCGGTGTTGTAAGCGAGCGCCGTCCCGGTCGTCGCGTCGCTGATCGCGGAGGTGACCGTCAGATCGCCGGAACTCCCCGACGTTCCCGATACCAGCGAAAGCCGCGAGCCGTTGGCATCGGTCAGAACGCTCGCCGTCACGCCAATGCCCGCCGAGTTGATCGCCGAGGCCAACCCGGAGAGCGTGTTGTCGCTCGAATCGACCGTGACCGTCTGCGCCGCGCCCGTGCCAACCTGAATCGAAATCGATCCGCTCAGCGTGTCAGAGGCATTGGCGATCGCGTCCAGATAGCCCGATGAGGTCGAGGCCAGCGAATTGACCACGATCGTATGTGTGCCCGCGACCGCCGAAGAAGACGACGACGTGAGCGCCAGCACATTGGGGTCGGAGCTGGAACCCTCCTTCTGCGACAAAACCCCCTCGAAATCGGTGAAGTTCGAGATGTCGTTGGTCAGATTCGACAAAAGGCTCCCAAGCGTCGAAATCACCGTGTCCTGCGCGCTTAGGCTGGTCAACTGCGCCTGCCACGGCGACTCGACCGCGGAGAGGTTGGCCACAATCTGGCTCACCGTCGCGCTGACGTTGAACCCAGTCCCCGCCGTCGGGGAACCGAAGCTGATGCCAACTGTACCCATGCCAACCTCCGTAAATCCAAGCGCAGCCAAGTGGCCAAAAGTTGACCAGGCAGGATTAGAGAATCCACAAGTTTGAAGTCAGACGAGAGAAGCAGCCCCTCGCAAGCCGGAACGGAGCCAAGCAACGACGGGGAAGACGCCGCATCGGCACCCTCCCCGCCATCGCCCTCACTGCCACGGGCTTACTGCAGCAGCTTGGTCACTTCCTGCTGGATGCTGTTGGCCTGCGCCAGCGCCGAGATGCCGGTCTGGGACAGGATTTCGTACTTCGACAGCGCCGTCGTCGCCGAGGCGTAGTCCGTGGCCTGGACCGCGTTCTGCGCCGAAACGATGTTCTCCTGCTGCGTGTTGACCACCTGCGAGACAGCGTCGAGCGTGTTGACCTGCGCGCCCAGATAGCCGCGCTGCGCCGCCACGTTGCTGATCGCCGCGTCCAGACTGGTCAGCGCGGTCTGCGCATCGCCCTGGCTGCTCAGATCCGTAGCCGCCAGATCCGAGGTCTGCTCGTTGGTGCCCCTCTGGTAGCTGATCGTCTCCGTCGATTTGGTGGATGCAAACAGGGAGGTCGCCGCCTCGCCGGTGGTCGTGTCCAACAGAGTGCCGTCGGCGATGGCCACGGTGGTGTTGGTGTTCGAGATGAGGATGCCCGTATCGGCCGTCGCGGCCGTTGCCCCCGCGCTTCCACCTACCGCGCCAAGGGTGGTAAGACTGGCGGTGACGCCGGCAATGCCATCCTTGTTGATCTCGGAGATCAGACCGCTCACCGTGCTGGCCGAGGTGGTGATGGTGCTGGTCGTGGCGTCCGGGTTGGTGATGGTGAAAACGATGTCGCCAGAGACCGAATCGGATTGCTGGGCAGCCGTGGTCAGTACGCTGGTCGCTGCCAGCGACAGATCGATGAACTTGCCCGACGAACTCTGCACCACGCTGCCGCCGGAGTCGCCGACCGTGGTCGAAGAGAGCGGAGCGAAGTAGAGATTGTCGATCGAGGAGCCCACCTGCGACGAGTCGCCGGTGTAGATATTGGTTCCCGCCGCCGCTCCCGTGAAGACCTGTTGCGAGTTGTATGTGGTCGTCGAGCCGATGTCGTTGATTTCCGACAGAATCGACTGATATTCCTGGTTGGCCGCGGCCTCCTGGGTCGAGTTGAGGGTGCCGTTCGAGGTCTCAGTGGCCAGCGTCACGGCACGGTTCAGCAGGTTCGTCACTTGCGAGAGAGCGCCGTCCGCCACCTGCAGAAGGCCTGCGCCCTCAGAGGCGTTGGTGGCCGACTGCGTCAGGGCCGTCGAGTTGGCTTGGAGGCCGTCGATCAGCGACAATCCAGCCGCGTCGTCCGAGCCCGAGTTGATCTGCGAGCCGGAAGACAGTTGCTGCAGCACCGTCTGCAAGCTGTTGTTGGTGTTATTCAGGCTGTTCTCCGCGTAAAGCGCGGAGATGTTGTTCAGTACGCCCAATGCCATGGGGTTGCTCCTGGTCGATGCGTGGAATTGCGATCGCTCCCGGAACCGCCCGGAAACCGCAAAAAACGTCCTGGATCGGCTCCTTAGTTCCCCGGTCCCAAGGCGATCGCCACATCTGAAAAGGTCTATCGGCGGCTATCGGAAAGACTTGAGCCGACTTTCCTCGCCGATCGCGTTTCCGCGGGTTTTTCCCTACCTTTTGAGGCCCCACGAGCTAACCGAAGTCATTGGAAAAATTTAACTTCAGCCGGGGAAGATCACTCCTTAAAACTCCGCTCCGAACCCGCTATTGCTTTTGCCCGTTCTTCCGATGAAGAGAGTGACAGGGAGCCAATCTCCATGATCGAAGTCACGCGCCTCAACGGAACGCCCATGCTGCTCAACAGCGATCTGATCAAGATCGCCGAGTCCTCGCCGGACACCATGCTGACCCTGATCCAGGGCGAGAAACTGATCGTCCGCGAGAGCTGCGCGGAGATTCACCAAAGAGTCCTCGCCTATCGCGCCCAGTTGCTCGCCGAGGTCGCCTCGCGCGCCGGCGCGGCGGGCGACCTGCGGCGCGTGGTCGCTATCACCAGCCTCCAAACCGAAGCCCGTAGTTAACTCAGGAGCCGACCATGGACAAAGCGAGTTTTGGAGGCGTGCTCCTGGCTGCGGGGGGCATCGTTGCCGGCCTGTTGCTCGAGGGTGGCAACCTCGGCCAGATCTTTCAGCCCACAGCCGCCATGATCGTCTTCGGCGGAACCCTGGGCGCGGTCCTGCTCCAGTTTCCGCTGCATACGGTCCTCGAAGCCGTCCGGCGGCTGATGCAGGTCTTCTTCAGCCCCCGGGAACGGAATGTGCAACTGATTGAGACGCTGGTCAATTTCGCCAACAAGGCGCGCCGCTCCGGCGTCGTTTCGCTCGACGCCGATCTGCAGCGAATCGAGGAGCCATTCCTCCGCCAGGCGCTTCAGTTGGCCGTCGACGGCACCGAGCCGAACGAGCTGCGCAAGATCATGTCCCTCAGCATGGATTCCCGCGCCGAAGGCGAAGACCGCATCCCCGCAGTGTTCGACGCGGCCGGGGGCTTTTCTCCGACCATCGGCATTCTGGGAGCCGTCCTCGGCCTCATTCAGGTCATGCAGCATCTGGACAAGATCGAGGAAGTGGGCAAGGGCATCGCCGTGGCGTTTGTCGCCACCATCTACGGCGTCGGCGCGGCCAACCTATTTCTGCTGCCGGCGGCCGGCAAGCTCCGCATCCGCGTCCGCGACGACCACCAGCGCCGCGAGATGATGCTCGAAGGCGTCATCTCCATCCTCGAAGGCATCAATCCGCGCATGCTCGAAGTCAAGCTCAGCGGCTTCCTCGAAGACCGCGAGATTCGCGAGGTCGCCGCATGAACCGCCGCGAACGCCGCCGCGGCCACGTCAATCACGAGCGATGGCTGGTCTCCTACGCCGACTTCATCACCCTGCTCTTCGCCTTCTTCGTCGTCCTCTACGCCTCCTCCAAAGCCGACCAGAAGAAGCAGCAGCAGGTTTCCGAAGCCATCGACTCCGCATTCCGCGCGCTGGCCATCTTTCCCGATGCCTCCCGCCAGCCCGCCAACCTCAAGAACGTTTCGGCCATCAGCAAAGACGAACCGGTCACGCCCATGAATATCGTCATGGGCGAGGAGGTACTCTCTCCGGCCCAGGTCAAGCAGGACCTGAGCCGCGTTGAAAAGCAGTTGGACAAAATGCTCTCGAATCAGATCGCCGACCACACCGTTTCGATCAAGATGGGCAAGAACGGCCTCGTCATCAGTCTGCGCGAGGCGGGATTTTTCTCGACCGGGTCGGCCACGCCGCATGCTGGCACCTTGCCTATCCTCCGCCAGATCGCCCAGGCACTGGGGAAAATCCCCTACGATGTGCGCGTCGAGGGTCACACCGACAACTTGCCGATCCACAACGCCGAGTTCGACTCCAACTGGGAGCTTTCCTCGGCGCGCGCCACCCGCATCGCGCGTATCTTCCTGGCCACGGGCGGCATTCCGCCCGAACATCTCTCCGCCGCCGGATACGCCGAGTTTCACCCCGTCGCCCCCAATGCGACCAGCGAGGGCCGGGCGCAAAACCGCCGCGTCGACCTGATCGTCATGCCGCGGACCCAGGTCGATCTCTCCCAGCCCGACGCCGACGCCGGCAAAGCCTCCTGGCGCAAGATCACCGAATAACCGGTTTGCCGCGCCTAGCGCGCCAAGCCACCATCCCGGCCGCGCCTTGCTACGATGAAAACGTGGCCATGCCTCCTGATGTTCCCATCCCAACACCGCAATCGCGCGCGGATGAGCTTTCCGAACGCGGAGTGGAACTGCTGGGCGCCGGAGCGCCAAGCGATGCGGCGCGGCTTTTTCGCGAAGCAATCGCCTCTGACCCACGCCACATCGAGGCGCACCACGGCCTTGTCCGCGCACTGCGCGACGCCGGACAATGCGACGCCGCCGTGGCAGCCGCCCTCGCGCTCACCGCGCTCACCCCAGCAGACCCGTTGGCCCAGACCAGCCTGTCCATCGCCCTACAACAAGCCGGGCGGATTCCGGAAGCGGAGGCCGCCGCGGGACAAGCGCGCATTCTCGAATGGAAGCAGCAGTTGGCAATGGATCCCGCCAATCTTTAGCCGTCCTCCGCCGATTCCGAATCCGTTCCGGCTCGATCGTTTCCAACTCCAATCCCATGACTCGGAAACCCTCATTCAAGGAACCTTCATGACCCGCATCCGATTTGCCGGATATACTTGCGCGGCAGGAGGGAAACGTCATGGCCAAATCCGTAAAAAAGCACCGTAGTCCCGTCAAACCGCCGAAAAGCGGCGGCTCTTCGGACCCGGCGGCGCCCATCGCGGGTAACGGTTCCGGCAGCGGCAATCCCTCATCGCCGGCCGGCCAGCCCGTCTTCGGCCAGCCAACGCTGTCTCCAGACCCGACGAGTTTCAAGAACCCGATAACCGACGGAAAGGAACCGGACACGACCGGAGTGCAGCCCGTGCCGCCGCCCGCTGTCGCAGCGGCCGAGCCAATCCTCACGCTGGCGGAAGTTTACGGCTCCCAGGGCGCGACCCTCGCGCAAACCATCCAAAACGCCGGACAGATCGTCTTTCACAGCGTCGGCGATACTGGCAGCGTCACCGGACCGGAGACGCAGTCCCTCGTCGCCGATAAGATGGTCACGGATTTCACCGAAGCGAATGCCGCGGACGCGCCCTCGTTCTTCTACCACCTCGGCGACGTCGTCTATTACTTCGGCGAAGCCACCTATTATTACGACCAGTTTTACGAGCCCTACCGAGATTATCCCGCGCCGATTCTCGGAATTCCGGGCAATCACGACGGCATCGTCTACCCCGGCGACTCCGCCACCACGCTGGCCGCTTACCTGGCAAATTTTTGTTCCTCCGCTCCCGCTCCTTCGCCAGACGCCGGCGGCCTCATCCGCACCACCATGATCCAGCCGGGGGTGTACTACACCTTCGACGCGCCATTCGTGCGCATTCTCGGCCTCTACTCCAACGTGCTCGAAGACCCCGGCGTCATCTCCGGCCAGAACGGAACTTACCCTGCGCTCGACCAAAGCCAAATCGCCTTCCTGACCGCGGCGCTCACCCGCATCAAGAGCGAGAGCTACGCCGGGGCGGTCTTCCTCGCCGTGCATCACCCACCCTTCACCGGAGGCTCCGAGCATGGCGGCAGCCCGCTCATGCTGGCGGATATCGACAGCGCCTGCAACGCCGCCGGCGTCTGGCCCCACGCCGTTCTCTCCGGCCACGCGCACAACTACCAGCGATACACGCGCACGGTCAATGGCTACCAGATTCCTTACGTCGTGGCGGGATGCGGAGGCCACAATCCGCTCAGCAAAATGCGCTCGACCATCCGCACCCCCTACCAGATCGATAGCACCCTGACGCTCGAAAGCTACGACGACACCGACTTCGGCTACCTGCGCATCGTCGTCAACGCGCAAACCGCGACCATCGAGTTTCACCCGCAGTCGGATGGCGGCACGACCAAGACCCCAGACGACACCGTCACGATCGACATCGCCGCCCACACGGTCTCCTGAGGCAAAGCGCCGCTCCGCGGACGGGAACTCGCTTCGCGCCCAACCCTGCGCCCTGCCCCGCACCTCGCCGCCCCGCCGTATGCTAACCTGCGGAAGAGTGGCCTTGGACGTCGTCTCCATCTTTGAAGAGGAATACCGCGAACTGCGCCCGCGCGCGCCGATCCCGCCCTTTCGCATCCGTTTTCGCCGATTCGTTTCGCTGAATACCACGATCCGGCTCCGCGAGGGCCAGCTCCATGTCAGCCTCTCCGACCTGCTCGAAGGCGCGCCGGAATCGGTGCTGCGCGCCATCGCTCACATTCTGATCGCCAAAATCTACAAGAAGCCCATCAGCGCAGCCCACAATCACCGCTACAAGCGATTCCAGTACAGCGAAGCCGTCGCCCGCCAAACCGAACAGATTCGCCACGCGCGCGGCGCCAAGCGTTTCAGCGGACCGGAAGGCCGCTATTACAACCTGGAAGAGGTCTTCGACACGCTCAACGCGCAGTTCTTTCACAACCTGCTCGGCCGCCCCCAATTGACCTGGAGCGAGCACCACGCCAAACGGCTCCTGGGACACTACGACGCGGCCCACAACACGATCGTGGTCAGCAAGGTCTTCGACCGCCCATCCAGCCCGCGCTACGCGATCGAGTACCTGCTCTACCACGAGATGCTGCACCTCAAGCACCCCGTCAGCGTCCGCGGAACCCGGCGCTGTGTGCATTCCCCAGCCTTCAAGGCCGACGAGCGGATGTTCCCCCAACTGGAACTCGCGCTTGCTTTCTTGAAACGGCTGTAGGCTCCCGCCAGTTTCCTTCTTCGGCCCAGGATTGCTTCGCCAGGCCAGGATTGCTTCGCCGGCAAGCGGCCCCGCGGAAAGTCTGCCGCAAAACGACCAACCTAAGCACCCAAAAGTACCAGGCGAAGCGCAGGACAACGGATTGACACGGTAATTCGATAGGATTACTCTCGTAATATGAACCATATTACGACAGAGCTGACGGTCGGACTCCACACTTCCGGCCCTGGAAAGCCCGCGCCGGCTGCGCTTCAGCCGGGTGCGCGTCGTCAGTCCGGTCTATTCCAGCGGCTTTCGAATGAGGACGGCCAAACCGTCATCCTCGCCGCCTTCTGTTTCCCGGTTCTGCTTGGATTTCTCGGCTTTGCCGCCGATGTCGGCCTGTTATCCATCGAAAAAGAAAAGCTCCAATCCGCCGCCGACAGCGCCGCAATCGCCGGTGCCGCCGAGCTGAATTACGGCGACTGGACGGCAGCGGCTCAATCCGCCGCCGCGGCCAACGGCTTTACCAACGGATCCAACGGAGCCACGGTCAGCGTGAATCCCTCCGGCGCCACCACACCCACGCCGCTCTACGGTGCCTATGCCGGGCAATCCGGGTACCTGGAGGTAGTCGTTACCCAAAGTACGCCTACCGTCTTCATGAGCGTTTTCGGCATTTCCACGGTAAATATGAGCGTGCGATCGGTGGCCTCCCAGGGCAAGAATCCAAACTGCATTTACCTGCTCGCGGCAACCGGAACCACGCTCAACTCCAACGGCGCATCCACCCTGAACTCGCCCAATTGCGGCATCGTCGACGACTCCAGCAGCAGCTCCGCGATCTCCGTCGCCGACGGCTCCTCTGTCACCACGGATCAGGTTGCAGTTGTCGGTTCCTATGGCGGGTCCAATGGAACCCTGACGCCTACCCCCAATACCGGCATCGTCCCGGTCAGCGATCCGCTGGCCTACCTGTCGCCCCCCTCGTACGATGCCAGCTCCTGCACCGCCAATCCTGCCAATAGCCACAGCGGAGGCGGCATCTCCTATAGCGTCGGGCCGGGCTCCCAGTACACCACCACCCAAGCCGGCAATCTGGCCTGCTACACCTCACTTACCGTCGGAGGCAACGGAAATACGGTCACCGTCAACCCAGGAACTTACGTCATCACGGGAAATCTCACTTTCGACAACGGCACCATCGCCGGCGGCAACGGAGTTACCTTCTACATCACCAACAGCGGCCAGGTCAGCTTTCAAAACGGGGCAACCTTCAACTTTACCGCCCCCACCAGCGGCGACTTAAACGGCATTCTCTTCTATCAGGACAGATCGGACACCAAGGCCGCCACCCTCGTAGGCGGTGCCAGCGCCACCATGCAAGGCATTTTGTATTTCCCCAACGCCGCTCTGAACTTCAGTAACGGTAGCTCCACCACGTTTTACACGCCTATCATTGCCGCCTCGCTCACCATGACCGGCGGCACCAACTTGACGGATCTCGACTACACGACCAAGAACACGTCGACGCCCCTCACAACCCCCAGATTGGTGGAATAAACCATGGGCCATCTTTTTCAAAGCTCAAATCACGCTCGCGTTGCAACAGCGATTCGCGCCGGGTGGAACAAGACCAAGGCGCAAGCGAGCCGGGAAGAAGGCGGTTCGCTGCTTGAAATCGCCTTTCTCATGCCGATGTTCATGCTGATGCTGATTGGCGCCGCCGAGATGGGCCGCGTAGCCTACTACGCGATCGAAGTGAACAGCGCGGCCCGTGCTGGCGCGGTCTACGCGGCTCAGACTCACATTACCGCTGCCAACACCACCAATATCGCGCTCGCCGCAAACACAGACGCGGCCAATGTCGGTGGCGTCACCACCCAGGTCACCACGTCCTGCACCTGCACCAGCGGAACCGACATCACCTGTTCCGACCCCATTTCCAGTTGCGCATCGCCCTATCGCATTGAGGAGTTCGTCCAGGTGAAAACCTCGGCCACCATCAATCCCATCTTCAATTACCCCGGCCTTCCGGTCAGCTACGCCCTGAGCGGGCAATCGACCATGCGGGTACAGCAATAAGTCCGGAGGCAGACCTTGCGCAGCCCGCGGTATCGCTATAGGATTCGATTCACGGAAGAAACAGGGGCGGCAACGCTCGAGTTCGCCCTCACCTCGACCATCCTCTTCATGACCATCTTCGGCATCATCGGGTTTAGCCTCGCGGTTTTCGCCCATCATCAGGTCTCCGAAGCGGCCCGCGAAGGCACCCGTTACGCCATGGTGCATGGCGCTACCTGCACCAACAACGGCTCCTCCTGCACCGCGACCGCCGCGGAAATTCAAAGCTACGTGCAGGGCCTGGCGCTACCGGGGATCACCGCTTCTTCGCTCACGGTGACCACCACCTATTCGAGCTATCCCACCGGCTCCAGTTGCACGCCAAATGCCAACTGCACCAATCCCGGCAATCTGGTGACGGTCACGGTGACCTATCCCGCGCAGATCAACGTCCCTTTTGTGCCGCAGAGCGTCCTCACCATGACGGGTTCTTCCGCGATGGTGATTACCCAGTAGCACGCGCCCTGCGTTCTAGGACGCGCCCAGCGGTGTGGGACCCGCCCAGCGATTCCGGCAAAGGCGCGCCGCCCTCCGCAGTGATCCAGCCGGATCAGACCCCGAGAACCGCTCGCATGCCCTGCACCGTCCTCTCGCAGTCAAGTGCCAGGTTGCCTCCCATTTGACATGGCTCTCTCAACCCTCATGCCAAACGAACGCCGCAGACCGAACGCCGCGTGCCTCGGGCATCGGCCCCAAATATACCCCGCGGAATTCGCTTGCGCCCACATGCCCGCCGCGTCTGGGTCAAGATACAGCCCTACCCGGCAGATCCCCTTAGAGCGCGGGGTAGCTTCAGGTCGTTCGCGCATGAGAAGGATAGGAGTGGAGAGGAGAGGGGCAAGGAAATGGCATGCGCGGTCCGCGATCGGCAAAGTATTCCGCGAACCGCCCCGCCGGTCGCCGACCCAAACGAAGCCCAGACTCCGGCGCCTCATGCCGCTCGCTCCGCGATGGATCGATGGGCCACTCCCCGAAACCGCAACGCCATACGGCTCAATCCGGGGCCGGCAACGCCGGGAAACCATTCGGCTTCAACGCCGGCGCCGCGATTGGCGGCCGGCGGAAAGAGTCCGCCTCGCGCCTCGGCAGTTCTTATGTTCTGCGTCTGGCAGGACGACTCGCAGTGTTGAATTCGGCTGGCATGGCAATCCCATACCGCCATTTTTGGATATAAGTGGGTACTTCGTCGGCGGGGACGGGACGGCTGAGCAGAAAGCCCTGAAAATCCATCTTTCCCATTTTCATCAGCGTCGGAACGACGCCCACGTGCTCGATCGCCTCGGCCACCACGCGCTTGCCCAGCGAATGCGCCATCGAGACAATGGCCTGGATGATCGGGAGCACCCCAGGTTCTCCGTCCATGGCGCGGATGAAGCTGCGGTCCAGCTTGATCGTGTCGATCGGCAGCTTATGCAGCAGGCTCAGGCACGACTGCTCCGTACCGAAATCGTCCAGCGAGATGCGGACCCCGATTTCGCGGAGCTGGTTCAACTGCATGGTGACCTTGTCCCCGCTGAACATCAGGCTCCGCTCGATCAGCTCAATTTCCAGCCGCTCCGGCGGAAACTTGAACTCCTGCAACACCGCCATCACCGAATCGGCAAATCCAGGCTCATCCAGTTGGCGAACCGAAACGTTGATGGCGATCGGGATCATCGGACCCTCTCGCAGACCCCACCGAATCGCGTCCTGGATCGCCGTCCGAAGCGTCCATGCGCCTATGTCGATGATCACCGGGTGCTTTTCCGCGACAGAAATAAACGCGTCCGGGGTGATGATCCCAAGAACCGGGTCGTCCAGCCGTAGCAGCGCCTCCATACCGGTAAGCCGGCCCTCGGCCGAAAATTGCGGTTGATACGCCAGCCGGAACCGGCCGCGAATCAGGGCAAGTTCCAGCTCGTTCGGCGTAATGATCGCCAGCGCGTGCTCCTCTTCGGAAAGCCGCGCCTCATGCTTGGCGATATACATGGCGTGATCGGCGTGCCGGGTCAATTCCTCCGCCGTCGTACCATGCTCCGGGTACCGGGCAAAACCGAAACTCGCCGAACCATGCACCACCTCCCCATCGAGCTTGAAAGGCAGTTCAAAGCATTTCTCCAGGCGGACCGTGAGCGCATACGCGCGATCGAATGCCTCTGGAAACGGCGCGATCACCACAAACTCATCCCCACCGATCCGCGCCAGCGTGTCCACCGAGCGCAACTGCGCGCGAAGACGCGTGCTGATCTGCTGCAAATACAGGTCGCCCGCCTTGTGGCCGTATTTGTCGTTCACGAACTTGAAGCGATTGATGTCGATGTAAATGACTGCCAGTTGCCCGCCTTTGGCTTCCGCCTCCTCGATCGCTTCCGCCAGACGGCTCTCGCACAGGCGCCGGTTGGGCAGGTCCGTAAGCGGATCGTGCGTCGAATGGTGTAACAGACCCCGATAGAGCAGCCACTGGCGCAAAGCCATCGACGCCAGTTCCGACATCAGCTTGAATATCTCTTCGCGATCCGCCGGCAGAGAGCGAGGATTGCCTGAGGAGAGCACCACCATGCTGCCGTGAACATTGGCTTCATCGTCCGCAAGCGCGACTTCAAAGAGCGTCTTTACGGCTGGGCCCTTGGGGTCGTCCGGCTCCGCTTGTGCCGGCGACCCGCCGCACGTTTCGAGCGAATGACGGCAGACAGTGCCAGGCAACAAGCCCTCCACCGCTCGGCAAACCTCCCCAAGCGATTCATCCAGCGGCCGGTTGGCGCCGATCATCTCCAGAATGCGGCTACGCTCGCGCGCCACCAGCATCGATCGATCGATCCATGCGGATTGATTCACCGCCTGCCATTTCAGAAATGCAGCGCGAACAATGAAGATAAGGCCAATCATCGCAGCACCCAGAATCAGATACAGCATGTGCTGCACCGTGTACCACGAGGGACCGGCAATCAAAGTCGCGTCGGCGGGACTGCGCATCTCCAAATAGGAAAAATGGGCTGGACGCGTGCCGGCGCCGGGAACCAGGCGGCAAAAGCCGGAAACCCGCATCAGGCTGCCGGCGCTGTAGTTGGGTACGGGCGCCGCCTCGCTCAGATATCCGTACACCAAATGCTCGTCGCTTCTCAGGATAATCGTCGAAGATCCGGCATCCTTCACCTGAGAAACAAGCACCCCGGTAAGGGAAACAAGCTGATCGGCGTAGTCGCCGCTGGCCGCCTCCGCGTAATCGATCGCCTGAGGCGCGTTCTGCTTGTCCGCCGAGCCGGCGCGACCAGCCTGTTGCGCGGTCAGCCCATGATGTTTCGAGGCCGGAGTCTGAAGCGCAAACAAACAGGTCGGCATGTTCGCCGCCGGCAGAAGCAAAACCGCGACGGCAAGAGATGCCCGCGCACCCGCGCGCTTACCCAAACTGCAAGATTCGCGGCAAAGCCCCGTCGCGCGCCTTCTTGGCCATCCCAGCCCGAAGCCGCTAACCCGTCCCGCTAGACTTGGCATGCCGCGGCCAACAGCGACAGGAGGAAACCCCTTCTCCAGGAATCGCAGGGACCGGAAACAATCCCTTGAATCAAACTCGTGCATGTCTTTGAGAGACCGCCGCTAGCCGAAGCGCTATGTGCTCCAGATTCGGGGATCTCCCTCCTCAACCAAATCCTATGGGTTACCAAGCCAAACTAATATCCCACATCTGAGTTACTTTGGAAACCCTCCACGCAAAGTGGGATACCTCTCTCGTGCCAGAATCAAATCGGACGAATTGATCCGCGCCAATTCAGGATGCGCACACCGGAGCCGCAACCGGGATTGCAACCTGCTCCACGATCTCAAGGCCAAAGCCCTCAAGCGCCGGAATATGCATCGGCGTGTTCGAAAGCAGCCGAATCCGCCGGATGCCAAGATCGAAAAGAATCTGCCCTCCCAGCCCAACCGCGCGAACGATGCGCCGGTGCCGGTCCTCATGCGCTTCCATCGCGCGCAATTCGCCGTGCGGCAGCAATCGGGCCGGCTCTTCCCCTCCACCGGCGCCGTGCTCGATTTCAAAACCCCGGCTCGTATTGTGCAGATAGAGCAGCGCCCCGCACCCCGCCTCGGCAATCATCCGCATCGACTGGTCCAGAATCTCCCGGCACTGGCAGTCGGCCCCAAACACATCCCCAGCCGTGCAGCGCGTATGCACCCGCACCAGAACCGGCATCGCCGCCTCCTCCGGGCCAGCGCGTAAGTCGCCCTTCACCAGCGCAATATGGCTCTCGCCGCCGTTCACTTCGCTCTCGTACGCGATCATCCGGAAATCGCCATGCGCCGTCTGAATCGGCGACTCCGCCGCGCGCGTGATGTACCGCTCGTGCTGCAGCCGGTAGCGGATCAGCTCCGCGACCGTCAGCATCTTCAGCCCATGCTCCGCGCAGAATTGAATCAGGTCCGGAACGCGAGCCATCGTCCCGTCGTCGTTCATAATCTCGCAGATCACACCAGCCGGCGTCAGCCCCGCCAGCCGCGCCAGATCGACCGAAGCCTCCGTCTGCCCCGCGCGCACCAGCACTCCGCCCTTGCGCGCCCGCAAAGGAAAAATATGCCCAGGCCGAGCCAGATCCGCCGCCGTCGCACCCGGCGCAATCGCCGTCCGAATCGTATGCGACCGGTCCGCCGCCGAAATCCCCGTAGTCACACCCTCCCGCGCCTCGATCGTCTCCGTAAACGCCGTCCCAAACCGTGAAGAATTGTGCTGCGTCATCGGCGGCAGATGCAGATGATCCGCCCGCTCCTCAGTCAACGTAAGGCAAATCAGCCCCCGCCCAAACCGCGCCATGAAATTGATCGCCTCCGGCGTCACAAACTCCGCCGCCAGCGTCAAGTCCCCCTCGTTCTCCCGGTCCTCGTCGTCCACCACAACCACCATCCGCCCAGCGCGAAACTCAGCCAGAGCGGCAGGCACATCGACGAACGGAGCGACAAGCGTACGGTTGGGCATAGCGAACCTGAGAAACCACCTTCATTCTCTCTCACCCAAGCCAAAAACGACAAAGACGCGAAAGACCCACCTTCACCCGGCAAATCCCGCCCCTCCCGCCAATCTGGTCCTCCTCAGAGCGGCGAACGGAGTTCTTACGAGAACCCGAAACGCTCAGCACCGAATTTCCCCGCCGCTGCCAACACTCCTTCGCAGCATCTCCTCGATCCCACTCGGAGCCAACGGTTTCGAATAAAAATATCCCTGGCCGTACAGGCATCCCAGCCGGATCAGCCGATCCTCCTGCTCCTTGGTTTCAATCCCCTCGGCAATGACTCCCATGTTCAGCCATTGGCCCAGTTGGATGATAGATCGTGGGATGGCCAGGCTTTCCTGCGAATCCGCCAGCTTTCGCGTGAACGACTGGTCGATCTTCAGAGCGTGAAACGGCAGTCCCTGAAGATAGCTGAGAGAAGAATAGCCAGTCCCGAAGTCGTCCATATCGATCTGAATGCCGGCAGCGCTAAGCTCTTTCAGGCTTTCCGCAACCTGACCCAGATTGCCGATCAGAACGCTTTCGGTCAGCTCCAGCGTCAGGCAGCTCTCCGGTGCGCCTTCTTCCTTCAAGCAGCGGCGGATGTCCTCCACCAACCCCGGATTTTCAAACTGCTTGCTGGAGAGATTGATGGCCACAGTCACCGCCTCGCCGGTCAGCCCGTCTCGCCGCCATCGCATCAACTGCTGCACACCCGCGCGCAAGGTCCACTCCCCGATCCCGAGGATGAGGCCGCTCTCCTCCGCATGTGGGATAAACTCCGCCGGGGAAATCCAGCCTCGAACCGGATGTTTCCAGCGGATCAGAGCTTCGAATCCAACAATCTCGCCCGTCGACAACAAGACCTTAGGCTGGTAATGCAGATGAAATTCTTCCCTCTGAAGCGCTTCCTTCAGATCGGATTCCAACTGCAATCGCCGCTTGGTCCGCTCCCGCATGCCAGGCCCAAAGACCGCGCAACGGGCGACGCCTTCCTCCCTGGCCTGATTCAACGCCAAGTTCGCGTCTTCCAGCAGCCGCCCCGCCGCGGTGTAGCCCTCGTCCGCAACGGCAATTCCGGCAATTGCCGACATCCTTATCTCGTCCGGCGAGTCCCCAATCGTGGTCAATAGGATTCCTTGCAGAACTTTGGCATACGCCACAACGTCCTCAACCCCCGCCACGCGATCGATCATCACCGCAAACTCCGCCCCGCGGATCCTCGCTGCCACGCTGCTGGGATGCTCGCTCAGGCTCTCCTCGATCCGCCGCGCGCTTTGAATCAGGACTTCGTCTCCGCGAGTGTGTCCGAAAGAGTCGTTGATGCGATGGAACTTGTCGAGACTGACGGCCACCAGCGCGAATGTGCTCCCCCCGTGCGCAACGCCACCGCTTTCAGACTCGCCGTTTTCCATGCCGTCGGCCTGTCCCGGCTCCTGTCCCGGCTCGTGCCCGGGCTCGTCTCTCCGCCCGATTCGTTCCTGGATCGCGTCGATAAGAGAGGCCCGGTTCCGCAATCCAGTCAGCGGGTCAAGAGTCTTCTTGTCCGTGATGTCCCGGCTCGCTCCCAGGCGGCGAAGAGTCTTGCCACCCTTGTCCCGCACCGTGGTTCCGTGATTGAGAATCCAATGCCAGCTCCCGTCCTCGTGCCGTACCCGGTACTCATGCTGAAATTCGCTCGATTCCTGCACATCGAGGATGCGCCAGTTCAGTTGCATTTGAGCCACGTCGTGGGGATGGATCCGGTCGGTAAAATGAGCAATGTTTCCGGTGAAATTGAACGCCGGCAGACCCATAATTTCCTGCCAGCGCGCGGAAAAAAACGCATCGCCAGTCTGCCAGTCGATGTCCCAGATCCCTTCCACATTCGTTTGCGTAGCCAATCGATAGCGTTCTTCCGCCTTCCCCAGCGCCATGTCCTTCGTATGCTGTGGGGTTACGTCGCGAAAAAAAACCGCCAAACCCGTCCCGCTGGGCGTCGCGCTGATTTCGAGAAAGGCCTGCAACCGCGCGGAATAGTCGTCGAAGGCGATCGGAATCCGCTCGCGCATCGCCTTGCGGTATTTCATCTCAATCTGCGAACCGAAAAGATAGGGAAACGAGTCCCAAAAGTTCTTTCCGAGCAGCGGTTGGTCCGAACGCAAATCTCGTTGCGCCCGCGCATTGAGAAAGGTAAAATTCCAGTCTTCGTCGAGCAAGAAGACACTGTCCGTGGTCGCGTCCAGAATCTGTGCCGCGGTGTTCGCGGCTTCCTGAGCCTGTTGCTCGGCTAGAGCCACCCGGCGGATCAGAAGACGCATTTCGAGCGCGTCGGAAGCCAGCGAGGCAAAATGCTTGAGCGCCTCCGTCTCAGCCTTGCCAAACTGGGTGTGCCGCACGGTGTCGTAAATGCACAGCGTTCCCAGCCGAAAGCCCTCCGCGCTGACAATCGACGCCCCTGCGTAAAAGCGGATGTTGAGGCCACCTTGAACATGGGGATTCAACCGGAACGTTGGGTCCTTCGTAGCGTCCAGAACCACCAGCGGCTCCTCTTGCAGTATGGAGAAGCTGCAAAAAGAGCTCTCCCGCGGGGCGCTTCGCATCTCGGTCCCATGCGCCGCCTTGAAAAACTGCTCATGCTCGCCGATCAGCCCCACCAGGCTGATCGGAACCCGGAACGAATAGGCCGCCAAAGCCGCTAACGAGTCGAAGACCGCCTCGCACGGCGTTCCCATCACGTCGTACCGCTCCAGCGCGCACAGTCGCTCCGCCTCATCGGGAGGCAGCGGCGCCGGAACGAAGGCTTGCGCGGTAGGAGTGCTCAAGGGCATGGCTGGCCTCAAGATCGTATCGACCATTCTGTATGCTAAGCCGATTCCCTGAATGCCTCATGTACCGGTTTGCACAAATACCCGATGGATTGGCACGCCGGCGAGCCGGGTGGCCCACCGGCCCGCGCTGCTGGGGATGATCGAAGGCGGAGCAGAACCGCAACCGGAATCGGGAGAAACGAGTTAGGCCGCAGCGGAAAAGTAAATCCGAGAAAAGCTTCCATCTTTTCGCTTGACATCCGGCCGTAACTCCCGTAACGTCCACTCATTCGGGGAAGGAAACTGGTGCCATTGTTCGGTAACTTCGCTGCTTCCAAAGCCCAGTCGGCCCGATTTTCGCAAAGCGCGCTGCAACCTGCCCCCCCGCCGCAGGCAGCGTCCGCTCGCCATCCTGCCTATCATCGGCGTGGCCTTGCTAACTGCCGTGTGCTTCCCGGCAACGGCACAGACGCTCCCAGGCGTGGGCACACCGACCCATCGCAACGCGGCAACTTTGCAGCAGATGTATGAGTACGCCTTCCGCGTTCAAAACAAAATGGACGCTCGCGCGGTCACTTCCGTTAGTCCGGCTAGCGCCGCATCGGGGCCAGGTAACTGGCTCGCAACCCATCTTCAGTTGACTCCAGAGCAATTCCTTACTTTTCGCAGCGCCGCCCAGCGCTTCGCCCCAACGGACAGAGACCTAACTCGCCGCGCCCGCGCACTTGCCGCTGCCGACAGGTCGAGCCGTCCCGGCAGCCACGCCTTGTCCGAAAACACACGATTCAAGATATTCGAGCTGGCCGCGCAGAGGCTCGCAGCCGCAGCCCAGGAAGAAGCCGCGCTGCACCGGTCGCTGAGCGCCGCCCAGGCCGCCGAACTCGACGAGAAAATCTCCACCCTCTTTGCGGAACACCTCAGGAAGTTCTCACCCGCGAGCCGAGCCGCGGCCATCGGGCAGACAGGCGCTGTGGGTCGCCCGAGCGGCATCCGCGCCGCGGATCAAGCCGCCGCCGGCGCCAACCCAGGGTACGCCAACGGGGGCTCCGCCTGCCAGAACCTCACGCCGGATGAGGAATACGACATTGAAGACGGATGCGAAGACGATGGCGATGTATACGATTTGGAAACCTGCGGCTGCGACCCGCCCCCAGACGGCGGAGGTGGCGGCGGCGACCAAGACACCACGCCCTCAGTCACCTTCTCCGGGCCAAGCTCCGTAGCGCAGGGCGGCACTGCGACATTCGACGTGACGACATCCAACGTGAGCCAATCGCAACCCGTACAACTGACGCTTACCACCTTGGAGGGCTCTGGCTCCGCGGCATTCCCGGGCAACCAAACCTCAATGTCGATCACCGGGCCAGGCCCGATTCTCATCTCAGGAGTGTCCGCCAGCAGCATCGCCGACAACATCAAGCTGGATGGGAGCGCCTTCTTCGAAGGCGGAAACTACTCAGTCGCAACAACCGGACCTTTGACATTCAGCGTCACGCCCCCGCCGCCAAGTTTGACCTCATCAACCACACTCTGGTTCTTTGGCTCGGGCAACACCCCCCCAACCGCTTTCACGCAAGGCGGGATTAAGAGCGTGATAACGGCCTCAGGTGCCAGCGGGGGAACGTTTTCCTGGACCATTACGCAGGGGAAGAGCGAGGTGAGTTTCGCGTCCGGCACGCAGACGAGTTCAATCACCACGACGGGGAACGCCGTAACCATCTACAGCATCGGGCCGAGCAAAGAGGCTAACGATGCAACCTTACAATTGACCTGGACTCCCGCTGGCACCTCAGTCGCATCCACCGCAAGTCTGAACTTGAGCGTTGACTCCCCGTCCGCATTAGTGTCCAAAGGTGACCCCATTAACAGGGGGGTCACTGGTTCCTGCATCACGCCTCAGGCCGGAGATAGCGGCTATCAGAGCCTGTTCCCGTACGCCATTAAGAGCGTCCTAGGAGTCTACATATCAAACATTGGAGTGAACGAGGTTATAGGGGCCAAGTCGGTTGATTATCCGGGAAATAACTGGCCCAGCATAAGCCCTATGAATGTTGTGAATCCAGGCCAATTTTACGACGACCTATGCGCCATTGGCGTTGTTTTGAATCCTCCTACATTCGCACCGCAACCGACGTTAATGACGACCAAGATCAACCACTTCCCGCAGCACACCTGGTACGTCGGCAGCACAACCATCGGTTCGGGCATCCAGGTGCAGACTGACACGCTCCAGTACTACGAGGACCACGGCGTTGTCGAGGCTGTGATATCCCCCGTGCCCAAATAGGAGACCTCATGAAGTCGCTTCTCATTCTGCCACTGTGCCTGATCGCCTCCAGCGCATCTTGCGCGGAAATAATTCCGGTTCCCGGAACGCAATCGGTCACGAACCTTTTTCGCGCGTCTGACATTGTATGCATCTGCATTGTTCAGTCGATTTCGCCCACGCACGACGACGCTGCTCTGCGCGGCAACGAGCAGATTCGTCGCCGTACCGGGACTGCCGTCGTTCGAGTGCAGGAAGTTTTCAAAGGAGATTCCGCAGCAGGCAGCCTCCTCAACGTGGATTACGGGAGCGAATCCCCGGCGGGTCAACCTTCATCGCCATCTCTGGCGGAGTCCGAAATTGCAGTCCTGTTCCTGAAGAAGTCTGGTTCCAGTTACGTGGTCGCGGATCCATCCATGGGTGCGACCCGCTTCTCTCAAATCCCGTTCGCCGAAGGCGGAGAGGAGATCCTGAGGCTGCAGTCCGCATTGTTAGCTATTGTCAAAGTCGGCGATCAAGCTAGCGCCGTGAGAGCATTGACGCTCATCGAAGGCATGGATGAGTTCAGCCAGGAAGCAAAAAGCGAAATGCTGGAGTTAAGCCGCTCTAATGACGCAGATTTGGCACTCACTGCCCTTGCCGTCCTTGTGAAGGCTGACCCTGCTGAAGGAAGCAGCCGCCTAGTTAGCTTTCTCAACGAATATACTGGGAACGGCCAGCACATCGCTCTTCAAACTCTCAGCGTCGAGCTCATGCACACTGTCGATCCAAGGGCGGTATCTGCGCTCGAATCGCTCAGTTCGTCAAAGTTCATTTCCATCCGATTCGGATCGATGCTAGGATTGCGCTCGATTAGAGACCCACGCAGCACGGTGGCGTTAGCCCAACGGCTTGACGACCCGGACAACGACATTCGATTCATCGCGGTGATGACGCTGGCGGAGATGTATCGAAAGTCGGGAGACTTTGCGCCAAGTTCTCCGGCCTTCGATTCTAATCCCCGTCGTTACACCGACCTTTGGCGCGGATGGCTACTGGACCCCGCGAATAAGGCCGAACTGAATATCCTGAATGCCAACCCATGAGGGTGGCCCCGTCTCGATCTTGAGATGGGGAAGACTACGGAAGCCAGCCGTGCCGTTGTATTGGCTTTTTCCTCACCGCCCCGGCAGCCCGTTTTGGAACGTAGACAACAGGTGAGGTAAAAAACGATGCGCTCCTCGATCAAATGCATTTTAGCCACAGCAATGGGATTTGGTGTCGTCAGCTGCCCAGCATCTCAGGCGCAGGTTGGCTCCGTGTCGCGGGACAGCAATAGCCGTATGCTTGAGCCAGGCAGCGCTAAGTTTCTCTCCGTTGCCGACGCGGATATCAAAGCGGAAATCAATCCCGCCGTCTACCCCTATGTCTTGAAAGTCGAGCCAGTCTCGCTTGCGGGAGAGCCTTATCGGGTGCCATTATCTGAAAACCTCGGCCAGGTAGACGAGTTGGATATTTGGAAGGATAAGATCGTCGTTCGCGGGATGCTGAATAACGCCTTAGCGGACATAATTGTGATCGATAAGAAGACAGGCTCGCAACAGGATGAGTTTTGGGCCTATTGGCCCTCCGTGTCAATCAAGAGCGGCCTGATAATCTTCACCAAGGAATATCCAATTCATTTCGCCGATGGTACAGAGGACCACTATATGCTGTACCGCCTGGACAAGCCGATAGAAAGCAATCATGCGCCGGGAAGCGCACCGCTCAAAGCTCTACCTGCGGGAATACCGATCTATCCCGTCGGGACTGGCAACGTAAACTTCGACAACATTGCGCTCCGCGGCCCGCTTCATGAGCAGTCTGCGGCAGGCTTTTTCTGGAACGATTCAGGAACCCAGGCAGTTACGCTTGATTCATTCAACGGTAGGCAGCTACTCGTCCTCATGCAGTTCCAAGGCGACGGGGCGAAGGTAAGCACTTTCGACGTTAACGCTCAATCCATCTGCTCTGAGATGTCTGTCCAGCCGTGCCCCACTTCGTTGTACCTCCATTCGGCTTCGTTCGTGACCGGCGTTGATGGCATCACCTCCATCGTAGTCACCTTCGGACGCCCCCAGGATCAACGAGTACTGTCGAAGAGAGTCTCGATCGACAGTTTTACTCTGGAAGCCATACGCGACCTAGCCCATCCGGCATGGTCGGGGACCTCCAAGTAGACAACGGCGGGCGGCTTGGGTCTGAAACCTAACGACTGATGGTGCCCAGAATCCAGATCTTGAGATTTTGGAGACCAACAAAGCCAGCTTTGTCGTTGCTTTTGCCTTTGTAGTTCCCGTCTTCGACCGGCGGCCCATAAATCAATCCTCAGTTGCCGCCCCGTCCCTGCGCGAACAAATTTTGTGAGCTGAGAGTTGCGTGTAATTAACCGCCGCAAGCGCGTACTAGAGGAAATCAGCGATCGAAGGCATCCGCCTCCCCCCCAGCCAGCGCGACGCGACAGAGCCCCATACGCGACAAAATGCTGCAAAAAGCGCGCAAATACCGCGTCAACAGGCCCTGAAATCCGGAGCAAATCTTTCAGAATGAATCAGATACAGGGACATATCCCAACATTCCCCCGGTCTTGAGCGCATTTTGTTGCATTTCGCGGGCCAAACTCCGCCGCAGAGCCGCCCGCGCAAGGAAGCTCAAGCCGCTTGGGCCTAACCTTCCTGCACCTGTGTCGCGACGACTTTGACGAAAGTTACGGTCCACTTCTTGTTACCTTTATCGTAGGTTGCGGTGCGGTCGCCGAGGCGCGTCGAGTCGCTTTCAATCATGATTCCGGCAGACATTCGCGCCTCATTTTCGGTCATGCTGTAGGTTGGGATGTGTTCAGCATGAAGCACGGCAAAAATGATTAGAAGTGCCACGCAAAGCCGGCCGAGGCGCGGGCATTGGTGTGGGGGTGCGGCGAGGCGTAGCTGACGCCGCCGGACTCCTGCTGGAAGTTGGAACGGATGCCGTCGCCGGAGATGCGCAGAGCCAGATGCTTGGTGAAGGCGTACTCGAATCCGCCGCCGCCGCCAAAGGCGAAAGAAATGTCGGGAGTTCCCGTGACGCCGCCCGTGTGCGCGCCGCCGAACAGGACGTGAACGAAGCCGGTGAGGTTGTCGGCAGGGATATAAAACTCAGGGCCGGCCAGGAAAGTGGTCTGGGTGGGCTTGACCAGGCCGAGCGAAGTGGCTTGCACGCCGTAATCGCCGAAGTCCACGGTGGCGCCGAACCACTTGACCAGCTTGGCGCTGACGCCGACATTGCCGCCGATCAGGGCTGAGGCGCTCTTCACCTGATTGTCGCCGGAGTAGTCGGCGCCGGCAAAGACCTCGTAGCGCAGCAGCTTGCCGGGTACGTCGGTATCGGCTGGCTTGGATGTCGCCTGAGCGGCGGGCTGGGCGGCGGAACTGGCCAACGAACTGACCGGCTGATTGGCCACCTGGGCGGCCGTGGAAATCGGCAATAGCAAAGCAAAAGCGGACAGCAAAAACGTACCCTTCACCAAAACTCTCCTCAAATCATGCCCAAACGTCGACAAAGTCACGACAGCCGGCTGTGCGCAGTTGCTCGCCTGCTCGATTCCTGCCCCGATTCCAGCTCGCTCGATTCCTCTTAGACGGGGCAAACGGCAAACTGGCAGTTCTCAAACCAGCTTATCAGCCGCGCCCCCCGCCTCTGGCCGGGTCAGCCTGCGGGTAGTGTTCCTCTCGATCCAGATACCACGGGACGTTGATGACCACGATATTGCGGTTGCCGCGCATCATGAGCAGCACCTTGAGCAGGTCGGCGCGGCGGTTGTGCATCAGATTCTCCCACCAGTGCCGGACCATCAGCTCCGGGACCAGCACACAGACCCGCTGTTCCTCGTCGGCCGGGCAGATGCCAAGGATATGGTCGATCATCGGCTGCAGGATGTAGCGGAAGGGCGATTTGAGTACAACCAGTTTTGGCACCGGCTTGCCGGCCGCGGTCAGCGGGTCCACGATGATCTTCTGCCAGTCCTTGCCGATCTGGTCTTCCTCGTCGCCGCTTTGCACATGGAGGCAGCGGACGTCGGAGGAAAGCGAGAGGGCGAAGGACATGGCCTTCTCGGAGACGCGGCTCCAGCGGTCGATCGGCATCACGACGATCGGCTCCTCGACATGCGCGGCGACCAGCGGTTCGGTCAGCTCGGTTTCGCGCTCCACGCGATCGTAGTGCCGCCGCACCGAGCGCATCACCACGATCATGGCGGGGACCAGCAGCGCGGTGATCCACGCGCCGGAGGTGAACTTAGTGACCAGAACGACGCAGGCGGTCACGCCCGTGGCCAGCGCGCCCACGCCGTTGACGGTCATCTTGAGGCGCGAGCCGCCTTTCTTCCACCAATGCACCACCATCCCCGATTGGGAGAGCGTGAAGGCCAGGAAGGCGCCGATGGCGTAGAGCGGAATGAGCCGGTCGGTAACGCCGCCGAAGATAATAAGCAAAAGCGCGGTAAGCGCCACCAGCACATAAATCCCCCAGGAGTAGAGCAGGCGGCGGCCGCGCAGCAGAAAGACGTGGGGAAGGAAATTGTGGAGCGCGATGGCGCGGGTGAGACGCGGAAAATCGGCGAAGGCGGTGTTGGCGGAAAGCGCGAGGACGAGCAGGATCGAAGCGATCGTCGTGTAATAGAACCATCCCTGGCCCATGACCGCGCGAGTGAGCATGGAGAGGACGCTCTCGTAGTGCGCGCCGTCGGGGTCCGTCGCCGCCACGCCGTAGGACCGGCAGAGCAGGGCGATGCCCAGCAGCAGTACGCAGAGCAGCGCGATGATGATGGTCAGCGTGATCTTGGCGTTCTTGCGCGCGTCGTCGCGGAAGGCCATCACTCCGTTCGAGACCGCCTCGACGCCGGTCATCGCCGTGCAACCCGAGGAGAAGACTTTGAGTATCAGCCATAGGGAAATCATTTCGGTCGCCGGAGAAGGCTTCGGCAGCGGTGTCACCGGGTGCGGATGACCGCCAGAGGCGAGGATGTGAAATCCGCCCACGCCGATGACCACCAGCAGGGTAATCAGGAAGAAGTAGGTCGGCACCATGAAGACCACGCCAGTATCGTGGACGCCGCGCATATTCACCAGCGTCAGCAGCGCCAGAATGCCGAGGCAGATGGCCAGCGTGTGCGGTTGCAGGCTCGGCGCGGCGGAAATCAGCGCGCCCACGCCAGCCGAGATGCCCACCGCCGCGGTCAGCACATAGTCGATCATCAGCGCGGCGGCGGCCAGCAGGCCCGCGCCGTCGCCCAGGTTTTCGCTGGCAACGGTAAAGGAACCGCCGCCGTGCGGGTAGGCGTCAATCGTCTGGCGATAGCTGAAGTAGACGATCACCAGCAGCGTGAGGATGGCCGCGCTGATGGGGACAATCTCTTTGACCCCGAGCAATCCCAGCGGAATCAGCAGCGTCAGCGCGGCTTCCGGGCCGTACGCCGCGGAGCTGAGCGCGTCCAGCCCGAAGATGGGGATGCCCGCGATGGGGCCGATATGCTCGGCGCGCTCCTCGGAGGTGGCAAGCGGCCGGCCGAGCAGAAGATCGAGGAAGTTGGTTCCGGATGCCATCCGTCAAATCCCTCCCATGGACCGTTTTCCGGTCCCATCGAAGGCATTCTCTCACGGCGCGGCAGGAAACGCGGTCAATTCGAGCCGCTTCCCGTTCCCGGCAACGGCACGGTCAGAATGGTATTGGAGTCCGGCATCGTGAGATAGGCGACACTCAGGCTGGGATCGACCGCGATATTCTGAAGGCAATTTTTAGATTTAATTCCAACGCCTTGGGTCGGATTTCCGCCGAGCAGCCCGCAGCCACGAAGGGCCAGAGATGCCGCGATAAGCGAAAGGCCTGTCGGAAAGGATTTCACTGTCATCGTTACTGCCAATCCGTTAGAAGCTAAGTGAGGTTGCGAGTTGATTGAAGATCGCCAAGGTCGCGTTCCGCTCGTGGTGCGAAGCATAAGCAGAAAGAAGCTCTTCTGCGTTTGAGCCAGCCCCTTCTAAAGCGACGACACCATAGCTGCGCCGAGGTTGCTGTCCTTCCGAATGTGTATGCGCTACTGCTGCGTCTAAGTTCCCCTCATGCAGCGCACCGTTACCCGAGATCAGAAGGTAGATCAGAAAAACCGCTTCCCCGGGATTGCAATTCGGCCCGTTGCGATCCTCTGTATACAAGCCTGAGAAGGCATTGATGGAGGCTGCGTGTCTCCTAAAGCTCGCCATTTGCGCTTCGTCAGCTTTCAAGGAGTTGGGAGCGCCAACCTTAGCCAAAAGTTCATTGAACGCCTTAACGACGTTCGCTTCGGGAACCAATTTGCCCCTGCCAGTTCGTGCGGCCTTCTCCGCCCGCGTCAGACGCTCAGCGAATGGCTCGATTCCTGACTCATCGGCCCCGGGTGGGATAAGAAGCCGGATTAGGTCCATCGAGTACTTGGCAATCCCTCCAGTGTCGGTCGGCGCTGACTCACGATTGAATTCGTCGTCCATGGAGAAGGCCGGCCTCTGCGGCACCGTTTGCCCCCAGAGCGCGGTAGCGCCGGCAAATAAGGCTAGCATCAAGACGCGTACTTGGCATCGAAATGCCCGTGTAGCAGTAGGCCCCAACTGCATAGCTTCCCCCTCCGATAGTACTGAACATAGCTACTCCCTGCGATGTGGTCAACCGCGAATTCGCCTTGGGTAACTCCGCAAGGACGCACGAGCCGTTCACACAAGTCCTAAACCGCAACGGCTGTACCCGCAGGCACAGTGAACAGGAACCGGCTGCCCTTGCCCGGTTCGCTTTCAGCCCAGATCCGGCCGCCTAACTGCTCGACGACTTTCTTGCAGATGGCCAATCCCAGCCCGGTGCCGCCCAGCGCGCGGGAGTCCGACGCGTCGCCCTGCTGGAAGCGCTCGAAGATCAGATCCAGCTTCTCCTGGGGAACGCCGCGTCCCTGATCCTCGACCGAGACGCAGACCTCATCATGCGCAATCGGGTGCGCGGCCAGTTTGATCATGGTCTGGGGCGGCGAAAACTTGATGGCGTTCGAGACTAACTCGGCCAGCACCTGCAACATGCGGTTCAGGTCCACGTTGACCAGCAGATCGGCCGGCGTGTCGAAGCGGAAGGTGATCTGCGCCTTGACGGCGGCGTCGTGCTCCACGTCCGCCGCGCGGCGCAGGATATCGCCGACCGCGAGCACCTCGCGATGCATCGGCAACGCGCCGCGTTCCACACGATCGAAGTCGAGGATGTCGTTGACCAGCCGGACCAGCCGGTCGCAGTTTCCGATCGCGACCTCCAGCATCTGCTTCTGCTTCTCCGGGCGCTTGTCGAGCGAGCCGGAGGAGATAAGTCCCAGCGACGCGCGCAGGGAAGTGAGCGGCGTGCGTAACTCATGGCTGACTGTCGAGATGAATTCATCCTTCATCCTCTCCAACCTGCGGCGTTCGGAAACATCCTGGAAAGCTACGACCATACCGGCGATTGCCCCTTCATCGATCAATGGACTTGCTATGTATTCGACGGGAATTGTGGTGCCGTCCTTGCGCCAGAAGACGTCGTCGCGGATGCGAACGCCCTCCCTCCGGCGCAATCCAAGCAGAATGGGGCAGTTCGTCTTGGAGTGCTGCGTACCGTCGGCGTGACTGTGGTGAATCAAAGTGTGCATGTCTTTCCCGCGCATCTCTTCCGCTGTGTAACCCAACATTTTGGCCGCGGCGGGGTTGATGAAACTGAGCCTTCCTTCGAGATCCATGCCGTAGATGCCGTCGCCGACCGCGGCCAAAATCAGCTCCTGCTGGCGGCGGACCATCTGCAACTCGTCCTCGGTCTCGTGCTGCTCGGTCACGTCCATGCCGTGCGTGAGCACGAAGGAAGTGCTGCCAGGCAGGTCCATGCGCCGGCTGCGAAAGGCGATCTGGCGCTCGGCGCCGTCTTTGCGCCGGAAGGGAATCGTTCCCTGGAATTCGCCGGCGCGGACGATCGTCTTGAGGCTTTCGGCAAAGAGCGGCAGACCGGCCTTGCTGAGGAAGTCGGCGAGCGGGCGGCCAGTCAGGTCCTCCACGCGGTAGCCGAGGCTCTCGGCCGTGTAGGTGTTCAGCGAGGTCAAGCGGCCTTCGAGTGTGCAGGTGAAGACGAATCCCAGGCTGTTCTCGACCACATGCTTGTAGCGCGTTTCGCTGGTGAGCAGGGCTTGCTCCGCCTGGCGCTGCCCAGTCACATCCCGGCCGCTGACGATCAGGTACTGGACTTCGGAGACGGAATCCATCCCGTCGGGTCCGACTTGCAGCGGTCTGAGGGTCCAGCTTACGCGGCGCGGCGCTCCTTTGGCGGAGCGCCACAGGTTTTCGTAAGGCCCCGCGACCTGACCGCTCGCGGCCAGGCGAACTTTGTCCTGCGCCCAGCCGCGCGCCTCGCGCTCGACCAAAATTTCGTCCACAAATGGGCGGCCTACGATTTCCGCCAGTGGCAAGCCGGTCAGCTCTTCGGCGGGACGGTTGAACCGGACCATGCGGCCGGCGGTATCGAGCACCGCGACCAGCGCCGGAATCGAGTCCAGCGTCGCCGCGACGAAGTTGCGTTCGATCGCCAGCGCCCGTTCCAGCCGCTGGCGGGAGCGCTGCGCCTGCTCCTGCGCCGCCGTGCGGTTGTAAAGCTCAATCCGCGTGACAACCTGGCGGGCGAGGATGTTCAAGAGGCCGATGTGTTCCGGGCTGAACCGCTGCGCTTCGACGGCCAGCACGGCAAGAGTACCCATAACGCGGTTGCCGGGGCCGAGCAGCGGAACGCCGAGATACGACCGGCAGGCCAGCGCATTTTCCAGTGCAATGCCGCCGGCGGCGAAGCGCGCGTCGGTCGCCGAGTCCTTCACCAACAGGGGAGATCCCCGGTCTAAAACCAGTTGGCAGGCGGTCGTCGACCGGTCCTGATCCGCGGCGAGAAAGCCGTAGGTGCATTGGAATCGCAGCGCCGCCCGGCCAACTTTGCCCGCCTCGCCCCGGCCAGCCTCAATCGGCCTCGGGTCCGGCCAGCCAAGATAGGCGTAGTCGGCGCCGGAGAGCACGGCCGCCAGCCGGACCAACTCTTCCAGCGCCGGGTCCGGACTGCGGGCGAACAATTCTGGCCCCGATGACGAAGCGCGAATTTCCGGCCGGGTTTTATCTTCCGTGAGAGACATATCGGCCATGTACCAGTAGTTCCCAGTATGCGGGAAGTTCAGCCGGATGGCTCTCGCACAAACGGGTGAGCCTTGGCCAGGAACCGGCTGCATCCCCCGTACCCCAACCAACCTGAACTTAACCCGTTCCAGCTACAGTACCCGAAACACTATCGTAATCTAAGATTTTTTTTGGCCGTCAGTCTCCAGGCGGCAACTTGCAGCAGTCGCCGGCCCCGGCCGGTTCCTCGCTGCTCGCGTCCAGCGCCACTTTCCAGCTTCCGTCAGGCTCTCTGCGCCAGATCGTCAGGTATCGCCCGGCAACGACCACGGGATTGCCGTTCGCGTCGCGGCTATGGCCCTCGTAATGGCCCCAGGTATAGCCCATGTCGCCTGCTGGGCTCATCGCCGCGTCGGTCGGCGTCCAGAGCAGTTGATAGTCTTTGGCCAGCCAGGTGGCCTGCTTGGCGATCGCCGCGCGGCCGCGGACGGGAGCCTGGCCATTGCCAAGAGTCATGCCGTCCTCGGCAAACCACTCCGCAAAAGCCTGGCCGCCGCCCTCAGCCGTGGCTTTGGCAAATCTCGCTTCCAAATCGAAAAGCAGCGCCTTGCCGGGGGTGACGGTCGTGTCCGCCAGCGGGTTGGCGCCGGTGGCGGGCAGCGCGCCGCCAGGCGTCAGTCCCCCGCCTAGCACTTGTCCCCAAACGGGACTTACGCACACCAACAAACCAAGCGGCAGAAAACCGGCAACCGTCCGTATCGTTTCTCTTCGCATCGTACCCTCCGTCCCGCACACTTATCGTAAATCGGCCCATCGTCATTCGTTTTTCCGGCGCCGGTTGTTTCGTGTTGCGGAAACGGCATGACAACGGTTGGGACTCGAGTTGCGTCTCTCTTTTGAGCGCGCGCAAAGCGCAATTTGCGGAATTGATATAATCAGAGTCGCATTGGTCGCCGCAGGACCCCGCTAGCAGGGGTCTTTTTCTTTCGGAGCGGCTGCCTGGACGAATCGGGCGCCGCCGCCGCAAGCGTGGCCGAGCGAGGGGCGCGGAAGGACACGGAATGGGAACACTGTTGCACTCGATCCAATCGGCGCGGGATCTCCGGCGACTCAACCCAGCGCAGTTGGAGACGCTGGCCGCCGAAATCCGCGAGTTTCTGATCCTGACCTTGTCGAAAACCGGCGGCCATCTTGGGCCCAACCTGGGCGTGGTCGAGTTGACCATGGCCTTGCACATCGCCTTCAACACCCCGGAAGACAAGATCACTATGGACGTGAGCCACCAGGCCTACATCCACAAGCTGCTCACCGGCCGGCGCGAGCAGATGACGACCATCCGCCAGCCCGGCGGCCTCAACGGCTTTATGCTGCGCACCGAAAGCCCGCACGACGCCTATGGCGCCGGCCACGCCGGAACAGCTCTCTCCGCGGCCCTGGGCATGGCCGTGGCGCGCGACCTGAACGGCCAGAAAAATCATGTCGTGGCGCTGGCCGGCGATGCGGCTTTCACCAACGGCATCTCTTACGAAGCGCTCAATAACATCGCTTCGCAGACCAAGCGCCTCATCGTGGTGCTCAACGACAACGAGTGGTCGATTGACCGCAACGTGGGCGCCATCGCCGGCTATTTTCATCGCATCGTCACCAACGAGCGCTACAAGCATCTGCACGAAACCGCGGGACGCCTGCTCGAACGCATCGGCGGCAAAGCGGCGATGCATGTGGCGCGCAAAGCCGAGGAAGCGGCCAAGGGATTTCTATGGCCCTCCATGCTCTTCGAGGAATTCGGCCTCAAATACTACGGGCCGATCGATGGGCACAATCTGCCGCTGCTGATCGAGACCTTCAAATTTCTCAAGACGGAAAACCGGCCCGTGCTGCTCCACGTTTTGACGCAGAAAGGCAAAGGCTTTCAGCCGGCGCTCGACGGCCAAAAGAAGTTTCATGGCCTCGGGCCGTACAATCCCGAAACCGGCGAAACCAAGCCGGCCGGACAGGTCACCTACTCCGAGGTCTTCGCCAATACGCTGGTGCAACTGGCCAACGACGACGAGAAGATTGTCGCCATCACCGCCGCCATGCCCAACGGCACGGCGCTCGATCTCTTCCGTCCGCACCACCCCAAGCGCTACTTCGACGTGGGCATTGCCGAGGAGCATGCGGTCATCTTCGCGGCTGGCATGGCTACGCAGGGGTTCAAGCCGGTTTGCGCCATCTATTCCACCTTCCTCCAACGCGCCTTCGACCCAATCGTCCACGACGTTTGCCTGCAAAAACTGCCGGTCGTCTTTTGCATGGACCGCGCCGGGCTCTCCGGCGACGACGGCCCCACGCATCACGGACTCTTCGACATCGGCTACCTGCGCGACATTCCGGACATCGTGCTGATGGCGCCCAAGGACGAGGATGAGCTCTCCGACATGATGCTCACCGCGTTCCAGATTCCCGGCCCGAGCGCGATTCGCTATCCGCGCGGCGTGGTGGCGGGCGTGGCGCGCAAGACGCGGCCGGAACTGCTGCCGGTCGGCAAGGCGGAAGTGCTCCAAAACGGCTCGGATGTGGCGATCTTCGGCCTTGGACCGATGATTTCGCTGGCCCAGGAACTGGCCGCGCGGCTCGATTCCGAGGGGATTTCCGCGGCGGTCGTCAATCCGCGCTTCGTCAAGCCGCTGGATCTCGAAGTCGTCGAGCGATTCGCGCGGCGGGTGAGCGCGTTCGTCACATTCGAGGACCATGCGCTGAGCGGCGGCTTCGGCTCGGCGATCGTCGAGGCTCTCAGTCAGCTCAATCTCAGTGTGCCGGTGGTGCGCGTCGGCTGGCCCGACCAGTTCATCGAGCACGGGAAAGTAGATCAGCTGCGCGCGCGCCACGGAGTCTCCGTCCAGGCCGCGTACAACCAACTTGAGCCGCACCTCGGCGGGGTCCGGCATCGAAGCCGCATTGCGATCTAGTCTCGTGACGCGATCTGGCCTCGGGATGCGATCTGGCCTCGGGATGCGATCTGGCTCCGCATCGTCATCGAAGAGTTTGTCTTGCGCTGTGCAACAATATGAGGACGCTCTCACGATGCCAGCTCCGTTGCGAAGATTGCCGCTCATCACGCCGCGAAGGCGCCGTCGGTGCGGATTTCCGTTCCAGATGGTCTTCCTTTTGGCTTCGATTTTCGCCGCCGCTGGCCCATTTGCGATGGCATTTCAGCCGCCGCAACTCAAGCCTCCCGTTCCACCTCCTCCGCTGGTTCTAGCCGGGGGAACGGTCATCGACGTGACCAACTGGGGCCGCTCAACCAACGACATACCCGACGCGGTCGTTTTCGTTCAAAATGGGCATATTCTCGCCGTCGGTACGCGCGCGTCTCTGCCCATTCCCAAGGGTTCCCAGGTCGTCGATTGCACCGGCAAGTACCTGATTCCAGGGATGGTGGACGGCTACGCGGGCATGGACAGCCAAGGCCAGGCCAGCGCCGACTTGTACATGGGCGTCACCACCGTGGTTGCCGCCACCAGCGACCGGCGCGGCTGGGTCAACCATACCGACATGAGCGCCCACCCCAGCCCGCACATCTATCTGCTGGACAGCATTGGATCGACCGACGATTGGAGCTTGCTCATCCACAAGCCCGAGTGGGCGGCGAAGCTCAAGAATCCGCCCGGCCGCCCGGTCGAGCTGAGCCCGGAAGATACCGCGCGCCAGCTTGCCGACACGGCCCGGCTCGGTACGCGCGTTCTGTGGCTGGGACACGACCTGACCGCCGCCAACACGCAATGGATCATCGAACATGCCCACCAAATGGGCCTCGCGACCTACGGCGAATTCGTCTCGACGCCGTACAGGGTCGCGGTGCGCGCCGGCGTGGACGTGCTGCTGCACATGGATCGCTATCAGCTCGGCGTAATTCCCGACGAGTTGCAACAGCCCCTGATGGACGACCCGGAAGGCGCCGCGAGCCGCACCGCCTACGGCTACGCCGACCGGCTGCCCGCCGCCGATTACCGGCTGCGCGGCTACGCCGAGTTCCTGGCCTCGCAGCACACGGCTTTGATGCCCACGCTGAGCGAGTATTATCTGCGCCTGCCAGACCATCGCAATCTGTGGAAAGAGCCGGCGGCGCGCCTGCTGGACCCGGCCAATCTCAACAATCCGCCCGATCGGGTTACCGGCGAAGCCGATTATCCGCTGGCGCTCTGGACCCGCCACCTGCCCAACGCGACGCAGCGCTGGTTGGAAGAGAATGCGCGCAAAAAGGCCGATCTGGACGCCGATAAGCTGTGGGCGATCAATAAGACCATCTTCGCGGCGGGGCAGCATTATCTGGCCGCCAGCGGTGCGCCGTCGTCCGGCGCGATGCCCGGCATCTCCATGTATACCGAGCTCGAAATGCTGGTGCGGCTAGGACTTACGCCGCGCGAGGCCGTCGCCGCGGCAACCAACAACTACGCCGAGCAGTTGCGCTGGACGGAGTTGGGCCAGATTGCGCCAGGCCGCCGCGCCGATATTCTGGTGCTCGACGGCGACCCGACCGTCAACATCTGGAACGCGCGGCGGATCAATACGCTGTTTCTGGACGGAAACCAGATCGACCGCGAATCCCTGCTGAAAAAGTAGCTCATTCCAAACGATTTATCGTCTCGAACAACAAAGAGCTTGTCATCCTGAACAAAATACGGCTTGTCATCCTGAACAAAATACGGCTTGTCATCCTGAACAAAATACGGCTTGTCATCCTGAACGACAGAGTTTGTCATCCTGAACAAAACACGGCTTGTCATCCTGAACGACAGAGTTTGTCATCCTGAACAAAACACGGTTTGTCATCCTGAACAAAACACGGCTTGTCATCCTGAACGACAGAGTTTGTCATCCTGAACAAAACACGGTTTGTCATCCTGAACGACAGAGTTTGTCATCCTGAACGAAGTGAAGGATCTACTGTTTCTGCGGCCTACTTTTTCTGCTTCTTCTGCGTCTCCAGGAAGCGCCGTATCCGGTCGAGCGTACGCGCCCTGCCGAAGACCATCAGGCTTTCGAGCAGCGGCGGGCTGGTCGTACCGCCGGTGACGATGGCGCGCAGCAGCATGAAGTTTTCCTTCACCGACCACTGCTTTTCCTCGCCGAACTTCTTGAGCGCGGACTCAAGGGCTTCCGCAGTCCAATCGGTGGATTCGATCAGTTTGAGTTGTTCCTCGGCAAAGATCAGCGTTTCCTCAAGAGTGCGCTTTTTGGGCACGAAGACTTCGGCGGACGGGACGATGTTGTCGGCGAAGAAGAAATGCGTCAGGTCGCCGAACTGGCCTAGCGTTTCAATGCGGGTTTGGATAAGTGCTGCAATACCAGTCAGATACGCGTCCGAAAGCACAGTCGAGCGCAGCGCGGCGTAGAAATCCTCAGGCGCGAGGGCGCGGATGTATTCGCCGTTCAGCCACTTGAGCTTGGTCAGGTCGAAGACCGGCCCGCCAAGGCGGATGTTTTTGACGTCGAAGTGCTCGATCATCTCGGGAAGGGTGAATTTTTCCGTCCCGTTGTTGATTTCATTGGGCATACCGCCGCCCATGAGGCCGAGAAAGTTGATGAGCGCCTGGGGCAGAAAGCCGGCCTGACGGTAGTAGATGAGCGAGACGGGGTTTTTGCGCTTGGAGATTTTGGATTTGTCCAGATTGCGCAGGAGCGGCATGTGCCAGAAGCGCGGCAGCGACCAGCCAAATGCCTGATATAAAAGGACATGTTTGGGGGTCGAGGAGATCCACTCCTCGGCCCGGATTACGTCCGTGATGCGCATCAGGTGGTCGTCGACGACGTTCGCGAGGTGGTAGGTCGGGTAGCCGTCGGATTTCAGCAGGACCTGGTCGTCCACGTTGAAGTGGTCGAAGGTGATGGCGCCGCGCAGCTCGTCGGTGAATGTGGTCGCGCCTACCGACGGTACTTTCATTCTGATAACAAAAGGTTTAGCTGCAGCGAGATTGGCCGCGATTTGCTCCTCGGAGAGATTGCGGCAGGTGCCGGCGTAGCGTGGCGGGAGCTTGGCTGCCATCTGTTGCTGACGCGCGGCTTCCAGCTCTTCGGCGGTGCAGAAGCAGCGGTAAGCCGTTTGATTTGTTAGCAATAGCTCGGCGTGCTCGCGGTAGATTTCCGTGCGCTCGGACTGGCGGTAGGGGCCGTAGGGGCCGCCGACGTCCGGGCCTTCGTCCCAGGCGAGGCCGACCCATTTCAGGGCGTCGAAGATCATCTGTTCGCTTGAGGAGACGAAGCGGGTGCGGTCTGTATCTTCAATGCGCAGAATGAATTGGCCCCCGCGTTGGCGGGCGTAGAGGAAGTTGATGAGGCCAATGTAGGCGGTGCCAACGTGGGGGTCGCCGGTGGGCGAGGGAGCGATGCGGACGCGTATGTTTTCTGTCATGGTGGCCAACTTCTCAGTTTACCAGCGCGGCGCTTGGCTGCTTGGGGAAACTGGCGCGGCATTTGCGTCGCGCAATTGGCGGGCCGCGCTGCGCAATGGTTGTGGCGCACTGCGCAATCCTTGCTTCGCACAGCGCAATGTTTGCGACGCGCTGCGCAATCGTTGCTGGGGGTGGTGGCCTAAGGATTGTGTTGCACCCCAATGAGAGCTTGACCAACTTGACCAATCCGAGGATTGGGTGCAGACTGGACACATTGAATCGTTCGCGGGAGGGTGCCGATGGCCGCTGAGCTGCTCAATCTAACCGAGGCGAAGGCGCGGCTTGCGAGTTTGGTAGAGCGGGCGGCGCATGGCGAGGAATTCGTGATTGCCAAGTCGGGAAAGTCGTTGGCTCGGCTTACGGCTCTTGCGTCTGCTGAGACGAAAGCGGAACTGGATGGCCCGAAGATTTATCGCGAATTTGGCAAGAATCTGCTTGGCATCACGTATATCGCAGACGATTTCGATGCACCTCTGCCGGATGAGGTTTTGCGCGATTTCTGGATGTAGTGCGGATTGTTATTTCGGTCAAAGGGGCGGAGAGCGAATTTGGTTGAAATTCGTCGGGAACTCAATGGAAATGGAGGCTAAGGTGGCGACTGTTCAAGTGAATCTGTATGAAGCGAAGACGCAGCTTTCCGGTTTGGTGGATCGGGCGGCTGGGGGTGAGGAGATCGTCATCGCAAAAGCGGGGAAACCGCTGGCGCGGCTTATGCCCCTTGCTGCGCCCGAAAAATTGGCGGAGCCGGAACCTTTGCCGTTCGGCCAGAAATTGCTGGGAATCACGTTTCTTGCGGAGGACTGGGAAGACGACTTGCCGCTGGAAATGTTCGAGGATCCAGAGGAAGACAAACTTCTTTTCTCTGGATTGAACAAGTAATGGCTGGCCGATTTCTTGTGGACTCGCACATTTTGGTTTGGCTCGATGAGGGAAACTCGCGATTGACTCCGAACATTCGTGAGACTTTGCGGTATGCGGACGAGCGTTACCTGAGCGCCGCGACTTCGTGGGAGTTGAGCTTGAAGATAGCGGCAGGTAGGCTAAAGCTGCGCGTCCCTGTAGCTTCGATGCTTCCAGTTTTCCGACTTAGGGAGCTACCGGTAACCATGGCGCATGGAGATCGTGCTGCGACCTTGCCAATGATCCACGGGGACCCGTTCGATCGGATGCTGGTGGCGCAGGCGTTGGAAGAACATCTCATTTTGGTGACTGCGGACACGCGATTGGCGGATTATGGTGTGCCAGTTTTGATGGTGTAGTTTAAGCAGTTAGCGCGACTCCAGATGATTTGGTGAAAAAAGAAACGGTTGGAGCACCTTGCGATTCAAGACCGGCGCTGGAGGGCGTAAATGGATAGGAATTACTTTAAGCCATGGAAGGGGAAATCGTATAGCGCCACAAAGGTACTTATTCTCAGCGAGAGCGTGTATTGCGAGCGGGACGACTTGTCACCTACGCATACAAGGGACAACGTTCGCCATTTTGGAATCAAGCATTTCGGCGAGAGCCGATACTACACGCTAATGGGTCGCGCGCTTTGCGGTACCAAAGACCCCGATGGGGCCGGAAGAGCCGGGGTTGTGGTCCATGCTAACTCCGCAGCATCGCGCGGGGGTTTTATCACCCGCATGATGCCGCAGAATTTGACACGACTGAAGTCGTTCGCCTTCAAAACTCTATAGCGTCCGCTAAGTGATGTCCTCGGTGTCGAAGGCGGGGACGATTTCTCTTCTTTTCGGGACGCCGTGGACCTGGGTTAGCAGGTCCTCTACGATGTCTTCGAGTTCGCGCTGGCTTTGGACTACGGCGGACATGCTCTTCAAGTCTTCGGGGTCGCGGACTCGTTCTAACAAGACGACCGCGTGGGCCTGGGCTACGTGGTCTAAGCCTAAGCCTTCGGGTGTTTTGGCTTTGATGCTGACCTGGTCTAAGTCTACGTTGAGCAGGTCGGCGACTTTGACGCGCATCTCTCCGGCGATGGGGGAGATTTTGGGGGCGGCTAAGATGAGCGTGGTGTCCACGTTGACGATGCCGTAGCCGGCATGCTGGATTTCTTCGAGCGCGAGGTTCAAGAAGATCGCGGAGTCGGCGTCTTTCCAGCGGGGGTCGTGGGGTGGGAAGAAGGTGCCAATGTCGCCGGCGGCTACGGCTCCGAGGAGGGCGTCGGTGATGGCGTGGAGGAGGACATCGCCGTCGGAGTGGCCGGCGAGGCCTTCCGCGTGATCGAGGGTCATGCCGCCGATGCGGAGGGGAACTCCGGGCTTGAATGCGTGCGAATCCCAGCCAAAACCGATGCGTGTGTCCATTGTGCGCCTGTCGTGAGTCTTATTGTTGCAGATTCGATTGTAAAGGAGTTAGTGGTTAGTGGTCAGTGTTCAAGGGCTAGGTGCGCTGGGTCAGGTAGAACTCGGCCAGGGCGAGGTCGCCGGGCTGGGTGATTTTGAGGTTGACGTGGGAACCGGGGACGACGGCAACCGGGTGGCCGGCGCGCTCGACGACGGAGGCTTCGTCGGTGCCGACGAAGCCGTCGGCGGTGGCCTCGGCGAAGGCGCGCTGGAGGAGGCCGCAGCGGAAGCCTTGGGGAGTTTGGGCGAGGACCACGAATTCGCGGGGGATGGTAGAGGTGATGATGGCTCCGTGGGCGGTGCGCTCGACCTGCTTGACGGTGTCGATGGCGGGCAGGCCGACGATGGCCGCGCCGTGGGCGATGACGGCGTCGATGGTGCGGTCGATGGTCGCGGTGTCGATGAGCGGGCGCACGGCGTCGTGGACGAGGACGATGTCGTCGTCTTCGCTGTGGAGGGCGGCGAGGGCGTGGGCTACGGACTCCTGGCGGTTTTCGCCGCCAGCGACGACGTGGACGCGGTCGCCGAAACCGAATTCCTGGGCGTATTCGGCGATTTGGACCTGTACGCGCTCGATGTCGGTGGCGCGGACGGCGACGTAGATGGCGGTGACGCGAGGAACGGCGGCGAAGGCGCGCAGGGAGTGAATGAGGATGGGGAGTCCGCGCAATTCGAGGAATTGCTTGGGCTGGGCGGCGGCCATGCGTGTGCCGAGGCCGGCGGCTGGAAGTAGGGTGAATACCTGCATAACTTACGGAGTATACATCGTTTAGGATTTGGGAGTGATGCCCGACCGAATGCCACTTGACGTATCAATTCTCAAGCCGGGGATGCGGCTGGCGGTGGGGCTTTCGGGTGGGGCGGATTCGGTGGCGCTGACGCGGGCGCTGGTTGAGCGGGCGGGCGCGTTGGGGATTGTGCCGAGCGCGGCGCATCTGCATCATGGACTGCCCCGAGGGTTGAATGGCGCGGAGGCGGACGAGGATTTGGAGTTTGCGCGGGAGCTTGCTCTGGGGCTGGGGATCGCTTTTCATGCAAAGCGGGTGGATGTGGCCGCGGAAGCTGCCGAGCGCGGCGAAACGATCGAGGAAGCGGCGCGGCGGCTGCGCTACGGGTGGTTTCGCGAGTTGATGGCTGACGGCGTGGTGGAGACCGTCGCCACGGCGCATACGCTGGACGATCAGGCGGAGACGGTACTGGGGAAATTTCTGCGTGGGGCCTGGACGGAGGGTTTTGCGGGGATTTATCCCGTGGTGGAGTTTGCCGAGGGGCGGATTGTGCGTCCGCTGCTGGGGGCGACGCGGGCGCAGCTTGAGGCGTATCTGAACGGGTTGGGGCAGGGATGGCGAGAAGATAGTTCGAATCGGGAATTGGCGTTTACGCGGAACCGGATCCGGCATGGGCTGTTGCCGGAGTTGGCGCGGTGGAATCCGAGGGTGAAGGAGCATTTGGCGCAGATGGCGGAGCTGGCTCGCGACGAAGAGGCTTGGTGGGCGGCGGAGATGGCGCGGTTGGCTCCGCAAATGCTGCTGACGGGGCGGCCGGTTCGGGGCGGCGGGCGGGCTGGTTCCGATGCCGGCGGAGTGGCGATCGATGCGGTGCGGCTTTGCGCGCAACCCGTGGCGGTGCAGCGGCGGCTGTTGCGATATGCCGCGGAGAGATTGGGGATTTCGTTGGGGTTTGAGGCGACGGAGAGTCTGCGGGAGCTGGCGACGAGCGGGCGTGCGGGGCGGAAGCTGGCGCTGCCGGGGCCGCTGGTGGCGGAGCGGACGCCCCGGGAGCTGCGGCTTGCGCCGGGAGCGGCAAAGTTGGCTGGCGGTGAGGCGGGTGCGGAGTATTCGCTGCCGGTGCCGGGGGAAGTGGAGGCGTTTGGCTGGCGGTTCCGGGCGGAGGCGGCGCAAGGCGGCGAGCCGGCGGTGGTGCGCCATTGGCGGGCCGGGGACCGCGTGACGCTCAAGTATTCGAGCGGGCCGCGCAAGATCAAGGAAGTGCTGGAACGTTTGCAAGTGACGGGGACAGCGCGCGGAGCGTGGCCGGTAGTGGCTTGGCGAGGGCGGATTGTGTGGATGCAGGGGGCCGAGTTGGCGCCGGTTGAGGGGATTGCCGTGAGGGCGGAGAGAGTCTAACGGGGAATCGTTGCCGATATGGGACATGGTGCGCAGACGGAGGAAGTGCGAGGATGCCAGATTTGTCCGCTTAGGAGTACAATCAGGGGACTGGTATTTCTGCGCAGTACCCGCGTTTTGGTAGGACGGTGGAAGATTCGCCTACCCGCCACAAAGTCTGGTTCTTTTGCAATGGGCGCGGCGTCTAACTGGATATGCAGGCGGCACGGGAGTCCCTCAAGCGAATCCCTCCCGTCGCCGCACAAAAAGGAGTCCTGGTGAACTCGACCGTTAAGACCATCATGTTTTGGGCTTTCATCGTCATCTGCCTCGTTCTGCTTTTCTCGGTAGTGCGGCAGAGCACGGGCATTGGCGCCAAAGAACAGGACATATCCTTCTCCGATTTTCAGGAGCAGGTCAAACTCGGGCATGTGTACGACGTCGCCATACAGGGCATGGAAGTTCATGGGCATTACAAGGGCGACGGCAAGGATGCCGGTATGTTCCACGCCACCATTCCCCAGAACTATCCCAACATCTACGACCAGTTGAATGCCGCCAACGTGCATGTGACGGTCAAGGGCGAAGGGAACAACATGTTCTGGCAGATTCTGCTTCAGGTGGGTCCGCTGGTGATGATTCTGGGCATCTGGTTCTTCATCATGCGCCAGATGCAGTCGGGCGGGAACAAGGCGATGTCCTTCGGCAAGAGCCGCGCGCGGCTGCTCAGTATGCAGCAGAAGAAAGTCACGTTCAAAGACGTGGCCGGCGTGGATGAGGCCAAGGAAGAGCTGAAGGAGATCATCGAATACCTGCGTGAGCCGCAGCGCTTCCAGAAGCTGGGCGGGCGGATTCCGAAGGGTGTGCTGCTGGTTGGGCCTCCGGGCACGGGCAAGACGCTGCTGGCGCGGGCGGTGGCAGGCGAGGCGAATGTGCCGTTCTTCTCGATCTCGGGCTCCGACTTTGTGGAAATGTTTGTGGGCGTGGGCGCGAGCCGCGTTCGCGACCTGTTCGAGCAAGGCAAAAAGAACGCGCCGTGCATCATCTTCATCGACGAAATCGACGCGGTTGGCCGCCATCGGGGCGCTGGACTGGGCGGCGGACACGATGAGCGCGAGCAGACGCTGAATCAGTTGCTGGTCGAGATGGACGGCTTCGAGTCCAACGACGGCGTGATTCTGGTGGCGGCGACGAACCGGCCGGACGTGCTGGACCCGGCGCTTTTGCGGCCGGGGCGCTTCGACCGGCGCGTGGTGGTAGGACTTCCCGATGTGCGCGGGCGCGAGGAAGTGCTGCGTGTGCATGTCAAAAAGGTTCCGGTCGCTGACGACGTGAATCTGAACGTGCTGGCGCGCGGGACACCGGGCTTTTCGGGTGCGGATTTGGCCAATATGGTCAATGAGGCGGCGTTGAATGCGGCGCGCGTGAACCGCAAGCAGGTGACCATGTACGACCTTGAGATCGCCAAAGACAAGGTTCTGATGGGTGCCGAACGGAAGTCGATGCTGCTGACCGACGAGGAAAAGAAGGTGACTGCGTATCATGAGGCTGGCCATGCGCTGGTTTCGGTGCTGCGCGACCATACCGATCCGATTCACAAAGTCACGATCATTCCGCGTGGCATGGCGCTGGGCGTTACGGTGTATCTGCCGGGCGACCGCCATAACTACACTCGCGAGTATCTCGAAACGCGTCTGGCGACGGCGTACGGCGGGCGTGTGGCGGAGGAGATATTCCTGCAGCAAATGTCCACCGGAGCGGGCAGCGATATTGAGCACGCCACGGACTTGGCCCGGCGCATGGTTTGCGAGTACGGCATGAGCCGGCTCGGGCCGCTGACTTTCGGCAAGAAGGAAGAGCAGATTTTCCTGGGCCGGGAGATTGCGCAGCATCGCGACTTTTCGGAAGAGACGGCGCGGCAGATCGACCAGGAAGTTCGGCGGCTGATCGACGAGGCATACCAGTCGGCGTATTCCCTGGTGGACTCTCACCAGCCGGCGATGCACCGGATAGCGAATGCGCTGCTGGAGCGGGAGACGATCGACGCCGAAGAAGTGCGGTTGCTGATCGAGGGCAAGGAATTGCCGGAGATGCGGTCTTCGCTGGCTTCGCCGAGCGATCAGGGCGGCAGCGGCGTGCAGCAGGTACTCAAGCCGGAGACGGGGCGCGGCGGACCGGGATTCCCGGAAGGCTCGCCTTCGCCGGCGTAAGTACTTAGCGCAAGATTTGAGTGCAATGAATCAACCCTCGTCGATTTTGGCGAGGGTTTTCTATCCGAGGCCCCAAGAGTTAGCGAACGCTGCCGAGGAGATTGGTCGATGATCGACAAACTGGTTAATTTTGTCGAGAGATAATACCCTTGAAAGGGGTGTAAGGTACAGCCTGAGAGGAACACCGGTGAAAATGCTGTCGATGATCGGCGGATTGCTGCTTTCCATGTGCGCAGCGCCAGCCTTTGGGCAAATCGAGACGGCGCAGAAGGTAATGCCAGGTCTAAATGGCAGGCCGCTTCTTATATCCAACGAGTGGGACCAGTTAGTAGAACCACTCTCCGTCTTTTCCAATGACAACCTAGAGATTTTCTCTCCCGACTTTACGACTGACGATTGGATACTCAAAAATGTCGGTGGATTCTATGACGGGAAAAAACAGTATGTGATGATGCTGACGGTGTTTTACAAGAACGACAGCAGCTGCCGCCGTACACGTATTCCCGATGGACACAGCAATGATGCCGATTTTCTGACATCCTGCGCTCAACTTCGCTATAGCCAAATGGAAATAGAAGTCGATGACGTTGCAAGGACTATCCTTGTGAATGAATGTGCCCTCCTGAATAAAAATGGCGCTGTTGGGCTTGGTCTTTTCCGAGCCAACTCCGCAGCTATCCCAAGATAACCATCGCCATCAAGGACTTGAATCAATACTCCAGTTCACTCAACCAGGTAATTGCGCTGGCCTCAACGCAGATCGAGCGGGAGATGAAGGAGAGAGCGCCCTTGCTGATTGGCCTTCAGTATCCGGAAGCTCTTCCCCGCATTATTCCGGGTTATCCAGGCAAGAAAGTCTATCCGGTAATGGCTGGTTTCTCTTCGCCGGTTATCGTATCGGGGCCGAGAGCTGAGTTCTCCGCTGAGGCACGGCGGGAACATTATCAAGGAACGTGCCTACTTGCGCTAGTCGTGGACGAAGAAGGCAATCCCTGGAACGTGATAGTCATTCGACCGCTGGGCAAGGGCTTGGATGAAAAGGCGCTCGAAGCTGTTCGCAAGTACAAGTTCAAGCCGGGTATGACAGAGGAATCGCAGGGTGTTGGGCCAGCAAAAACGGTTCCCGTAGCGATAGGGATGCACGTCGCGGTCAAATTCAGCTATGAGGCAGAGAAGCCAACACTTCCCGCAATCACTGCACCCGCGCAGCACCCATAGGCGTAGACCCCGCAAGCCCCCAAATGAAAGACGCAGCACGACGGGGCAGGGAAGTGAAGCGCCGCTTGTGGTTCACGCCCGCTTTTTCCTTTGCGCCGGATCGCGGCTGCCGTGGATACACTCGATGACGGTCAGTGTAGCGTCGTCGTGAATGACGAACATTAACGCGTAGGGGAAGCGCCGCAACAGGGCACGGCGGATGTTTTTTTGGTCAACAGGAAATTGCCTAGGATTGGCGCTCATGCGCTCGATCACGGCGTCAACCGCCACGCGGAAACGTCGGCCCAGACCGGGAGCCTTGTTCTCGCACCAGTCCTGCGCGTCGATCAATTCGGCACGGGCGGGCAGAGTGAAAATAACTTGAATGCTTGGTTGGACACACATAGGGGCTCTCCTCGTCGAATTGGCCCCCCTTTAGCGGGAACCGCGACTTGGAAGCCCACGGAAGCTAACCCTTGCGGGTCACTCTGCTCCCCCGTTCGGCAGGATATGCGGCAACTTCGTGGAGCGATTCTCTATTGCTTGCCGGGGTCCGATCCGGCTAGGACATCTCTCGCACGCCGCGCGTCCCTTCCAGTAACTCCTGACCCCTCGGGCATTGCACTCCTACGCTTCAACTTTAGGTACCCTCAGGCATACAACCAGGTTCACGTAGACACCTTTAATGTATCATCGCAGCGGCTAAGACAAAGGGAAGCGCCGCCCGTGGTTCTCACGCCCGCGCTTTCCAATTCACCGGATCGCGGCTGCCGTGGAAACAGGCGATGACGGTCAGCGTCGCGTCGTCGTCAATGACGAACATCAACGCATAGGGGAAACGCCGCAACAGGGCGCGGCGGATGTTTTTGTGGACAACGGGGAATTGCCGGGGATTGGCGCTCATGCGCTCGATCACAGCGTCAACCGCCGTGCGGAAACGTCGCCCCAGACCGGGAGCCTCGTTCTCGTACCAATCCTGCGCGTCGATCAACTCGGCACGGGCAGGCCGGGTGAAGATAACCGGATGCACTACGGGCAACGCTGTTCAAGCTCGGTCTTCAAAGCCGCCCAGGTGATGCCCTCGCGCCGGTCTTGGTCAAGTGTTTCAAGGCGGCTGTCAAGCTCCGCCCGCTGCGCGGCTGTCAGGGGAATCTGGTCGTCTTCCAAACTGTCCCAAAGCTGCGAAATCAACGTAAGGCGCTCGGGTGGGGTCAAACGCGCAAGCTCGTCATGCGTAAGTAAGTCCATGCGACGAGCATAGGAGAGAACGCGAGGGAAAGCAAGTGGGCAGGGAAGCGAACAGCGGAAAGTTATTCTTTCGAGACATCATCGCCAGTCTTGCGCCCCGTGCCAGATGAGCGGGATTTCTGCGATTTCTTCGGTCGAACAGAAAACGGCGACGTTCTGCAGGATTACGAGTTCACGAGTTCCGCTGGCTTCTCCGGGCCGGTTGACTGCCTGACGGGTCTGAATTGCGGAGGCAACGGCTTCTCAGGCGAGGACCATGACGACCGCACCGGCGGCGATCAGCCCTCCTCCGAGCATGGCCAGCGGGGACAATTTTTCCCCCAGGAAGAGGACGGCGAAGACCATGACCAGGACGACGCTTAGCTTGTCGAGCGGAGCGACGCGGGAGGCTGGGCCTAGCTGGAGCGCGCGGAAGTAGCAGAGCCAGCTGAGGCCGGTGCCGAGGCCGGAGAGCGTGAGGAAGAGCCAGGCGCGGCTGTCTACCTGGCGGAGTTCGTTGTGTTTGCCGAGGGCGAATGCGATGGCCCAGGCGAAGACGACGACTACGGTGGTGCGGATGGCAGTGGCCAGGTTGGAGTCGATGTGGGCGACGCCGACTTTGGCCAGGATGGCGGTGGCGGCGGCGAAAAGGGCGGATAGCAGGGACCAGAATATCCAGTTCATGGGTTGATGCTACGCCGACCGGCAAAACACCAGATTCCCGAAAGGAATTCGAGCCAGAAACGCGAGTGTAACTGCAACAGCGGATCCTTTGCTTCACTAAGGATGACAATGGCTTGATTCGACGAGTTCACGGTATGGCTGGAAAGCCGCGGTTGCTAGACTGAACTCATGCGGAACGGGTATGTGAGTATGACGGCGCGGGCGGTGGCGAGCCGGCGGGCGGCGCATCAGCTTTTCGACCGGCCTTTAGTGTTGAGCGACCCGATTGCGGTGCCGATTCTGGGGCCGGAGTTTTATGCCGATCCGGAGCGGCACAACGATCCGCGTTCGCGGGCGTTTCGGGCGTTCATGGTGGCGCGGAGCCGGTATGCCGAGGACAATCTGGCTGCTGCCGTGGCGGCTGGGGCGACCCAATATGTGGTCCTGGGAGCGGGTTTGGACACCTTTGCGTACCGAAATCCGTTTGCGGGGATTCGTGTGTTTGAGGTGGATTTTCCTTCGACGCAGGAGTTCAAGCGTGGAATGTTGCAGGCGGCGGGGATTGCGGAGCCTGGGAACTTGACCTTTGTGCCGCTGGATTTTGAGCATCGGACGCTGGCGGAGGGGCTGGCAGAGGCGGGATTCGAGACGAGGTGGGCGACGTTTCTGAGCTGGCTGGGGGTTGTGCCTTATCTAACGCTGGCGGCGTTCCGCGCGACGATGGATTTTGTCGCCGGGTTGCCGGAGGGGAGCGGCATTACGTTCGACTATGCGCTTTCGGATGAGGAGTTGAGTCCGGCGCGGCAACGCGCGCGGAAGGCCCTGGCGGCGCGGGTGGCGGCGGCGGGGGAGCCGTTCCGGCTGTTTTTTCGGACGGAACAGATGGAGAATGAGCTGAAATCGGCGGGGTTTGGACGGATTGAGCAGGTGGATTCCGAGGATCTGAATGCCAGGTATTTTGCCGGGCGGGCGGATGGCCTGGGGTTGCCGGAAGAGGGGTTGGGGAAGCTGGCTACGGCTTGGGTGTAGAGAGGGACTAAGGGAGCGAGGGACTGAGGGACTGAGGGAATAGGGAATAGCATGACCTCGTCCGATTACACTGGTTTGAGCGATGCGTTTTCCTGGTGCTCTCGTAGTTCCGTTCATGGCCGTTCTCGGCTTGGCTTCCTGCGGGTATCACACCGTGGGGGCTGCGGCGCATTTGCCGCCGGGGACGCGGACGCTGGCGATTCCGGTCTTTGCGACGCGGACCAACGCGAATCATACCGAGGCGGTGATGACCTCGGCGGTGATCCGGGAGTTTGTCACGCGGACGCGGCTGCGGGTGACGCCGGCCGAGTCTCCGGATGCGGATGCCGTGCTGCATGGGACGATTTTGACGCAGACGGTGGCTCCGCTCACGTACAACTCGCAGACGCAGGAGTCTTCTAGCTTTCTGGTGACGATGGTGGTTGCCGTGACGTTGACGGGGCGCGACGGGAAAATTCTCTACCAGAACAACAACTACGTTTTCCGGCAGCAGTATCAGGCCACGGCGGATTTGCCGACGTTCTTGGATGAGAGTCCGGCGGCGGTGGAGCGGCTTTCACGGGATTTTGCGCGGGCGCTGGTGGCCGATGTGCTGGAGAGTTTTTGATCCCGCGGAATCAACAGCAGATTCCCGAAGGGAATGACAGCAAGAAAAGCAAAGGCGAAGTCGCAAGCGTTTGCGTTAATCAACCGCATCCCGGCCCGGTTTTCCACCGGGTTGCAAAGGCTGTTGGGCGGTTATGCTGGAACGAGTGAAATCCGCGCCCATTGCCGAGGTTAGCCGCGTATGAGTACCCAGCGCTCCGGGGTGGGATTTGCCGCCATGGACCGGTTTGTGGCGGAGATTGCCGCGGGGGCTGCGAATCCGTCCGCGCTGAAGCCGGGGTATGTGCTGGCCGGCGATGAGACTTTCCTCTACGAGCGTTGCCGGCGGGCGGTTTTGAAGGCGTTTGTGCCGGACGAGATGCGGGATTTTTGCTTTTCCGAGATGGATCTGGCGCAGGAGACGATCTTCGAGATTCTGGATCGGGCGCAGACGCCTTCGCTGATGGCTCCGTTTCAGGTGGTCTTTATCCGCAATGTGAAGCAGCTCTATACGCGCGGTGCGAAGAAGGACGAGTTTGCCGCGATCGACCGGTATTTCAAGCGGCCGAACCCGCAGGCGCTGCTGATCTTTGTGGCCGACCATCTGCGCATTCCGGCCGATCCCCGGCGGATGGATATGGACGACAAGACCAAGTTCGACCGGCTGCGGGAGACGCTTGGCGACCACTGCGGCGTGGTGGAACTGGCGCGCGTGGAGGAAGCGGACGCGATGCGCTGGGTTTCCTCATCGGCGCA
>Ga0209208_10000494_pt1 | contig 51327 bp, 36 predicted proteins | sample S1TSphfallax_3_FD_187694 | JGI IMG/M metagenome (GOLD analysis project Ga0209208, IMG submission 187694) | Host-associated microbial communities from peat moss isolated from Minnesota, USA - S1T2_Fd - Sphagnum fallax MG (SPAdes) (version 2) | ecosystem: Host-associated > Plants > Peat moss >... | reverse complement strand
CCCCACTCGATCCGCATGAAGTCGACCAGAGTCGCGGTTCTATCGCGATCGGGAATGGACTCGATGCCGTGCTTTTCCACGACGGCGACGCTAGCCCCTGCAGGGGGCAATTGCAAGCGCGTGATGTGCCGGTGATGCGCGCGATAGTCCGATATCCGGCGACGCTCGCATCAATATCTTCCGCTCGCGCGCGCGCGCGGTCTCTGGCATGGTTTGCCGCTTACTTCTTTGCAGCGAGCGGTGGTGATGACGAAGATGTTCCTGCGCGTCGATCCCGCGGGGCCCGGCGGAAACGGCCTGCCGCCGACCACGCACGACGCCTCCGATCGCAGCCTCGCGGGCGCCACGGAGCCGCGCGCGTATACGGCTTACACGGACCCGTCGGGTGTCTTCACGGTGGGAGTCTGGGCCTGCGATGCAGGAACTCTCGCGATCAATGATCTGGCCATCGACGAGGCGTGCTACCTCATCGACGGCGAAGTCGTGATCACCGACGTCCACGGCAACACGGAGCGCTTCGTCGCCGGCGATGCATTCCTCCTGAAGCGCGGATTCGTCGGCACCTGGCACATGCCGGGTCCGATTCTGAAATACAATGCCATGTACAAACGCTAACCGCGCTGCTTCGGCGCCGAGGAGATCGCGATGCAGATGAGATGGGTGGTGACGATCCTGAGCCTGATCTGTTCACTTCCCGCAGCAGCGCAAATGCGGGCGTTCACCGGCGCCACGATCATCGACGGCAACGGCGGAAAGCCGATTGCCAACGGCGTACTCTTGATCGACGGCAAGACGATCAAGGCCGTTGGTCCTTCGGGATCGATATCGATCCCGAACGATGCACAGCGCATCGACGTCTCCGGCAAATACATCGTGCCGGGATTGATGGACGCCAACGTTCATCTCGTGCCCTGGCCCAGCTGGACCTACATCGAATTCCTCGCCCGCTACGAGAACGACTTCCAGGGCATTGCGGCCGAAGCGGCGCAGATCGCGCTCAAACACGGATTCACCAGCGTTTTCGACTCGATGGGGCCGGCGATCCCGGAGATGGCCGTACGCGACCGGATCAACCGCGGCGAACTCGAGGGACCGCGCATCTTCGTCGCGGGCGACATCGTCGGCTTCCGCGCCGTGTTCACGACGCCGGAGGCGCGCGCCTCGGCGAGCAAGGCCTTCCAGGCACGGATCAATGCGCAGTTCGAATTGAACGGGGGTCCGGATCTCGCGTGGATGACGCCGGCGCAGGTGCACGACGAGATGGTCAAATACGTGGCCCACGGCGTGGATTTCGTGAAATTCGGCGCCACCGGAGACGAGCAACCGGTGGACAGCATCGTCGGCCAGGAAGCCGTGCTGCGCTTCACGCCGGCGCAACAACGCGCCATGGTCGATGCGGTGCACGCCGCCGGCAAGATCATCCAGACGCATCAGACCTCGGCCGAGTCCCTGCGCATCGTGGTCGAGTCGGGCGTCGACATGGCGCAGCATTGCGCCCATACGGGGCGCTCGCGCATCGCCGAGGAAACCATCCAGCTCATGATCAAGCGCAAGTTCTACTGTGGAACCCAGTGGGGCTTGTTGACGGACGAGCAGTTACGCCAGGTGCGCGAGCAACGCTTCCCGGGATCCGATTCGGACAACGGCCGAGAGGGGGTCGATTACAGCGTCGAGAATGCGGTTCGACTCATCAAGGCGGGCATTCCGGAGCTGGTTTCCACGGATGCCGGCACGATAGATCCCGACGTCGCCAAGGATTTCGGCTCAGACGGCGGCCCGGGGGGCCTCGGTGGTCATGCCTCGCTGATCGGGGAGGCGGAATTCCAGGACATGCGCGCCATGGAACAGCGCGGGATGACGCCGATGATGATCCTCCAGGCCGCGACCCGCAACATCGCCGCGGCTTATCACAAGCTCGATGCGTTCGGCACGCTCGAGCCGGGCAAATACGCGGATCTGATCGTCGTCGACGCCGATCCGCTCGCCGACATTCAGAACCTGAAGAAGTTGTCCCTCGTGGTCAAGGAAGGTCGGACGATCGACATCGCGAGCCTCCCCCTGGCTCCGATCCTGACCTCGCCGGAAGCCCGAAACCCCGGTCCCGTACGCGTCAAGTGACCGTCGGGACCCGGCGACGGTCGTCCGGGCGCCTGCAACCAATTGGTGCGTGCCGCATCATGCATGCATGATTTCGATGCATGGCGCGCGATGCGTCGATTTAAATCGTCATTCACGCGTACATCGCGTGATGCATCGGCCACGGGTCGGCCGGATACTCTTTGCACACCACTAGGGATGCGGGAGAAGACCATGACAGCACTCGATAGCTGCGCCAGCGTGCGGCCGGTACGTACGCTGCGCGCCACGATTCGAATGGCGCTGATCGCCGGCGCGGGCAGCGCAGTGATCGCGCCGATCCTGGCACGGGCCGACTCGAGCGGCGACGCGAACACGCTCGAGGAAGTGGTCGTCACGGCCACCCGCCGCAGCGAGAACATCCTCGACGTGCCTTACAGCATCTCGGCCATTTCCGGCGACACGCTGACCGAGAACCATGTCCAAACGCTCTCGGATTTGAGCCACCAGATCGCCGGCCTCTCGTTCGTGGATCAGGGACCGACGAGCCGCAGTTTTTTCGTACTGCGGGGAATCAACGCCGACTCGACCAGCGAATCCCCGATCCTCGGGTCCGCCGGCACGGTGCCGCCGGTGTCGACCTACATCGGCGAAACGCCCCTGTTCTTGTCGCTGCACATCGATGACCTCGACCGGGTGGAGGTGCTGCGTGGACCGCAGGGCACGCTCTACGGATCCGGCTCCCTCGCCGGCACGATCCGGCTCATTCCGAAGCTGCCCGATCCGAGCGCATTCGGCGGCTACATTTCGGCGGACGCCGGCAATCTTGCCGTCGGACATCAATGGAACGACAGTTTCGACGGCATGCTGAACCTTCCGTTCAACGACGTGTCGGCGCTGCGGATCACGGCCGGCCGTGAACGCTATGCCGGCTTCATCGACGAGCCCTACGTGGTCAAACTGGGCCCCGCCAGCACCGCGGTGAACAGCCCCGTCGGTATCCCCGTGTCGGGTAATCCCGCCAATCCCCTGTTCGGCCCCGAGGTGTTCTCTGGGGTCAACAACGCGAACGTGTCGGACGTGTGGCAAACCAGGCTGGCGTACCTGTTCAAACCGAACGACGACTTTTCCATCTTGGCGGCCTATTACCACCAGGATGACACGACCCGGGGCACGCAGTCCGTATCGCCCTACTTCGCGGGCGGCAGCGTGGATTATCCCGCCTCACAAAACCCGTTTTACGGCCCGGGCTACCCGGTGTCCTTTCCGACCGGAGGCGTGGTGTTTCCGGCCAACGGGACCTACACGGCGAATGACGGCGTGCTGCCGGTCAGTTACCGCAAGGCCGATCTCGGCACGATCGACGTCTCCGTCGGCCTCGGCTTCGCGACGCTCAATTCCTCCACTTCGTATTACCGGGACAAGGGCAACGACGTATCCGACGGAAGCCCGTTCATCGCCAAGACACCGGACATCTATGGATTCCTGCCGCGCGTCGTCGACTACGAAGCGGATTACGACACGCAGAAGGGCTTCGTCGAAGAGTTGCGGCTGGTATCGGCCGCGGGGCCACGCCCCGTGGACTACGTCGTCGGCTTGTTCTTCCAACACCTGCAGGGCGACAACGGCCAGCAACAGTGGCTGCCGGGCCAGACGCTCTACGGCAATCTCGCCGGCGTGCCGGGGGCCGACCAGGCGGAGGGCGACGTCAATTACATCGTCACGAACACCACCGATTTCCTCGATCGCGCGCTCTTCGGCGAACTCACCTGGCACGTGACCGACCCCTGGCAGGTGACGGGCGGCGCACGCTTCTTCAAACAGGATTTCTCGACCGTGTCCTTCAGCGCCCTGCCCTATTGCGGCTCGTACTGCGGCACGGGGATCCTCGGCGTGACCGACGTGACGGGTGGCTATTCGGTGAACAACCACATCGTCAAGCTCGACACTTCGTACAAGTTCAACGACGCGGTGAACCTGTATGCGGACTACTCGGAGGGCTTTCGCCGCGGCGGCGCCAACGCCATTCCGCTGTCGGGACCGTTCGAGGTCAGTTCCTCCTTGTTGGTCTACAAGCCGGACAAGACCAAGAACTACGAACTCGGCACGAAGGGCACGCTCTTCGGCGACATTCACTACACCGCCGACGTGTTCTACATCGACTGGAGCAACTTCCAGCTCGACACCTCTTCTTATTACGGCGGCTATCCGCTCGTTGCCAACGGCGACGAGGCGCATTCCAAGGGCCTCGAGCTGTCGCTCGACGGAAAATGGGGAAGCCACTTCGGCTATACGCTCGGTTACACCTATACCGTCGCGACGGTCGCCCGGGATTTCTCGATCCTGGACCGTCTCGATGACGGCACGAACAACGAAGCGGCGATAGTCTCCGCGCAAAGCGGCGATCCGCTGCCCAATTCACCGAAGAACAGCGCAACCCTGGGCCTCGACTACGCGCACGTCTCGCTGCCGTTCAGCACCGACTGGACGATGCGCTATCACATCGATGGCAACTACCGCAGCTCGACTTACTCGCGGCTGCTCAGCACGATTCCCGGCGCGCCGGCGCCGTTCCTGATCAGCGGCTTCTCGCTCTGGAACGGCTCCATCGACCTACGGAACAAGAACGGGCTGTCGATGAGTCTCTACGGGCAAAATCTGTTCAACGTTCTGGGGATCACGGGCGGCTTGGACCCGGGCGAGGCCGGCCCTCCGCCCACGAATGCGCGCGCGGCGCATTATTACATCACCCGCCCGAGGACGATCGGACTGCGCCTGACTTATACGTTCTGAGCGCCGTGTCGAAGTCCGACGATGCGCGCCATGTCGCCGCGGCCGTGGACCACCGCGCCGTTGCCGTTCGCATCCCCGGGTTGCGGCCTGTGGAGGCAATTGAGGAAGGCATCGAGCGTCTTGGAATGCGGACGGTTGCGCGCCGTCATCGAGGCAAAGCTCACGACGGCCTCGTAACGTTTCGGCAGCAGGCGGCGCATCTCCCCCGTGCTCTCCCAGACCGAGGCGTAGTGTTCTGGCAGGAAACCGATATAGCACCCCGAAAGAATCAGCAGGGCGAATGCCTCGACGTGGAAACCGACCACGCGCTTGCCCATCGCGGAATTCGCCTGCTGCAGGTTGCTGTTGACGGCGTAGCCCTTCTTGACGTACTGGCTGCGGACGAGGTCGGCCGTGGTGATTTCGCTGTCCGGCCGGTCGAACAGCGGATGCCCCTTGCCGCAGTAGAGGTAATTGACCTCGTCGAAGAGGTGCGTGTAGGACAGGGCGGCGATTTCGTGCATGGCGGGCGCGATCCCCACGTGCAGGCGCTCGTCGAGGATACGTCTCTCGATTTCGTCGGGCGAGAGGACGTAGAGCGTCAGATCGATGTTGGAAGCGAGGCCCGAAAACTCCCGGAACACGTTGCGCAGGCGCAGTTCCTTGTCCCAGATGATGTTGTCGACCACGCCGATGTTGATGTCCCCGGTCATCGTGTCCTCGTCGGCGTTGACTTCGTTGCGAAAGTCATCGAGCGACTTCATCAACCCCAGCGAAGCCTCGTAGATCTTCTTGCCGCGCGCCGTCAGCGCAAAGCCGCCGCGGCCGCGCTGGCACAGTCGTGCGCCGAGCCGCGCCTCGAGTTCACCGATGTGCGTGCTGATGGTCGAGCGGCCGATGCCCAGATCGATCTCGGCCGCCGAAAAGCCCCCGCAATTGACGACCGTTTGGAAAATCCGCAACAGTCGCAGATCCACGTCGCTGACCCTGCCCAACAAGGCTTTCCTCTTTCCCATGCTCGACTACCTCTCTCGTGACCGGCGCCGGACTCATCCCCGAGCACAGACTAACGAGATCATCGCGCATCCGGCAAATGATTGACACGCGTCAGCGCGTAGTTGCAGATAATTCGATCCATCGGGACGTCGCGACGCACATACTCGAACCGAAATCCAAGGGAGCGAGCATGATCCAGCACGGTGCGGCAAACTCCAACTCCCGGCAACGCCGGCGCTGGGACCTGCCTGCGCGCTTGTTGCCGCTCTGGCTGGGTGCTCCGGGGGTGATTCCAGCGGCGGAGCCGGCCGACGAACTTCAGGAAATCACCGTCACCGCCCGCAAGCACGACGAATCCGTCATGGACGTGCCCGAGAGCATCACCTTGTTCTCGGCGCGCACGCTCGAGGACTACGACATCCGCTCGTTCACGGACTACGCGACCAAGGTGCCCAACCTGTCGTTCTCCTATGGCAGCGCGGCCTCCGGCAATGCCGGAATCGGATTCTCGACCTCACGCGGCACGGCCATCCGGGGTGTCGCAGGGATCAACACGACCGCCTTCTACATCGACGACACGCCGGTATTCGATTCCATGGACCCGCGCATCGTCGATATCGATCGGATCGAGGTGCTGAAGGGCCCCCAAGGGACTCTCTATGGCTCCGGTTCCGAGGGCGGCGCAGTCCGCATCATCACGCGCCAGCCCTCCCTGACCGACGAGGACATTCGTTATTCCGTGCTCGGCGCTCATACCGAATATGGCGGCTTCGACGCGGGCGGCGAGGTCGCCGGCAATCTCGTGCTCGCTCCCGGCGTGGCCGCGGCCCGCTTGATGGGATTTTTCAGCCATGATTCCGGGTTCCTCACGCGGACTTTTCCCTCCCCGGCCAACCCGGCCGTCACGGACAGCGTCTCGGGCGATGGGGGCGTCGATGCCGAAGGTGCGTCCGTCGCCATACTGCTGCGCCCGGTGGAACGGCTCGACATCACCTTCCGCCTCCTCTATCAACATCAAAATACCGACGGATGGCCGGCCGCCTTCGCCCCTCCGCCGAGCTACGCCGTGACCTCGTACACGCTCAACAGGGCAGCGGACGTGCAGGAGGCATCGAGCGACCGCTGGAGTCTTCCGTCGATCAGCCTGCGCTACGCCGCGGACGGGTGGTCCGTGACCTCCTCGACCAGCTATCTTGATCGCGCCGCCTTCGATCGCGAAGACGGGACTTCAGGGACGGACTATCAATATCTCACGCTGGCCGGATTCGTGCCCCCGGTCGGCACGCCTTCGGTCTGGGATCTGAACACCTCGGAATCGCGCTTCACCGAGGAGACGCGGCTTGCCTTCGATGAGACTCACCATGTCAGCGGGGTCGCGGGCGCGTACTACACCCGCGAACACTTCGTCGCGACCATTCCGCCCACCTACACGCCGGGGCTCGCTGCGGCCGGGCTTTGGCCGAACGATGTCGCCTACACCGCCCAGTCGGTGAATCCCAGCCACGAGACGGCTCTGTTCGGTGAGCTCTATGCGCACCTGCTCGAGCGACTCACGTTGACGCTCGGGGCGCGCGCGTACTGGTTGCACGAGGAGGCTGCCACGAGCGCCGACGGCTTCTTCCAAGGTGGCCCCTCCATCCAGCCCCTCACCTCGTCCAACGAGCATGGGATCAGTCCCAAGTATGCGCTCGACTATCACATCGATCCGAACACTCTCGTTTACGCCTCGGTGGCCAAGGGCTTCCGGCCCGGCGGCGTCAACCTGCCCCTGGCCTCTTCCTGCGGCCCGGAACTCGCTTCGCTCGGCATCAACCCGGCCTCGGCCGGTGTCTACAAATCCGACAGCGTCTGGAGTTACGAAACCGGTCTCAAGTGGAACGGGTTCGAGCAGCGTCTCGCCGTGACGGCGGCGATTTTCCAAATCGACTGGCAGGACATTCAACAGGGGGTCTACCTGCCGATCTGCGGGTTCAGCATCGTCGGCAACTCCGGTGCGGCCAGGAACCGGGGTGGGGAATTGGAACTCGTGGGAAGACCCGCCACGGGTCTCGACCTGCGGGCGAGCGCAGGCTATCTCGACGCGGTGATCACGGAAGCGGGAGCCTCCTCGCCGCAGCTCGCCGGCTCCCGCGTTTTCAACGTTCCCCGGCTCACCACGTCGGCCGGCGCCGTGTACGAACACCCGATCGACGCCTCGGTCAGAGGGTTCTTGCGCGCCGACTGGAGCTACGTCGGGGACAGCCTGTCGGGCAACAACACGCCGGCGACGCCTCGTCTGCGGCCGAGCTATACGGTCACGAACGTCGCGCTGGGCGCTCGCTTCGGCGCTTCCGAGCTCTCGATGTTGCTGAACAATCTCTTCGACGCCAAGGCGAATCTCGGTGACATCACGCCGGTGTCCTACGAGTCGCGGATCGTCGAACCAGATGGCGCGAACGTCGCCGACCCGCGCGTCGTGACCTTGCGACCGCGACAGATCGGCCTGCAATACCGTTACGGGTTTCGTTGACATCACTTTTGAAGGGAGCGACACATTCGATGAATGAACAGCATTGTCCGAACACCGGGGGCCGGCCGCGGCTCCTGAAGCGCTCCGCGGGAATGGTGGGCCTCGCCTGGGCGGCATTGAGCGTGGCACATGCCACGGCCGCGCCGTCGGCGGAGGTTGCCGCTCCGACGCTGCCCGATTATTCGGCGGCGCGGGCCTACTCCTATCTCGAAGTGCTCGCGGGGCAGATCGGCGAGCGGCCCGCCGGATCGGCGGCCGAAAGCCGTGCGGTCGATTATATCGCGGCGCAATTTCGCTCCTGGGGACTCGCCACGACGACCCAAACGATCAAGGTTCCGCTCTGGCACGAACAGCGTACGCGCTTGTGGGCCGACGCCGAGCACACGACGGACTTTCCGGCGAAGGCGGTGGTGTTCTCCGGCACGACGCCGCCGGAGGGCGTCTCGGGAGAATTCGTCGATCTGGGCGTGGCCGGCCCGCGCGACCTCAAGGACCGCGACCTGAAGGGCAAGATCGTGCTGATCAAGCGCGACGTCTACATCGACTACCCGGACATCTGGTTGACCGACAAACTCGTGCCGCTCGGCGTTGCCGGCATGATTTTCTATTCTTCGCCCGGCCGTAGCGCGATTCCCTCCGTGTACTTCAATTTCAAGCGAGCCCTCCAGGAATTCACGCCGCCGTCGGTCGACATCAGCTACGAGGATGCGGCGCGCCTCGTGCAGATGCATCCGAAGCGGGTGAGCTTGAGCGTCCAGGCACAGGTGGAATGGAGCGAGTCGCACTCGGTCTACGGCGAGCTGAAGGGCACGACGAAACCCCATGAACTCGTGTTGTTCTCGGCACACGACGACACCGCCTACACGAGCCCGGGCGCCACCGACGACAGTGCCGGTGTGGCGGCGGTCATGGAACTCGCGCGCGCCTTCGCCGCCGGCCCGAAGCCAGCCCGAACGATGCGCTTCATCGCCTGGGGAGGTCACGAACTCGGGCTGCTCGGCAGCGAAACCTACCTGCGCACCCATCCCGACGAGATTCCGAACATCGTCGCGATCATCAATTACGACGTGATCGGTGCGACCTTGGGCACGTTGGACTGGACCGGCACCGGCGACGACGCCTGGTTCAAATTCCTGCGGCAAACCCAGGCGTCCCTCGGGATGCAGGGGCCCGGCAATTCCGGCCCGAGCGGCACCGATGTCACGAATTTCTCGGCGCTCGAAATTCCCGGCGTTCAGATCGGGCAGCAAAACTCCCTCGGTCAGAATCACACGCCGGGCGACAATCTGGAACTCACCAGCGCGGTGGGACTGGAGGACGGCTTGGCGTTCGCGGCCGCGGTCGGCGAGCGTCTGGCCTTCGACACGACACTCCATTTTCCGCATCACTTCCCCGCGGAGTTGCTCAAGGACGTTCGCGACACCGAGGCACAGTGGGGATGGGGCGTATTGCCCGAGGGCAATCGGCCGCCACGCGCGAACTAGGCATCGAGGGAGAACGTAACAACATGAAGAATCATCGGGATGATCGTCTTGCGGCCGCGATCGGCGCGGTCTTGATGGCGGCCGCGGGCTTCGCGACGCCGCCCGCGGGCGCGGCCGCGACCGCCCAGGCTTCGGATCCGGCCGACTCGCTGGATGAAATCGTCGTCAGCGCGACCCGGCGCGACACGACGATCCAGGACATTCCCTACAGCATTTCAGCCATCTCGGGGACCACGCTCGAGGAGAGCCACGTGCAGTCCCTTTCCGACGTCGCGAAGCTCATCGCGGGCGTCTCCTTCGTCGACGAGGGACCGACGAGCCGCAGTGACTTCATCCTGCGCGGGATCAACGCCAATGCGACCGGACAATCCTCGAGTCAGACCGGCACCGTCGCGCCGGTGTCGACCTATATCGGCGAGACACCGCTGTTCTTGTCTTTGCACTTGGACGACATCGAGCGGGTCGAAGTCCTGCGGGGCCCGCAGGGCACTCTGTACGGATCCGGCTCCCTCGCCGGCACGATCCGGTTCATCCCGAACCAACCGGACCCTGCAGCCTTTCATGCCAACATCGAGACCAACGTCGCGGGCTTGAGCGAGACGAATCAATTCGACCACGGCTTCAAGGGCTTCGTGAACGTCCCGATCAACGACGTCACCGCGTTTCGCGTCTCCGGCGGATATCAACATTATGCCGGCTTCATCGACGAAAACTACATCGCGAAGCTCGGGCCGCCAAGCACGGCGATCGACAGCCCCGTCGGCATCCCGGTTTCCGGGGATCCGAAGAATCCGACTTTCGGACCGATGGTGTTCAGCCCGGTCGAACACGCCAACACCGCCGACATCTGGCAGGTACGAGGTTCCTTCCTGTTCAAACCCAACGAGCAATTCTCGGCGCTGCTGGCTCTTTACCATCAGGACAACGAATCGAAGGGCCAACAGGCCGCATCACCGAACTTCTCCGGCAGCGTCGATACGCCACCGTCCGGCAACCCGTTCTACAGCCCTTCCTACCCCGTTTCGTTTCCGACCGGCGGCGTCATTTTTCCGCAGAACACGAATTATGACGCGAACGACAGCTTTCTATTGCAGGAACATCGCGAAACCAATCTCGCGAGCGCGGACCTGAGCTATGACCTGGGCTTCGCGTCGCTGACTTCGTCGACGTCCTTTTATCGGGACAGCGGCGAATACATCTCGGACAACACCGGACTGCTGACGCTGTATCCGAGCTTCTACGGCTTCATACCGCGCATGGTCGATTACCAGACCAATTGGGACAGTCTCAAGGGAACCGTCGAGGAAATCCGGCTCGTGTCCAAAGTCGGCCGGCAATTCGATTATGTGACCGGTCTGTTCTATCAGCATCTCCAGGGAGACAACGGCCAGCTGCAATGGATACCGGGTCAAACCTATTTCGGCGGCCTGGTCGGGGATCCCGGCGCGAACGCGGCGTCAACGGGCGATTTGAATTACGTCGGCAACGGCACGACCGACTTCAAGGACGAGGCGATTTTCGGCGAACTCACCTACCACGCGACCGAGCGCTGGCAGATCACGGGCGGTGCGCGCTTCTTCCATCAGGACTTCTCCGTCTACAACCAGATCGGGTTCCCGTTTTGCGGCAGCTATTGTGGCGATGCCCAGGGCAATACTTTCGTGTCCCAGGGCTATGCGGTCAGCAACCACATCTCGAAGCTCAACACCTCCTATAAGTTCAGCGACAACTGGAACGTGTATTTCAATTACGCCGAGGGGTTCCGCCGCGGCGGCTCCTCCGGCATTCCGACTGCCGGTCCCTTCGCGGGCAATCCCGCCCTGCTGGTCTTCAAGCCCGACGAGACCAAGAATTTCGAGATCGGCAGCAAGGGAACGCTGGGCAACGTGACGTTCACGGCCGCCGTGTTCTACATCAACTGGGATAATTTTCAGGTGGACACCACGGCCGTGGCGAGCGGGCTGCCAATCGCGGTCAATGGGTCGAAGGCGAAGTCGCGCGGCATTGAACTCGAATTGAGCGGTCCGCTGCTGCTGCCGCGCCTGACGTACGACCTGGGTTTCTCCTATGCCGACGCCACCGTGGCCCAGGACTTTTCGGTCGACGACATCAACGCGAGCAAGCAAATCGTGCAAATCGTGACCGGCCACAACGGCGATCCGCTGCCGAACTCGCCGAAGTACAGCGCCACGCTGGCACTCGACTACAAGGCTCCGTTGCCCACGTCGCTCTCCAACTGGACGTTGGACTGGCACGTCAATGGGAATTACCGCAGTTCGACCCTGTCGCAGTTGGTCAGCACCGACCCTCAGGCGCCTCCCCCCTTCAAGATCGTCGGCTTCGAGCTCTGGGATTCATCGGTCACGATGACCGGCAAAAATGGATTCTACGGCGGATTGTTTGCGCAGAACATCTTCAATGCGCTGGGAGTCACGGGCGGGCAGGACGCGGGGGCCGTGGGGATCCGCGCGGCACACTTCTTCGTCGGCCGGCCTAGAACGATCGGATTGCGGGTGGGCTATCGCTTCTAGTCGAAACGGTGGGCGACTCCATTCAGACCAACGCGCGTTGCAGGGCCTGCAGGCTCACGGGTTTGACCAGGTGGTCGTCGAAACCCGCATCGCGGACGCGGCGTCGGTCCTCGTGCTGGCCATAGCCCGTGACGGCGACGAACCGTATCGCCCCGATGCGCGGACTCTTGCGCAGGCGCCGCACGAGTTCGTAACCATCGATTTCGGGCAGCCCAATGTCCACCAGCGCGACGTCCGGTTCGAAGCTCTCGATGATTTCCAGCGCATCCTCGGCGCTGTGGACCGCCCGGACCGCGTGACCCTCCAGTTCGAGCAGCAAGGCCAGCGTGTTCGCGGCGTCGGCATTGTCGTCGACGATGAAAACCCGCTTGGGTGCCGACGTGGCCGAGTCTGCCGGCAGGTGTGCGCCACCGATCGCCGCCACCAGGGGCAACCGGATCTCGAATCGGGAGCCGAATCCCACGCCGGCGCTACGCGCGCCGACTTGTCCGCCGTGCATTTCCACGAGCCGTTTGACGACCGACAGTCCGATACCGAGTCCGCCTTGTGAGCGATCCAAGGTTCGGTCGCTTTGCACGAACAGATCGAAAACGCGGGGTAGGAGCTCCGGCGACATGCCGACACCGGAATCGATGACCTCGATGACTGCGTTCCCGTCTTCGGCGCGCGTCTCGATTCGGACGTCACCGCCGACGTCCGTGTATTTGGCGGCGTTCGTCAGAAGATTGATGACGCACTGTGCGAGGCGGACGACGTCCCCGCTGACGTACAGGGGTTCGGCGCTGGTTCCCAGCTGCACGCGGTGCCGTTTCTCGAGCAGGAGGGGTTCGACGGTTTCCAGCGCCTGCGCGATGACCTGGGACACGTCGAGAGTTTCACGCCTCAGATCGATGCGCCCGTTCGTGATTCGCGACACGTCGAGCAAGTCGTCCACGAGCCTCGTCAGCTGGCCGGTCTGGCGTTTGATCGTCGCGATCGCCGGTTGTACCTGCGGCTGGTCCCGCAGTGAACGGGCGAGAATCTCGCTCGCCGTGTAGATCGGGGCCAGAGGATTGCGCAGCTCGTGCGCGAGCATGGCGAGAAACTCGTCTTTTTGCCGATCGGCGGTCTGTAATTGCTGCCGGGCACGAACGTGCGCGGAAATGTCCCGAAAGTAACAGACGACGCCGAAGCGGCCGTCCGTCAGCGGAATTCTGTGAATGAGCCATTCGTAATACTCGTCGTGCTCGCGGCCCTGACGGCGCTCGATACGTTCCGGTATGACCTGGGACTCCCCCGTTTCCAGGGTATGCCTGAACATTCGCAGGGTTTCGTCCGCGAGCGTGGCCGACCACAGAAGATGCATGACCTCCGCGGCGTTCCTGCCGAGGAGATCCGGCACTCCGCTGAACAGCGGTCTTGCCATCGGATTGACCTCGCGAATACGCAAGTCCGCATCGAGCAGGTACATTCCGAGCGGGGCCTCCTGGAGCAAGGTTTCGAATTGCGCGGTCCGCAGTCGCAAGGCGTCGTCCGAGGCTTTGCGCCGCGTGATGTCCGTGATCAGCACCGCCGCGCCGCGATCGGCGGGATAGATGGCGGCTTCGAACCAGCGTTGCAGCGGCGCATGATCGAACTCGAAGCGCCGCGGTATCCGGGTCGCCGTCACGGCACGCAGCTCGGATTCGAAGGGCGTGGAAAGCAGGCCGGGCATGACGTCGAAGACCGATTTTCCCAGCAGCACCGGCTCCGGCAGTCCGGTCGATTCCGTGACCGGCGGATTCGCGAGGGTGAAACGCCCCTGCTCATCGAGCAGGAAGAATTGGTCATCGATGCTGCCGAGCGCGAGGCGCAGTCGCTGCTCGCTCTCGGCGCGCAAACGCGTCAGTTCGATCAGCGAGCCCACCCGGGCCAGGAGCTCGCGCGGCGTGAAGGGCTTCACCAGGTAATCGTCGGCCCCGCTGTCCAAGCCTTCGACCCGCGAGTCCTCACCCGACCGTGCCGACAGCAGAATGAGAGGCAAACTGCGCAAGCGTTCGTCGGCACGCAAGGCCTTGAGCAGACCGAAGCCGTCGAGGCCGGGCATCATCACGTCGCTGAGGACCAATTCCGGCCGCCTGCGCCGGATCGCCGCCAGCGCTTGTTCGCCGTCGGCCACGGCCTCGACCTCGTAGCAGGGGGCGAGCAGTCCACCCACGTATCGTCGCATGTCCGAATTGTCATCGGCGAGCACGATGCGCGCCCCGAATGTCGATCCGAACCGTTGCTCGTGGTTCGTTGCCGTCGCGGCGTCGCGCACGCCAGCCGTGGGACGCGACCCCGCCTCGTCCGGCAGCCACTGCAAGGCCTCCTGCACGAAGCTTTCGGCTTGGGTCAGCGCGGGCGAGTCGGCTGGCTGCTCGCGCACACGGTCCGTGGGGAGGTGGGAAAAACCCAGCGGAACGCGAACGCGAAACGTCGTGCCATGCCCGAGTTCGCTCTGTGCCTCGATCGTCGCGCCGTGCAGGTTCAATAGTTCCTGCACGAGAGCGAGGCCTATCCCCGAGCCTTCATGCGTCCGTCCCACCGTACCCGTCACGCGATGGAACCGCTCGAACAGCCGGGGAATTTCCGCGGCGGGTACGCCTACGCCGGTGTCGACAACCTCCAGCACCGCGACGCCTTCCGAGCGTTGCAGGCGCACCGTGATGGCCCCGTCGAACGTGAACTTGAAAGCGTTGGACAGCAGGTTGAGCACCACCTGCTCCCACATGCTGCGGTCGACGTATGCCGGCTCTCCCAGTGCCTCGCATTCGACTCGAAACGCGATCCCGGCGTTGGTGATGATCGACTCGAAGCTGCTCGCAATCTCACGCGTGAGCAGCGCGAGGTCGACCGGCTGATAGCTCGCGCGCATGCGCCCCGCCTCGACGCGGGAGAAATCGAGCAGACTGTTGACGAGACGCAGCAGTCGCAAGGCGTTGCGCTGCGCCAACTCGAGTTCGGAGCGGACTGGCGTCGGCGTTTCCGGATTGCCGAGGATGGCCTCGATCGGCCCCAGCATCAGCGTCAGGGGGGTGCGGAATTCATGGCTTACGTTGGAAAAAAAAGCGGTCTTCGCGCGGTCGATTTCGGCAAGTGACTCGGCGCGACGTCGTTCGGCTTCGTAGCTCTGCACATCCGCGATCGCGGCCCCGAACTGCCGAGCCACCAACTGAAAGAAGCCGCGGTACGCCTCGTCCATGGTGCGGCGCGGCGAAACACCGGCGATCAGCACGGCGACGCTCGTGGCGGAGCCATGCTGCACGGGTAAGACGAGGGCTTGACCAATATGCGCGCCCGGCCATAGAGGCGCCGGGATTGCCCGCTCTCCGTCCGGCAAAGCGACCAATTGCGGCAGTCCACTGCGTAGCGCGCCCGCGAGCGGCCAAGGGGACAGAGGATCGGCGAGGCGAATCTGTGCCGGCAGGAGGGGCTCGGGAACAGTTCCATAGTGATGCACGAGTCGCAGGCCATCGCTCACCGCGTCGAAGGCGTACAGCGCGGCGAAGGGTATGTCCAATGGATCTTCCGCCAAGGTTCCCAACAGATGCTCACAGGCTTCCTGGGTTGTGTTCGCGCGAGGCCATTGGGCCAGTTCGTGCAGCACCCGCAGCCGCCGCTCACTGATCACGCGCTCGGTGACCTCGGTGACCACGCACAGCATTCCGGCGATCAGATTGTCATCGTCATAGACCGGGCTGTAAGAAAAGGTGTGGTAGGTTTCCTCGGTAAATCCGCTGCGTTCGAGATAGAGCAGCAGCGCTTCATCCCAGGTCGCGCAACCCTCCGCGAGTACGCGTTGAATGCGCGGGAAAATGTCGGGCCAGATCTCCTCCCAGACCTTGTCGGAACGGGCTCCGAGCACCCAATCGCGCTTGAGACCCACCGTTGGCAAGTAAGCGTCGTTGCAGAAGAACGTGAACTCCCGGCCCCAAAGCATCCACATCGCATAACGCGAATCGAGCATGACGCGCACGATCGTCTTCAGCGATTGCGGCCACAGCGCTGCGGCGCCCAGGGGCGTGCGGGTCCAATCGAACGCCCGCATGCGCTCGCCCATTTCTCCCCCGCCGATGAGAAAGTCGAGGCCGGAACTGGCTGCAATGGATCGCTTCAAGCGTGGTTTCTTCCATGGGAGACGGACGAGGAGCGCCGCTCCCCATGGCGCTCCCTTGCAGTCTCAGTATTTCAGCTTCGGTCGGGCGCTTGCAACCAGGATCGTCTTGTGCCGTGCGACGGCGACTGCGCTCGACGGCGAATGGACTTATCGGCGTGAGACGTCGTCCTGTCTGACGCCGGGTGGGGCGCTCCTCCGACATTGGGCGGTTCGACCCGTGTGGAAAGCTCCTGCTTCATCAGCCTTCGGGAGCCCGCCGCCTTGCAGATACATCTCGACATGCTCGGTGGTATCGCCGGCGACATGTTCATCGCCGCACTTTTGGATGCCTTCCCGCAACACGAGCGCCGGGTACTGGATGCCATCGCGACGCTCGCCGACGATTTTCCGGTCGACTGTCAACTTCTGGCGCATACGGATTCGATCGTGCGCGGTTCCCGCTTCCGCGTCGCCGCCGCGACGCGACGCGCAGGAACCGCGCACGGGGGCTTGGGGCAGGTGCATGCACACACGTCGTGGCGTACGATCCGCGAGCGCCTGCTCACCGCGCCGCTGTCACCGCCGGTTCGGGCTCACTCTCTCGGCATTTTCCAATTGATTGCTGACGCCGAGGCCGAGGTCCACGGACTCGTGGCGGACGATGTGGCCTTTCACGAGGTCGGCGCCTGCGATTCCGTTGCCGACATCGTCGGGGCCGCGACCTTGATCGATGCGGTCGGCGCCGCGCGCTGGACCGCCTCGCCGGCGCCCCTTGGAAGGGGCCGGGTGAAGACGGAGCATGGGTGGCTCCCGGTTCCGGCACCGGCGACGGCTTTGCTGCTACGCGGACAGGAAACCGTCGACGATGGCTTTCCGGGGGAACGCGTCACGCCGACCGGCGCCGCGATTCTGCGCTACCTTTGCCCTCCCGACGGCGACTCGGTGGGTGCCAGCCCTGCGGTACGGACCCTCTGCGCCAGCGGCATCGGCTTCGGCACCCGGAGCATTCGCGGCCTCAGCAACCATCTGCGCGTACTGGGTTTTTCGAGCAGCGCGCCGGCCCGCGGGAGCCCGCGCGACATCCACGTGTTGGAATTCGAGATCGACGATCAGTCGGGCGAAGAACTCGCCGCCGGTCTGGATCGTCTGCGTCGTCACTGCGGCGTGCTCGACGTCACCCACGCGCCCGTTTTCGGGAAGAAGGGTCGCATGATGGCCTCCGTGCGCGTACTCGCGCGTCAGGCCGCGCTTGCCGAGGTCGTCGAGGCCTGCTTTCGGGAGACGACGACGATCGGTCTGCGCCATCGCCTCGTGGAGGGCATCGGCCTCGAGAGGCGAATCAAGGACGTCAGCGTCGAGGGGCAGCGGCTGCGGGTCAAACTCGTCCGACGGCCCGGCGGCGCCACCGCGAAGGCGGAGGCAGACGACGTGCTGCTGCACGAGGGGCACTCACGTCGCAGCTTCCTGCGCCGGGCCGCGGAAAGCATGGCCTTGAGCGCGGACGAATCAGAGTCTGCAGCCAGACAGGACATCGAAAACCATGCGAACTAAGCTCGAAGAAATCCTGCGCGCGATCGCCCGTCCGGTCATCGCCGTGAGCGGCGGCGTCGACAGCGTGACGCTCGCGGCCCTCGCGGTGGACTTGGGGCTCGATGTCGCCATCGCGCATGCCGCTTCTCCGGCCGTACCGGCTCAGGCAACGCAGCGACTCAGAAGGATTGCGCGGGACCGCGGGTGGAATCTGTCGGTCATCGACGCCCACGAGTTCGAGGACCAGCAGTATCGCGCCAATCCGGTCAACCGTTGTTTCTTCTGCAAACTGAATCTCTACACGGCCGTCAAAGCGAATTTCGATCGGCAGATTCTGTCCGGGGCGAACATCGATGATCTCGGGGAGTACCGCCCCGGCCTGAGTTCCGCCGCACGCTTTGGGGTGCGTCATCCGTATATCGAAGCCGGCTTCGACAAGGCGGCGGTAAGGCGCCTCGCCGCGGAGCTCGAACTGGGCGAAATTGCCCAGATACCCGCCTCGCCTTGCCTGTCGAGCCGGATGGAAACGGGGCTGCCGATCGATGCGGCCACGCTGGGCTTCATCGACTCCGTCGAACGTTTGGTGACCTCCCGCGTACGGCCGAAAGTGGTGCGTTGCCGTGTCCGGGCCGCGGGCATCGTCATCGAGCTCGATTCTGAGACCCTGACGAGCTTGACGACCACGGACGCGGACTGGCTCGTCCAGCGTATCGAACAACAGCCGTCCCGTCCGCCGCAGGGACCGGTTCGCTTCGCCGGCTACCGCAACGGCAGCGCGTTCGTGCATGAGGTCTCCGCTTGAGTGCGGTATCCGCCGTCGATTTCCGGCTCGATTTCGACCGACGGCGTCGCACGGGACTCGACGAAGCGGTGTTCGCCGAAGGGAAGTCGACGGATCAGCTGAGCCGAATTTTGCAGGCCGCGCGCACCCGCGGCAGCGCATTGTTGCTGACGCGCCTGTCGGCGGAAAAGTATCGCGCTCTCGGCGAATGGTGGTCGCAGCTCGATTATTGCGAGATTTCGCGGACGGCGTTCTTCGACCGCGCGACCGATTCGCCGCGGACTCCGTCCGTGGCGATCGTTTCGGGCGGCACCTCCGATATCTCGGTCGCGCGCGAGGCGGAGCGCACCCTATTGTTCTCCGGCATCGGCACTGCGAACTTTCTCGATGTCGGCGTCGCGGGACTGTGGCGCCTCACCGCCTGTCTCGAGTCGATCAGCCGCTACCCGGTCGTCATTGCGGTCGCCGGCATGGACGCGGCGCTTCCCACGGTGCTTGCAGGACTCGTCTCGAGCGTCATCATCGCCGTGCCGACGTCGGTCGGGTACGGAGTTGCGGCCGGCGGTGAAACGGCGCTGCGCGCGGTGCTCGCGAGCTGCGCACCGGGGCTCGTGACCGTCAACATCGACAATGGTTACGGCGCTGCCTGCGCGGCCCTGCGCAGCCTTGGAAACCGGGTCACATCCCATTTGAAAGTGGCGGAGGTCTAGATGGAACGGCGAAAATTCCTGAAGTCCGGGATCGTCAGCGTGGGTGCGGCGGCCGGCGGCGTCGCGCTTGCGCAATCCGGCCCCGGGCCGGACGAACCCGTGGCGGCAGCGGTGAATCCCGATGGCACGACCGTTTCCTTGGATCCGCGTGATTTGCTGCGCGTCACGGATGCGGGCGAGCTGCGGGGCGACATGCTCTATCGACGGCTGGGATCCACGGGCGAAATGGTGTCCTTGATCGGCATGGGCGGCGCGCATCTGAGCCGCAAGCCTCTGACCGAACAAGACGCTGTGCGGCTGGTTCACGCGGCCTTGGATAGGGGCATCAATTTCCTCGACAATTCCTGGGATTACGGCCACGGCAACAGCGAGAAATGGATGGGTACGGCGCTCGCGCAGGGCGGCTATCGTCAAAAGGCCTTTTTGATGACGAAGCTCGATGGCCGCACCAAGGAAGCCGCCCGCTCGCAGCTGGAGGAGTCCTTGAGCCGGCTGAAGACCGACCACATCGACCTCGTACAATTCCACGAGATCCTGCGCTTCGACGATCCCGATCGGATCTTTGCGGAAGGCGGCGCACTCGAGGCGCTGACGGCCGCGAAACGCGAGGGAAAGTTGCGTTACATCGGCTTCACCGGACACAAGGATCCGCGCATCCACCTGTACATGCTCGACGTGGCGAAACAGCATGGCTTCCGGTTCGACACGGTGCAGATGCCGCTCAACGTCATGGACGCTTCATTCCGCAGTTTCTCGCATCTCGTCGTACCCGAACTCGCCAATCAGAACATCGGAGTCCTCGGCATGAAGACCATGGGGGATGGCGTGTTCCTCAAGAGCGGCGCGCCGATCACCCCGATCGAATGCCTGCATTACGCCATGAACCTGCCGACGTCCGTCGTGATCACCGGCATCGACAGCGAAAAGATCCTGGATCAGGCCTTCGCCGCGACACGATCGTTCAAGCCCATGAGCGGCGAGGACGTGGCGAGACTCGTGGAGCGGGTCAAGCCTTACGCCGCCAACGGCAAGTATGAATTCTTCAAGACCTCGAGCCATTTCGACACGACGGCGAAGCATGCTGACTGGCTCGGTGACGACTCCGAACTGGTGTTGGCGCTGGGTCCACCGACCGGCTGAGCCCGACCCGTCGATCAGGCTTCGAGGGTGTCGGTCAGGGTTCAAGGGTGTCGATCCGGCTTCAGGGGTGTCGGTCCGTCTTCAGGGGTGGAGGTCGCGCAAACGACCGCCGAGCGCGGCCGAAACGCTTGCGACGAAGGCGCCCACCACCAGGGATAGGGCGACGTAGAGGGCGGCGAGCTCGGCCTCTTTGCGCGCTTTCTCCGCCGTCGCACGCGCCCTGCTCTCCTCCTCTTGAACGCCCGCGATGAACTGATCGACTCTCTTCTGCGCGTCGGAAGGCGAAACTCCGGTGCGCTGGCTCACCAATTCGGCAAGGTAGGCGCGATCGGCATCCGGAAAATGCCCGGTCGCCGTCGCATTGGCGAGGAGGCGATCGATCTCCCCCCGTGGGAGCGGAGGCGCCGGCGACAGGGCTTCCGTCGCCGGCCGGAATAGCAGGTCGAGGGCGTAGCTCTCTTGGGCTCTCATCGGCGCGCCCGCGCCGAGTGTGGACGCCGCGGTCGCGCCGGTTCCGGCGGCGCTCCAAAGCGCTCCCGACAGCAGCGCCGCGACGAATACGGTCGCCACGGACCAGGTGATCAAGCCATGCGCCGTGTCGCGAAAGAATACCTCGTGCGCATGCGTACCCACCCAGCGCGTCCGCAAACGTCCGGCGATGTATCCGCCGAGTCCCGAGGACAGCCATTGGCTCACGATGAGCCAGATCGCTGCATTGACGGTCAAGGCTTTCGCGATGGCACCCGCGCTGGACCAGGCCGAGAGGGACGCGAAACCGACTCCCGAGCCCAGCGCCAGCAGGATCAGGGATGCCGAAATGGCGACAAATGCTCCGGCGAGAATCGCAGACCACGAGGCGCCGGCCCGCGAAGGGATCGGCGTCACGCTCGTGTCGGCAGAAGACGAGACCACGGCTGCACTCATGATTCTGATTTCCTCAGCGATGCGAACACATGGCGAGCAGCAGGATGACGGGGAGAGGCACGCCCAGCAACCACAATAGAATTCCGCGACCCATAAATGATCCTTTTATCGTTGGAAAACAACATCCGAATCCATCTCGATGCGTCATGTTGCGTAAAGGGCGCAGACGCTTCAATCGCCGCCGAGGCGCTTCGGTTGTCAGGAGCTTCCGACGGATCACGCCGACACCAAGACGGGCCGGACGCCGACTCCCGCGGCGGTTCCGGGGCTCTCAAAGTCGCCGCTTCATCAACCGACGGGAGAACTCCATGGCGACGAAGTCGAAGGCAAAAGGCAAACCGCAGGACGCCGTAGCGCTCCTCAAGGCCGATCATCGTCAGGTCGAGGAATGGTTCGCCGAATTCGAGAAGGCGCGCACCGCGAGCGTGAAACGCAAGCTGGCCGCAAGTATTTGCCAGGCGCTGACGGTGCACACCGAAATCGAGGAGGAGATCTTCTATCCCGCATTCTTGCAGGCGACCAAGGACAAGGACATGCATCATGAAGCCGTCGTCGAACACGATGGCGCGAAAAAGCTCATCGAAGAGATCGAACAGTCGGACCCCTCCGACGACTTCTACGATGCCAAGGTTCACGTGCTGTCGGAAATGATCAAACATCACGTCAAGGAAGAAGAAAAATCCGACGGCATGTTCGCCGAGGCGAAAAAATCAAAAATGGATTTGCGCGCTCTCGGGCTGCAGCTCGCCGAACGCAAGGCGCAGCTGCTGGAAATGACGGCGGCCGCCTGACAGGGCGGAAATTCCTGACAGCGCAGCGATCAGAGGAGGCGCCGCCGCGATCGCGGCGGCGGCGAACCCGAGAGGATCAGGCGAGAGCTTTGCGTTGCGCGGACCGGGCCCCGGTGCTGACCAGAAGTCCGCCGAGCAACAAGGACAGTCCGGCGGCGGTCGACGCCGGGTCGATTTCGGGCGCCGAATTCACCGAAACGCCGTTCGCGACCGTTGCCAGCCATCCGTCGTTCGGGCTGCTCGCAAGCGTATAACCCGATGCGTAGAAAAGGGCATTGCCCTGGGCCGTACCGCAGCTGAACCCGGGATCGCTGCATACGCTCAATTTCGGGTCGGACGGGTTGCTCAAATTGAATTGAAAGACCAGATCCTGAGACCCCGGGAAGATCAATCCGAGGTTCGTACTCGGATTCGCGGTCGCCCCGATGCTCATGATGCCGGCCGAGGGGTCCCAATCGTACTCGATCGGGCTCGCCAGCGAGGCCAGTGACGGACCGCTGTAAGAATTGACGGTCAGCCCACTGGTCGTCGGCGCGATGAAGGAAGAATAATTGAAGGTCACGGTAAACGACGCATCGACGGAGGAGATCGGTGCCGGGGTATTACCCGCGACATCGATGAAGCCACCCAGGTCGCCGGTTAAATTTTCCGTGATGACTTGAGCCTGAACCGAGCACGCCGAAAATGCCAGAATGGCGAGGCCGAGGCTCGTCGCCAGGCGCGGATTGCAGACCCAGTTCGATCCTTTCTCTTTTGACATGACGAGTGATCTCCCGATGAGTGCGTCGTGACCCCAGTGCCAGTGCCGCCGGTCGGCGGGCTTGAGATGGCCAGTTGCGGCCTCGTGTGAGGCTAATCGAAGGGACAGGCAAGGTGGACACCGCTTTACGGACATGGGGCTTGGGAACTCGGGACAAGAACGGACAACAGCGGACAAGAGGCAAATCTCGCAGCATGAGATCGCCGAGAACGCGGAGCGCCAATGCCGAATGAGCAAGTCTCCCCCGGTTTGCACCCTGCCGCACTGCTTCGGCGCATGCAGGCGGCCGCGCAAGGCGATCTATCACCTTCTCGGACGCTGCGCCGAGATCGCTTGGAGCGGCTCGCGGGTCTGATCGAGACGCATGCGGAAACATTCGCCGCAGCGATCGCCGCGGATTTCGGGACGCGCTCGGCGATCGAAATCCGGATTACCGAGACGCTGATGCTGCAAAGCGGACTGCGGCACGCACTCGGCCATTTGGCGCGGTGGATGAAACCGCGCCGAGTCCGCACGGCCTGGGCGTATCGGCCCGGTCGTGCGCTGATCCTGCGCCAACCGCTCGGGGTCGTCGGCATCATCAGTCCCTGGAACTACCCCCTCCAGTTGGCCCTCGGTCCGCTGATCGGGGTGCTCGCAGCCGGTAATCGTGCCCTGATCAAGCCATCCGAACTGACGCCGCGATTTTCGGGCGAACTCCAGACCGCGGTTGCCGCCAGCTTCGCCTCGGACGAGGTGGCCGTCGTGACCGGGGACGTTGCCGTCGGCAAGGCCTTCGCGGCCTTGCCTTTCGACCATTTACTGTTCACTGGGTCGACCTCGGTGGGCCGCGAGGTGGCGCGAGCCGCGGCGGATAATCTCACCCCGGTCAGCTTGGAGCTCGGTGGCAAATCGCCCGCGATCATCGATCGCTCCTGCGACCTTGGGCGCGTCGCCGACCGGCTCGGCTGGGGAAAGCTGGTCAACGCCGGGCAAACGTGTATCGCCCCGGACTACGTCCTGGCGCCTCGCGACGCCGTCGCGCGGGTCGCAGAGGCCCTGGGGACCAGCATGCGGCGACTCTACCCGGCGTTTCGCGGCAATCGCGATTACACGAGCATCATCGACGAGCGGCATCTGCGGCGCCTCGTCGATCTGGTCGAGGACGCGCGCGCCCGGGGTGCCCGGGTCATCGACATCGAAGCGAACGATTCCGGGCAGCGCAGCACGCGCCAGATGGCGCCTGTTCTGTTGGTCGATGTCGATGACACGATGCGCGTCATGCGCGAGGAAATCTTCGGGCCCGTGTTGCCGATCGTTCCCTACGATTCCTTGAGTGAGGCACTCGACTACGTGAACCGACGGGAGCGGCCGCTCGCGCTCTACTGGTTCGGGACCGACGCCGCGGCCCGCGACCGGGTCCTGCGCGGCACGATCGCCGGCGGTGTGTGCATCAACGACACGCTGCTGCACATCGCCCAGGAGAACCTGCCATTTGGCGGAGTGGGTGCCTCCGGCCAGGGGCACTATCATGGCGAGTTCGGGTTCCTACGTTTTTCGAAGGAAAAACCGGTCTTCATCCAGTCGCGCTTCGCCGGCACCGGGCTCGTTCGCCCCCCTTACGGACCCTCGCTCGACCGGCTGCTGACCTGGCTGTCGAACTGGATGTGAGCCCGCGCGTGGGCGCCGCGCGCCGTCTCAAAGATAGTCGTCGAACCAGGCGAGGGTGCGCTCGAGCGCATCCTGTGCATTCAGCGGATCCCGCAGACCGTGGCCCTCCCCGGGGTAGATCATGATTTCGGTCGGGACGCCCAAGACCTTCAAGGCATGCCAAAACTCCTGCGTTTGGGGCGCAGGGACCTCGATGTCACGCTCGCCGACGTACGCCTATCGAACGTAGTAGCCGGACACGTGCCAGCTGCCGTCGGCCTCCAGCATCGGCGTGACGGTTTCCGTGGCGCCCGCCTTGTTGGCAAAAACGGCGCTGTACTTGAAGACGATGTAGCGGCCGTCGGGTGCCCCCGGCAGCGTATGCACCAGGGTCGCCGATTCCAGCGTCCGCGACTTCAAAGGTCCCAGTCCATCCCGCACCCCCGTCACGGCATTGGCCCACTGCGCTTCGGTGACCCGGGCGCGAAACAGGGTGGCGGCCGAGGCCCAACTCGCCGCGGCGTTGCCGGCATCGATGAGTCCGAGCCAGCTCTGCGCCGCGGATTCGGCCGCGGCGCGCTCGGCGGGCTGCGGGTCCTCGGCCCGGGCCATTCCGGCGGTGGTCGCCAGGACGCTGATCGAGGCGACGAGTGCAAAGGCGGTTTTCACTGGACACTCCTCAATAGGGGACGGAAACGCTGGTGTCGTTCGGCGTGATCGGCACGATGATGTTTTTCGACAAATCGTAGAGCGCTCCCAGCGAGGGAGTCGCGGTATTGCCGATCTGGCCCATGGCCGCGCCGATGCCACCGGAGGACAGCGCATAGAATTCACCGGAATAGACCGAGGGGAGCGTGTAGGGCGCGCCGTTGGCGAGCGTCAACGCCGTCTTGGATGCCGCTGCGGGCTGGTAATCATAGACGGTCGCGCCACCGTAACCATTGACGTTGCTCGTGAATCCGGCGACGAGAACCACCGACGAGGCGTTACCGCCGTAAGGGAAGAACAAGCCGTTCGAAGCCGTCAAGATCTCCTGGCCGTTGCTGAGCTGGACGGCTACGGCATTGGCGGTGTCCGCGCCCGTCAATTCGTTGATGAACAAATACGAGTTGGACGGATCGAGAAACGCGAGACCGACGTGGGCGCCCGTCAGAGTCACGACCGTCGTCGGCGCCGTGCTCTGCCCACTGATGGGGATCTCGGCGATGGAGTCACCACCGCTCCCCGCCACGGTGAACAGCAGCTTCGAGCCCGAGAGGCCGATCAGGGACACGGAACTGCCGTTCGTGACGTTGGCCGCATAGAGGGTGGTCGAGGTGTTCGTGCTGAGCGACAGCGCCTTGTAGAGCACGCTCGTGAACGCCGCGTTCGTATCGGTGAAGTAAAGATTGTTCGCATCGACGAGCGCACCGGACAGCACCGTCCCGCCCAGCAGGCCGCCGGTATAGACCTGGTTCGCGCCGCCGGAGGGGCTCACGAGCCACAGGGACTCAGGACTCAGAGCCGCGGACGTCCCGTTGACCACGACGTAGGCGCCGGCGGCGGTCTTCGCGAAAACCTCGAAGCTGTACGCCGTCGGGACCACGGTGCCTGGCGTGGTCGTGCCAAGCGTATTCGCTGGATAAAACACGAGCGTGGAGTTCGCGTTGACCAGCACCACTCCACCCAGTTGACCGTCGGCCTGGTAGATCGGCGAGAAATCGGTCGTGCCGAACGACACTGACAGCGGGGCCGTCGTCGGGGTATCGGTGTAATTGACGAGGAAAAACTGATCCGTCGAGCTGCCGCATTGGCCCGCGGCGCTCGTGACTTCGACGACGACGAATAAAGAGGCGGGATTCGTCTGGCTCTGCTGCGCGTAATTCCAGCTGCAAATGGACCGTCCGGAACTCAGCGACAGACTACCCAGCTGTGTCGGCACGGGCAGGCTCGCGGTGTTGGCGAGATCGAGGCCATACAGATGGGTGTTCCCGTCGGACCCGGTCGCCGCGATGATTGCGACACTCGAACCGTACGTCGGCGCGGCGGGGGCCCCGCCCGTCTGGTTCACGATCGCCAGCAAGCTCGCATTGCTCGTCACGGGCGAGACGGGCTGCGGGGTCGCCGACAAGGCGTTGGAGGCGACGACATAGACATTGTTATTGCCGCCGGCCGAAGTCGGTGTCTCCAGGATCGGGATCCAAAACGCGCCCAAGGACGCGCCGGAAGACGACGAACTGCCGCCGCCGCTGGAGGAACTAGAACCGCTGGACGTGGAACTCCCGCCGGACGAAGAGCTGCCCGAGGAACTGCCGCCGCTCGTCGAGCTTCCGCCACCGCTCGAAGAACTCGAACCACTCGAGGAACTACCGCCAGAGGATCCGCCGGACGATGAACTGCTCGACGAGCTGCTGCTGCCGGACGAGGAGGCTCCAGGGGAGCCGCCCCCGCCTCCTCCGCCACAGGCAGTGAGCACGAATCCGACACAAGCCACGGTAAGGGCGAAACGGATCATGGAGAATCGATGCACGGACAACCTCTCGTCCTTGAGCGGGAACGCCCACCGGGGTACACAGAGTCTACGGAATGTCGGTGCATCGACACAACTCGTCGCAACCCTGCAACTCGCCGCCAGGCGCACGCGGCTTGCGCGAGCGGGGCCCGGAACCCGTCGCCCGTTCGAGCGCCACCAGCTCGTCCCGTTCGAGCGCCGCCAGCTGGCCCCGGGCGGCCGTCGCCGCGGCCCGAGCGCGGGGCGCTCGAAGACCGCTATAGACTTTTGATGCCGTGCCGCTACCGGGGAGTGGGTCCCGAGACATGCGAGGCAGAATATGTCGGATGAGCGCGCTTCCAGCCCGAGAACGGAGCGTGACGTGCTGCCCGAAGTCTTGTGCGTCGACGACGAACCACGGATTTTGGAGGCTCTGGCCCGCGGTCTGCGGCGCCACTGCAAGGTGACCACGGCCCCGGGGGCACAGGCGGCGATCCGACTGATCGAGGCGGGTCGGGAGTTCTCGGTCGTCGTGTGCGATCTTCAGATGCCGGCAATGGACGGCATCGAGTTCCTGCGCTGGGTCGCGAACAACTCGCCGGATACGACCGGCATCCTGCTGAGCGGCAATGCCAATTTGTCCACCGCGATCACGGCCGTCAATGCAGGCTCCGTGTTCCGCTTTCTGACCAAACCTTGCCCGCCCGCGGATCTCATCGTCGCGATTCGCGCAGCGCACGAGCGCTCCGACCAGAGACGCGCGCAGCGCGTGCTGCTATCCCAGGCGGCCGATCAAGATCCGCTGACCGGATTGCCGGATCGCCGGCGTTTTGCTTCGGCCGTCGGCCAGATGCTGGAGGGGGCGAGCGGCAGTGCCGTATCCCTCGTCGTGCTCGCCCTCGATGACTTGGAGCTCGTGCGCACGACGCTGGGGTTCGTGGCGGTGGACGAGATGCTGCTCGCCGCGGCGCGCCGCCTCGAGGTGGCGACTTGCGATCCTCGTCAGGGCTTGCGCCGATCCATCTTGTTTCGCGTCGACGACCGCTTTGCCCTGCTCTGGCAGACCACGGGCGCAGCATCCGCCGAGGCAATCACCGAACAGTTGCTCTCGACCCTGGAGTCGGATGTGCTGATCGGGGATCAAAGACTTCGCCTGCAGGGGCACGCCGGTATCGTCAGTGTGCTCGACGTCGACGCGATGACCGCGTTGCGCAACGCGGAAGGCGCATGCCTGGCAGCGCTCACGGCGGGAACGCCACGGTTTTCTCATTTCTCCACCTCGGCCAACGATCTCGAGCACCGCCGGCTAAAGCTTTCCCAACGACTGCGGCAACCGCGCGTCGTGGAAGAGCTGAACCTCGTCTATCAGCCGCAGTGGGATCTTTCGGCCAACCGGCTCGCGGGGCTCGAAGCGCTCGCACGCTGGCAGCATCCGGTGCTCGGCGCGGTGTCGCCCGCGGAATTCATTCCCCTGATCGAGGCCGATCCGCACGCCGCCGAGCGGCTCTGCGACTGGGTGCTTCGGACCGCCTGCCGACAGCGCGCGCGATGGCAGTCGATCCTCCCGGACGACGTGCGAGTCGCGGTGAACATCTCCGCGACCGACCTGCGTTCGGGAAAGCTGTACGGCAAAGTCATGCGTTGCCTGCGCGAAACGGCGTTGCGTCCCCACCTGCTCGAGATCGAAATCACCGAATCCGCCGCGATCGCGGATCTTGCGCAGTCCGATGCGCAGCTGCAGGCCTTGCGGCGCGAAGGGATCGCGATTGCCATCGACGACTTCGGCATCGGCTTCTCGTCCCTGAGTTACCTGGGATCGCTGCCGGCAACGAGCTTGAAGATCGATCGCACCTTCATCCGCGACATCGATCCGTCGACGAGACGCGCGGACCTGTTGCGCGGGATCTGCGGCCTGGGCCACGCGATGCAGATGACCGTGGTCATCGAGGGCGTCGAGTCGCTGGGACTCGCGCCTTGGCTGCGCGCGGCTGGTTGCGACATCGCCCAGGGCTATTCGATCGCGCGGCCACTGACGCCGGAGGCATTCGAGATATGGCTAGCCACGCAGCGGGGCGCGGTGGCCGACGCGCTCGCCGAGGCCCTGCCGCTCCCGGCGCCGTCACTGCAAATCGCGCCGCTGCAGGGGGCGGCGTGACCCAAGCGTACGGCGCCCGGGCGGTGACCTACAAATCTTTCGCGAGGATGAGCTTCAGTACTCGATGATCCGATGCCTCGGTCAGTCCGGCGCCGAATCCGAGTTCGACATCGACCCATCGCGTGTGCTGATCCAGCACGACGAACAACTGATGGGACTGTTTCGCGGACGGCAGGAAGTGCGTGACCGTTCCGAAATCGTCATATTCCTCGAGTGCTATCTTGCGGGTTTCGCCGAACCCCATCGCGACACGCGATTCGGGAACGAATTCGAGGTTCGCAACGCCGTTCCAGGAGTTGTCGACGATCGGATTGAAGATGAAATCGAAGCGTCCGACATGGGTGCCGATGATCGGGCGGATCTCGGACGTGTAACGCCGCTCGTTCCAGTGCGCCGTGTTGAAGCTGAATTCGAAATTCACCCCATAGAACACCTCACGGTCGGCCGCATCCGGCGAGACGAACAAGGCGCGAAGTTTGAAGCCGTTGTAGAGCAGGCTGCCGTCACGCGTGAGCGAGTAGAGGGGAAAGTACAACCCGGCTTCGAACCAGGGCGCAACGCCATAGGCCCACTCCGCGACGCCGTTGAGGGATCTGTCCGGAACGATCCCGCCCGCATACGCCGGCGTCTGGGCGCCGTTGGTCGTGTAATTGTTGTGCCAGGTGAGGTTGAAAACGCCCGGAGCGGCAATTTGAGCGTCATAGACCTGGATTTCATCGGTTTGCGCGCTCGCCGTCGTCAGGCATGCGCCATAGAGCGCCGCCACCGCCAGCGCGGTCCAGGTTGGCCTTCCACTGCGGTACGGACCGGGCATCTCTTTCCTATGGCAGCAACGGAGCGGGCCATTTTTGGCCGACGCCCCGGAGCCTTGCAAGTCGCGGGCACTGCGGGACCCGCGCCGTGGTGACTCCAGCGCGCCGCAGCGTGACCAGATTCTCGACCCGCACCGACGCGGCGTGTAGGATCTTGGCCGAATGCCAAGGACGGACGAACGGAGAAGCGATGGACGACCTTCAGCAAGCCTTATCGCAAATCAAGCTCATACGACATCAAGTCGCGCGCAGCACGCAATTTCGCGGCTACGGGCCCCGTTCGGTCGCGTTCAGTGGTCTGCTCGCGCTAGCCGTGGCTTTCGTGCAAGACACCTGGTACCCCGAGGCGCTGCATGATCTGCTCTCGAGCCTGATCATCTGGACGGTGACGGCATGCGCCGCTCTCGGTCTATCGGCGGTCGACACCATTCGTCGATCCCGCAAGGTCTATGACGAATTCGCCCCCGCCATGCTACACATCGCCGTCGAACAGTTCGTCCCCGCCTTGATCGTCGGAGCGCTGTTGACGCTGGTGATCTTCAGATTGAGCCCGGCCGAGGGGTGGTTGCTGCCGGGTCTTTGGGAGGTCATTTTTAGTTTGGGTATTTTTGCCTCCTGCCGTTTTTTGCCGCGGCCGATATTTGCGGTGGGCGTTTGGTATTTGGTTGCCGGCTTGTGCAGCATCGTTGCGTGTAGTGCTCAGAGGAGTTTCCTGCCGTGGAGCATGGGTTTGCCGTTCGGCATCGGACAATTGTTGGTAGCGACCGTATTGCAGGTGTGCGTTGAAGAAAACTCCGACGGAAACTGACGCCCGAGAAGTGAAATCCCGTTACGCCTACGAAGGCCTCAACCGAGTCATTCACGAACGTGCGCGACTGAGCGTGATGACTTCGCTTGCGGCTCATCCGACGGGTTTGACCTTCACCGAATTGAAGTCGTTCTGCTCGCTGACGGATGGAAACCTCAGTCGCCATTTACAAGTCCTGATCGAGTCCAAACTGGTGTCCATGACCAAACGATCGGGCCGCGGCCGCCGGGAAACACGCTGTCGGCTGACCGCGCTCGGCAGCCGGAAGTACCTGGGTTACCTTACGGTGCTCGAACAGTTGCTCCATGACGCAACGAAACAGCAAAAGCAGCCCGCGGTTGGCAGAGTGTCGCGTTTGGGTCCCGAGGTCTGATGTTCTGAGGGCGTGGGGCCGCCACCCGCATGCGCCGCGGAAGCGCGCAAGATCGATGCAGTCCCGAGGATGGCCGGCACCCAGAGCCGGCGTGCCGGACCTGATCGCAAGCCGATGAATCGTCGGAACATCAACCAGCCTCCGTCGGACGCATGAGGACCGGAATTCTAGAGTCGGGATGAGCACATTGACTCGCTTTGCCTCACCAAGTAAAAAATCTTTGCGACGCAGAGTTAGACTGTTTGAAATCTTGTGACTTTTGGCGACCTCCGAGAACGACGAGCGACCCATAGAATCGGGTATGATCGTGAGGCGGACGCAGCGTCGGGGGATTTCGTGAACGGGCTGCCGGTATACTTTTTGGTTTGACGAATCAGGGAAACATGAACATCGAGCGACGGCAGAATCTCCTCGCGGTCACGGCATCGCTGCTCTTGAGTCTTTTCGTTCTGCAGAGTCGCGCTGCCGCGGCGGATTCCATCAGCGTCGGCTCGACTCTCGAGGACACCAAGCAGTACTTCACGGCGCCGCTGCGCTGGGACACCGAGGACTGGTTGTACTTCGGCGGCGCCTTGGCCGCGATCGGGGTGGCTCATGAATTCGACACCAGGGTCCGGGATCATTTTACGGGCGACGAGAAGACTGCCCTGAACGGCGGCCAGAACAAGAACAGTCTGCGCGACGCCGCCCCGACGGTCGCCTTGATCGCGGGAACCGGCCTCTATGCGGCTTTCATCCGCGACTCCGATGGCTATCGCGAGACCTGGGCGTTGCTCGAGGCCGGTGCCTTCAGCGGCATCACCGCGGAGGCGCTGGGCTACTTGGGTGGCCGAGCAAGGCCCGACGCGAGCGCGTCACCGAACGATTGGCGCTCCAGCGGCGACTCATTCCCGTCCTTGCATGTCAGTGTCGCATTCGCGGTCGGCACGGTATTCGCAGAATCCGGCAACGACGAGTACCGCTGGCTGCGCCGGCTCGTCGGTTATGGCATCGCGAGCGGGACGGCCTACGTGCGCATGAAGGAGAACGTCCATTGGTTCTCCGATACCGTCGCCGGGGCGGCGCTCGGTATTGCCACCGCCCGCTTCGTCCTGAATCGCGAGGACGGCGAGGATCACGGGGCGATCGCCTTCGGACCCGCCGAGAAGGGCTGGCAGCTGTCCTACGCGGTTAGGACCCAATAGCCCAGGACAAACGGCGGCGCTGGCCACCGCGTCGGCGCATTCCGCGGGCAGACCCGATACCGGTCCGACGAGGGGCCGCGCGCGCGCCAAGGTTCCAAAGTGCCCTGTTTATGTCAAAACTCGTCGGGTAGCCAGCGCTTGGGCGATCGCAGGAAATCGTCACGAATCGCATTCAGCGGCCTGGCTTTCAGCCGACAACCTTTGTCCAAGCATTCAAACGGTCGCTGCGGAGGTCAGGCCGATGAGACGACAAGGAACGAAATCACTGGCGGTATTCGATGGACGATACCGCAACGACCGACAGCCCCATGGCTGACTCAGTGCATCGAAGCATCGCCGCGCTCTCGGCGGCTCAGGCCTGTCAGGATCCATTGACCGTCCGGCACCAGGAACGCGTGGCGGATCTCGCTGTCGCCATCGGGACCGAACTCGGCTTGAGCCGACGGCAACTCGCGGTGCTTCGTCTGGCCGCGGTCGTCCACGACATCGGCAAGATGGCAATACCGCCCGAGATACTCGGGAAGCCCGGCGCCCTGTCCGAGACGGAATACGCGCAGGTCAAAGCCCACTGCGGCATTGGCTTTGGGATTCTTCGAGCGCTTGGCTCCTCATTGCCGATCGCCGAGATAGCCTACCAACATCACGAGCGGCTCGACGGGAGTGGCTACCCCCGCGGCCTGTCGGGGGACCAGATTATTCTCGAGGCGCGCATCGTGTCGGTCGCGGACGTTTACGACGCGATGAGCTCGGACCGACCGTATCGGGCTGGCATGGCGGTCGACGTCGCGCTGGAACAATTGCACGCCATGGCCGGCCGCCTGCTCGACATCGATGCCGTGGAAGCCTGCGAGCGCTGCGTTCTCGAGTCCTTACCCCGACACGCGTTTGGTCAGGGTGTTCGTCCGTCGTTCCGGGGCGCACCCGGCGCCTTCATCAGGGCATCGAACAGGCGCGTGAATCTCGGCAGGTCCAAATCGACTTGAGCATGAACGAGTTGCAGATCGATCTTGGGCCTCAGGGCCGCGTCCCAGGTCAGGGTCTCCCCATAGGTTGGGCCGTGGCTCACGTCGACATCCATGTACAGGTCACGCCGCTTCGTGATGATGCGCGGATCCAGCCACGCACAGGCGGCTAGCTCGTCCCAGAGATAATAGCGGTCTTGGGACCAGGCGGCGATGTAGCGGGCCGCGGGACTGGAGGACTTGGCGATGTCGTCGAGCATCGCCTGCGTGAACATGGCCTTGATCGAGACATCCACGGTCGTCAAATCGATCCGCGGCCAGGGAGCGCGCAACGTGATGCGTGCCGCTTCCGGATCGAACCAGAAATTGAATTCATGACGCGGACTGGTTGCAAATTCAGGGTCGTCGGTTTGCGGATCCAGGCTGCCGCCCATGATGACGATCCCCCGCGTCAGCTCTGCGAAATGCGGGTCGATCGTGATCGCGAGTGCAATGTTGGTCAGAGGTCCGGCCGCATAGATCGTCACGTCGTGAGGATGCTCGCGGACCTTGCGGATCAGGAAATGTGCGGCGTCCTCGTCGATCGCGCGGCTGTGCGGCTCACCCTCCTGCAAAAGCGGTACATCCCAGGGACCTGGAAAGGACTTTGCCGGAGAACCCGGCGTCAGGCCGCTCTTCTCGCCCCAGGCGCCCAGCCAGCCGACGCCACCTGCGATCGAGGTCATGAGCGCCGTCTCTTGCTGGGTCCGCACGAGCGGAAACACGGCTCCCAAAGCCACCGGTACGTCGCTGCGCCCGATCAGTTCCAGCATGCGCAGCGTATGACGTGCCTCGTCGTCACGCCACGCGTTGCCGGTCACGATCGTGATGCCGAGGACCTCGACCTGTGGGGCCTGTAACAACACCATCATGGACATCTGATTCGAGCCCCCGGGCCCCGAGCCGTCCTGGTCGATCAGCACGAGTCGCTTGGGCTCGCCGCCACCCGGTGCGGAAGCCGCGAGGGACGGCGACGACGCCGGCCCGGCAGCCACCGTCAGCACGGTAAATCCCGTCAACAAGAAGCCGCGCCCCGCTCGCATCACCCACCCGTAGAGTTTCATCTTCGACCCTTTCATCCTCGTTGCTGCAGGGAATGTACGTGCCGGCCGCCGACCCACACGTCGGCGACGTTCGCGCGCGCCGCCCCGTAGACGACGCGCTCCAGTAGGGTTTCCGGCGCCTCGTCGGCGCCCAAGCTCAGGTTGCTGCCGGGCGCATCCGGAGCGAGGGCGAACGCGTCGAACTGCAGACCCGGCGCAAAGCTGCCGACCGGCAGGTCCAGCGCCGTCGCGCCGCCGACCGTCGCCAGCCAGAATGCCGTGAGCGCGTCGATTCGGGATTCCTCGCGGCGGCGCTGCACCCGAGGCACGGCAGGATCGACGCCGGCTTCGAGGCGCCGTGAAGCGATGACCGCATGGCGCGCATTCTCGAGTACCGAGGGACTCGCACCGCCGGCGATGTCGGTACCGAGACCGACGTGTACGCCCGCGAACAGCGTCCGGCGCAGCGGAAAGATGGCATCGGAAAAGTAGACGTTCGATAGCGGGCAATGCGCGATTCCGGCGCCGGTCGCGACGAGCCGATCGATATCGCCCGCGCCGATGAAATTACCGTGTGCCAAGATCGTATGCCGGCCGAGGAGCCCGAATTGCTCGAGCGCCAGCGTGTCGCTGCAGCCGCAGCGCTCGAGGACATGCGTGTGTTCCCAGTCGCTCTCGGAACAATGGGTCTGGACGTGGCAGCCGGTTTCGCGGGCCAGATCGCCGAGCAGCCGCAGCAACTCGTCCGAACAGGCCGGGATGAAGCGTGGTGTGATGACCGGCCGGATCAGACGCCGGCCGTTGCCGGGCAGTGCATCGACATAGTCGAGCAGGGCTCTGGTCTGCGCGGCGCCGATCGCAGCCGAGTCATCGCGATAAAAGGATGGACAGGCATCGGGATGATCCATCGCCGTGCGCCCGATCAGGGCGCGCTGTCCACGGCGCAGACAAATGTCGGCGAGACGCTGGGTCGCGGACAGGTGAATGGAGCCGTAATACATCGCGGTCGTCGTCCCGTTGGCGAGCAAGGCGGCGACCAAGGACTCGTAGACGGCCGCGGCATAATCGGGATCGGCGCATTTCGCCTCGAGCGGGAAGGTATAGCGCTGCAGCCAATCTTCGAGCGGTAGATCGAGCGCCGTGCCGAGTTGCGGCCATTGCGGGGCGTGCACGTGCAAATCGAGAAGACCGGGCAGCAGATACTGACCCGATGGGAGCGTGGTGAGACGGCCCGCCAAGGCCAGATGCTCGGCGAGATGACGGCCCTCGGGCGAAATCGCGGGATGGATCCCCATGATGTTGCCGGCCGCATCGACGGCGATGAGCACGTCGCGCAGCAGCTCCACGCGACCGCGGGCCGGGGTATGCAGCGCCGTGCCGAGGAAGCCGCGGAGCGCGTCGGCTCCCCTCGCGCTTGTCATTCCGAGACTCATGCGGCCTGCCGCCCGGCCCTCAGTTTCCCAAGTTCAGCAGGGAGGCATTGCCCCCCGTTGCCGTGGTGTTGACCGTGAGAGTGCGTTCGTTGGCGAAGCGTTGCAGATAATGCGGACCGCCGGCCTTCGGACCCGTGCCCGAGAGCCCCGTGCCGCCGAAGGGCTGTACGCCGACCACGGCGCCGATCATATTGCGATTCACGTAGGTGTTTCCGACCTGCGTGCGCGCGAATACCTGCCGCCAGAACGATTCGAGACGCGTTTGCACGCCCAGCGTGAGACCGTACCGACTCGCGCGGATTGCGGCGAGGACGGACTCGACCTCGGTCGAGCGATAGCGCAGGACGTGCAGGATCGGACCGAATTGTTCGCGCGTCAGCTGAGCGGCGTTGGACAGCTCGATCAGGTGCGGCGCGACGAAGCTGCCGTGCGCCTGCGCGGGGGTCGATGCGCAGACCTTCAGGATCCGCGCTTCGACGGTCATGCGCGCCACATGCCGGCGCAGCCCTTCGGCCGCCGTCTCGTTGATGACCGGCCCCAAGTCGGTGCGGGGGTCGGATGGATCGCCGATCACCAACTCGTCCATCGCGCCCGAGATCATCTCGATCACGGAATCGGCGATCTCCTCCTGCAGGAACAACAGGCGCAGGGCCGAGCAGCGCTGCCCGGCGCTCGAGAAGGCCGAAGACATCACGTCATCGACGACCTGTTCGGGCAGGGCCGTCGAATCCACCAGCATCGCGTTCAGACCGCCGGTCTCGGCGATCAGCGGCACGATCGCGCCCTCGCGCTGCGCCAGCAGGCGATTGATCGTCAAAGCGGTTGCGGTCGAGCCGGTCATCGCCACGCCCGCGAGCGCCGGATGGGCGAAAGCAACCGCGCCGAAATCGGGGCCGCGCGCGGGGGTCAGATGCAACACCCCCGCAGGGATGCCGGCCTCGTGCAGCAACTCCACGAAACGTGCGGCAATCAGCGGCGTGGGCTCGGCGGGCTTGGCAACGACCGCGTTGCCGGAGACCAGCGCCGCCGTGACCTGGCCGGCGAAAATCGCGAGAGGGAAATTCCAGGGACTGATGCAGGCGAACACGCCGCGGCCGTGCAGGGAGAGTTCATTGGATTCGCCCGTGGGTCCCCCGAGTCGCAAGGGCACCGCGAACGAGGCGCGCGCCTGCCCCGCGTAGTAACGGCAGAAGTCCGCGGCCTCGCGCACTTCCGCGATCGCATCCGGCAGCGTCTTGCCCGCCTCACGCACGAGCAGGGACAGAAAATCCAGCCGTCGCGCTTCGAGCAAGTCGGCCGCACGCTCGAGAAACGCCGCGCGCGCGGCGCCGCCCGCCTCGTCCCAGGCCGGCTGAGCGCGCGCAGCGGCATCGAACGCGGCGCTGATTTCCGCAGCCGTGGCATCACGTGAGCTGCCGACGCGATCGCGGTGATCAGCGGGGTTGAGGATGGCCTCGCCGGCCCCGGGCAAAGCGACGCCGGAAACGATGGGACCGGCCGTCTGAGTCGACCTCGCCCGCGCGGCGATCCCGGCGTTCAGCGCCGCGAGTTCCAAGGGGTCACCGAAATCCAGTCCGGAGGAATTACGTCGGTCGGGATACAGAGCGACCGGGTCGGGCAGTCGTGGGTGCGCGAAGGACTCCAGTCGTTCCAGCTCGGTCACCGGATCGCGAACGATCTCGCCGACCGGCACCTGCTCGTCCATGAAGCGATTGACGAACGAGGTGTTGGCGCCGTTCTCGAGCAGGCGGCGTACGAGATACGCGAGCAGATCCTTGTGCTCGCCGACGGGGGCGTAGACACGCACGGGCGGGAAATCCGGGACTCGCCGCTGGGCCTCGGCATAGAGCAATCCCCCCATCCCATGCAGGCGCTGAAATTCATAGGCGGCGCCGCGCGGCGCCAATTCGAGGATCGAGGCGATGCTGTGCGCGTTGTGCGTCGCGAACTGCGGATAGAGCAGATCGGCATGGCGGAAGAGTCGATCTGCGCAGGCCAGATAGGAAACGTCAGTGGTCAGCTTGCGGGTGTAGACGGGATAGGTCGAGAGGCCGCGCTCTTGGCCGCGTTTGATCTCGCTGTCCCAGTACGCGCCCTTGACCAGGCGCAAGGTCATGCGCCTGCCGCTGGCCCGCGCCAGTGCCGCGACCCAGTCGATGACGTCCAAAGCCCGCTTCCCATAGGCCTGAACGGCAAGGCCGAGTCCGGGCCACGCCAGCGTTTCTGGATCGCGGGCGAGCGCTTCGATGAGATCCAAAGACAGGTCCAGGCGATCGGCTTCTTCGGCGTCGATCGTCAGCTGGATACCAGCGGCGGCCGCCCGCCGCGCCAAGGCCGAGACGCGCGGCGCGAGACGCTCGATAACCCGGGCACGTTGCAGCAACGAATAGCGCGGCTCCAGAGCGGAGAGCTTGATCGAGATGCTCGAGGTTTCGTGGGGTGCGCGGCCCGCCGCGCCGGCTCCGATCACGTCGATGGCGTGCTCGTAGGAGGCAAGATAGCGCTCGGCGTCGCTTCGCGTTCGCGCTCCCTCGCCGAGCATGTCGAACGAGCAAAGGCGCAGCGGCGCTTCGGCGGCGCTGCGCTTTTGCGCCTCTTCGATCGTCCTGCCGACGACGAACTCACCGCCGATGATGCGCATCGCACGGCGCACGGCCAGGCGCACGACCGGCTCGCCGGCCTTGCGGGTGAACCTCGCGATCCAACCCAGCGCGTCGTTCTTGATCGATGGCTCGAGCTCCAGGATCCCGCCCGTCAGCATCAGACCCCACGTGGAGGCGTTGACGAACAGGGACTCGGACCGGCCGGCATGGGCCGACCAGTCACCGCCGGCCAATTGCTCGGCGATCAGTTTGTCGGCCGTGGCATCGTCGGGAATGCGCAGCAGCGCCTCGGCGATGCACATGAGCGCGATGCCTTCCTGATTCGACAAGCCGAACTCCTGCAGGAACGCATCGAGAAACGGCCGCTCGTCGCGCCGCGCACGCGCGCCCTCGACGAAACCGCTGGCGACGGCGACCGCCCGGTGGCGGGCAGCCCCGGTGAGTTCCAGGCTCTGCAGCAGGCGGGTAACCGCACGATCCTCCGGCCACAGGCTGTGCTCGCGCAACGCGAGGCGCAACGCCTCCAGCGTCTCGATCTCGGCAAGGTCGTGGGCAGCGGGATGGGGTTTGGCGGACATGTCGGCATCTCCTCGGGCTATGCGCTCACCCAGTATCCATCAAGTCGACGAGAAACACCTGCGCCGGGCGACTTTCGTCGACCGGGCTCAGGTGGACGATCCGATCGTCCGGCGAAGTCGCGAGTGCCAGATCCCAAGGCGCCAGGATTTCCTCGGCGACACCGGCTCCGCTCACGATGACGGCCGCGTCGATGGCAACAATCAACAGCGAATGCTGCGATGCAGCATGCAGGTCGCAAGCGGCCCTCAACTGCGTGACCCCCACCCGCGGGGCGGGCAGCGCGGTCGAGATCATGAAATTGAGGTCCGTGCATTCACCGGCCAGGAGTTCGCAGTGCGCGGCGAGTCCGCCGTCGAATGCCAGGAGTTCGCCGACCTCCCGCAAATTCGCCACCGTACCGTCGGCGAATCGCAGTTGCAGGCCGGCACCGCGGAGCAGCGCCATATGGCGGCGATAGCCGGAAAAATCCGAAAACGGCCCCGAGGAACCGATCGTTGCGACACTGAGCCGCCAACGGAACGGCGCTCCCTCGGCGGGGTAGCGCAGTGCCTCGTGCGTGACGCCGCCGCCGTTCTTCCACGGCGTCGTCCGGAAGGACGCCTGTCGGATGATCTGCACTCACGGCCCTCGGGTGTGGTCGTCGCTGTCGATCGCTAGAGTTTGCGGAATACGACGATGTGCTGGAGCGGAAGGCGTTCGGAAGTCCGCTCCCAGACCACGGGAAACGGCTGCATCTCGCGCCGAATTTGCGCCTCGCTCATCTTGTGCAGCGGTTTGATCGCAACGGCAGGATCCTCGCCGCGGTACTCGACGAACACGAGGCGGCCACCGGGACGCAGCGAGCGCAAAAGACTGCGGATGATCTCGGCTGGAAAAGCCAGCTCGTGATACACATCGACCATGACCGCGACGTCGACCGCGTCGGCGGGTAGATGCACGTCTTGGTCGGATCCCAGCACCGGCACGACATTGGAGGCACCCGGTCGTCGCGCGAGTTCTCGCAGCAGCGCCACCATCTCCGGCTGGACATCGACGGCGTAGATGCGACCTTCGGGCAGCAGCGGCGCCAATCGTCTCTCGAGGTAGCCCGAGCCTGCACCGATGTCGGCGACGTTCATCGTGGGCCGCAGTTGCAACTCTTCGACCAGCCAGTCGGGCCTCTCTTCGCTCTCGCGCGTCGGTCGATCGAGCCAGGGCGCGCCGTCGAAACCCATGACTTGGGCGATTTCACGACCCTGATAGAATTTGCCGATCCCGTCCGGGCTTGCTTGTTTGAGCTCGTAAGCGGGTGGGCCGGCAGAGGCGGCGGCCGATGGCGCGCTCGCCGCCGCGGCCGCTGCAACGGCCACGCACGTGGCGAGCAGACCTGCGACCGCCCCCATCCAGGACGTCGGATGCGCGTTGCGCCCGGCGTACAGCGTCTCAGCCCTGCGCCGCAACGAGGGCGATCTCGACTTTGAATTCACTGGACGCCAGCCGGGTGCTCTCGACGGTCGCGCGCGCAGGCGTCGATCCGGCGACGACCCAAGCGTCCCACACGCGGTTCATTTCCGGGAAGGTCGACATGTCCGCGAGCCAGATCGTCGCGGAGAGGATGCGGCTCTTGGAACTGCGTGCTTCGGCGAGCAGCGAGTCGATCTTGCCGAGGATGTCACGGGTCTGTTCGGTCACGCCGGCGCCGGCGCCGACCTGGCCCGCGACGTAGATCGTGCCGTCGTGAATGACCGCCTGCGACATCCGCGGTCCGCAGTGTAAGCGTTCGATCGGCATGCAGTTCCTCGGCATTCAATGGGGAATCAAGGCGACGCAACTCGAAGCGGTCTCCCAAGCCGCACGACTTGGGTCCGTATCGTTCCAAGGTTACCATAGCGGGATGAAACCGTTACCCGCTCCGACCTGGCTGTTGATTTGCGTTTCACTTTCACTGCTCGCGGGCGCGGCTACGGCCGATTCCGTGGCGGCGCGCCCACCGCTGATCTTGCATGCCGCTCATCTACTCGACGTGTCGACGGGTCGGCTGCTGTCCCCCGGAGAGGTGTCGATCGAGGGCGAACGCATCAGCGCCGTCGGAACCGCGGTCGCGCATCCGGCCGGGTCGCAGCTGGTGGATCTCGGCGAATCGACGTTGCTCCCGGGTCTGATCGACGCGCATGTGCACCTGTTCCTGCATCCCGGCGCGGAGGACTTGCAAACGGTCGAGGAGTCCGTACCACAGCGAACCTTGCTCGCGGCAATGGCGGCGAGGGACGACGTGCTGGCCGGATTCACGGCGGAGCGTGACATGGGGACCGAAGGCGCCGGTTCCGCCGATACGGCCGTCCGTAACGCGATTGATGCGGGATTGATTCCAGGCCCGCGGCTGCGGATCAGCGGCAATGCGATCGACATCCTCGGGGGCCACGAGGATGCGAACAAGTTCAATCCGGCCCAGCATGTATTGTCGAACGCGGATTACGCGAATGACTCGGCCGAACTCGTCGCGACGATCCGCGAACAACACAAGGAAGGCTCGGATTTCGTCAAGATTTATCAGACCGGGCACGACCAGCTGCGGGATGGCGTTTTTCAGACGCCCTATCAATACAGCTTGGAGCAATTGCGAGCCGCGGTCGACGAGGCGGCGCGGCTCGGCACCGTGGTCGCCGTCCACGCCAATGGAGAACCCGGGACGCTTTATGCCGCCCAAGCGGGGGTGGCATCGATCGATCACGCGGCCCAGCTCAGTGCGGAGACCATGGCGCTCATGCGGCAAAAACACATTCCCGCCGTACCGACCTTCGCCGTGATCGAGTACTTCGCCACGCATGCCGCCACGCCGACCCAGGCTGCCCGCGAACAGGCGATGCTCGATTACAAGATCAAGGAATTCAAGCGGGAAGTCGCCGCCGGAATTCCGTTCGCGGTCGGCTCCGACGTCGGGCCGTTTCCACACGGCACTCAAGCCCGAGAACTCGAGCTCATGGTCCAATACGGCATGACGCCCCTCGCGGTGCTGCAGGCGGACTTGCTCAATGGCGCCAAGCTGCTGGGCTGGGGCGGACAAATCGGCGAGTTGAAGCCGGGTTACTATGCGGACATCATCGCCGTACCCGGAGATCCGCTCGAGGACATCCGTGTGCTCGAGCACGTGCGCTTCGTGATGAAGGGCGGTGCCGTGGTCAAGGCCTTCGAGAGGCAGGAACCTTGAGTGAGGGACGACGGCGGCATCGGCGCGGATTCGAAGCCGTTTTGGTGCTGTCGTTGTTCGCCTGCTCGAAGGCCGCCGTCGGCAAATGTGAGCTGAAGAAATTCGCCGAGTTTGCGGTGACGATGCGCGATTCGCGGGCCTTGATTCCCGTCAAGTTCAATGGCGCGGAGGCGGTCCTCGCGGTGGATAGCGGTGCGTTTTTCAGCTTGATCACCGCGGGCACGGCCGCCGAGTTTGGATTGAAACTCGGACCGGCGCCTTTCAATCTGCGGGTAACCGGTGTCGGTGGAAGCGAGGCCAAGATGGACTTGACGACCGTCAATGAATTGACGATCGCCGGCCAAACCCTTCGCCGCGTCCAGTTTTTGGTCGGCGGGAGCGAACCGGAGGCGGGCAGCGTGGGCTTGCTGGGTCAAAACATTCTGGGGATCGCCGACGCTGAGTACGACTTGGCGAATGGGGTGATTCGCCTCATCGAACCCTCCGATTGTGGCAAGGCCCCCCTCGCCTATTGGGCGAAGGACGACGAGCCGGTTGGCGTCATCGACATCGAGTCGAAAAGCGAGTCCGGATTTCATACGATCGGCACGGCTTCCGTGAACGGGTACAAAATCCGAGTGGTGTTCGACACGGGCGCGGGCATTTCCATGCTGACCTTGCATGCGGCGGCCCGCGCCGGAATCAAGCTCGATGACCCGGGCGTCGTCGCCGCCGGTGCCACGCACGGCATCGGCAAGACGTTTCATGCGACCTGGATCGCGCCGGTGAAGAGCTTTTCCATCGGGGGCGAGGAGATCAAGAACACCAAGCTGCGCATTGGCGACGTCCCCAGCATGCTCGACGCGGACATGTTGATCGGTCCCGACTTTTTCTTATCGCACCGGATTTACGTATCGAACGCGCAGCATAAGCTGTACTTCACCTACAACGGCGGACCGGTGTTCAATCTCAAGACGGCCGCTCCAGTCGCGACTGGCGGTGCCGCGCCCACAACGACGCCGGCCGACGCGCCCGCGACGCGGGCCGACTCCGCGGACGACACCCTGGCGCCGACGACAGCCAACGCCGCCGAGCCGGCGGGCGACGCCGCGGAACAAAGTCGTCTTGGCATGGCTCTGGCCGCGCGTCACGACTACACCCATGCTCTCGATAATCTCAACCGCGCGTGTACGCTTGCGCCGTCGGAACCGGAATATTTTTACCAACGGGCGTTTATCCACCTGCAGTTGCACGAAGGCGATGCCGCTTTGTCGGACCTGGACACGGCGCTGCGCCTCAAGCCCGACCATCTCCTCGCGCTGCTGGCGCGGGCGCAAATGCGCTTCGGAAAGAACGACAACGAGGGTGGGCGGGCGGATCTCGACGCCGCCGCCCTGGCCGCGCCCAAGCAGTCGGAGTATCGCTATGAACTGGCGGCCCTGTACGTAAGGGCTCACCAACTGCCCGAGGCGATCACGCAGTACGATCTGTGGATTGCGGGCCATGGCGAGGACGCAAGAATTGGCGCGGCGCGCCATTCCCGCTGCGAGGCGAAAGTATTGCTCGACCAGGATCTCGACAACGCGCTCTCGGACTGTAACGCCGCCGTTCGCTCGAATCCGAAGTCGGCTGTGTTCCTTGGAACTCGCGGCCTGGCGCGCCTCCGCCGAGGCGACTATAAAAAGGCCATCGATGATTTCGACGACGCCTTGAAGATCAATCCCAAGTTGCCGTGGTATCTCTACGGTCGCGGTATCGCGAAGATCCGCTTGGGCAACTCACCGGCAGGTCAGGCCGATATCGAAGCCGCCAAGGCCATCAGGCCGGCAATCGCCGAGGATACCGCGGCCTACGGAATCCTGCCCTAACCGACCTGGGGGCCGGTAACCCGCACGCTGCGACGGCGTCCAGCGACCAATCCAACGCCCGCGAGCCCGGACAGCAGCAACGGCAACCCGGGCGGTAGCGGAACCGGGGTGATGTCGAGCACACCCGAGTAGGAACCGCCGGCGGAGCCGTCTGCGAGACCCCGAATCTCGAGCACATAGGTGCCGCTCGCCAGCGTCTGGGTGGGATCGAGCACGATCGTGGACCCGCTGACCTCCGGGTTGAGCGTGAAATTCGTGATGCTCAGATTGTCGTTGACCATGTTGCTGGGCACGAACGATGGCAGCGAGGGATTGCCGCTCAACATGAATAATTGCGCGTCCAGATTGACGATCTGCGTGTTGCTGCCGCCGCTGGACAAGCTGATGGTCGAGGTGATTGCGTCAGCGACGCTCGTACTCACCGTGAAGACGAAATTATCATAAAAACCGTAAGTGCCTGACGGGACACCGCTCGCTGCAATGGCGGTCTGGGTCGTTGCGAACCCGTCGCCATAGGTATAAGAACTTGCGGCATTGCCTGAGACGTCGTTATCGATCACGGCGCCTGCCGTCGTCGTGTTCGGATTCGCATTCGTGTACGAATTTCCCAGCGTGAGCTGGCCGCCTGGGCCAACCACGATCGTACTTGCAAGAGTCACGTTGCCGACCAAAAGTGCCGCGCCCGTCAATACGACGGAGAGAACGGGGGAATTGGGTGCTGTGTGTTTCAACATGGGTGTGTGAGCCTCCGTGTCCCGGGGGAACTGCGCTGGTGTGTGCACAGCGCAGCCCGAACCCGACGTCACAGCTTCGCAAGCCAATAATGCAGCCCCGTGATCGGGAGATGACAATTGGGTCTCATGAACCGCCAAAAACGAGCCTAGCTCGTCAGGCTCGCCTGCACCTGCCGCCGAAACTCCAGGGGTCGCGAGATGCGCTGAAACGATTCCCGTGTACCGCCCGTACCCGTCACGGTGATCGTGCCATAGCCCAGGATTCGTCCCATGAGAGTCTGGTCGACGCCGATGCCCTCTACCTTGGTCAACAACAATTCCAGCGAATGGCGCCGGATCAACCCGACTTTGATCAAAACGCGCTTATTGGTGACCGCGAATTCGGAGCTCAGGGAATCGACCCAGGGCGGCACCAAGGACAGTACGGCGATGACGGCGAGCACGGCGCCCGCGATCCAGCCGTGGTGAAGCCCCAGAGCCGCGACACCCACGGCAACGGCGATCGCGGCGAACAGGAACACGAGAGGCCAGAAGTAAATGATCCAATGCAGTTTGGCCCAGTAGGTCACCTGCTCGTTTGGCAGCAGATTGTTCTCGACATAGCTCATGAACGCTCCAAGGGGGGCAGGCTTGCACCTGCCCAGCTTAAACTCCGAACTCGCTCAGGGGTACCCAACAGCGAGAAGAAGCCCTGGTCGGTGAGCGTTCAGGGGCTCATCACCCGCCGACGTCTCGTCGTCCGCTCGACGGGCGCCTCGCATCCCGAGAGGTCTTTCAACACCTCATCGAGCAGCCTCGGTCGATCGAAAAAATATCCCTGTCCGAAGTCCACGCCAAGTTCCCGCAGCCGGGCTGCGACTTCCGCGGTCTCGACGAATTCGGCGACCGTCTCCATGCCGATTTCTTGGGCGATTTGTGCCAAAGCGCGAATGAGGGCTCGCGAACGCCCGTTCGTGAGCACGTCCCGGACGAATTGTCCGTCGATCTTGATCCGATAGACGTCCAGATCCTTCAAATGCACGAGCGAGGACAAGCCGGTGCCGAAATCATCCAACGCAATCCTCGAACCGATGTCCTTCATTCGGGATATGAAGCGAGCAGTTGCCTTCGGATTGCGAAGGGCGGCGGTCTCCGTGATCTCGAAGTCGATGAGGCCGGCGGGAATCTCGTTCTTCCTGATTTCGGCACGGACGAAGTCGGCAAAGTCCGACTCGCCGATCGACTGGCCGGTCACATTGACGGTAAAACTGACACCCTGGCTCCGCAGGGCTTGGCTGATCGCCGCGAGGCGCGAGATCACCCGCGAAACGACCCACCGATCCAGTCGTTCGAGGAGCTGGTAGCGTTCGGCAGCGGCGATGAAGCCGGCGATGCTGACCTCCGTGCCGTCCTCGCCTTGGAGGCGCAGCAGAATCTCGTGATGATTGACCGCGCTGCTGCCGTCCAGTGCGACGATCGGCTGCGCGTGCAGCGTGAATCGGTCCTGCTCGAGCGCTTCCAGGATCACACGGGACTCATAAACCTCCTCGTGGCGGCGCATCACGGTGTTGTCGCCCGTGGCGTAGACTTCGACGCGGTTGCGGCCCCGATCCTTGGCCACCCGGCAGGCCGTTTCGGCCGCGGCGAGCGCATGCTGAAGGGAGCCGGCGTCATCGAGCGTCGAGACGCCAAGACTGACGGACAGCTGCGTTTGGGGGTTGCCGGAGTCGAGGCGGGAGGTGCCCAACCGAACCTTCTCAGCCCAGGTGCGGGCCTGATTGAGGGTGTGATCGGGTAGAACGGCGGCGAATCGATCACCCGATAGGTGACTGGCAAAACCACCGATCGGGAGAAGTTCCGCTTGCCACAGGCGTCCTACCTCCCGGATAAGTTTGTCGCCCGCGGCAAATCCGGCCAACTCGTTGATGACGTGAACTTGGTCGAGATTCGCGTACACCACGGACGCCGTTCCCGACGATTGACAGCAATGCTCGACTTCCGACTCGAATGCGGGCCTGGAAAGTAGGCCCGTCGAGACCTCGAGACGTTCGATCAATGACCGCGTTGCGGCCGACGTCGATGCGGAAAGAATCGCCAGATCCTCGGCGCTGAACGGGATTTGGTCGTGAGTTCGGAACGAGGCGATGAAGCCGTGGACGCGTTTCTCACTCGATAACGGACATACGAGCATTCTGAATGGCACGACGGGCGCGTCGGTCATGCGCCGGACCCGATTCATGATCGGCTGTTTGAGACGCCCCTCGCTGACCAAGGGCCATAGGAAACCTCTGATCAATTCATCGATCGTCGACCGGGCATCCTGTGCCGGGCGGGGCCAAACCCTCAGGGCGAACGCGGCCGGCGCGTACACGATGAGGTAGGCGCTCGCCAATTGTCTCTCCAGTCCTTCGAGAAATCGATCCATGCGGTCAGCCCGAGGAACGGTGTGCCCCCCTCAGCCTCAAATTGTGCAACACCATAAAAGCCGCGACGATGAAGCATGCCGCGCGGACAACCGGAAAACGGCTCCCTGCGTCACGTTTTGTGACATCTTGACATTGCGGCATCGCCGCATTTCCGAGGGCGGGTGTTACCACGGGCTTGGACAACGGGCGGTCGCGGCACCAGAATTGGCCGCCTCCATGTGCATGCGTTCTCCGGTGTTGCTGCAGATAACGCAACGGTCGCCAGCGGGAGTGTCGTTGAATGGCGTTAGAACAAGGACGACCGCCTCATTTCGCTAAGCCACCGTTTTCTTTGCTGTTCAAAACCGGCAAAAATACCGGCAATAAAACGCATAAGACAGGTGTATATGTGTATTGTATTCAATAACTTGAACCGGCACTATATCCGGCATTATGGTCGACATAGCGGCAATGGAACCGATGCTGGTACCCGAGGGCGATTCCACTCTGGACGATCTCACGTTCGACCTTAACCGCCGAACTGCCAGTTTGGCGGGATCGATGCACCCGGAGATTCAAAAGGAACTTGGCCGGTTGGTTCGCTCAATGAACTGCTATTACTCCAATTTCATTGAGGGCTCTCAAACCACCCCGCGAGAGATTGAACGTGCGCTTCGTAAAGAGTTCGCGACGGACCATCGGCAAAGGGCTCTTCAACATGAGGCGCTTGCGCATATTCATGTTCAGCAACTAATCGACACGGGCGCCGACCCGCAGGATTGGCCAGCAAGCGATGCCTATGTTCGCTGGCTGCATCGCGAATTCTGCAGTCGGTTGCCGCCCGAAATGCTGGTCATGCGCACTGTCGAGACAGATCGAGAGGTCGTTGTCGTTCCCGGGGAGTACCGGACCGGCACTGTCGACGTCGGAAGTCATACTCCGCCGAGGCATACTCTGCTGCCAGATTTCATGCAGCGCTTCACGGAAGCGTATCGCCATGATCGCTTGTCGAAGCCGCGACAGTTGATGTCGGTGGCCGCCGCGCACCATCGCTTTACATGGATACACCCATTTGCGGACGGCAACGGTCGAGTCGCACGTTTGATGTCTCACGCCATGTTTCTGAGATTACTTGGCAGCCACAGTCTATGGTCGGTTTCCCGCGGTCTGGCCCGCAATGCCGAAAAATACAAAGCACGGCTAGCAGCCGCGGATCTTCCCAAGCGCAACTCCCTTGATGGCCGAGGCGCGCTCTCGTTGGAGGAACTTAAAGCGTTTTGCGTTTTTTTTCTTACTGCCTCAATCGATCAAGTCGATTTCATGCATAAGCTGCTTCAGCCACAAGAAATTCTTCGTCGAATGGAGATCTACATAACTGACGAAGTTGTAGCAAAGCGGCTTCCAAAAGGCTCGTTTGAAATGCTCAGGGAAGCGTTCTATAGGGGCAGTGTTCAGCGAGGGGAAGCCAAGAACATTACAGGGTATGAGGAAAGGCGGGCACGAGAAACCTTGTCCACTCTGCTGGATCGAGGATTACTCGTTACCACCGGCCCGCGGGCGCCGGTAAGCCTCGGATTTCCAGCCGAAGCACTCGACAGGTGGCTACCCAATCTGTACCCCATGGATCTGGCCTCGAGCCCTGGCGCTTAGTGGAGTAATCATATGGACGCGTTGGACCCCATGATTCGTAGCAGAAAAGGCCATCAGAGTAGTAGCACCCTCGAGGGCACAAAAAAACCCCGGGCTCTTCCGAACCCGGGGTCATTTTGGTTGAGGCTATCGTTGTTGTTGTTGGCGTCTTCTTATTCAGCTGCCTCGGTATCCCCCGCCGGAACTGCATCATCCGAATCACCCATGCCGCCGCTGACGTCCATGAAGCTGCGACGCCGCGTGTCATCGAAGGCACGCCGACGGCGTGCGTGGTAGGCAAACCCCGTACCGGCCGGAATCAACCGACCCACGATGACGTTCTCCTTCAAGCCGCGTAGATCATCCTTGAGACCGCGTACGGCGGCTTCGGTGAGCACGCGCGTGGTTTCCTGGAACGAGGCGGCCGAGATGAAGGATTCCGTCGCGAGCGAGGCCTTCGTGATACCCAGCAGCAAGGGCTCCCAGGTCGACTGGTGCTTGCCCTCGGTCTTCTGCTTGGCGATGACGTCGAGCAGGCGACCGCGATCCATCTGCTCGCCGCGCAGCAGAGCCGAATCACCCGTGTCCAGCACCTCGATCTTGCGCAACATCTGCCGCACGATGACTTCGATGTGCTTGTCGTTGATCTTCACGCCCTGCAGACGGTAGACGTCCTGAATCTCGCGGACCAGATAGTTCGCCAGCGCCTCGACGCCCTGCAAGCGCAGGATGTCGTGCGGGTTCGGCTCTCCGTCGGCGATGACTTCGCCCTTCTCGACCTGTTCGCCTTCGAACACGTTGAGATGCCGCCACTTCGGAATCAGCTCCTCGTACTTGTCGGTCTGCTCGTTCGTGATGATCAAGCGGCGCTTGCCCTTGGTCTCCTTGCCGAAGCTGACCGTGCCGCTGCGTTCCGCGAGGATCGCGGAGTCCTTCGGCTTGCGGGCCTCGAACAAGTCCGCGACGCGCGGCAGACCGCCCGTGATGTCGCGGGTCTTCGAAGACTCCTGCGGGATGCGCGCGATGACGTCGCCGACCGAGACCTTGGCCCCGTCCTCGAGGCTCACGATCGCGCCCGCCGGCAGCGCGTAGACCGCCGGTATGTCGGTGTTGGCGAACGTGACCTCCTTGCCCTTCGCGTTGGTCAGGCGCACGACGGGGCGCAGGTCCTTGCCGCCGGAACCCCGCTGCTTCGGATCGAGCACGACCGTGCTGGTGAGACCCGTGACGTCGTCCACCTGGCTCGTGACGGTGATGCCGTCGACGAAGTCGGAGAACTTGATCATGCCGGCCACTTCGGTGACGACCGGATGGGTATGCGGATCCCAGTTCGCGGTCGACTGGCCGGCCGCCACGACATCGCCGTCGTTGACGGTGATCGTCGCGCCGTACGGGATCTTGTAGCGTTCGCGCTCGCGACCGAATTCATCGACGACGCCCAACTCGCCCGAGCGCGACACCGCGACCAGGTGTCCCTTTTCGTGGCGCACCGTCTTGATGTTGTGCAGGCGGATCGTGCCCTTGCTCTTGACCTCGACGCCGTTCGCCGCCGCCGCCCGCGAGGCCGCACCACCGACGTGGAAGGTGCGCATCGTGAGCTGCGTGCCCGGCTCGCCGATCGATTGCGCCGCGATGACGCCGACCGCCTCGCCGATGTTGATGCGGTGACCACGACCCAGATCGCGGCCATAGCACTGCGCGCAGACGCCGTAGCGCGTGTCACAGGTGATCGGCGACCGGACCTGGACCTGGTCGATGCCCATCTTCTCGAGGAGCTTGACGAGGCCTTCGTCGATCAAGGTTCCCGCCTTCACGAGCACTTCGCCGCTGGAGGCGACCACGACGTCTTCGGAGACGACGCGACCGAGCACCCGCTCACCCAAGCCCTCGACGACGTCGCCGCCCTCGACGATCGGCGTGATCGAAAGGCCGTTCAGCGTGCCGCAATCGATCTCCGTGACCACGAGATCCTGGGCGACGTCGACGAGCCGGCGGGTCAGGTACCCGGAATTCGCCGTCTTCAAGGCCGTGTCGGCCAGGCCCTTGCGGGCGCCGTGGGTCGAGATGAAGTACTGAAGGACGTTCAAGCCCTCACGGAAATTCGCCGTGATCGGGGTTTCGATGATCGAACCGTCGGGCTTCGCCATCAGGCCGCGCATGCCGGCCAGCTGACGGATCTGGGCCGCGGAACCGCGGGCGCCGGAGTCGGCCATCATGAAGATCGAATTGAAGGACTTCTGACGGACCTTGTTGCCCTTGGCGTCGGCGACCTCGTCGGTGCCGAGCTTTTCCATCATGGCCTTGGCGACCTGATCGTTGGTGCGCGACCAGATGTCCACGACCTTGTTGTAGCGCT
>Ga0209208_10000493_pt1 | contig 51328 bp, 48 predicted proteins | sample S1TSphfallax_3_FD_187694 | JGI IMG/M metagenome (GOLD analysis project Ga0209208, IMG submission 187694) | Host-associated microbial communities from peat moss isolated from Minnesota, USA - S1T2_Fd - Sphagnum fallax MG (SPAdes) (version 2) | ecosystem: Host-associated > Plants > Peat moss >... | reverse complement strand
ATCCTGGCCGGGTGCAAGCGCGTAAATCTGCGCATGCGCCGAAACGGCCGCCAGGAGAAGTCCCGAACACCCCAGACTCAAACACCAAAGCCTACGCATCGACATCTTCGGGCTCCTTGGCATCAATATCGAATCAGCGCGGACCCCCAGGTGAATCCGCCTCCGAAGGCTTCGAGCAGCAGCAGCTGGCCGCGCTTGATGCGCCCGTCGCGGATACCGGTGTCGAGCGCCAGGGGCACGGAAGCGGCCGAGGTGTTGCCCTGCGTGTTGATCGTGACGATGACGCGCTCCATCGGCAGCTCGAGGCGCTTCGCGATCGCCTCGATGATGCGAATGTTCGCCTGGTGCGGAATCAGCCAGTCGACTTCGTCCTTGCCGACCTTGTTCGCCGCGAGCGTCTCGGTCACCAGAGCCCCCAAGGTGTTGACGGCGACCTTGTAGACCTCGTTACCTTTCATGCGCACGCCGGCCTTGCCCTCGCGGACGAGATTGAAGCCAGTAGATACGCCGTCGGGATACTGCAGCAAGTCCTTGTACCGCCCGTCGGCGTGTAGGTGCGTGCTGATGATGCCGGGCTCTTCCGACGGTTTGAGGATCACGGCGCCGGCGCCATCGGCGAACAGCACGCAGGTCCCGCGGTCGGTCCAATCGACGATCCGCGTGAGCGTCTCGGCTCCGACCACGAGCGCGCATTTCGCCTCGCCGAGACGCACGAACTTGTCGGCGACCCCCAGCGCATAGAGAAAACCGGCGCAGGCGGCCTCGAGGCTGAAGGCGGGACAGCCGTGGATGCCGAGGCGTGACTGCAGCAGCGTGCCGACGTTCGGAAACACGAAGTCGGGGGTCGTCGTGCCGACGACGATCAGGTCGACGTCTTCGGGACCCACGCCCGCATCCTGCATCGCGCGGCGTGAAGCCTCCTCGGCAAGATCGCTGGTCGTCTGGCCGTCGACGACGACGTGACGCTGCTCGATGCCGGTGCGGGTCCGTATCCACTCGTCGCTCGTCTCGACGATCTTCTCGAGATCGGCGTTCGTGAGTATCTTCTCCGGCAGGTAACTGCCCGTGCCGGCGATGCGTGAATACATGGCGATCCCCTAGGCCTCGACGGGCTTGTCTATTTTTTCTGCAATCCGGGCGGGAACACCGCTGCGCGCCTCGAGGACGGCGACCTCGATCGCGCGCTGAAAGCCGAACACGTCCGCCCCGCCGTGGCTCTTGATCACGATGCCGTTCAATCCCACCATCGTAGCCCCGTTGTAACGGCGCGGATCGATGCGCTCGCGCAGCGCATTCAATGAGGGTCTCGCGGCGAGCGCGCCCAATTTGCGCAGCGGGCTGCGGGTGAACTCCTCGCGCAGGGCGTCGCGGATCAGGCGCGCCGCCCCTTCCATCGTCTTCAGTGCGACGTTCCCCGTAAAACCGTCGGTGACGACCACATCGACCTCGTTCGAGAAGATGTCGTGACCCTCGACGAAGCCGACGTAGTTGATGTCGCTCGCCGACAATAAATTATGCGCCGCCTGCACCGTCTCGTCGCCCTTCATCTCCTCTTCGCCGATATTGAGCAGGCCGACGCGCGGGCGCGAGCCGTCGCCGAGCAGGTCGGCTGCCAGGATCGAACCCATGATCGCGAACTGGCGCAACTGCTGGGGGGTGCAGGTGGCGTTCGCCCCGACATCGAGCATATGGGTATGGCCCCCGGCGGAGGGAATGAGCGCAACGATCGCCGGTCGCTCGACGCCAGGCAGCATTTTGAGGACGAAATGCGCCGTCGACATCAGGGCGCCGGTGTTCCCGGCGCTCACGCAGGCATCCGCGGTACGCGCCTTGACCAGATCCAGCGAGCGGCGCATCGAAGAGTCTTTTTTGCGCCGCAGGGCATCGCGCGGATGATCGGTCATCTCGACGACGTCGGCGGCATGCAGGCAGCCGAGGTTCGCGGGGGTCCCGTTCGCCAGTTCGCGATCGAGATCGGCCTGGCGACCGACGAGCGTGAAACGCACGTCGGTGTACTCCTCTGCGGCGGCGATCGCAGCCGGGACGCAGACCGACGGGCCACGGTCGCCGCTCATCGCGTCGATGGCTATGTGCAAAGGCGCGGACACGGGCTAGACGCCAAGGCTCGCGGCGACGGCGCTCGCCGACGTCACTACGACGGCAGCTTACTCTTCGGACGCAGCCACGTCGGCCTTGGTCTCGAGCACCTTGCGGCCGCGATAGAACCCATCGCGCGAAATCCGGTGACGCAGGTGGGTTTCGCCGCTCTTCGCGTCGATCGACACCGCCGGCGTCGACAACGCGGAATGGGAACGATGCATGCCGCGCTTGGACGGGGTCTTTCTGCTCTTTTGAACTGCCATGGTCGCTGTGTCCTATCGAGGTTTTTTCAATAAATCTTGCAATCCGCTGAACGGCCGCACCGTCGGGCCGGCTGGCTCCGCCGTCGTGACGTCGCGCAGCGACGGTGCCCTGCCGCAGGTCTCCGGCGTATTACACGCCGGGGCCACGGGCAGCGCCAAAATCAATTCTTCCTCCGCCAAATCGCGCAGCGACACCGTGCCGCCTTGCATCACGTAGGGCTCCCTAGCCCCATCCACGACCGCCGCGGACTCGTCGGATGCGAACTCGATCTCGGAGTTCGTCGCCAATTCCAACCCGAACGGCTGGAGGCAGCGCTGACACTGCAGCATCGGCGTCGCGCGTATCGCGATCCGGACGCCGGCCTTCGCATCCTCCGTCCGTCCGAACTCGTAGCTCGCGCTGACCTCGCCACGGGGGTCGGTCAACACATCCGCCAAACGCGGCAAGTCTCGCAGCGCGAACACCCGCTCGAGCGTCGCGCCATCTCTCCCGAGGCGCACGCAATCGACGAGGTCTGCTGGGCCGCCTGACATGGGCCGCGTATCATAGGGCGCGTTTCCCCTGCTGTCAAAACGAATTCGGTGCAAGTCGTTGTTTTTGAAGTCCTCACCCCCACTCGTTTTGGCCTCGACCTCGGCCTATCGCCGCGCACTGCTGGAGCGCCTGCACCTGCCGTTCAGTGTCGAATCGCCCGCGGTCGAGGAATTGCCCCTTGCCGGCGAGGAGCCGCTCGCTCTGGCACGGCGGCTCGCCCTCGCCAAGGCCCGGGCGGTCGCCGAACGGCAGCCCCGAGCCTGCGTCATCGGTTCCGATCAGGTCGCGGTGCTCGGGGAACCCACGGCGGGCGCCCGCGTGCTCGCGAAGCCGGGAACCGCCGAGCGCTGCGCCGAGCAGTTGCGGGACTGCGCGGGGCGCAGCGTCGTATTCCTGACCGCCGCCACCCTGATCGTCCCCGGTTCGGACGAGGCACGCCAGTTCCACGATTCCACGCGCGTGCGCTTTCGCAGGCTCGATGCAGCCAGCATCGCACGTTACATCGCGCTCGATGCGCCGCTCGACTGCGCCGGCGGATTCAAGGCGGAGAGCTTGGGTATCAGTTTGCTCGAGGAAATCGAGACCAGGGACCCGACCGCCCTGATCGGCCTCCCCCTGATCCGTCTCGCCGCCGAGTTGCGCGGCGTCGGTTACGAGCTGCCCTGAGATTCCGCGGCGCCTGAACTCAGCCGCAGCGCCGGGTTCAGCCGCCGCGCCGCGTTCAGCCGCCGCACCGGGTTCAGCCGCAGCGCCGGGTTCAGCCGCCGCGTTGGCGTGCGCTCTTGGCTTTGGCGCGTTTCGCGGGTGCGCGCCGCGCGACCGCCTTGCCCGCTCCTTTGACGGGTGTGAGCGCATCCAACACCGCCACCAGTTCCGCAGGCAAGGGCGTGCTCACGTGGAAGGGCACGCCCGTACCGGGCCATTCGAAGGCCACGGACTGGGCGTGCAGGAAGGTGCGTCTCAGTCCCAGTTTCTTGAGTTCCGCATTGTGCTCGTGATCGCCGTATTTGTCGTCGCCCAGCAGGGCGTGACCCGCATAGGACGCGTGAACTCGGATCTGGTGCGTGCGGCCGGTGGGGATGTCGACCTCCATCAGCGTGGCGAGGGTGCCGAAGAATTGCACCGGTTTGAAAATACTGACCGAGGCCTTGCCCTCGCTCGCGACGCGCACGTGCCGTTCGCCGCGCTCGCGGCTGTCGGTCGACAGCGGCGCATCCACGCGTTTGGTGCCGAGCTGCCAGCTGCCCGCGACGAGTGCCATGTAGGTCTTGTGCAGGCCGCCGTTGCGAATGAGGGCATGCAACGCGGTCAGCGTCGGCCGGTCGCGAGCGATCAGCAAACAGCCGCTCGTGTCGCGGTCCAAGCGGTGAACCAGCTCCAAGGTCTCGCGAGGTCGCGAGGCCCGCAGCGCTTCGATGACGCCGAAGCTCATGCCGCTGCCGCCATGCACAGCCACTCCGCTCGGCTTGTCGACGACGAGCAAATGCTTGTCCTGGAAGATCACCGCGCCTTCGATCAACTCGAGCAGGCTCGTCGAAGGACGCCCCACCTGATCGGCGGTCTCGATCCTGACCGGCGGCAGGCGGACCTCGTCGCCGGACGCGAGCCGATACTCGGCATCGACGCGTTTGCGGTTGACGCGCACCTCGCCCTTGCGCAGCAGCCGGTAGACACGGCTGCGCGGCACGGTCTTGAAATGCCGCATCAGGAAATTGTCGATGCGCTGACCGGACTCGGTCTCGGTCACGGTGTGCATGGCAACGGCACTTTTCGCTCCGTGCGGATGGGGCGTCGAATCGGGAGCGGGTATGGTCATTTTGGGCTTTCTTCTAAGGTATTGATTACATTGACCCTGAGGGGGTGACGTGATAATGTCCTAAAACCGTGTCTGGCGCCGAACCATTTCTGGGTTCAGGCCCATTCCAGTTCAGCGCCGATAGGCACCGGTTTCGGTGGCGCCCCCATCCGATGGGAGCGCCGCATATTAGTTGGTTCTGGATTTCCAGACCATCGCTCGGCCGATGAGAAAGACGTCATGCGCAAGCCTCTTGTGGCTGCGACGTCTTACAAGCGGTTAACCGAGAACAAGGCCCCGGGCTTGCCGTATACGTTTTGGCAGAATTGGTGGGTGACGATGCCGTTCGCGTGGTTCGCGTTCGGCGGCTTTTATTTATCGATTGCCGCGCTCCCATTCGCGGCCCCGGCTTCTATTCTCAAGCTCTCCTCGGCCCTCACTACCTTAGTTGGGGCAAATGAAAAGAATGCTCGTCAACGCAATTCAAGAAGAAGAATTGCGAGTTGCGCTCGTCGATGGCCAGAAACTTTACGACTTATCGATTGAGATCCCGTCCAGGGAACAGAAAAAATCCAATATCTACAAGGGACGAATCACGCGCGTTGAGCCCAGTCTCGAAGCGGCGTTCGTCGAATATGGCGCTCAGCGGCACGGCTTCCTGCCGCTCAAGGAAGTTTCCAAGGAATATTTCCGCCAGCAGCCCGCCTCCGGCGGACGGCTGAACATCAAGGACCTCCTGCAGGAAGGCCAGGAATTGGTCGTCCAGGTCGAGAAGGAGGAGCGCGGCAACAAGGGCGCCGCACTGACGACCTTCATCAGTCTCGCCGGCCGCTTCCTCGTCTTGATGCCGAACAATCCCCGCGCCGGCGGCGTGTCGCGCCGCATCGAGGGCGAAGACCGCGATCAAATGCGCGAGGCCATGAACGGCCTGCAGATCCCCGACGGCATGGGCGCCATCGTGCGTACCGCCGGCGTCGGTCGCTCCACCGAGGAGCTGCAATGGGATTTGAACAATCTCAAGACCGCCTGGGACGCCATCCAGGCCGCCAACGACGGACGTCCGGCGCCGTTCTTGATTTTCCAGGAAAGCGACGCGGTAACCCGCGGCCTGCGCGACTATTTCTCCGACGACGTCGGCGAATGCTTGATCGATCAGCCCGAGGCGTTCGAAAAGGCGCTCGAGTACATGCAACGGTTCATGCCGCCCGAGGCGCAGCGCAAACTGAAGCTGTACCAGGACCCGGTTCCCCTGTTCACGCGCTATCAGATCGAGAGTCAGATCGAATCGGCGTATTCGCACAAGGTCACGCTGCCCTCGGGCGGCAGCCTCGTGATCGATCACACGGAAGCACTCGTCTCCATCGACATCAATTCGGCCCGCAGCACGCGGGGCGGCGACATCGAGGCGACGGCTCGCAACACGAATCTCGAGGCGGCCGAGGAAATCGCGCGGCAACTGCGCCTCAGGGACATCGGCGGCCTGATCGTCATCGACTTCATCGACATGGAGTCGACGGCCAATCAACGCGCCGTCGAGGACATGCTGCGCGATGCGGTGAAGATGGACCGAGCGCGGATTCAGCTCGGGAGGCTCTCCCGGTTTGGCTTGCTGGAACTGTCGCGTCAACGGCTGCGACCGGCGCTCAGTGAAACCACCCACATCAATTGTCCCCGCTGCAGCGGCATGGGCACGATCCGCGGCGTCGAATCGATGTCGCTCGCGCTGCTGCGCCTGATCGGCGAGGAGGCGCGCAAGGAGCGCACGGGCCGCGTGATCGCGCAGGTGCCGGTCGACGTCGCGACCTATTTGATCAACGAGAAACGGGACTGGCTCAATCAGATCGAGTCGCGCGACAAGGTGTCGCTCGTGATCGTGCCGAATCCGCATCTGCAGACACCGGCCTACACGCTGCGCCGCATCCGCGACGACGAGAAGGAATTGCCGGAAAACAATACCTCCAGCTATCAATTGGCCGATCAGCCGGTGCTCGACGATTCGAACATCGGCAGCCGCGACAAGAAGCCGCCCACCGAGGCGCCCTTGGTGCCGAGCATCCTGCCCGCCTCGGCCGCGCCGATCATTCCGATTCCGACCCCCGAACCGACCCCACCGCCGGCCCCGATCGTGGCCGCCCCTCAGCCCACGAAGGGAATTTTCGTGCGCGCCTGGGAGTGGTTGTTCGGCAGCAAGGTCGCCGTGGTCGAAACCGCGCCGACCCCCGCCCCCGCCTCGCCGGCGCAACGCGACCGACCGCCGCATCGCGACGTCCGGCAGGATCGCTTCCGCAGCCGCGAGCAAAATCGCGGTGACCGGGGAGAACGCGGCGACCGTGACCGCAACCGCGAACCACGGCGGGATGCGCCGCGTGAGCCGCGCCGCGACGAGGCCCGTCGCGACGAGGCCCGTCGCGACGAGCCACGGCGTGACGAGCCACGGCGTGACGGGCGACCGCCCCGCCGCCCCGAGGGAGGCCAGGATCGGCCGCCGAACGGCGCGCGCCCCGACCTGCGTTCCGAGCAGGCTCAACGCAACGAGCAAGCGCCGCGCGGCGATTCCGCCCCGCGCAACGAGGGGACTTCCCGCGCGGAACAGGCACAGCGGCCCGAGCAAGCGGCACGTAACGAGCAAGCACCGCGCAATGAGCAGGCAGCACGTGGCGATCAGGCGCCGCGCGGCGGCGACCTCGGCCCGCGCACCGATCGCAATGGTGAGCGGGACGGCGGCGAGCGGGGTCCTGGCGGCGAACGCAGCGGCCGTGGCCGCCGGCGCCGTGGCCGTGGCCGTGGCCGCGGCGAAGGCGGTGGCGACAACGGGACGAATGCCTCGGGACCTGCCACCGAGACCGGTGAACAGAACGGCGCCTTCAACGGCACCGATTCCGGACAGCGCCCGGCAGTGCTGAGTGAACCGGTGTCGTCGGTCACGTCCTCGTTCGGCGCCTCTCCTGACGGAGCGCCGAGCGCAGCGCCGGCGGCACCGCCGAGCGTCCCGTCGTACGCACCGGCCGCATCGAGCGCATCGGCTGCACCGAACTCGCCGCCCGTACAGGCCGCGCCGGCACCGGCAGCGCCCGCACAGACGCCCCTGTTCGCCGAGCCGCCGCGCGAACGCACGGCGCCGGTCGCGCAAGCGCCGGCAGCCCCGGTGGCCGCGGCTGCACCCACGCCCGCTGCGATCAGCGCGCCGGCACCGATCGCTCCGGCGCCGGGGCCTTCGGCACCCGTCTCCGGCGAGGCGAAATACGTGGTCTGGGGATCGGCTCCGGCGGAAGCGCCCCGAGGGGGTCCCGAGGAACCGTAGCGCCGGGGCCTGCGGCTACGGCGCCAAACGTCGCAGCCGCAGGCTCAGGACCACGCTGACGGCGAGCAGCGCCACGGCAATGCCGCGCAGGCCGGCGATGGCCACGTGTGAGACGGGTCCTCCGCTGTGCAGTCCGAAAGGTTCGTTGGAACGAACGAGGAACAGATCCGCCGTACCGATGGCGGCGGCGGTCAACAGATAGACCCCACACCAGGTGTGGCGCTCGGCGCTCGACAGCAGGCGCCGACCAACCGGCAGCGGACTCGGCGCGCGCAAGGCGCGCCAGAGCAGCCACGCGATCACGATCAGTCCCAGCAGGGAACTGACGTCCTGCAGCAAACGCGGTCCGTAGAGTGCGCGACCGCCCACCGTGAACCACCATTCGTCGATCGCGGGAATCATCCGGACGCCGCGCGCTCCCTCGTGCGTGAAGCCGTCCCAAACGAGATGCGTGACGGCGCCGGCAAGAATTCCGAGGGACGCGGTCAGCCATTGCCGGAACGATCCGACGTCGGCAATCGGCGCATAGGGCAGCGACCGCCCGTAGGCATTGTCCGGCAGCGCTTCCCGGACCGCCGTCTTGATCAGGTATTGAAACACCCAGTAGGTCGCGAGCCCCACGGGCAGGCTCCAGGTGAACAGCGCGATCGCGCTATGCGTTTCGAAACGCTCGAGGCGCCAGGGCAGGAACCAGCCGAAATCCGGAACCATGCTGCCGATCACGACGGCCGAAAGGACGCGGCCGCGCCGCAAAAACCGGGCGAAGGGCAAGACCGCCGCGACGTGAGAAATGGTGAATGGCATGGCGTTGGATCCAAACAGTCATCGAATTGTCACATTGGCCGGCTATAAATCGCCGACTGCGTCTCACTATATCGAGGACACCCCGCCCCATGAACCAGTCAGCCGCCGAAGCCAGTACGATTGCTCCGAGGTCGCTAACTTCGCCGCTGAGCAGCAATAAGTCAAACCCGTGGTTCAACGTGCTGGCGGGAGTCGTGCTCGTCGTCGGCGTGATCTACGCGGGCTACCACCTCGCGAGCGACCTGTCGGTGGTGCGCGAGAGCCGCGCCTTTCCTTACATTCTGCTCGGCATCGCCCTGCTGATCGCCTTGGGGTTCGAGTTCGTCAACGGCTTTCACGACACCGCCAACGCAGTCGCGACCGTGATTTACACGAATTCGATGGCGCCGAATCTCGCGGTCGTGTGGTCGGGATTCTTCAATTTTCTCGGCGTGCTCGTCTCGAGCGGCGCGGTCGCCTTCGGCATCGTTTCGCTGTTGCCGGTGGAACTCATCCTGCAGGTCGGCAGCGGCGCCGGCTTCGCGATGGTGTTCGCCTTGCTGATCGCCGCGATCATCTGGAACCTCGGTACCTGGTACTTCGGACTGCCCTCGTCGAGTTCGCATACCTTGATCGGATCGATCATGGGTGTCGGCCTCATGAACCAGCTGATGGCGCCGCAGGCGAGCGGCACGAGCGGCGTGGATTGGGCCCAGGCGACCAAGATCGGCGAATCGCTGCTGCTCTCGCCCCTCGTGGGCTTCAGTCTGGCGGCACTGCTGCTCTTGATCGCCAAGTCGGCGATCAAAATCCCGAAACTTTATGCCGAGCCCAAGGGCGACACGCCGCCGCCGCTGTGGATCCGTGCGCTGCTGATCTTCACCTGCACCGGCGTGAGTTTCGCGCACGGGTCGAACGACGGCCAGAAAGGCATGGGTCTGATCATGTTGATCCTGATCGGCACCGTGCCGACCGCCTATGCTTTGAACCGCACCATGCACGAACAGGACGTCAACCACTTCCTCGCCGTCTCCGCCTCCGGTCAGACGGCGTTGTCGCACTACGCCCAAGGTACACCGCCCGCCGATCCGCATGCAGCGGTCATCGACATCGTGCGCAATCGCAGCGTGACCAAGGAGAATCTCCCGGCGATGATCGCGCTCGGCAAGATCATCGACGCCAAGGTCAATACCTATCATTCGCTCGACAAGGTGCCGGCCGAATCGATGGTCAACATCCGCAACGACATCTATCTCGTCTCCGAGAGTCTGCGATTGCTCGCCAAATCGAAGTCGGTGGTCATCGATGCGGGCGATCAAAAGGCGCTCGCGGCCTACAAGGGTCAGCTCGACGACGCGACGAAATTCATCCCCACCTGGGTCAAGGTCGCCGTCGCCATCGCGCTGGGGCTTGGAACCATGATCGGCTGGAAGCGCATCGTCGTGACCGTCGGCGAGCGCATCGGCAAGACGCATCTGACCTATGCCCAGGGCGGCTCGGCCGAACTCGTGGCGATGGCGACGATTGGCGCAGCCGACGCGTTCGGGCTGCCCGTGAGCACGACCCACGTGCTGTCTTCCGGCGTCGCCGGCACGATGGTCGCCAATCACTCCGGGCTGCAATGGGCCACGGTGCGTAATCTGCTGATGGCGTGGATCCTGACGCTGCCGGTGTCGATCGCCCTCGCCGGTGGTCTGTACTGGCTGTTGCGAAACTTGCTCTGAGGCGGCTCGGACCTCTCTGAGGCGGCCTCGGACCTAGGCGGCCGCTCCGGGCGGCCGCTCGAGAGCGGCGAGCAGACCGCGGGCCGCGGCGCTGCACAAGTCCAAGACGCGCTCGAAATCGGCGGCGCCACCGTAATACGGATCGGGCACCTCGTCGCCGAGTTGCGGCGCATACCGCATGAACAATTCCAGGCGCGCGTGCGAATCGCGCGGTCGCAGCCTCTCGAGCTGCGCGAGGTTGTCCCGGTCCATCGCCAGGATGTGATCGAAATGGTCGAAGTCGCGGCGCTCGATCTGACGCCCACGCAACCCGCCGATCTCGATGCCCCGCGCGCGTGCGGCGCTTTGACTGCGCGGATCGGGTGGGCTGCCGATGTGATAATCGGCCGTGCCCGCGGAATCGATCTCGAGCGACAAATGAGGCGCCTCGCGCGCGGCGAGATCCCGCAATACGCCCTCGGCCGTGGGACTACGGCAAATATTCCCCAGGCAGACGAAGAGCACGCGGAGGGGCCTGGTTTTCAAGGGGACGGCAATCGGCTGGTACTCGAAACGATCGTGGCCCGACGTCCAGGGAATGCGACCCGCTCGAACGGCCACGCGCTCCTCAGCCAGCTCTCGAACACCGCGTGGAGCTCCCGATCGAGAGCCGCGGCATGGCTGGAGCGGATCCAGCAATAAGCGTCTGCCTCATGAGTGTCGCTCGCGCTCGGATAAATATAGACGCAGCCGAGACAGCGCTGTTCGGCGGGATCGAGAACCGTGTAAGCGAAGGAGCTGCGGCGTTGAAACTCCTTGTGATGCCAGCCCAGATCGATGAGGTTCTGCTCCAGGCTCATGTCGGGCGCGGGCCAGTCGGAGTCCGGTCCAAAGACTCCGCTCAGATCCGCGGCGCTGCTCATCACCGCATCGTAATCCTTGACGACATCGCTGATCAGCAAAGGCCGGAGCACGAACCTCGGGTGATCCAAGCGTAAAGGGATCACGAAATCGGCCGGCACGAATGGCTTCCTGTCCGGCGGCAAGATCACCGACTCGGCGGCGGACTCGCCGGCTGCTGCGCGGCAGCCGCCTGTTGCTTGGCCTCACGGTCCTTGACCTTCGCGCGATGGTGACCGACGACACAACCGACGGCGGCACCCGCGACCGCATGATGTCCCGCGACGTGACCGGCCACGGCGCCCACGGCGGCCCCCTTGACGCAGCCCTTGGCCTGACCGAGGCCCGGCAAAACCACCGCCGCCATGCAACCGATCAGAACCGCTACTTGTTTACGCACCATCGTGAACTCCCCTGCCGCGTGATAGATGAATCCGATACGCCAGTATACCCGCCCGGGCATTCCCGCGGCGCAACACCTCTTGGGGCCGGTGTACTGCGCCGTTGGCGCACGCGCGCCAGCACCGTCGGGGCCGCGAACGGCGTAGTGTGCGCCGCATCGGGTTATCGATTGGCGCCGCGCATGATCCGGTGAGTCTTTTGCGGTAATGCGATGGGATGCGCATCGTAGCGCCGCCGATCGGGCTTACTGCCGCGGTATGATCACGCGAACATCCCGAGATTCCGAGTCCCTCCTTCCCCGATCGCTGCCCGCGACCGACGCGGACATCCTGCTCATCGACGATGACCCGGGCGCGATGCAGTTGCTGAGCAGCATTCTCTCCGGTGAAGGTCGCATACGATTTGCCACCAACGGGACGGACGCGCTGCGAATCGCCGGTACGAGCCCTCCGGACATCATCCTGCTCGATGCAGAGATGCCGGGCATGAGCGGCTTCAAGGTCTTGGAGGCGCTGAAGGCGGATTCCCGGCTCGCGGAAGTGCCCGTGATTTTCATCACCAGCCACAGCGAGGCCGGATTCGAGGTGTCCGCGCTCGCGATGGGCGCCGTCGATTACATCGGCAAGCCGTACAAGTCCTCGATCGTGCTCGCGCGCGTGAAGACTCATTTGAATCTCAAGCGCATGGCCGACGATCTGCGTCGCGACTCTTCGACCGACGGTCTCACGGGCATTGCGAACCGGCGTCATTTCGATCAATCCCTGGCGCGCGAATGGCTGATCGCCCAGCGTGCCGGCGAGCCCCTGTCGCTCTTGATGATCGACGTCGATCAATTCAAGGCCTATAACGATCGCTACGGACACCCGAAAGGCGATGCCTGCCTGCGTCGTCTCGCCCAGGTCTTCCTGAGTGTGGCCCGGCGCCCCTCCGATCTCGTCGCGCGATGCGGCGGCGAAGAGTTCGTCGTGTTGTTACCCAAGACTGCGCGACAGGGTGCGCAGCGCGTCGCCCAGAAGGTTTTGGATGCGGTCGAAGCATCGGCAATCTTCCACCGCGATTCACCGGCGCCATCCCATCACGTCACCGTGAGCATCGGCATCGGCTGCCACGACGAGGAAAGTCCTGGCTGGCCCGATGCGGCCGCCGACATGCGGGACGCCGACCGTGGGATTCGCGGCCGCAATGGCATCGACCTCGTGCTCGCCGCCGACCGGGCGCTGTATTGCGCCAAGCATGCGGGCCGCGCGCAAGCCGCGTTGCGCGACATCAGCGAGGTCGACAGCCTGGAATTGGAACCCGCCCCGTCGCCCGCAATGGCCGCCCCGCATTAGTAAGACCCCCGTCAAGAAGGCGCAGGAGGCCTTGCTGAAGTCCGACGCTCTGCAGACTGCGATCCTGCACAGCGCCAACTTCTCGAGCATCGCCACCGACGCCACGGGCGTCATACAAATCTTCAATGTCGGCGCCGAACGGATGCTGGGCTATGCAGCGGCGGACGTGGTGAACAAGATCACGCCGGCGGACATCTCCGACCCCAAGGAGGTGATCACGCGGGCGGAAGCCTTGAGCAGCGAGCTCGCGACGCCGATCGCGCCCGGGTTCGAGGCATTGGTGTTCAAGGCATCCCGCGGCATCGAGGACATTTACGAGCTGACGTATATCCGCAAGGACGGGAGCCGCTTCCCGGCCATCGTGTCGGTCACGGCACTGCGGGACGGCGACGGCGCGATCATCGGTTATCTGTTGATCGGAACCGACAACACCGCGCGCAAGCAGATCGAAGCCGAGCAGATGCAACTCGCGCAGCGCCTTCGCGACTACCAGTTTTACACCCGCTCCCTGTTCGAATCCAACATCGATGCGCTGATGACGACCGACACGACCGGCATCATCACCGACCTGAACAAACAGATGGAGGCGCTGACCGGCTGCACGCGCGACGAATTGATCGGCGCGCGGTTCAAGGATTTTTTCACCGATTCGCTGCGTGCCGAGGCGGGAATAACGCTGGCCTTGGGCAAGGGAAAGCTCACGGACTACGAACTGACCGCGCGCGATCGCGACGGCAAGACGACCGTGGTGTCGTTCAGCGCGACCACATTCTACGACCGGGACCGGAGACTGCAGGGAGTGGTCGCCTCGGTGCGCGAAATCACGGAGCGCAAGCAATACGAGAAGTCCCTGCGCGAAGCCACGGCCGCAGCGGAACACGCGAATTGCGCGAAGAGCGAGTTCCTGGCCAACATGAGCCACGAGATCCGGACGCCGATGAATGCCGTGATCGGTCTCTCCTATCTGCTCGGACAAACCGCGCTCACGGCCGACCAGGCCTCGATTCTCGCCAAGGTCAATCTTGCGAGCAAATCCCTGCTGTCGATCATCAACGACGTCTTGGATCTGTCAAAAATCGAAGCCGGTGAGGTGATGCTCGACTGCACGTCGTTCGAACCCCGTGAACTCGTGTCGGAACTCGCGGACGTGATGCGAGTGCAGGCGGACGCGAAGGGGATCGCGTTCCAGGTCAGCGTCGCCGATGACCTGGCGGATGCCTTGAACGGCGATGCGACCCGGCTGAAGCAGATTCTGACGAACCTCCTGTCCAACTCGATCAAATACACGGATCGCGGCCGGGTCGACCTGTGCGTCCGACAAATCGCGGCCGACTCGAGGAGCGTGACCCTGCTCTTCGTGGTCAGCGACACCGGTATCGGCATCGCGCCGGACGTGCAGGCGCGATTGTTCACGCCCTTCATGCAGGCGGACGCATCGATCACGCGGCGCTTCGGCGGCACGGGCCTCGGACTTTCGATCGTCAAACACATGGTCACGCTGCTCGGCGGCGAGGTCGGGATGTGCAGCACGCTCGGTGTCGGCAGCGAGTTCAGCGTCACGTTGAGATTCGCGCTGGCGACAGAAGGGGTCCGGGATCGGCCGGCGCTGTCGCACACGGCATTCGACACGCCCGCATTGTCCGGCGTTCGCGTCTTGGTCGTGGACGACAGTGACATCAATCTGGACGTCGCCAAGCGCATTCTCGAACTGCAGGGCGCGCGCGTCTGGTTGGCCGGCAACGGCGAGGAGGCGGTTCATCGTCTGCGGGACGAGCCGAACGGATTCGACCTGGTGTTGATGGACGTGCAAATGCCGGTGCTCGATGGCCACGCCGCGACCCGTCGCATTCGCGCCGAACTCGGGCTGGCGCATCTGCCGATCATCGCCTTGACTGCCGGCGCCTTGAGCAGCGATCGCGGCAAGGCGCTCGCGGCGGGAATGAACGATTTCATCATCAAGCCCTTCGATCCCCATAAGCTGGTGCAAAGCGTTCTCCAGCATGCCGTCGGCGCCCATCCGGCGGCCGGGGTGCGCCTTGCGCAGGCACCTGCCGCGGCGCCCGGCAGCGCACTCCCCTGGCCCGATATCGACGGCATCGATACGACGGCGGCACGCGGGCGTTTCGGCGACGACGTCGGTCTCTTCCTCTCGCTGCTCGGTCGTCTGTTGACCGAGTTCACGGACACCGCGATCCTCAAGTTCGGGGAATCACCGACGGATTGCGCGTTTGCCGGGCGAATACACAAACTCAAAGGCAGTGCCGGCACCCTCGGAGCGCTCGCGATCCACCGTCTCGCCGGTTTGATCGAAGAGGCATGCACCGTCGGCAACGCGCCGGAGATCCAGCGACTCACCGCACAGCTCGCGATTCGCATGCGCCGACTGCACGACGCCGCGCCGACGAGCGCCGCCACGGCGGCCGGCGATCCGGTGTCGGACCCCGCCGCGACCGAACGGGCGCTGGAATCGGGAGACCTGGCGAACCTCGCGCGGATGCTACGCCTGCAAACCCAGTCGTCGATCGATCTGTTCCATGCGCTCGCGCCGCAGTTGCGGCTGAAGCTGGAAGCCTCCCCATACGCCTCGCTGCAGGAACAGATCGACACCCTCCAATTCGCCGCGGCAGCCGACGCCCTCGAAGCCTGGCAAGGAGCATAGGGTCGCTCGCAGATTCAGCACGGCGGCTCCAACATGCCGGCCCGCAAGGCCCGAACGCGCTCCAGGTCCGCCGGCGTGTCGATGCCGGGCGGCGGTGCGGCGGCGAGCGTCACCAGGTAGATGCCCATGCCGCGCTCCAGGGCGCGCAGTTGCTCGAGCTTTTCGATCGCCTCGAGCGGCGTGGGCGCCCAGGCGGCAAAGCGCAACAGGCTGTGCCCGCGGAACGCATAGATGCCGATGTGCCGCCAGGCGCCGTCGAAACTCGTGGGTTCGCCGCCGGCCAGCGCATCGCGGGGCCAGGGCACCGGCGCACGACTGAAATACAGCGCCCGCCCATCCTCGGCGCGCAAGGCCTTCACACAATTCGGGTCGAGAAATTCCATCAGGCTTTGGACGGGAGCGACCGCGGTCGCGATATCGATCTCGGGACGGTCGGCGAGCGCCGACGCCACGTTCGCGATCAATCGCGGATCGATCAGGGGCTCGTCGCCTTGGACGTTGACGACGATGGCATCGGCGCCCCAGGCACGTGCACGCACGACCTCGGCAACCCGATCGGTACCGGACGCATGACCGGGTTCGGTCATCACGCACTCCGCGCCGAATCCGGCGGCGACCGTGCGCACGCGTTCATCGTCCGTGGCGATCACGACGCTCGCCGCGCCGCTCGCGATGCAACGATTCCAGACCCACTGGATCACGGGCCGATCACCGATCAGCGCCAGGGGCTTGCCCGGCAGGCGCGAAGCCGCGTAGCGGGCCGGTATGACGACGTGAAACAAGGCGGCGGCTCCCCCCGTTCAGCGCACGAGCAGCGGATCGTCGCTGCCGAGCACGCGCGCCTCGTCCGGCAGCATCATGGGGATGCCCTCGCGCACCGGGTAAGCGAGCCGATCGGCCCGGCAGACGAGCTCCAGCGACGCGCCCGTGCCCGCGGTGCGCAAAGGCGCCTTGCAAATCGGGCAGACGAGCAATTCCAATAACCGTTTATCCACGCGGAACCTCACCCTCGGTCGTCGTTGTCAGCCCCGTTTTTTGCAGGACGATCCGCAGCAGGCCGGCCTGCGCCTGCGGCTCGAAACGGGCATCGATCGGCACGTACCAATGCCGGTCATCCGCCAGTCGGCCACATTTTACGGCATCCTTCTCCGTCATCAGCACCGGATTGGCGTCCGGGTAACGAATATCCCCGGCGAGTAGGCGTGCGTGATCAGCGAGCGGGTGTTCGATGAGTTCGAGACCCGCCTGACGCAGCGTCGTGAAGAACCGGCGGGGGTTGCCGATGCCCGCCACGGCGTGCACGGGAAGGCCGCGGAAGGCGGTGAGCGGCCGGCTCGCGCCGCCCACGAGGGCCACGGCCGAACGCGCTTCCAGGCTCATCGCGAAGCCGTGGTCCTGCGCGGCGGCCCCGGTCACGGCGGCGACCTCGCCCCCGTTGACGATCAAGGCATCGACGCCGCGCAGGCGCTGCGGCGGCTCGCGCAGCGGACCCGCCGGCAGCAGACGTCCATTGCCGAATCGGCGCAGCCCATCGACGACGACGAGCTCGCAGTCGCGTTCCAGGGCGTAGTGCTGCAAGCCGTCATCGCTGATGATCACGTCGCAGCCCGCCTCGCGCAGCAAGGCCGCCGCGGCCGGTCGATCGCGCCCGACGGCCACCGGAACCCCGCTGCGACGCATCAACAGCACGGGCTCATCGCCGGCCTCCGCGGCATCCGCCTCCGGCCCGAGCAGGCGGGCGACGCCCACCCGACCGCCGAAGCCGCGCGTCACGATCCCCGGGCGCAGACCGCGGGCCACGAGCTGCTCGACCAGCCATAACACCACGGGCGTCTTGCCCGTGCCGCCGACGCTCAAGTTGCCGACCACGATCACGGGAATTCCGATGCGCGTGGAGCGTCTCAGCCCACTGCGATACAGATCGCGACGCACGGCCGCCCCGGCCGCATAGACTGCCGCGAGCGAGCGCAGCCACCAAGGCGGTGTTCGCCCCTCGTACCAGATGCGGTTCAGCCAGGCCTCGGTGCGCATGCGCTCGCGGCCGCGCCGATCAGGCGCTGAACTTCATGCCGTGCAAGGAGGCATAGAGGCCGCCGCGCGCGAGCAGTTCCCGGTGCGTGCCGCTCTCGGCGATGCGCCCGCGATCGAGCACGATGATGCGGTCGGCGTTCTCGATCGTCGAGAGACGGTGGGCGATCACGAGCGTCGTGCGTCCGCGCATCAGCAAGGCGAGCTCCGCCTGTACGCGCCGCTCCGATTCGTTGTCCAGCGCCGCGGTCGCCTCGTCGAGTATCAGGACCGGCGAGTTTTTGAGCAGCGCCCGGGCGATCGAGAGGCGCTGTCGCTGGCCCCCGGACAGATTGCTGCCCCGGTCCGACAGCGGCGTGTCGAAGCCGAGCGGCTGTTGCGCGACGAACTCCATGACGTTGGCGGCGCGCGCCGCCGCTTCGACCTCGGCGTCGGACTTGGCGGTCGCATTGAAGGCGATGTTGTTGCGGATGGTGTCGTTGAACAGCACGACATCCTGGCTCACCAGGCTGATCTGGTTGCGCAAATCGGCGAGCCGGTAATCGCGCACGTCGATGCCGTCGAGCAGGATCGCACCGTGCTGCACGTCGTAGAACCGCGGCACCAGGCTCACGAGCGTGGTCTTGCCGCTGCCCGAAGGGCCGACGAAGGCCACGGTCTCGCCGGGACGCGCGTGAAAGCTCACGCCGTGCAGCACACCGCCCTTGTCCGCGGAGTATTCGAAGGAGACGTCGCGGAATTCGATCTCGCCGCGGGCACGCTGGATCGCGACGGAGCCGCCCCCGCCCTCGTCCGGTTGGTCGATCAATTCGAAGACACTCTCGCCCGCCGTGATGCCCTGCTGCAGGGGCCCGGTGACGTTGACCAGGCGCCGCAGCGGCGCGGGAACGCCGAGCGCCGCGGTGAGAAAGGCGAGGAAGTCCGCGAACGCCATATGGTGGGCGAGAATCTGGCCGATGGCGAACCAGAGCACGCCCGCCAGCGCGAGCGAGGCAATGAACTGGATGATCGGATTGCTGAGCGACTGGGCGCGCGCGAGCTTCATGTTCGAGGCGCGGTTCTGTTCGTTGGCCTCCTCGAAACGCGCGTCCTGGTGTTCCTCGGCATTGAAGATCTTGATCAGCCGGTGCGCATCGATCGCTTCCTTGGCAACGCGCGTGATGTCGCCCATCGAATTCTGGATGCGCGCGCTGTAGCGCCGGAAACTGCGATTGATCCCCTGCATCAACCAGCCGATCAGAGGACCGACGGCGATGCAAAACAGCGCGAGCCGCCAATTCAACCAGAACAGGATGCCGATCATGAACGCGATCGTGATCGGCTCCTTGACCAGGGCGATCGAGGCGACGGTCGCGGCATTGGCGACCATTTCGACGTTGTAAGTCAGCTTGGAGAGCAGGTGGCCGGATTTCTCGGCGTCCAAGTAGGCGGTGGGAAGTCGCAGGTAATGTGCGAACACGTCGCGCCGCAGTCCCTTGATCACCTGTCGGCCGACCCAGCTCGGGAGGTAATTACCGACGAAATCGCCGACTCCGCGCAGCGCGAACACCGCGACCACGATCAGCGGCACGGCCCACACGGTGTAGGGATGGCTCGTGATGAAGTCGGCATTGAACGCGTATTTGACGAACAGGGCAAACGACGCTTCGCTTGCCGAGAACAGCATCATGCCGAGGACGCCGGCGAAGTACACGCCGGCGTAGGGGCGCGCGTAACGGATCAGGCGCTTGTAGATCTCCCAGGATTTTCTGCCCTCGCTCACGGGCGCGCCTCGCTCACGGAGTCGTCTCGTCGTGCACCGTCGCGATGTTCAGCTGGGAGAATCCGAGCTTGCCGGCGACGTCCATCGCGGTGACCACGGATTGGTGCGTGGCCCGGCCGTCGGCGCGTATCGTGATCGGACCGCGGTCCGTGCCGGCCTCCTTCAGCAGCGCGGCACGCAGCGTCTCCGGACTCGTGTTGATCAGAGTGCGTTCGTTGACGCGATAGGCGCCCTCGGCGGTCACCGTGATCACCAGCGGCTCGTGGGTCGCATTGGGAACGGGCGTGTCGCTCGACTGCGGCAGCTGCACCTTGACGCGGCCTTCCTGATTGAAAGTCGTCGAGACCATGAAGAAAATCAGCAGCACGAGCAATACGTCGATCAGCGAGATCAGGTTGATCTCCGGATCCTCCCGGCGGCGCGGCTGAAGATTCATGGTCAGCCGCCCGCGAGCAGCCGCGCACGCTCATCGAGCGCGTCGACGAGCCGCATGGCCTCTTTTTCCATGCGGACCACGAGACGCTCGACCTTGCCGCGCAGGAAGCGGTAGGCGATCAAGGACGGGATCGCGACCGACAAGCCCGCCGCGGTGGTGATCAATGCCTCGCCGATGCCGCCGGAGAGGACCCGCGGATCGCCGATGCCGTTGGCCGTGATCGCGTTGAAGGCGTGAATGATGCCGGCGACCGTGCCCAGGAGGCCGAGCAGCGGGGATACGGCGGCGATCGTCCCGAGCGTGTTCAGGAAGCGCTCCAAATCGTGCACCACGTGTCGGCCGCCGTCCTGCAGCCTCTCCACCATGAGCGCGCGGGGCTTGTCGCGATTCGCGATGCCGATGGCGAGCAGCTGGCCCAGCGCGGAGTTCTGCTGCAGGGCCGTGATCAGTTTGTCGTTGAGCTGGTCGGCCTCGATCCAATTCCAGACCTTCTGGCCGAGATCGCGCGGAATGACGCGATTGCTCTGCAGGGCCCAGAGGCGCTCCAGCACGATCGCCACCGCGGCAACGGAGCAGATGATGATAGGCCACATGAACCCGCCGCCCGCGCGGATGATCTCCCACATTTGAGTTCTCGTTCCTTCTATTCGAGGTATCCGGCCATGATACTTGACCGTACCCGGGAGCGCACTTCCGGGGCTATCCCACCGGCATGCACAGGCATACCATAGGCGGGATTCGAGAAAATCCATGCAACGCTGGCTAAAACGCATCACTCCGGACCGGGACGCGCTCGAGAAAATTTGGTTTCTCAAGCCGTTCACGGCCTTCGTCATGAAACCGGTTTGCTGGAACTTTCATCGCAGCAGCGTGACGCGCGCCTTTGCGCTGGGGCTGTTCATCGCGTTCATCCCGCCGACCCCGCCCTTCCCGCTGCACCTGATCGTCTGTTCGATCATCGGCGTGATGTTCGGGCTGAATTTGCCCGTGCTGTTCGCCACCGTTTTCGTGAGCAACCCGTTCACCTGGCTGCCCCAGGTCGTGGGTTCCATCTGGGTCGGGGCCCTGCTGATGGGGCGGGACCTGATGCCGGTCATCCGGCACGTCGATCGCCACGATATGGGCCGCATCCTCTCCCAGCTCTGGGGGCCCCTGCTGCTCGGGGCGCTGTTTCTCGGCGCCGCCTCGGCGGCGGTGGGGTACGTGCTCGCGCAGGGCCTGTGGCGCGCGCGCGTCTTGATCCTGCTACGGCGGCGGCGCAACCGCTGCAGCCGCGCCGCGCTCCACCAATAATCCGTCGACCAGCGTCAGGGTTCGATCGAGGCGCGCCGCAAGGCGCTCGTCGTGCGTGACGATCACGAGGCTCGTGCCGAATTCGCGATTGAGCTCGAGCATCAATTCGAACACCTGCGCGGCATTCGCACCGTCGAGATTGCCCGTGGGCTCGTCCGCAAGCACCAGTTGCGGCCGCGTCACGAGCGCACGCGCCACGGCCGCTCTCTGGCGCTCGCCGCCCGAGAGCTGCGCCGGTCGGTGCTCCAGGCGTTGCGCGAGACCGACCCGTGCGAGTATCGCGGCTGCCTGATCGCGGGCCAGCCGCGGTGCCATGCGCCGCACGAGCAGCGGCATCGCCACGTTCTCGAGCGCGGAAAACTCCGGCAGCAAGTGGTGGAACTGGTACACGAAGCCGACGGCGCGATTGCGCAACATGCCGCGCTGGGTGTCGTCGAGTTCGTTCATCGCGGATCCTGCGATGCGCACGGTCCCGCGCGTCGGCAGATCCAGCCCGCCCAGTACCTGCAGCAGCGTCGTCTTGCCCGAGCCGGAGGCACCGACGATCGCGATTCGCTCCCCCGCGCGCACGCGGATCGCGGCGCCGGCGAGCACCTGCAGCTTGGTCGCGCCCTGGACGAACTCCTTCACGAGTCCCTCGCCCTCGAGCACCATGTCCTTCTCTGTCGTCATCGCCGTGGACTCTCCTTCGTCGCCTTGGGTCTGGTTGGATTCATTCGGTGCGCAGCGACTCGGCCGGCAGCAGCCGCGCGGCACGCCAGGCCGGATAGAGCGTCGACAAACAGGCGAGCACGAAGGCGATGCCGCAGATCTGCAGGACGTCGGCGAGATGCACGTGCGCGGGCAGGTCGCTCATGAAATAAACGCGTGCATCGAGGAACTGGAAGCCGACCAGACGTTCCAAACCGTGCACGAGCTGTTGCAGGTTGACCGCGAGGCTGACCCCGAGAATCACGCCGATCACGATGCCGAGCAGCCCGATCAGACTGCCCTGGATCACGAAGACCTGCAAAATGCTGCGCGGTGAGGCGCCGAACGTACGCAAGATCGCGATGTCCCGGCGTTTGTCCTTGACGACCATGACCATCGTCGAAACGATGTTGAAGGCGGCGACCGCGACGACCAGCGACAGGATCACGAACAGGATGCGCTTCGTGATCTCGATCGATTTGAAGAAATTCACGTGCTTCCCGGTCCAGTCCTCGATATTGAAGCCCCCGCCGAGGGCGATCGCCGCCGCGCGGACGACCTGGGGGGCGGCGTACATGTCGGTGAGGTTGAGGCGCAGGCCCGTGATGTCGTCGCCCATCTGCAACAGTTTGGCGGCGTCGGCCATCGCGACGAGCGCGACGCGCCGATCGTAGTCGTACATGCCGACGGAGAGGATGCCGACGACCTGGAAGGCGCGCATGCGCGGCAGGATGCCGACGGGCGTGACGTTGCCTTCCGCGACCACGAGGATCACGCGATCCCCCAGGTGCGCGCCCAGGCTCTCGGCGAGGGCGCTGCCGAGGATGATCCGGTAGTCGCCGGCGACGAGATCGTCGAGATGTCCGCTCAGCAAATGCGGGGCCAGATCGACGACCCGCTGCTCCTCGCTGGGAACGATGCCGCGCAGCAGGATGCCGGCCGACCTCGCGCCGTGCACGAGCATGCCCTTGGCCTCGATGTAAGGCGCGGCGGCGACGACGCCCGGGAACGCATCGAGCTTGACGAGATCGGGACGCCAGTCCGCAATTCGGTCCTCGAGACCCTCGATCGTCGCGTGGCCCGTGAGACTGAGGATCCGGGTGCGCAGCACCTCCTCGAATCCGTTCATGACGGAGAGGACCACGATCAAAACCGCGACCCCGAGTGCCAACCCCAGAATCGCGATCCCGGCGATCAGCGAGACGAAGCCGCGCCGCGGCGCCGGCCGCAGATAGCGAAGCCCGACGAAGCCTTCGTACCAGGTGCCCATCAGTCGTACCGCAAGGCTTCGGCCGGCGCGGTCTTGAAGGCGCGCAGGGCCGGATAGATCGTCGCCACGAACGTGAGACAGAGTGCGGCGAGGCCGATCAAGACCACGTCGTGCGGATGCATTTCGCTCGGAATCCCGTCGACGTAATAGACGCTCGGATCCATGATGTGAAAATGGAACAGGTGCTCGATGAAGGGCACGATCACGTCGACGTTGAGCGCGGTCGCGACGCCGAGTCCGACACCCGCGGCCGTGCCGATCCAGCCGATGATCAGGCCTTGCGTCAGGAACACGACGAGCACGCCGCGCGGGCTCAAGCCCAGGGTCCGCAAAATCGCGATGTCGGTGCGCTTGTCGTTGACGACCATGACCAGGGTGGCGACGATGTTGAACACGGCGACGGCGACGATCAGCATCAGCAGCAGCCCGGTCATCGATTTCTCGATCTTGATCGCGCGGAAATAGGCTGCGTTCTCCTGGGTCCAATCACGAACCTCGAAACCTTTCGGCAGGCGCGCCGCGATGTCCCGCGAGAGGTTCGGCGCATTCAGCACGTCGTCGAACTTGAGGCGGATTCCGGTGGGGCCGGCGAGGCCGCGCAGGCTCTCGGCGTCGGCGAGATTGACGAGCGCGAGCGCGCTGTCTTGTTCCTGCACCCCGACGTCGAAGATCCCGATGACTTGGAATTGCCGCAGCCGCGGGACGAGTTCGGTGGAACCGCCGGCCGTGGCGTCCCCGCCGCTCGGGATCATCACGGTGACCGAGTCGCCGACTTCCGCCTGCAGCTCATAGGCGAGGATCTGGCCCAGCACGATGCGGTCGCTGCCCGGTTGCAGGTCCTCGAGCTTGCCACCGTGCAGAGAATCGGCGATCCCCGAGACCCGCGGCTCGAGGACCGGATCCACACCGCGGACGACCGCCCCGCTCATCTCGGGGCTGCGGCTGATCATGGCGTCGGTATCGAGATAAGGGGCGGCCCCGACGAGGCCGGGCGAGCCCTTGAGATCGGCCATGAGCCCCTGCCAGCCGGTGATCGCGTCCCCCTCCTGGTGGACGACGATCGCATCGGCCGAGACGCTCAGCAATCGCGTCCGCAAGTCGGTCTCGAAGCCGTTCATGATCGACAGCACCGTGATCAGCGCCCACACGCCCACTGCGACACCGAGCAAGGAAACCCAGGTGATGAAGGACACGAAGAAGCCATGCTCGCGGGCCAGCGAATAGCGCAGGCCCACGAACACCGGAATGGGCTGGAACATGCGGCGCGATTAAACCACAAGCTGCAGGTCTGCGGAAAAATCAATGCAATCAGAGTGTTAATTCAGTCAAGTCTTGGGCCGCCGGAGCGATGCTACAATTGCCCCGTCATTGGGCAATCTGCGTGAGGTGAGAAATGCACCGACAAACCCTGATCATGGCCGCTCTGCTGAGTTTGGGTCTCGGCGGTATCGCCGCCGCGGAAACCGTGCCGACCGACAACGGCGGCATCGCCGTCAAGGATTCGGGCGTGGCGACGCCGGCGCGCGGCATGACGATGACCCAGGTTTCGCAGCAATTCGGCGCGCCGGTCAGCAAAGTGCCGCCGGTCGGCAAGCCGCCGATCTCGCGCTGGGAATACCCTGGATTCATCGTTTACTTCGAAAACGATCATGTGATTCACAGCGTGGTTGCAGGTTAAAGCGCGCTTCACGTAACATCCGCGCCGACAGACACCAGCCCACCGGGATTTCCAAGGTCCCGGTGGGCGCTTTTTTTTGGAACACGTGGCTCTTCTCGCACCGCTTCTGCCCACCCTAGACTCGCCCCTCGTCCGTTGGGGCAAACTCTATGGCGCCGCACCCTCCCTCGCGATCGCCGAAGCCGCGGCGCAGGCCGGCGGCCCGCTGATCGTCCTCGCGCCGACGTCGCGCGACGCGGAAACCCTCAGCGACGAAATTCACCTGTTCGCGGAACGGCGCCTGTCGGTGCGGGTGTTTCCGGATCTGGAGACGCTGCCCTACGACAGCTTCTCGGCGCATCCGGACATCGCCTCGGCGCGTCTCGCGACCCTCGCCGAACTGCCGCGCGCGCGCGCCGGCATCTGGATCGTCGCGGTCGACACCCTGATGCAGCGCCTGCCGCCGCGCAGTTACATCGAGGCCTATTCTCTCAAGGTACACGTCGGCGAGGCGCTCGATCTCGACGCCTTGCGCGCGCAGCTGCAAGCGGCGGGCTATGCGGCCGTCACCCAGGTCGTCGCCCATGGCGAGTTCGCGGTGCGCGGCTCGCTGATCGACGTGTTCCCGATGGGCTCGGAGAGTCCCTACCGCATCGACATGCTCGATCGCGACGTCGACAGCATCCGTCACTTCGATCCCGACACGCAGCGTTCCGGGGACAAACTCGAGCGCATCGAGTTGCTCCCCGCGCGCGAGACGCCGCTGAACCCGGACGCGGTGCGCGAGTTCCGGCGCCGCTACCGCCTGCGCTTTCCGGGAGATCTGTCCGATCACGCCGTCTATCGTGACGTGAGCCAGGGCATCGCCTCGGGCGGCATCGAATACTTCCTGCCGCTGTTCTTCGAGCGCACCTCGCATCTGTTCGAATACCTGCCGCCGGGCGCGATCGTCGTCGACGTCAACGATGCGAGCGATTCGATCGCTGCCCTCTGGCAGGGGATCGTCGACCGCCACGAACAATTGCGCCACGATCGCCACCGCCCGATTCTGGATCCGGCGGAGCTGTTCCTGCCGCCCGCGGAATTCGCCGGACAGCTCGAAGTCTGGCCGCGCGTGCAGTTGCACCAGTTCGAGTGGCCGCCCGAGATGGGCGGCCGCTTGCGCAACTTCGCCACCGCGGTCCCGCCGACGGTGCGTATCGATGCCCGCGCCGAGCAGCCGGCCGCGGCCCTGGTCGCCCACTTGGAGGCGAGCCCCGCGCGCGTGCTGTTGGCCGCCGAATCAGCGGGCCGGCGTGAGCTGCTGATGGACCTGCTGCGGGCACGCAGCCTGCGGCCCGACGTGTTCGACAGTTTCGCGAGCTTCGTGGCGAGCGATGCCAGACTGGGCATCACGGTCTCGCCGGTCGTCAACGGTCTGGCACTGGCCACGCCGCCGCTCGAAATGCTCACCGAGGCGCAGTTGTTCGGCGACCGCGCCCGCCAGGAGCGGCGCCGCCGGCACGCGGAGCGCGATCCGGCCAAGATTCTCAAGGAACTTTCGGATCTGCGCATCGGCGCGCCGGTCGTGCACGAGACCTACGGCGTCGGCCGCTACGTCGGCCTGCAGACCATGGACGTCGCCGGGCAGACCAGCGAATTCCTGGTGCTGGAGTATGCGGACGGCGACAAGCTCTACGTGCCCGTGCAGGCCCTTCATCTGGTGTCCCGATACACCGGCGCGCCCGCCGAGACCGCGCCACTGCACAAGCTCGGCGGCGACCAATGGCAGAAGGCGCGCCGCAAGGCCGCACAGCGCATCCGCGACGTCGCCGCCGAACTGCTCGACCTCTATTCCCGCCGCGCCGCGCGCCAGGGCACGCGCATCGTCTCGGGCGAGGCGGAGTACCGCGCCTTTCAGAGCGGCTTCCCGTTCGAGGAGACCGCCGACCAAGCCGCCGCGATCGATCAGGTCATCGCCGATCTGCGCTCCGACAAACCCATGGATCGCGTGATCTGCGGCGACGTCGGATTCGGCAAGACCGAGGTCGCGCTGCGCGCCGCGTTCGTGGCCGTGCAGGCCGGCAAACAGGTGGCCGTGCTCGTGCCGACGACCCTGCTCGCGCAACAGCACTACACGACTTTCACGGACCGCTTCGCCGACTGGCCCGTGCGCATCGAGAGCCTGTCGCGCTTCCGCACCAACAAGGAGGCCGCGAGCGTGCTCGACGGCGTCGCCGCGGGCAGCGTCGACGTCGTCGTCGCGACCCAGCGTCTGCTGCAGGGCAAGGTCCGCTTCAAGGACTTGGGGCTCGTCGTGATCGACGAAGAGCATCGCTTCGGTGTTCGCGACAAAGAGCGATTGAAGGCCCTGCGCGCCGAAGTCGACGTGCTGACGCTGACCGCGACACCGATTCCGCGCACCCTGAACATGGCCATGGGGGGTCTGCGCGACCTGTCGCTGATCACCACGCCGCCGGCCGAGCGGCTCGCGGTCAAGACCTTCGTACTCGAGTGGAACGAGACGGTCGTGCGCGAGGCCGCGTTGCGCGAAATACGCCGCGGCGGTCAGATCTACTTCGTTCACAACACCATCGAGACGATCGAGAAGACCGCCCAGGCGATTCGCGAACTCGTCCCCGAGGCGAACGTGGCCGTCGGCCACGGCCAGATGCGGGAACGCGAACTCGAACAACTGATGCTGGATTTCTATCACCGGCGTTTCAACGTGCTCGTCTGCACGACGATCATCGAGAGCGGCATCGACGTACCCACGGCCAACACGATCATCATCGACCGCGCCGACCGCTTCGGGCTCGCGCAGATCCATCAGCTGCGCGGTCGCGTCGGTCGCTCGCATCACCGCGCCTATGCCTACCTGATCACGCCGCCGCGCAAGGCGATGACCGCCGACGCGGTCAAGCGCCTGGAGGCGCTCGAATCGCTCGAGGAACTCGGCGCGGGCTTCACGCTGGCAACGCACGACCTCGAGATCCGCGGCGCCGGTGAGCTGCTCGGCGACGAGCAGAGCGGACAGATTCACGAGATCGGTTTCAACCTGTATATGGAGCTGCTCGAACGGGCGGTGACGGCCCTGAAATCCGGCAAGCAGCCGGATCTGGAGCGCCCCCTCGACGCGGGCCCGGAAGTCGAGCTTCACCTGCCTGCCCTGATACCCGAGGACTACGTTCCGGACGTGCACCTGCGTCTCGTGCTCTACAAACGGATCGCGAGCACGCAATCGCGCTCGGAACTCGACGATCTCAAGGTCGAGATGATCGACCGCTTCGGACCCATGCCGCCGTACGCACAGACCCTGATCCGAGTCACGGGACTCAAACTGCGCGCCGCGCAGCTCGGGATTCGCAAGATCGACGCGGGCGCGGCGAGCGGCTATCTCGTGTTCGACGCCGAGAACGCGATCGATCCGAAGCGCGTGCTGAAACTCATCCAAGGCCGACCCAAGGAATTCCGCCTCGAGGGCTCGCTGAAACTGCGCTTCGCGCACGACGCGCGCACCGAGGAAAAACTCTTTCAGCGCGTCGAACAACTGCTGGATCAACTCGCCTGACCCCAACGGTCACCTGACCCCCACCCGTCACCTGACCCCACCGTCACCCGACCCCACCGTCACCCGACCCCACCCGTCACCTGACCGTGGCGGCTCCGTGCGCGAGCGCACAGACCGCCCACGGGTCGGGCGAGAGGATCGGGCGATGCACGCATTGCACCGAACGCCCCGATCGAACCGTTGGTTGCTGACGATCCTGTCTTTTTGCTGCGCGGCGCCGGCGCTCTCGCAATCGGGCTTCGATCTGCCCCCCATCACGGCACCGGCCAGCGGTGAACACCACGCGGGCCAGGTCATCTGGCACGATCTGGAAACGACGGACCTGCGCGGCGCCGAGGCCTTCTACCAAGCGCTGTTCGGCTGGGAGATGCGCGAGTACCGCACCGACGCGAATCTCTATGTCGTCGCGGTCAACGCCGGCCGTCCGGTCGCCGGCATGTTGCGGCGCGCCGTCCACGAAGGCGAGGAGCGGCCTTCGCGGTGGCTTCCGTTCATCTCCGTCGGCGATGTCGATACGGCCGTGAGCCTTGCGCGCCGGCACGCGGCGCTCATCCTCGCCGACCCCCAAGACCGGCCGGAGCGCGGACGGCAGGCGCTGATTCGCGATCCCGACGGCCTGGCGCTCGCGCTCGAGAACTCCTCGAGCGGCGATCCCGCGGATGCGGTGGCATCGGCCGGCGACTGGGCCTGGACTTCGCTGTTTGCGCGCGATCCGGCCGCGGCCGCGGTCTTTTTTCAGCAGGCTCTCGGCTACCAGATCCAGGCGGTCCCGGCGAGCCCGGGATTCGAGCGCATCCTGCTCAGCAGCGGCGATCGGCCGCGGCTCAGCATCAATCCCCTGCCCAACCCGTCGTGGCCGCAGGTCGGTGCCTGGGTGGGTTTCTTGCGCGTTGCCGACGTCGCGGACGTCGTGGCGCGCGCACTGACGCTGGGCGGCCGGGTCGTCGTGGAGTCGGAGGCGGACAGCCAGGGCGCACAAACGGCGGTTCTCGCGGACCCGTCGGGTGCCTTGTTCGGCGTCCTGCAACCCGCGACCGCGCAGAAAACGGATGTTCCTGCGGAGCGAGCTTCGGAAACCTCGCGCGACGCCCACCACTGAATCCGTATAATGGGAGTCGGAATCCTCGACCCGGAGCGCCGCCATGCCACAGGTTCTGCTTCCCGGCAGTGAGCGCGAGGCGCTCGCGGGCGCGAGGCTCGTCGGCCCGATGCCGCCCGCTGAACGTCTCGAGGTCAGCGTGCTCGTGCGCCGCAGCGACGCCGAGACGTTTGCCGCGCGCGTCGCCTCGCTCGCGACCGGGCAAGCGCCCGGCGCACCCATGAGCCGCGCGGAGTTCGCGCGCACGCACGGCGCGAACGATGCCGATCTCTCGGCGGTGCGCGGCTTCGCGGCCGATCAGGGTCTGACGGTCATCGCGGAGCACGCGGCTCGACGCACGGTCCGGCTCGCGGGCACCGTCGCTCAGTTCGAGTCCGCCTTCGGCGTGCAACTGATGCGTTATGCGCACCCGCATGGCGATTATCGCGGGCGCACCGGGTCGATCCAAATCCCGACGGCACTTGCCGGCATCATCGAGGCGGTGCTCGGGCTCGACAATCGGCCGCAGGCGCATCCGCAGTTTCACCTGCGCAATCCGGCGGCGGCAGCGGCGATGTCCTATACCCCGCCGCAAGTCGCGGCCTTGTACGGCTACCCGGCCGGCACGGGCGAAGGCGAGTGCGTGGCCCTGATCGAGCTGGGCGGAGGTTTTCGCGCGACGGATTTACAGACGTATTTCACCGGTCTCGGGGTGGGCTCCGTCCAGGTGTCCGCGGTGTCGGTCGACGGCGCACAAAACGCACCGACCGGCAGCGCCGACGGTCCGGACGGCGAAGTCGTGTTGGACATCGAGGTCGTCGGCGCGATTGCCCCTGCGGCGCACGTGGTTGCCTATTTCGCGCCGAACACCGATGCCGGATTCATCGATGCGGTCACGACCGCGATCCACGACACGACCAACCGCCCCTCCGTGCTCTCGATCAGCTGGGGGGGAGCGGAATCGACCTGGACGAGCCAGGCGCTCACCGCGATGGACTCGGCCTTCCAAGCGGCGGCCACGATGGGCATCACGGTCTGCGTCGCGGCCGGCGACGGCGGTTCGAGCGACGGGGTCAGCGGCGGCGGTGATCATGTCGACTTCCCCGCCTCGAGCCCCCATGCCCTGGCCTGCGGCGGCACGAGTTTGCGCGCGAGTCAGGCCGGCATCGGCAGCGAGACGGTCTGGAACGACGGCGCCACCGGCGGCGCGACGGGCGGCGGCATCAGCAGCTTCTTCGCCACGCCCACCTGGCAGACCGGCCTCTCCGCGCACGAGACCGGCGGCAGCGTCGTGCCGCTCTCGATGCGGGGGGTGCCGGACGTCTCCGGCGACGCGGACCCGCAGACCGGGTATGCCGTGCGCATCGATGGAACCGAGACCGTGATCGGGGGGACCAGCGCCGTGGCGCCGCTCTGGGCGGCGCTGATTGCCCGGATCAATCAAATCAACGGGACACCCGCGGGATATCTGAATCCCCGCCTCTACCAGAATCCACAAGGCCTGCGGGACATCGTGAGCGGCAACAACGGCGATTTCGCGGCGAGCGTCGGCTGGGATGCCTGCACTGGTCTCGGCAGCCCGAACGGGGCGGTCCTGCCAGGTCTCGTTTAGCTCCTCGTGACCGTGCGCTGGGTCGCCGACTGCCGCCCCAGCACCACGAGCGCAATCAACGAGATGGCCGCCGCGCTGGACAGATACCAGCCGACGGCGGGCAGTCCGTACTCGGTCGCCAGGGTCGCGGCGATCCGCGGCGACAAGGCCGCGCCGACGATGCCCGCGAAATTGAACGTCAGCGACGCGCCGGTGTAGCGCACCGAGGTCGGAAAAAGCTCCGCGAGGCAGGTGCCGAGCGGACCGTAGGTCAGACCCGTCAATGCGAGGCCGAGCGCCAGGAAGCCGAGCACCGCCGCACCCGTGCCGGCGCCGAAAATCGGCTGGAAGGTGAAGCCGAGCGCGAACAATCCGAGACTCGCGACGATCAACATCAGGCGCGCGCCGATCCGATCGGCGAGCAGCGCCGACATCGGAATCGTCGCGCCGAAGAACAAGACCCCGATCATCAGCATGATCAGGAAGTCCTTGCGCGAGAAGCCGAGTTTGCTGGTGGCCCAGAACAACGTGAACACGGTCATCAAATAGAACACCAGGAAGGTCGCGGTGGCCGCGAGCGTGCCGAGCACGAGCGAGCGGCCGTGCCGCGACAGCACGGTCAGCAAGGGCACGCGCACGCGCTCACCGCGTTCGAGCAGGCGTTTGAATTGCGGCGTTTCGACGAGGCGCAGACGGATGTACAAACCCACGAGTACGAGGGCGGCACTCGCCAGGAACGGCACGCGCCAACCCCAGGCGAGGAATTGTGACTCGCTCAACGTGGAACTGAGGAGCAGGAACACGCCGGTCGAACACAAAAAACCCAGCGGCGCCCCGAGCTGCGGAAAGCAGCCGTACCAGGCCTCCTTGCCCGGGGGCGCGTTCTCGGTGGCGAGCAGCACGGCGCCGCCCCATTCGCCGCCCAATCCCAGACCCTGACCGAGTCGGCACGCCGCGAGCAGCACCGCGGCGGTGACGCCGATCGAGGCGTACGTGGGCAGCAGACCGATCACGACCGTCGAGATCCCCATCGTCAAGAGCGCGGTGATCAGCGTCGCCTTGCGCCCGATGCGGTCGCCGAAATGACCGAACAAGGCGGAACCGATCGGCCGCGCGAAGAAGGCGAGCGCGAACGTCGCGAAGGACTGCAGGGTACCGGTCAGCGCATCGCTCTGCGGGAAGAACAGCTTCGGGAACACCAGCACGGCGGCCGTCGCGTAGATGTAGAAGTCGAAGAACTCGATCGTCGTGCCGATCAAGCTCGCGAAAAGAATCGTGCGGGCCGGAGAACCGGCTCGCGGGGACATGTTGTTTGCCAAGCGTCTACAACCCAGGTCAACCTATGAGGGTGCGCAGTCGCTCCGACCGGCTTGCGTCGGCGCTCTCCGCCGCCCGACATAGTAGTCTGTGCGCCTCGGTGGGTGGTAGTGCCCGGCTGAACAAAAATCCTTGTGCCTCCTGGCAGGCATGCTCCTGCAGGAACATCAGCTGGGGGAAATTCTCGACGCCCTCGGCGGTCACGTTGATGCGCAGGGAACGCGACATCGCGATGATCGCGGCGGCAATCGCTCGATCGTCACTGCAATCCAGCAGGCTCGTCACGAAGGAACGGTCGATCTTCAGGCGGTCGACCGCGAAGCGGCGCAGCCGTCCGAAGCTCGAATATCCGGTCCCGAAGTCGTCGATCGCGAGGGAGACTCCCAGCGCCTTGAGTTCCGCGAGGGATCGTTCGGCCCAGTCCTCGTCCTTCATCACCACCGACTCGGTGATCTCGAGCTCGAGATATCTCGATTCCATTCCGGTCTCGGCCAGGATGTTCGCAACGATGTCGCGGAAATCCTTGAGCATGAACTGCTGTCCGGAGACGTTGACCGCCATCCGGATCGGCGGCAGCCCTTCGTCCGCCCAGGCCTTGCCCTGGCGGCAGGCCGAGCGCAGCACCCATTCGCCGATGCCGAGGATCAATCCCGTCTCCTCCGCGATCGGTATGAACTCGGTCGGCGATATCGGGCCCAGCTCGGCGTTGGTCCAGCGCAGCAGCGCCTCCATGCCGACCAGGGCACCGGTGCTCACGTCGAACTGCGGCTGATAGTGCAGCGCGAATTCGCCCCGCTCGAGGGCTCCGCGCAGCTTTCCTTCGACCGTGAAGCGGTGCAGCGCCTTGGCATTCATGGACGCATCGAAGTAGGCGAAGTTGCCGGGACTGCCGCGCTTCGCGTAGTACATCGCAAGGTCTGCGTTGCGCAGCAACGTGTCCACGTCCGTCCCGTCGGCGGGATAGATGGCGATCCCGATGCTCGGCGTGACGACGAGCGAATGCATCGACAGGCTGACCGGCGTTTGGAGGCAGCTGATCAAACGACTCGCGACGATGTCGGTTTCGATCTGGCTGCCCAGTTGCGGCAGGATGACGATGAATTCATCGCCGCCCAGCCGGGCGATATGACTCACCCCGCGACCTTCCGCCTGGCCGTCCCCCTCCTGCTGCCCGGGGTTGCCCAGAATGTCGGTTGCGCGCAGCGATCGGCGCAGGCGATCCGCGACCACGCACAGCAATTCGTCGCCGACCGCATGCCCCAGGGTGTCGTTGACGCGTTTGAAGTTGTCCAGATCGAGATAGAGCACGGCGAGCTGGCCGCCATGGGCCGCGGCGGCGGTGATCGACGTCTGGAGCTGATTGCGCGACTGCTCACGATTCGGCAGACCGGTCAGCGTGTCGAAGTAGGCGAGCTTGACGATGCGGTGCTCGGCCCGCCATTTGCTCGCGAGCGAGATCGTCATCTGACGGATCTCGTGCGGATGGAAAGGCTTCTGCAGATAGGAGATCTTTTCCTCCGGCGGCACCAGCGTGCCGATCTGTCCGGGATCGGCGTCCGAATAGGCGGTGCAGACCACGATCTCGACGGCCGGATCCATCTCGCGTATGCGACCGGCCGCCCAGATACCGTCGGCGCCGGGCGGCATGCGCATATCCAGGAACACCACCGCGAATGGTTCGCCCTCGGCCAGCGCCTGGCGCACGGCGGCGACCGCCGCCTCGGCGTTCTGACAGAACGTCGGGTCGAAGGTCTTGGCGCGAGTCGTGGTCAGCAACGGCATCAGGCCGGTGTCGCCGACCGGCCGCCCGAACAGGCGCGCGCGCAGGTCGCGGAACGCGGCGAGATCCTGGCTGACGTCGCTCTCCAGCAGTGTCTGGCGATAGGCGTCGCGGACGCTCTCCTCGTCGTCGGCCACGAGCACGCGTATCGGCAATCCTTTGGAATCCATGTCCACCCCTGTCCTTTACCCGAGAGCCACCGAGCCGGCATGACGCACGGCCAGCGGCAGGATCACGTGCAGCGCCGCGCCGGAGCCCGGACCGTCGCTTGCCGCCCACATTCGTCCGCCGAGCGAGGCGATCGAGTTCGCGCACCAATGCAGACCGATTCCCTGGTTGGTCTCCGGGGATTTGGTCGAATAGCCTTTTTCGAAGACACGCGTCAGCGCGTCGCCCGGTATGCCGATGCCGTCGTCCACGCACCGCAGGTGCAGCTCGTCTCGCTCGTCGCCATGCACGATTTCCGCGGCGAGATGCAGCACTCCCCGGTCGCGGCCGGCATCGCGCACGGCATCGGCCGCGTTGATGATCAGATTCTGCAGGACCAAGCGCAACACGGTGCGCGCGACGCGCACGACCCCGACCTTGCGCAGCGACTCGTCCTCGCGCAGCAGCAGCCGCTGGCGGCACGCATCGGGCACGATCTCGAGCGATTGCGCGACCAGTTCCGGCAGCCGCACGGCCTCCATGACGTGTTCGTTGCGGGCCGCGCCCATCTGCTCGGCGAGGGTGGTCTGGATCATCTGCGTCTGCCGCTGCAGGACTTCGACGTCGCTCTGCGCGGCGTCGAGCGATGCGGCGACCTCTGCGCAGCCGAGACGGATGAACTCCTCGAGATCCTTGCGCCGCACGGAGTCCGCACACCCCGCGTTGATTTCACCGACCGCCGTCTGCACGTCCGCGATGGGGCTCGCGCGCAGGCGCTCGGCCAGCGTCGCGAGCCGTACGCCGAGCGGTGTCATCGCGTTCCCGAGGTTGTGGAGCACCCCTCTCGCGAGCTCCGCGAAGCCGGCCTGAAAGGACTGGTCGACGATCTGCCGCCGCGACTCCGCGACCCTCGCCACCATGCGGTCGAATTCGCGTGCGAGCTGCGACAGCTCGTCGCGGCCGGGAAAATCGAGCCGCGCGGTCAGGTCCTTGCCCTCGCCGATCGCGACCGCATGGCGCGTGACGTGCGCGATCGGGTCGAGCACGACGCGGTTCAAGATGAACAGCAGCAGCGCGAGGGCGCCGAGCACGGCGACGACGAGATAGCCCGAGGCATAGAGGACGGCCTGCTTGCCGCGGCGGGTGATCTCGCGTGGCACCTCGACGCGCAGCGTCATCAGCGGTTCGCCGTGGATGTCGGCGAAGGTCCTGTAGACCTGGGTCATGTCCGGCGTCTCGACGATGGCCGGCTGTTCGCGCGCGGGACTGGTGCTCGTCATCGAGAGCTGCGCCTGCGCCCGAGTCCCGATGGCCTTGAGCTGTTGCGGGGTCAAGAGGCGCCCCATGAGCACGGTGCCGATGGAGTGCCCGCTGCCGCTGCCGTCGAGCACCGGAGAGGTGGCGATCATCATGACCCCGAGGTTGGTGCGCAGCAGTCCGTGCAGGGGCCTCAGAAACTCGTCGGGCAGCCGCGGGCGGTGGGCGAGTTCCAGGTCGAGCTCGGCGCCCGTGCGCAGGTCCCGGGCGTAGGAAATCGCGACTTCCCCGTCGTTGTCGGCGACCAGCAGCAGGTTGACCTTGAGCGGCGTCATCGCGATCGGCGTCGTGTAGGTCTCGACGAAGGCGCGATTGCGATTTTGCACGAACTGATAGAGCTCGCCCCAGTCCGACCAATCGGCGGCAGTCAGCTCCAGGCTGTCGATCGTTCGGTCGAGCGCGTACTGGATGCGCTTCATCGAAATGTCCGCATCCGCCCGCTCGAGCTCGGCAAAGCTCGGCAGAATCACGAACTCCTGGACGACGATTTCCACGGCGATCAAGACCGCGATCAGCGAAGCCAGCGAGAGCAGCACCTTGAGGCGGATTTTCATGCCGACATTCGTAGCAGACCCGCCAAAGAACCGGGCGGATCCCCTTCGCGTTTTCGGCCGGGGACTACAAGAGTTGAGTCGCGTAGAGTGACCCGTGTCACAGTTCGCCGCCTGCTCAGCGAGGCTTGGGGCGGTCTCTAGGCGGCGTGATTGCGACCGGATTTCTTGACGAGTTCGAGCTGTCGGCGTGCCTTTTGCACCAGGTCCGAGGGGATGTCGGCGGCCTCGGGCAACATGGCCGCGACGCCGACGCTGATGCTCACGTAGCGCAGCACCGTGGAGCGCGGATGATGAATGCGCAGATCGCGGACGCGCTGATTCATCGTCGTGCCGACGCGCAGCGCCTGCTCCGTGTCCAAGCCGGACGCGTACGCGAGGAAACTGCCGCCGTCGACCCGCGCGGTCACGTCGCTGGCGCGGCGCAGACACCCGGAAACGCAATGCGCGACGCGGCGGATCGTCGAATCACCCGCGCCGCGCCCGAAGGTCGAGTTGTACAGTTCGAGCGCATCGATGTCGATCGCGAAGACCGCCAGCGAGCGCCCCTCGCGCTGCGCGAGCGCCCAGTCGCGCTTCAGCAACTCGTCGAGGAACGGCAGCGAGTACAGACCCGTGAGCCGATCGTCGCGGCTGATGCTGGGGGTGGGGCGAGGGTCCAGATCCCTGGCCGCCGGCTCGCTGCGCGGGCGCTCGCCGGCGTCGCGCACATAGGCGGCCGAATGGGTCAGCACGCCCTGCGCGTCGCGCAGCGGAACCACCGTGAGCTCGAGCCAGGCCGCGCCGCCGTCCTTGCGCTGACTGCGCAGCTGCGCCTGGACGGGTTCGCCCCGGCGCACCTGTTCGAGCAGCCGCTCACGCGCCAGGAGTTCATCGAGCGGCAATCCGCTGAGCCCCTGGATGCCGGGGCTCGCATAAACGATCGACAGATCCGCCGTCTGCAGATCGATGAGCGCGGCGCCGACGGGCGCGGCATCGAGCAATCGCCGCAAGGGGTCCGAATTCGATCCGTCCGGTCGCGCGACCGGCTCGGCGATGGGCTGGGCGACGTCGTTCACGAGCCCCCCCGCCTCATCCTCGCGCCTCGCTCAGCACGAGCGGCGGGGGCACGGATGCGGCACCCACCCTCGCCACGGCCTCGCGCCACAGCGCGTTGTGTTCGAGCTCGAAGGGCATCTCGCCACGCGCCCGCATGCGCACGAGCCGCGCCTGCGAGGCGGGATTGAGGACCGAGGGCTTGAATCCGTCCAGCACCGAGTTCACGGCCGCCCGGTCGTTGCAGATCGGCAGCACGTCGCAGCCCGCCGCGAATGCCAGCCGCGCGCGCGTGGCGACGTCACCGAAGGCGGCGGCGCCCCCCATCGTCAGGTCGTCGGCGAAGACGCAGCCGTGAAACTGCAGTTCGCCGCGCAGGATCTCGGTGATCCATCGATGCGAAAGGCTCGCGGGCAGCTCGTCGATGGCCGGGAAGACGACGTGCGCGGCCATGACCGCGGCCAGGTGGTTGGCGACGGCCAGGCGGTAAGGCCGCAGGTCCGGCTCGAGGCTCGCGAAGTCACGGCGGTCCACGGGCAGGGCCACGTGGGAATCGGCGACGACGGCGCCGTGGCCCGGGAAATGCTTCGCGGTCGCCGCCATGCCCGCCTCGCGCATGCCGCCGATGTAGGCGACCGCGAGCGCCGCGACGACTTCCGCGTCGGCGTGAAAGGCGCGATCACCGATGATCTCGCTGACGCCGTAATCGAGGTCGACGCAGGGAGCAAAGCTGAAATCGACACCGACCGCGCGCAGCTCCACGGCCATGAGCCAGGCGGCCGAGTGCACGAGCGCGAGCGTGGCGCGCCGATCCTCGAGGAAGCCCCGGCCGAGCGTGCGCAGCGCCGGCAGGCGCGTGAATCCCTCGCGAAACCGCTGCACCCGGCCACCCTCCTGATCGACGGCAATCAGCAGGTGCGGCGATCGCAGGGCGCGGATCGCCGCGGTCAAGGCCGCAAGCTGACTCCGGTCATGGTAATTGCGGGTGAAGAGAATGACGCTGCCGACCAAGGGATGGGACAGTACCTCACGGTCCTCGGCCGTCAACGAGGTGCCGGCGATGTCGACCATGAGCGGTCCCAGCGTCATGGAATCGCGCTCATTCGCGCAGTCCAAAAACGGCGATCGACTCGACGTGCGTCGTCTGCGGAAACATGTCCATCACCCCAGCGGCCAACAAACGGTAACCCTGCGTCTCCACCAAAATTCCGGCATCCCTGGCCAAACTCCCCGGATGACAGGAAATATACACCACTCGGTGCGGACGCCAAGACGCCATCCGCTCCACGACTTCACGCGCCCCCGCCCGAGGCGGGTCGAGCAGCACGCGATCGTAACGGCCGGCCGCCCAGTCGCCGAAGCTTTCCGGAGCGAAGAGATTATCCGCATGAAAGGCGACATTCTCGATGCCGTTGGCGGCCGCGTTTGCGCGTGCCCGGGCCACCAAGCCTTCGTCGCCCTCGACGCCGACGACCTGGGCCGCGCGACGCGACAGCGGGAGGGTGAAATTACCCAGTCCGCAGAACAGGTCGAGCACACGCTCGCCGGGCAGCACGTCGAGCGCGTCGATGGCTCCAGCGACCATCCGCTCGTTGATGGCCGCATTGACCTGGACGAAGTCGAGAGGCCCGAATTCGATGGTCACGCCGAAAGGCGCGATCCCGTACCGCAGGGGCGGCGCGTCGCTGCGCAGCGGACGGACCGAGTCGATGCCGCCGGTCTGCAGGTGGATCTGCACGCCCAACGCCGAGCCGAAGGCCTCCAGGCGCTGCAAATCCTCGTCGGAAGGCGTCTCCATGACCCGAAAGACGAGCGCGGTGACCGCATCGCCGACGGCCACCTCGACCTGGGGAACGCGCTCGCGAACGCTCAAGGTCTCGACCAGCGCGGCGAGCTCCCGAGGCAGGGAACGCAGGGACGGCACCAGCACTTCGCAATGCTGCAGATCGGCGAGATAGGGCTTTTCCCGCTCGCGGAAGCCGGCGAGCACCCGTCCCTTCTTGTGCACGTATTTGATGCCCAGACGCGCGCGCCGGCGATAGCCCTGGACCGGCCCGCACAAAGGCGGCAGGACCCGTTCGGGGATGACCCGGCCGATCCGCGCCAGGTCCTCGAGCAGCTGCGACTGCTTGGCGGCGAGCTGCGCGGCGGGCTCGAGGTGCTGCAAGGAACACCCGCCGCAGACGCCGTAGTGCGCGCAGATTGGTGCGACCCGATCCGGCGAGGCGACCAGGATCTCGCCGAGCACCGCCTCGTCCATCTGGCGCCGCTGTTTGATGACGCGCAGCGTCACGCGCTCGCCCGGCAGCGCGCCGGCGACGAACACGGCCTTGCCGTCGATGCGGGCGATGCCGCGACCGTCGTGCGCGAGACCGACGATGTCGGCCTCCTGCACCGGACCGGGCTTCAAGCCTCTGGCCACGCGTCCGCAAACTCCCGCAGGTGAGCCGCCGTCGAGTCGGCAAGGAGTTTGCGCACGCGCCCCACCTCGTGCGTGTGCTCGGCGGGGCTGAGATGGCCGCGCACGAGCTCGAAGCGCAGATAGACCAGGTAGGTGTTCAGCACGTCGGTCTCGCAATAGCCGCGAATGCGCGCGAGTTCGCCGCGCAGGTAGGCGTCCCAGACGTCGGCGCCGTGCATGCCGACCTTGCCGGGGAAGCCGAGCAGATTCGCGACGTCGTCGAGACTCGCCCGGCCGCGGCCCTGGAAGCCGGACAGAATGTCCATGAGGTCCATGTGGCGCCAGTGAAAGCGGCTGAGGTAATTGCTGAAGCGGAAGCTGCTGTCGTTCTCCCCCATCTCCCAATAGCGTGCCGCGGTCACGCCGTGCAGCAGGCTGCGGTAATTGAGCACCGGCAGATCGAACCCGGCACCGTTCCAGGAAACCAGATCGGGGGTGAACTTGTCGAGTCCCTCGAAGAACCGCTCGATCAGGTCCCGTTCGGAAGAGGCCTCGTCGCCGAGACTCCAGACCTTCAGCGAATCGCGGGAACGCATGACGACCGAGATGGCGACGACGCGGTGTTGCTCGTGGGAGAGAAATTCCGAGCCCGTTTCCTGGCGGCGCTTCGTGAACATGATTTGCGCGACCTGCTCGTCCGACAGATCGCGCAGGTCGTAAAGACGACGTCCGAGCGCGGTGTCGGGCACGGTTTCGATGTCGAAGACCAGCACGTTCATGTCGTCGCCGGCGATCTCAGCGGTGCGCGGCCCAGCCACGCGCGGCGAGCATCAGCTCCTTCATCTCCCGTACCGCGGGTCCGAGACCCGTGAAGACGGCCCGCGCGACGATCGCGTGGCCGATGTTCAACTCCTCGATTTCCGGAATGGCGGCGATCGGCTGGACATTGTGGTAGTGCAGACCATGCCCCGCATTGACGGCGAGTCCCAGCGAGGCGGCATGGCGCGCGCCCACGCGCAGCCGCTCGAACTCGCGGGCGCGCTCCGCGCCCGCGGCTTCCGCATAGGTCCCGGTATGCAGTTCGACCACGGGCGCACCGGCGCGCTGGGCCGCTTCGATCTGCGCGGCGTCCGGATCGATGAACAGCGACACGCGGATCCCCGCGGCACCGAGCGCGGCGCAGGCCGCCGTGACGCGGGCGAGCTGGCCCCGCACGTCCAAGCCGCCCTCGGTGGTGATCTCCTGGCGCGATTCCGGCACGAGACAGCAATCCTGCGGCCGCGTCCGCTGCGCGATTCCGATCATCTCGTCGGTGACCGCCATCTCGAGATTCATGCGCGTCTGCAGGGCATCGCGCAGGATGGCGACGTCGCGGTCCTGGATGTGGCGCCGGTCCTCGCGCAAATGCAGGGTGATGCTGTCCGCTCCGGACTGTTCGGCGAGCAGGGCCGCCTGCAACGGGTCCGGGTAGCGCGCGCGCCGCGCCTGGCGCAGCGTCGCGACGTGATCGATGTTCACGCCGAGCGCGATGTCCGCATGGGGCTGCCGGATCACGCTCATGTCGGACCGCCCGCGTTTGCGCGCGCTCCCGTGCGCCGCAGCGCCACCATGACCTCACGGGACTTCAGCGACTTGCCCTCGAGGCAGGCATCGATCGCCGCGCGCAGCATGCGCTTCGCGTCGCGCAAGGAGCGTTCGTCGGGAAATTCTTCGGACTCGAGATCGGCCAAGGATCGACCATAGACGGCGCCCGGCGCCTCCGCGACACAGGCCTGCGGTCCGCTCTCGGCCTTGAACCGGTAATAGCGCTCCGCGTCGATCGGTTCACCCTCGGCGGTCCGGGCGAGCTCCAGGCCGTAACCGAGATCGTCGAGCAGGCGCTTCTCGAAACGACGCAGCGCCGCCTCCTCTTCCTCGCCGTCGCTCAGGGCGCGAATCGCCTCGGCATAGGCCGCGAATATTTCCGGATGGGGATCGGCGCGCACCGTCAATTTGAGCAGCAGCTCGTTCAGATAGAAGCCGCTCATCAGTCGCTCGGACGGCAGGGAGGTCGCCGTCCCGTCGATCTCCGCCGTGACCAGCTGACAGGCCTCGGACCTGCCCGTCCAGGAGACGAGCAGGCGTTGGAAGGGGCGCAGCACGCCGCGCAACGCGGACTTCGGAGCGGCTGCGCCGCGCGCGAACAGGGTCAAGCGACCGTGCTCGGCGGAAAACGCCTCGACGATGCGACTGGTGTCGCGGTAGGCGTATTGATGCAGGACGAAGGCGGGTGTCAACCACACGCGCCGTGTGCTTTTCACAGTGTGTCGTACCCGAATTGGCGCAGCGCCATCTCGCTGTCGGCCCAATTCTCCTTCACTTTGACCCATAATTCGAGATGCACGGAGCGCTGCCAGAGATCATTGAGCTCGATGCGGGCCATCCGGCCGATTTCCTTGAGACGCTCCCCGCCCTGCCCGATCACGATGGCCTTCTGGCCGGCCCGCTCGACCCAGATGACGGCGTTGATCATGATGCGACCGCCCTCCTCCGCGAAACGCTCGATCTGCACATTGATACCGTAGGGCAATTCCTCGCGCAGTTTCAAGGTGAGCTTCTCGCGGACGATCTCGGCGGCGTGAAACGGTTCGTCCCGGTCGGTCACCACGTCGGCGGCGAAGAGCGGCGGCGATAGGGGCAGACGCGAGCCCACGAGCGTGACGAGGCGGTCCAGATTGTCGGCGTTCTGGGCGGAGATCGGTACCACCCCCGAAGCCGGAATGCGCTCCGCCATCTCCTCGAGGAAAGGCAGCAGCGTTTCCTTCGGGTAGACGCGATCGACCTTGTTGATCACCAGGAACAGCGGTTGTTTGAGCCCGCGCACGCGCTCCCAGACCCACTCGTCCTCCTCGGTGAAGCGCATCGCCTCGATCACGAACAGAATCACGTCGGCATCCTGGGACGAGGAAATCGCGACCCGGTTCATGTATTGGTTCATGACCCGGCGAGCGGACTCGTGCAGTCCCGGCGTATCGACGAGCACGAGTTGCGCCTCCGGCCGATTCACGACCCCCAGAATCCGGTGCCGCGTGGTCTGCGGTTTGGCGGAAACGATCGTGACCTTGCGCCCGACGAGCGCATTGACCAGGGTGGACTTGCCGACGTTCGGACGGCCGACGATCGCCACGTGGCCGGCGCGAAACGGAGCGGCGCTCACGAACCGGCTCGCAGGTCGGCCGGGAGATCGGCGAGCACGCGCTCGGCTGCGATCTGCTCGGCACGGCGGCGGCTGTGGCCCGACCCGATGGCGCTCAGCCCCAAGCAGGCGACTTCGCAATGCACCGTGAAGCTCTGCGCATGCGCCTCGCCCTCGACTCCGGTCAGCGTATAGACCGGCAGCGCCAGCCCGCGACCCTGCAGGGCCTCCTGCAGTCGCGTCTTCGAATCCTTCAGCACGCTGACCGCCGGCAGGTTGGACAGGCGCGGCCCGATGATCCGCTTCACCGCCGCGGCGGCGGCATCGAATCCCGAATCGAGAAAAATTGCGCCCAAAATAGCCTCCAAGGCATCCGCCAGGATCGACGCACGCCGAAAACCACCCGACTTCAGCTCACCGCTGCCCAAACGCAGGTGCTCGCCCAGCCCAAGTTCGGCGGCAATCTGGGCCAGGGTCTCGCCGCTGACCAGGGACGCGCGTTGGCGCGACAGCGCCCCCTCGTCGGCGTGGCCGTCGGCATCGAACAGCATACGCGCGACGGCGCAGTTCAGAACGGAATCACCGAGAAATTCCAAACGCTCGTTGTGCGCCGAGGCGGCGCTGCGATGGGTGAGCGCGGCCCTGCAGAGCGCGGGGTCGCGAAACGTGTAGCCGAAGGAGCGCTGCGTCCAGGCCGTCATCGCCTCCGAGGCGCTCTCGGCATTCACTCGACGGTCACGGTTTTGTCGAAGCTGACCGACAGCGAGACGTTCGAGACGTAAGGCACGACGTCGTCGTAGTTGACGTGCATCACCACGCCGCCGCCATCGCCTTTCTTGATCTCCACGTCGTTGAAGCTCACGCTGGTGATGTCCTGGATGCCCCAGCTCTTCTCGAGCGCGCGGCGTACGCTGGTCTCGTCGGCCCCGCCGCCCTTGAACTGGGCGGCCACCGAATTCATGGCGCTGACGACCTTCATGTAATTGAGGTAGACGGGCAACAGACGGATGCCCGCATAAAGAACGACGCCCACCAGGGCCATGATGCAGAGCAGCCCCAGGAACGTCATCCCTCGTTGTCGGTGTCGCATAATGATCCTCCGCTTTTTTGACCGGCGCGACTACTGGATTCCGTGCCCGATACGGCCCCACAGAGGTCCGTCGCGGGTGTCGAGATTAAGCCAAATACGCACCGCCTTTCCGACCAAGTTCTGCGCCGGGACGAAACCCGGCGCATCGGAATCGTACAGCCAGCGGCTGTCCTTGCTGTTGTTGCGGTTATCACCCATGAAAAAATAATGCCCCGCCGGGACGGTCCACTCGCCTGCCCGGACCGAGCTGTGCGCGAACATCACCTCGTGCCTTTTCGTGCCGAGGATCTCGGTCGCGGTCGGTGCGTCCGCATAAATGGGTGAATCCTGCTTGGGGCCCTCATAAGGAGGGCCGGGAATCTGCTTCTGCGGGATGTCGTTCACATACAGCTGGTTGTTCTCGTCGACCCGGATCCGGTCACCGGGGAGCCCCACCAAACGCTTGATATAGTTGATTTTTGGGTTTGGGGGCAAGCGAAACACGATGACGTCGCCGCGCTGGGGTGTGCCGGTGGGCAGGATCAGCGTGTTCGTGACCGGCAGACGCAGGCCATAGGAATACTTGCTCACGAAGATGAAGTCGCCGTCGAACAGCGTCGGCATCATCGAGTCCGAGGGGATGCGAAACGGTTCGAACAGGAACGAGCGAATCACCAGCACGAGGACGATGACCGGGAAGAACGAGCGCGCGTACTCCACGGCCACCGGCTCTCGGACCCCGCCCGCGGGCGTGCCGGCCGCGGCGGCGGCCCGGGCGCGCGGGCCCGCGAAGAACAGGCGATCGATGCCCCAGACGAGGCCCGCCACCAAACCGACGATCACGAGCATGAGGCTGAAATCCACGGCCTCGTAGCGAAACAGGCGCCAGAGCATGCCGAGCGAGAGCGCGACGAGCGCATAGCCCGCGAGCTTGGGCAGCCAGGGCTCCTCCACGCTCGTCGCCCCGGGGTCGCGCCGCGGGCGCAGGATCCAGGCATCGACGAGGATGATCAGCACGCAGACGATCGCCGCACCCAACAACACCACGAAAAGACTATCGCCGTCGTTCACGAATCACTCCCGAATTGACATTGGTGGAAGCCGGCCGGTCCCTGGAATCAAGTCGTCTTCTTGCCGACGCTCAGGACGGCGAGAAAGGCCTCCTGGGGGATCTCGACCGAGCCGACCTGTTTCATGCGCTTCTTGCCGGCCTTCTGCTTTTCCAGCAATTTTCGCTTGCGGGACAGGTCCCCGCCATAGCACTTCGCGAGCACGTTCTTGCGCATGGCCTTGACGCTCGCGCGCGCGATGATGTGACTGCCGATCGCGGCCTGCACCGCCACGTCGAACATCTGGCGGGGGATCAGTTCCTGCATCTTGTCGACGAGTTCGCGGCCGCGTTGGTAGGAATTGTCCCGATGCACGATCAGCGACAGTGCGTCGACCGGATCGCCGTTGATCAGCACGTCCAGCTTGACCAGCGGCGCCGCCTGAAAACGACTGAATTCGTAGTCGAAGGACGCATAGCCGCGGGTCGCGGACTTCAGCCGGTCGAAGAAATCGAGCACGATCTCGGCGAGCGGCAGTTCGTACTGCAGCGAGACCTGGCTGCCGAGGAACAACATTTTCTTCTGCACGCCGCGCTTTTCGCTGCAGAGCGTCAGCACCGCGCCGACGTGATCGGGCGGCACGAGTATGTTGGCGATGATGATCGGCTCGCGCAGCTCCGAGACCCGATCCTGCGGCGGCAGCTTCGAGGGATTGTCGACGCTCACGACGCTGCCGTCCGTGAGCAACACCTCGTAGATCACCGTGGGCGCGCTCGTGATCAGATCGAGATCGTATTCGCGCTCCAGGCGTTCCTGCACGATGTCCATGTGCAGCAGCCCGAGGAAGCCGCAGCGAAAGCCGAAGCCTAAGGCCGTCGACACCTCGGGTTCGAAATGCAGGGCGGAATCGTTGAGCTTGAGCTTCTTGAGGGCGTCGCGAAACTGCTCGTAGTCGTCGGAACTGACCGGGAAGACACCCGCGAATACGCGCGGCTGGACCTGTTTGAAACCGGCGAGCGGCGCGGATGCCGGATCGGCGTCGAGCGTGATCGTGTCGCCGACGGGCGCCCCGTCGATTTCCTTGATGCCCGCGATCACGAAACCGACCTCGCCCGTCAGCAGGGCCTCGCGGGTCACCGGCTTGGGTGTGAACCGGCCGAGTTTGTCGACGACGTGGCTACGGCCGGTCGTCATCACGCGAATCTTCGCGCCGGTCCGCAGCGCACCATTCATAACGCGCACCAGCGAGACGACACCGACGTAGTTGTCGAACCAGGAGTCGATGATCAAGGCCTGCAGGGGGGCGTCCGGATCACCCTTGGGCGCCGGGATGCGTTTGACGAGCTGTTCGAGCAGGTCCGCCACGCCGAGACCGGTTTTCGCACTGACGAGGGCGGCGTCCTCGGCCGGTATGCCGATGATTTCCTCGATTTCGTGGATGACTTTCGCCGGATCGGCCGAGGGCAGGTCGATCTTGTTGATGACCGGCAGGACCTCCAGACCCTGCTCGAGCGCCGTGTAGCAATTGGCGACGCTTTGCGCCTCGACGCCCTGCGCGGCATCGACGACCAGCAGCGCGCCTTCGCAGGCGGCGAGCGACCGGGACACCTCGTAGGAAAAATCCACGTGCCCGGGCGTATCGATGAAATTGAGCTGGTAGACCTCGCCCGTGACCGATTTGAAGGCCAACGTGACGCTCTGCGCCTTGATCGTGATGCCGCGTTCGCGCTCGAGATCCATGGAATCGAGGACCTGCGCCTGCATTTCACGCGCGTCCAAGCCGCCGCAATCCTGGATGAACCGATCGGCGAGCGTCGATTTGCCGTGATCGACGTGCGCGATGATCGAAAAGTTGCGGATATTCTTCATCTAGGGCCGGGCTTGGACAAACCCGGCATTATACCGGGGGGCGAAGGACCGCGAGCGCCTTAAATACTTCTTCCCGGTCGAAGTGCCCGTGGCAGACCAATTCGCCGCCCAGGAGCAGCACCGGAATCTTGTGGCCGTAGCGCTGCCGCGCGCCCGCATCGGCGTCCACGTCGAGAACCTCGACGCCCAGGGCCGCCGCCGCGGGCAGCGCCTGAAGCTGCCGAAGCATTTCTTCGCACAAGCCGCAGTCGGGCCGTGAATACAGCGAAAACTGCGGCTTCCGTGCGCGGTGGCCCACGATTTTCAGTGATGCGCCGATTCGCTCGAGCCGGTCGCCTCGCCGACACCATAGGCCTTGACCGAGTGGGCGATGAATTCGACGGTCTGCGCGGGTACTTCGCCCACGGCGGTGACCTGGTGGCCCTCGACGACCGTGGAGAACACGAAACCCGACCCCACGCGCGTCAGCCCCTGCATCGGCACGACCGGCGGCGTCGAGGCCGGCCGCTCGTCGCTGCTCGCCTCGACGAAGACCGACACGGTTGCCAGGCCGTCCGAATACACGAGATGCGTCGCCGGGACGCTCGCGCCGCCCAGGGTCTGGGCACCGGCGACGGTCAGGCGAAAGCCGGGCGGCAGTTGGCTCGCGCGGTAATTCGCGAGGTCGGTCGAGGCGCTGTCGCGCGGCATTTGGCGCACCCAGCGCATCCCCTGGGTACGAACCGCCGGCGCCAGATCGGAGTCCGGGATGCTGTCCGGCATGTCGAGCCGAGCGAAGGCGATCTGTTCGATGACATTGCCACGGGCATCGCAAAGCTGGGTGCGCAGCGGCATCGCGGTCTTTTCATCCAACCACAAGCGATAGCCGAAGCGGAACTGGTCCTTCGGATTGACCGCGATCACCCGCACCGGCCGCCCGAGGATCCGTGTGCCCGGCAGGGAATCGATCTGATAGAACTCGTTGACGCCGGCACCGAACTGGGGAAGCGAGCCGAGAAAGGGGCCATGCTCCTGACGCGGCTCGACGAGTATCGTCCTCTTGTCCGGCAAATAGCAGGTCAATTCGTCGTTGTTGCGCACGAATTCCCGCCCCGACCCGTCCATCGAGGCGAGACGCTCGGTGACCTGACCGCCCTCGACCCGGTGGACGATGCGCATCGTCTCGATGCGTCCGCCCTCGGCGATGTGCATGAACGTGCCGTCGTAATTGCGGGTCGCGAGCGCGTGATTCATCTTTTCCAGCCAGACCCGCGGGTCGTCATCCGCGGCCCGGGCGCGCGGAGGGATGGCCAACACCAGTAAGCCGACGAATGCGCAAGGAAGCAGCCAACTGCCGCGCGCCATCGTCGGAATCATCATGGGGCTTTTTCGCGGTTCGAGGGCGGCGTCGGGTCGTCGCTCTCGACGATCAGGTCGGTCAGAACGTCCCGCTGCCCGAGCAGTGAGGGGTACTTGCTGTGCGCGAAGACGTAGTTGGTCAGGCGGGCCGTGGCGAAGGTGCCGGTCGGTTCGGCGAGCGCGCTCGGTGTCGTGTACGACACCGGCTCCCGCGAGCCGAACGCGGCGGGCATGCCCGGCGTCGTGACCAGCGCGGGCGTCATGGCGACGAGCGCCGGCCTCGCCGCGTTGCCTGCAGCCCCGCTGCTGACGGCCACGGTGGGCACGCTGGCGAAGGTCGGGGTGTGGGCGCGCTGTTGAAGAGCGAAGACGGCCACGACCGCCACGCCGGCGGCGACCGTGGCCCCCGCGACCGGCCGCCACCACTGCGGGCGGGCGACGGCCCCAAACCGCGTGCCGGCAGCCGCCGCGTCGCCGTCGAGTTGCCGGTTGATCCGTGCGCACAAGTCGACCCGAAAATCGACGTTCTTGGCGCCCCGACAGGCTTCGCCGATCACGGCATACCGCCCAAAGCTCCCGCGCAAATCCGCATCCCGGGTCAAACGCTTCAGCAGAAGTTCCGTTTCGCTGCTGGGAAGTTCGCCATCGAGAAACGCGGAGACCTGTTCACGGATTTGTTCGCTCATGTGTCCTCGGGACGGCCTAGACCGCCGTCAAAAATGGGTCGGAGCTTCTTGTCGATCGCTTCACGCGCACGAAATATCCGTGATCGAACGGTTCCCACCGGGCAATCCATCGTTTCGGCGATGTCCTCGTAACTCAGGCCTTCCAATTCTCGCAGGACGATGGCCGTACGCAAGTCCTCGGGCAAATTCTCGATCGCGCGGTTGACGGTGTCACGAATCTCGTCGGTCAACAGCAGCGCCTCCGGCGTTTCCGCCTCGGCCAGGCGCCCGTGCAATTCATACTGCTCGGGATCCTGCAGATCCAGGTCGTAATCCATCGGGCGCCGCTTGGTCGCGACCAGGGCGTTCTTCGCGGTGTTGATGGCGATCCGATAGAGCCAGGTGTAGAAAGCGCTGTCGCCCCGAAACGAAGGCAGGGCCCGAAATGCCTTGACGAAGGCTTCCTGGGCAATGTCTTCCGCTTCGGATGCATCGTGAACGTAACGCATGATCAGCTTCAGCACCTTGTGCTGGTATCGGAGAACTAAAATATCGAACGCCGCTCTCTCGCCACGCTGGACTCTCTCGACGAGCTTGAGATCACTGTCGTCAATAGTCATTCGCACCAGCCTGTCGCGATAGACCGACCGGCCCTAAAAAAGTTCTACGCCCGAGCGGCGTGAATTGCTGTAACCGTGACATTTCGCACATTCCGGCATTCTATCAGCCGCGGACCGGGGAGATTATCGATCGCCGGCGGCTTCGCCCACGATCCGCAGCAGCAGGGCGCGCATTTCCGGGCTCGGCGGCTCTTGCTGTCCGAGGCAATAGGCGTAAATGACCGGATTCTGCGCCTCGAGCAAGCGGCGGAACGCCTCTTGTTCCTCGGCGGGCGCCGCGCGGAACTTCTCGTCGACGTACCGCGTCAACAGAACGTCGAGTTCCCGGATGCCGCGCCGGCAGGCCCAGCGCAAGCGGCCGAAATCGGCGTCGTTGACCGTCGCCATCAATGGCCGCGCTGGGCCAGCAACTGCTTGATCTCGCCGATCGCCTTGGCCGGATTCAAATCCTTGGGGCAGGCCTCGGTGCAGTTCATGATCGTGTGACAGCGATACAGGCGGAAGGGATCCTCGAGGTGATCGAGCCGTTCGCCCGTGGCCTCGTCGCGGCTGTCGACGATCCAGCGATAGGCGGCCAGCAGGGCGGCGGGACCCAAGTACCGCTCGCTGTTCCACCAGTAACTCGGACAACTCGTCGAGCAGCATGCGCACAGGATGCAGGCGGACGGACGGTCCACCAATTCCTGGTCGGCCTTGGTCTGCAGACGTTCGGCGTCCGGCGGGGCCGGGGTCCGGGTTTGCAGCCAGGGTTTGATCGACGCGTATTGCGCGTAGAAATGCGTGAGGTCGGGAATGAGGTCCTTGATCACGGGCATGTGCGGCAAGGGATAGATCTTCACGTCCTTCTTGACGTCGGCGCAGGCGCTGACGCAGGCGAGCCCGTTCTTGCCGTCGATGTTCATCGCGCAGGAGCCGCAAATGCCCTCCCGGCAGGAGCGTCGGAAGCTCAAAGTCGAATCGATCTCATTCTTGATCTTGATCAGGGCGTCCAACACCATCGGACCGCAGCGGTCCATGTCGACCTCGTAGGTGTCGATGCGCGGATTCTCCGGAGAATCCGGATCATAGCGATAGATCTTGAAGACGCGCACGTTCGTGGCGCCCTCGGGCGCCTTGAACACGCGTCCATCGGTGCGAATCTTGGAATTGGCGGGCAGCTTGAATTCAGCCATGGATCTTACCCCTAGCAATCGGTCTCAATAGGTGCGCGCCTTGGGCGGCACGGGCGCGACCTCGTCGGTCAAGGTATTCAAATGCACCCGGCGATAGTCGATTTGCGTCTCCCCCGCGCCATCGACCCAGCACAGGCTGTGTTTCAGCCAGTGTTCGTCGTCGCGATTCGGGAAGTCCTCGCGCGCGTGCGCGCCGCGGCTTTCCTTGCGGTTCTCGGCCGAATGCATGGTCGCGACCGCCTGGCCGAGCAGATTGTCGAGCTCCAGGGTTTCGATGAGGTCCGAGTTCCAGATCAGCGAGCGGTCCGACACGCGGACTTCCTGAAAGGATGCGACCACGTCCGCCAGCTTGCGCTTGCCCTCGGCGAGCGTCTCGCCGGTGCGGAACACGGCCGCGTCCCGTTGCATCGTTCGCTGCAATTCCAGGCGCACGTCCGCGGTCCGCCGGGAACCGGCGGCATTGCGAAACCGCTCGAGGCGCGCGACGGCGCCGGACCCGGCGTCGCTCGCGAGCGCTTTATGGGGCATACCCGGCTCGAGCGTGCGCGCGCACTGGCGGGCCGCCTCGCGCCCGAAGACGACCAGATCGAGCAAGGAATTCGAACCCAGCCGGTTCGCGCCGTGCACCGACACGCAGGCCGCTTCGCCCACGGCCATCAGGCCGGGCACGATCTGGTCGATGCCCTCCTCGCTCTT
>Ga0209208_10000492_pt1 | contig 51338 bp, 57 predicted proteins | sample S1TSphfallax_3_FD_187694 | JGI IMG/M metagenome (GOLD analysis project Ga0209208, IMG submission 187694) | Host-associated microbial communities from peat moss isolated from Minnesota, USA - S1T2_Fd - Sphagnum fallax MG (SPAdes) (version 2) | ecosystem: Host-associated > Plants > Peat moss >... | reverse complement strand
AAAAAAGAAAGACCAAGGGAATTCCAAATTGCACCCTTGGTCCCCAACTATCTTGAAGCTCTTCCTAATCTTGCACATGTCCCCTTTCGAGTTTACCCAGGTTTTATGCAAGGGTTTACCTGGGGTTTACCTGGGGTTGTTTGATGGGCTAATTATAACGATTGGCTCAAATGATGACATTTACCTCTCACATTTTGAAATGATTAATTTTTTCTTTTTCATGGGTGGGGAGGAGGAGGAGGATATTAGGTTGATCTTTTGAATGTGAATGATCTCCATTCAAAACATTTTTCCTCGTGTGAGCAGTGATGTTTTAAGCACTATCCCATCATAAGGATGCTTCATGTCATGGAAGGGTCCTTCTCTTCTCCTATGTTAAGCCAAAGAGAGGATGGCAGAAATTCTAATATATTATGGAATGAGTTGAATCCATTTGAAATTTCTTACCAAGCTCTTCGGAGGCTGCTGAAACAGCAACAACCGTGCAAATCAATCCCACCCAATATATCCATACAAGATTTCTACAAGTGCAGAAGCAAAAGAGAGCAGATGAATCCCACCTCCATACAAGATTTTCGACAAAGTACAGAAACAAATGCGAGCACTTTAGCATCAGAAAGCAAACTCAAAATACCTGCATTGATGACAATTGTCTGTCCGTCCCTGTGACTTGTAGCATCTCTGATTCTCTGTGGATGTTTGCAGCCTTCAAATCAGAACACATCGATGAAGAAATTGGTGTCTGGCTATCACCAATTACCAACCTTGAGGATATCAAGCTCAGCAAAGTCAGAATACATTGATGAGGCAGCCATTGTCTGGCTATAGCCCATTACAACCTGAGGATGGATATATCTAGCCCAGCAGTTATTGATGGTTTGAGAACACACTGGAGATCACAAACTGAAAGAAGGCAAAAATGACCATGGACTATCTCTGGACAAACGTAATCTGCAGCACACAATCTGCAGCATTGAGAGTTTAGAATGTCATACATATTTCAGGAGAGTTTTTAGCAGAGAGCCCAGATTGGGGCACTGCAGTGCATGTCCACAGATCCACATTCAATGAACATGCCAAGGTCATCTACAGTACTGTATAAGCGAGAGATAGAAAATGGATTCCCTGATGGAATGGGAGAAAACTGGACCCCAGACATCTGAATGGCTGGCTACTGGATCAACCCCCACTGCATGATTACCAAGTGTAGTGGTGAAGGAGTTGGACATTTAGATGTTTCTGTGATTCTGGAGTGTGATGATCTGTACATTGGTGGGAAGTAATCTCAGCATGCTGTGATTTTCTAAGTCTATTTAAGTAGGTCAGCAAATAGCACCTATTAACAGTCTGCATGTCTCAATGGATATGGTTAGTACTTCACCTTTGTGATCTCATGTAAGCATGTCCAATTCCAAAAAGGAGGGCAGTAGTCACAGCCAGGCCCACAAGACCCCACACAGCTTGCTGCTGCAGGTACTGTTGCTGCAGTTGCACCTCCTGCAGTTGAGAACTCAGAATCCCAAAGTTTGTCTGCAATTTCTGCAGGTCTGCATCTAATCTCTTCATGTGTGCTCTTGATGCTTCATTTGAACTCCTAAGGTCACTTAGATGTTGCACTACAGGTTGAGGGAGCCAGGTGTCACAATCAGCTCTGCCTGTGACTCCCATTTCAAGCACCTCCACTAATTCTACAGGGCCAGCAATCTCAGTCTCAATAATAGATGTACGGTTGCTATCAACTTCTGCAGCTTCTTCCAGGTCATAAAAACTGTCATCAGAGCTAAATGCCTCCTCCACCATTCTGCTAGGCATCAGAGATGTGCCTGCCAGTGCCGGTTGTTCTCTGCAAAACTGGCTTGCAACTTCCATCCATCGATCAAATGATTTGATTGCTTTCATTTCCATGAAAGCTTCAACCATACCTAATCACATGGGCACCAGCATAATAATTACAACCAACTCCGGTCCAAACAACTAGAGTCCAGCTGCACACACAATGATTGTTGACACAACATTGCTGAGACAAGTAATTAAATGTAGTAGATAGGGCAAGCATTTTGTAGAGAAGAAATAATACTTTGAATACCCCAGACAGTGGTTTTGCAGTGCAGAATGATATTCATCGTGACTAAACATCCAGTTCCAGGCTTGGAAGGTTCGAGCACAATGTTTCCATTTGTGCTGAATAACTCCCCTGCAGCTCCCTCCACAACGGGTTCTGATGTGATTGTGAAACAATTTCCGTGTCTCTCATATTGTTGAATCTCTGATACCCTCAGAACATCAGTACCTGTGAGAAGAATGTTGATAAGTTTAACCCTAAAAAAAATCCCTTTTGTTGAAGAAGCTCCCACATTCTGCACCGCTATATCTCTTGAATCAGGAAGCCCTAGAGATAGACATTCTTGTGAAAAAAATTATAAAAGAAAAATCAGAGCTTGCTTACCAATGAACCTCCTCACCAGACCTGGTGCATTCAAAGGGGCTCTGAAGCAAACTGTCCTCTTCCCATCAGCAGTCCAGCTAGAGATTGCTGCATCCGGATCTTCATTCACCACCTTATGGTAGCACCGCATGAACTGATCATCACCAAACAAAGAAGAAAAGACTGCCTGGAAAAAGGCATGAAACCAATCAAAACATCACACAGAAAACAAGCAAAAAGAGAGAAAACAAAGATGCAACAATCAGGGGGAAGAAGAACTTCTCTTAGGAACTGATCTCACATTCCTGTACTAAATCTCCTCTTCGACATTTGCAACATGATGATTCCACAGAAGACACATGTTGTAGTAGCAAGTACATACCTCTGGCTCCACAGATTCGATGTTGCCTTGCACGGATAGTTTCCTCACCATCTCTCAGGCATGCCAAGACTCTTTCTCTTCTCTTCTCGTGCAGAATCTTCCCTTCCTATTTCAGTTTCTTGCCAGTCCTTTGGCTGCAGCCGTTACATGAAGATCTAAACCAGAACACCTTCCATTCCATCTCTCTACTCAAGACAAAGAAATGTGCCACCATCAAAGCTTGCTGCTGCTTCTGCAGTAGCTGCTGATGAAACTCTCTCTCTCTCTCTCTGCGAGGCCGCCTTGCGATTGCTCCTCCTAGTCGAGAATCCTGCGAGATGAAGGAGGAGAAAGATCCGAGTCTCGCATTCGTAAAACGAGACGTTCCGCGACGACTTTCTCCTCCTCCTCCTCTTCTTCTTCTTCTTCTGTGTCCGGCATCGCCACATACATGCCATATGGGCGCTTGGACCGCTCTAGCGCAGGACATGCAACAGGAACTTTGTCTGTTCCTCACAGAAGTTGACGGATTCTGGAAACGTTTTTCAGATGCAGTTGGAACTATACAAACTGTCGAAGAGTAGATCGCTGTCTGTGATTGCGAACACAAACCCTTGTTACGAAGGAGACAGAAGAAGCTCCTCATCTCTGCAGTTTCTCTTTCCTATTGGTTTTGAACAGGAAGAGGATGATGCTTCTTCGCCGCATTCAGCCTGTTAGCTGCCATTGCCGAGCCATCGCAACCCTGCTGGACATCCCTGCTTGCTCCATCAGGAAGGAGAAGATGCTCCATCGCTCGGAGATGTGCATATCAGAGAATCGGGAAGAGATCCTGCTCGGTTCAGGAAAATAGCTCTTGCTTTGAGGTGCATTTCTCTGTCAACTTCTTGTACCCTTGGAGACAAATCGGATATCTCCATGGTGTGGAAGGTGAGGGTAGGGATGCCACCTCTCTTTCTGTAGGGAGAAGAATGCTCAAGCACAATCTCTTACAGAATAAATTGTGCTATTCTCCAAGTTTGCATCCAGTGCACAGCATCAGTATGTGTGAGATGGATCCAAGCAGCCTGAGTGCATGTGTAAGAAGAGCTTTATTTGTTAGTCGAGATGTATGTCACAATGGCTGTGATGATTGCAGCCTCTGATTCATACCATTATGCTCATGCTGTTAAAGTCCCCAGAGAGGAGAGGGTTTTGTGCTTTGTTTGCAATGGTGGATAAAGCACCTGGAGAAGGGTTTTACCAGACCTAGCAAATCATGTACAAGAAGAGGTTGTGGCTTCATGACCAGCAGCTGCATTCCAGCTCCATACAATTGATCAGATCTTGATATAAATATGAACTCACTGGCACTATGTGCTCTTGCAGGTAGCAGTGGTGATCACCATCTCTGGACATGTATGTGTGCTCTTGCAGGTTCACCATTAGTCAACAATGCACTGTTAATCACTGGTTTCTACTACTCGAAGACTTGCTAAAGTTGAAAGGAATTGCAGCTTGGTTTTGCAGTGTTTACACAACTGACAGAGACACAATGACAAGAGTGCTTCACTCTGCAAGGCATATCAAACCAGGGATAGCAGAGCCTGACACCATATTGATGAAATTGCAACACAGAGAAAGAAAAGAGCGATTCACTGTGCAAGGCATAATTGAATGAGAAATAGCAAGCAAGTGCATCACAGCTCACTCCCAGTGTACAAAATTCATTTGACAAACCTTCTGGAGCGATCAAGTATGGCCTGGAAATTTATGAATACAATACAGACAAAGTGGGTCAGTAAGTACAAGTAAGCCTGTCAGTATTGATGCTTTGTCACAATGAAAACAAACTAACTGGACCTCACTGCTGAAAGCCAGTCTTTGTGAATGATTATTGCAGTTGAGAAAGGGACAGGAGGTGGGTTTCTGAGCATGCCTAAAATTTCAGTTAAAATGCAACAGTTTGAAAGTAACCCTGGTTTCTAAGCACATTTGTTGAATGAAGGTGTGGGTGCCAAACACAAACTGTGGCGCTGAAACAGATCAAGCACATCACAAAGATGTTGCAAGCCAAACTATGTGGATACACATGAGTAACATACATAAACACCCATGTAAATTATCAGGCAGGATTTGAAGTAAGCAAACCCCCTTCCTTACACTGATAGAAACCTCACAGTATCCCACTGCATAATGTGGAGCTCATCCAGCAGACAACCTGCACAGTTGTTTGATCCAAGCCATATATCTCCCAATATGTTGCAGCTTCCATGATATGCTGTGCAGCTATCCATTCATTTGTGATAGATGACAGAGACTGGCTTTGGAGAATTACATCAGAAAGCCTCTTCTTCTTGTTGATCAGCTCCGGTTGCATGCTTCCTGAAGCTGTGCAAGCTGAGAGACACCTCCAGAAAGCTGGAGTTTTAAGCCCCCGTGGGGGTGGGGGGGGACAGTTCCTGTAAACCTATAGAATTTCCCAGTTACCCATTTATGGATCTCAGCCCTAATTGCTCACTCTCATCCTCTTAGCTCCCTTCTTTCCTCTCTTTCTCAGAGTCTAGTGTGGTATCAGAGACAGGAAGACAAAGACTACTAAAGAATGATCGTTCTCCTGGTGCTTGCCTTCTTCTTCTTCTTCTCTATCAAAGCAGAACAACATATCATGGTTTTATGGTTTGCAGCATCACCAAGGGATTGCAAATCTTTCTCTCTGAGAGAAAGAGGCAGAGAGAAACAACAGCAGTCAACCATGCACCAAAAGCATCAAGACACATTTCACATGCAATTCAGAAGCCATAGCTTTGAGCATGAATTACCTAGTTAGATTTTTTGCCGCTGCTGCTTTCTGATGTTTGTGGAGAAGAAGAAGCTCCTCTTGATGGGTCTTTCTTTTTGTCGCTGATGCTAGCCTTGGCTCTGGAGAGGAAAGCAGGATCAGGGGAATGAACGCTAGATTTCTCTCTAAGTGCGAGAAGGATGTACCCTACGATGACGAGGTTCACAGACAGAACGGCCAGCAATCCGCTCCAGAGAGTCAAGGAGCTGGAGGAGAGCTCCTGGCTTCCCGGTACAAGTTTGTTGTTGAAGGCGTATAGCAGCCACAGCGGTAACGCCCACATGAGAAGCGATGTGCACACGAACAGTGCCACTACCTGCTTGACTCCCATCGCAACAACGAAGACGACTTGCTCTTAATGATGTTCCTGTTCTCTCCCACGCTTCTTCGTCCCTTTCTACGTTTCCTTCTTCGTGTCCTCCCAAACCCTAATTGTCTTCTCATGCTCCGGCGGTTGTTTCTCCCCTGCGCGTTTGCCGTTGTGTGTGTGTGTGCGCGCGCGTCTCTCTCTCTCATGCTCCTGCTTCCCTGATCATCTGCCATTCTTGCAAGAACAAAGGGACAGCGACAAACTACTGACAGGGGAGGTTCGAAGAAGAAGACGGGGGGAGAGAGGCAGAGAAGAGAGAACACTAGGGAAGGAAGGGCGGGCATTCATTCATTTGGGGGAAGAGGAAGGAGAATACGAGAGAGAGAGAACAGAGAGATAGGCGATGGAGGGGATGATGCGACAGGGATGGTTTGCAGGACCTAGTGTGAAAGACGAGGACAAAGCAGCAGCAGGAGGCGGAGGCTCTGTTCTCGCTGCTTGGAATTCCTACGCTGCAAGCCGAGACTCTGAAGACAATGCTGCAGCAGCAACAACAGGTGGAGGACTTGATTTGGAGGCAGGTCTGCAATCTGCCAGCAGTAGCATCCTCGGCGCATTCAACTCGTGAGAACTTTCTGCTTCCGATCCCTCCCTCATCCCTCCTCATCCGTTCCATGGACTGCTTTCTTGCTGTGCAGGTAGTTCCTTCCTTTTGCTGAGCAGTTTGTTCCTTCCTTCCTTTTGGGTATGCTTCTACTTTTGTCATTGCAACAACCCATTGCCTCAACATCTTGAGTCACCTGCAGACTGTGATTTCTGCCATCAAACCTAATCACCCACAAAAACCTTCGTTTCAACAAAAAAACACATGACAGCAACAGATGCAGACTTCTCTCAAAGCATTCCCTTGTGTATACAAAAAGCACAAAAGCCTGAAGCTCCCATAGATCTATCTATCCATGTTGCATTTTTTCTGCACTTGTGATGATTCCATTGTGTACTCTCAGCTCTTGATCTTGTAGCTTCTAAGATCCTTTCACCAAGATCTGATGTTTCTACAATGCTGCTAATACTGTATATGTTTTTCTTCTGGTAGGCAAGGAATTGCAACAAGAACATGATTGATCAAAAGGAATCAATGCTACATGATGTGTTTCCAAAGCTCCTCACACATAGATCCATCCTCCTGTGGATTGGAGGAATCAAATCAGCTTTTTACCAGATTCTGCAGAGCTTCCTATTTGCTCCAGATTTGTGTTACGGCTATTGTATTGTAGAGTTCAGATTGTGGATTTCTGGAACCAATATAACTTGGCTTTTGGGTGTGGTATCTCTCTATTGTAATCACGAGGAAACTCTTCTTCATCTTGTAGATGTGTTGCTTCCTTTCTTTAGATGCTTTTTTTAGTCTTTGAGCTTAGATACTAAAAAGAAGAGGACTGAAAGAGGTAGCAGGGGTGTGTGGAGTATGTGGGCAGAGTCACAATGGGTGTGCAAAAGCTTCCGGGAAACATACAATCAGCTGCAAGCTTTGTGCCCTCAAGACAATCAATTGCTTATTTCTCGGTCATGATCGGAGCTGGCGTGTTTTTCATATTTCTTGCTTTTACCATGTTCCTTCCAGTCATGGCGTTGATGCCACAGAAGTTTGCCATTTGTTTCACTCTTGGCTGCATTTTTATTGTGGGTTCCTTCTTTGCACTCAAAGGACCAAAGGCTCAGCTTCTTCATATGATCTCCAAAGAGGTGAGGAGAGACCATTTCACCTTCTTATCTGATACAGCAATTACCATTGTGTTTTGGTTGAGAAGCTTTCCCAAACTGTCAACCAGCTCCTTTTCAGTGACTTTTTGCTTTCTTATTCGAGACAATGACTACTGTTCTGTTTTTTCAGTTGTGATCTTTCCTGAAACATCAATCTGCAATTTCTGATCCTTAAAAGATTCAGTTTGGGTTGTCAATTCTCAAAATTATTATCATTCCTTATTGAATGCACAATGCTCACTTTGGGGTGCAGAGATTGCCATTCACGGTTGGCTTCTTGGGGAGCATGGGAGGCACAATCTATGTCTCCATGGTTCTCCACAGCTACCTTCTGTCAGTGTTTTTCTCTGTGATTCAGGTGCAGCTTTTCTCACATGGTTTGACTTGAAAACAGGGCGTTTCTAAGTGTAGGATTTCATTGGTGGTACTGACCACAGACGAAATGTCAAGCATCTATGGGGGCTATAACCGGAGCACTTAGGATGTGATGATTTGTGACATGCTACATAACACACTGAAATTGCACCAAATAAATCTTGAATGATTGGTTAAGAGGCTCTAACTGTTGCCTGGTGTGCATACAGGTCCTTGCATTACTGTATTACGTGATATCATATTTTCCAGGTGGCTCAGCAGGTTTGCAGTTCATTACTTCATTTGTGACATCTACATTCCTCAATTGCTTTAAGAGATGAAGAGAGGTAAACTTTTCTAGTGGCCCCCTGGTTTATCTTTTGGTTGTGTTCCTTTGGAAAGTTCTACTCAAATATATGAAAGGATGTTGAAGATGTGTGGACTACATATTTAGAGTCACACATATATTCCTTTGTCCTCATTACCACCTCTTTCACAGCCAGCTTCTAAATTGGTCTAAATATGTGAGTGGGTCGATGAGATCAGTATGGGATCATTTACTCAATATCGAAATGTGATAAGACCTGCTTTTCATATATGTGAAACTTTCAAGAAAACTCTACTTCTGAGTTGATTTATTGGCAAATATGGCCATCTTTTTGAAGATGTTTGCAAAGCTGCACTCAGTGCCAGGTGGGAGGGTGTATTATTCTTGGTACTTTAAAGTTACAAGCAATGATGGTCTGGGTCACTTGATTTGTTTTACATCTAGTTGTATCCTCTCATTGACACAGTCCAGAAGTCTCTTATTGAACATTTGGTTTGACTTTTTATGGGCTTATTTACACCCATTGTCAGGAGCTGATGAAGTCAGTGTACAGTCATGGCAGTGGGCTTATGAATGCTAATCACTAGGAAGGTGATGGTCTGGTATTTTGTAATTGATGCTCATAATGTTATAACTGCATAGAGTTTGGGGTCCATTTACGTAGATGCTAGTAAAGGTGTGGTCAAAGAAAGTACTGACTTCAAATAGCAAAAAAGAAGGTGAGATAGGCATGGACAAATGAAATTGGGTTCATGGATTTTAGGGTTTGGAGTCCATCCTTATCCATTTTGAGATTGCAATGTCCTTGCACAACCCTCCTTTTCTTTTTTTTCAATGTAAATGTATCCTTGTGTTAGGGATGCCATCAAATTCATTTTATAAATTATATTTGTATGTGTCATATTTTGTGTAAAGTGCTTAGGACAAGTTTCCTAGTGTGTTTGGAGGGCACCTTATATCCCTCCTACAAAAGGGAAGTAGGATTGTTGCGCATTGGTTATGAGTTTGAATCAAACTTGCTTCCGTTCAAGCTCACCTCAGAAGAAGGAATGTTATGCCTAGTCCTTAAGGGTGTCCTTAAGGGATCTTACACCTACTTGTATGTGTAAGGTCCCTCACACCCTTAAGGAGTAAGTGTAAGGACACTCTCCTTCCTATGTCTCGGACTATGAATATTCATGATAACCTTTATCTAATATGAAGCTTTATTTAAACATTGTTGCCACATTTCTTCAATTTGACAATCATTTGGATCTAATTGTGCAAATCACAAATTGAGTCTGTTTGACTTTAAAGATATAATCTCTTAAGAAAGGTCTAGCTTTCAAAATGCTATCCATAAAAGTTGGCAATGGAAGCCCCCAAAATGGTTTTGACATTTAAATCATTTGCTTACATTTCCTCCAATATTGATTCTTAATCAAATGATTTGAAATCCTTACAAGATTGAGCTAGTTTCAAGTGTGGATTTGGAGGTTGATTATAATTGCTAGTCTAATTAAAGTTCTAAATGGAAGATTTGACATACCAGTGAAAATTTTAATAATAAAAAATTACCTCAAGTTTAAGCTTGTGGTGATAAGTCACCTCTTATATGAATATAATTACTGGACTCCGATCAATAAAACATTCCCCATAGATTCTCTATTTTCCTTCAGAAAAATTCTTTTCTTTGAAAAAAACATTTTTTGAAATTTCACTATTTCTACATATTAAAAAATGGGTCAGACAACCCCAATTTCAATACTTTACTGTCAGGTCAGTTAGTTTCCTCATTAAATAAATAGTGAAAAGAAATCTCATAAAAAATTCAAAGCCGAGGTGTTGGAAACCAACAAAATTATTGTGGGATACAATCTGAGAATAATTAGGGTGTTATTTTTTTTACAACTCACCCTCTTGAGAACAATTTAATGTTGAACATCATTTACTGACGGGTACAAGTACTTTACTCCTCTCAAGAACTTAAAAACATAGACTTTGAACACGAAAGTGCAAAGCAAAAGTCTTTATCTGACCAAAGCTTTGGCAATCAGCAGATCTGTGTGAATGATAGGAGGTTTCCAGCTCTGATAATTTTTGGACAATTGCAAATCCTGGAGACAGATTGGAACTACTGCTACATGGGTGTTTTCTTCTGCTTCTTATTTCTTAGGTGAAAAAGGTCTCAGGAAACTCTCAGGAGAATGGTTGCAAAAACATAACTGATCATTTCTTAATTGACAACAAAGAAAACTTGTTTTGTGAGGTGGAACAGGCAGGCCAAAACAACATTTTGGGATGGGTGAAGATCTTGGGTTGGGGAGAGAAAACAGATTTGACAGAGTACAAGAGTCTGAAAATGATGATGAAAGGCAAAAATAGAAGGGGGAAGAGTTGCATGAAAAAATGGCAATGAGCTCACATAATGAAAGACAATTGATCTACTCAAACCACTCACCTTGAATGGAGTCAAAAGCATGGGGGCATAAGGCAGGAATGAAGAGTATCTGCAGCTGAACCTAGAGACATAATTGTTTGCAGTGATTTATTGCTGTTACTTCTTTCCCAGGATGCTCATCATGCTGAGGCTCAATTGCCAGAATCTGTCCAATTCTCCATTATCAACTGCTTAAATCTGCAATTCAATGAGGTTTCCAAAAGCAAGCCATATATCGGTATCTCATCCCTCTGTGATAACAAGAAAACCTGGACAACAAGAGTATAGTTCTGGGAGTGAGGTGAGGCAAGTGTCTCATACACCTTGATGTGTTTACATTTTGATGGGTTTCTTGTATGTCATGTTTCTCTCTTCGAACAATGTTACAAACTCTTTTTCACAGTTCTGGAAACACGTGACTTCTTTGTATCCCATATCCGTGCTAACCGGTACACCTGTACAGCCAACAAATATTAATTTTTATTCCAATTACATTTGTTTCATGCAAAGACAATAAACTCACAAACTTGACAAAAAGAGCACCTCTTGTTGGAGTGAGAGAGGTCTCTTACTACTGTATGGAAATAACAGGTACCCAAGAGCATGCAACAGATCTCTTACTTGGGCAGTTTGTTGTGGTAAAGGGATTGCCAAAGTGTTTGGGAGCTCATCAACTCTGCACAACCCAGTATCAACTCAAGAAAGGAACGCTAAATGGAAAAAGATTATTCTCTCCAAAACAGGAGGAAGCATTTCAAGCTTACAGATCATTTATTTTGCAGTCCGATCAGGTGTCTTGCTGTTGGTTCATCATCATTATTAAGAGTTGTAAGGACATATTCCCCAATTCTCACTGAGACCTATCACATTACTCTTTACATGATTACCCTAAACCCTAGACCCTGTGTACAGTTTAGAGGAAAGTAGCTCTTACAGACTCTCAGAAGTCCTCAGAATTGTAGTTTTTTCAAGTCGACCAAGGCCACCAAATTTGAGCTGATCTGTGTTCAACAAAAGCTGGATCCCAATGGAGTCTGAGTAAGCAACTGTAAGAACCCATGACCTTTTGAGTACTGAAAAGAAAGTGGGTGTCCATACCTGGGGGGGCTCAGAAAACAGGGATAATAGATACCTCGTATTCACCAGCTATTTGGACACCCACTTTGTAGATGTCATAAGACTTGCTGACATGAAAGTTGAAGGCAAACAGTAAGGGTCCTCTTGTATACACAATAACCTGCATCATAAACAAAGTGCCATTCTGAGACTTTGCATTCCTTCAGAAAGACTCCTTCATCCATTCAGAATATCCCTGGCCTTATCTGCCATCCATATATCTAGATTGACCCAATACAAATCAGGTTGCAGCCAGTATTTTTATTATTTTTACCTTGGTGGAATTGTCCACATGGCACAGCCTTGCAGGCCTCTGAGTCAACACCCTTTGAGTCTCCTCGAGCTCCATGAGCCTCTGTGCACATGATCTTCTGACTTTACTTATCACTATATATAAATGCATGATAAAAATCACTTTTCAGAAAGTGTCCAACCATAGCAGCCACCTAAACTGTGTTCACATGGCACATCTTTTGGTAGAACATACACACACACATATAAAGGTGCCAGTAGTTCTCTCCATACTTGATCAAAGGTTGCAAGTTGGGAATGAGGGCCAGTGTCCTCCAAAAGATCCCAGCGACGAATTGCATGGGAGAAGGAGTGGTTATTGCTGGACCTTGGAAATTCTACCCCCTGGCAACCCAAAGAGTTATGTCAACAAGAAGAGATGGGACTATTGTTCAAGGCAAAGAGCTATGCCAAAACAAAGAAGTAAGCAATTTGTGGAGCTGGGAATCGGAATCAAGTACATACCCCTGGATGTCCAAACTCATTTCCCATGAAAGTCAAATAAGCAGTACTACCCCCAAGACTCAATGTTATAAGTCTTATCATCTGCACAGCACCAGCTACACACCCATTAAAGTTATCCATACCAATCTGGAAAAGATGTGAACTTAGAACACTGACACAAGCCCTAGAATTTGAACAACACCCAACTTGCTCTTCTTCTTTGTAGCAAATCTCCAAGCATGCAAAAAACTTCAAACAGTATGTGAAAATATCCAGATTTCATCCCTGACATGAAAAGGCCAATGCAAATACAGAAAGGAGTGCCTGATAATTCCACTGAAGTAACAACCTGAAAAAAAGGAATTGTATGTACTTGCATTCGGTCCTTTTTCTTCACATGTTTAGCACAAGCGGACCGGTACAAGAGAGAAGTTGAAGGAAACGTGCCTTGTGGAGAGATATGCCTTGCAAAGTCCATAGTGTTCTTGTGGACACTGCTTTTGTATCATTTGTGATGCTGCCCAAAAGAGCTTCTGCAAGTGACTTACCTCCAACTACAGACTACAAAGAAACAAACAAAACCAGAATGTCATACATCTGCTCCAAAGGGTGCCTTTTCTTTTCCTCAGGCAATTACTCCCACCCCTCCCTCTCACCCACATTATCAGTTTAATTCCTCCTCATTGTGCTTCTCATATTACCAGATAAAGAAGAACATACTGCAGATGCTCCTCCACACAGCACAAAATTCACTGCCATGAACCCGGATGCTAGTTAATGGCTTTTTAAGGTATCAAATTACCTGATTATGATTCTCGGCATAGACCAGTGCCTTGCCTGGATCTTCAATGTTCATCAAAGTCTCTGTAATCTGCATCACAAAGTCATGGACCTGCGTGAGTGATAAGAATTCTACATTGTCAAAACATCACTGCCTGAACATTCACTTTCTTTCAGTTTCTGCATCAGTCCAGAAACAGTAGTGCACTTGAGCTTGTTGTGAGGCATTGAGCAGCAGTGACACTAGGACATGCTGTGGAATACAAGACAGCAAAAGGGCCATGAGAAAATGCTTGCCTCAGTCATGCTCCAATCCTCCAATGGCACATTGTCAATGAGCCAGGGCCACATCTGCGATGGCTTCAGATTAACGTAATAGTCAAAGCCGAGCCCACCTTGGTTGATGGGTTCACATAACCCTGGATAGAGGCTAGCCTTCAGAACCAACAAAGAAGGTAACATATACTTCAGCAGCAGGCACTAGATGTAACCCCCACCTCACAAGACAAAATGTTCACAAAGTTTTCTTTCACAGCAGTAAACATGTAACCACAAAAAATTAAAAGCTTCAATTTCACACAAATTTCTGCATGGGTATCAACAGAATCAATCTTTGAGGTTCCATTATTTAAGCTTGTAGGTGACTTAGCAACAACAACTGTTCCACACAGTACACAATCCCAACAAATCTATGGAAAACGCAACCCAGCAGTGGACCATATCTATCCAGCAGAAACATTTTTAGCATTTACATCTTCAGCAATGGTGATCATGTCTGGAGACAGCTGATGGAGCAAATCATTTGCCAAACACAAGTAGACAAGTGCTTCTTTATCCACATACTGATTGCAGTAACTGCAATGAACAAGCCACATGAAACATCTCAGTTCCACCACTGGCTCACATAACAGCTTCTTTGAAGCTTAACTATTCCAGATCTCATCTGTTGGAAAAACTGGAGCTTGCTATAATTCTGCTACAATCACAGACAAATGACTGATCAAGCAACAAAGAAGCAAATCTAGCATCTAAAGTGAGGAAATTCACAGTAGAAAGATGTTGAGTGAGGATGAGTGCACAAGCTCAAGACTCACTCATCAAGGCTGTTGGTGAAAGGTGCAAAGCCATTGTGAGTGTAAAGCATGGACATGACTGAGTGGAAGTGGAAGCCATCGATACGGTATTCCTCCACCCACCTGTGAATTTCACACAAGAAAAACAAAACATTTGCTCTCTCAGCAATTCATTCATCACAACAACATCAAGGACACTCAGCTTGATTGAGAGTGACATGGAGACTTGACAGGGAGTGAGTTTATACATACCACTTCAAATTTGAGAGCAGATAACGAATCACTTCATATTCACCATACTTGAACATCCGTGTGCCCCATCGTTTGTGATGTCCCCTCTTTCCTAATGGGAAGACAACGACAACAACAACAACAACAATATAAAATAGTCAATTAAGCATTAAGAGCTTCATTTTCCATCTCACAAGAATCATCAAACCCATATGTCAAATGGGTATGGTCCCAGAGTTCACATAGCAGTTCTCACACGAGGCATCTGTTCAGCATTGAAAGAGTTTCTAGCATAGTAGTCTAAACTGCCTCATGGGCAGTTCTCCATCTACAAAAGGTTATGACCCCAATACATCCTCCTCTCATGAGTGAGAAAGCAAGAGTGTTCTCCAATTTGTCACCTGAATAAAAGTAGCAGTCGTTTGCACCATCAAAAGATGCTAGTCCACTACCCTCATTCGGGGCTGCATGCGACTGAACAATGTCCAGCATCACCATCAATCCCATCCCTGAAAGCTACACCCAACTGTTGAGATGTGTCCAGGACAACTCTTAATGGAGGTGCCATCATAAGTACACAATCAGACACACAAAATCGGTATATGCTGCTGTCTATGTGACCACCAGATTACTGTAGCATAGCAATGTTCCACATTCAAGCCAGAAACAGAAGAGCAATAGTCTTCAAAGGTAAATGGGTCGCCTGTCTGTTGGAGTTAGGGTTTAGGGTTTAGAGAGCCAAGTACCAACCATGAGCAGTGTCCACCAAATGCTTGAACTCTTCAGGGGTGCCAAAACGGCTGCTCACAGCAAACATATTTGTGACCTGCACAACAACACAAAGGTGGAAAACAAGCAGAGAAATCTCAGCTGGTGCTCAATAATTTACTGTAATATGTGCTCTGCAATGCAAAAAAGAAATGCCAGTTTCACCACTTCCGCTAAACCCAAACCTTGGATAAAAGTCATTGTAGAAAATAAATGACATTGAACTGGAAGCAATCTTTTTTGGAGGCAGAAGTGGAAAAAGTAGTTGAAAGAGATATAATAAGAACCTTGTAGCCAACGCTGGAGTAGTCTGCATGTTCTTGTATTCCCATTAGCTGAATGACATTGTAGCCTGCCTTTTTCACTCGTGGGAGAACCTTCACAAGATGTTTCAAAGCACACTCACACACCAGCAATTAGGTTGATTTTGTTGATCTCCAATGTGCGATTTTGAAGAAAAATGAATCAAACTCGACAAACGTTTGATGCCCAGCTATGAAACCAGTATGGCTGTCTTCAATTTCAGACTTAGATGCCAACTTAATTTCCTGAAAGCAAGTAGTTATGGATTGTCAAAAGAATCACCTGCCTGGTGAACTCATTGAAGGATGTAATGTGAGTTTGTTGCCCACTTATGCCTATATGACACTCGTAAATCCGCAGTGCACGTGGCTTGGCTGGTCTTTCAGACTGCCACACATATCGCTCTTGAACAGGAGGGTCCCAAAATACTGCACTCCACAGATTGCCCTCTGGGTCTGCACATGTAGCAAAAACACATTTCCTTTTCACAAGATGTTCCTTGAAATTGCAAGCTGCTGAGACTGTACCACCACTGACAAGGACTCAAAGCAGTTCTGTTCTAAAGAGCAAAAGGGAAGAGGACTAAAACCAGTTCTGTTCTGTTTTTCCACAAACTGTGCAGAAGAGTCACCTGGCAGGACATAAGTAGCCCATGCAGGAACACGCTGTAAGGGGCCCTCTGGAGTATGCAAGTATACACGGAAATGACTACCATGAGGTATACAAGCCTCATATTTTTTGGCCCAAGCCTTACGCCCCTTGACAAAAGCTTCCCAGTAGGCCATGGGCATTTCTTTTGCATCCACACGTTTCCTCCATACAGGATCATCAACCAACGTCAATGTTTTTGGGTCAGTTCCATCATCTACAACTGTAATTGGTGGTAGATTACTGCCAGTTCTGCTGCCTGCCCTACTTGCCAACCAATTCTCCATATGCCTATCCACTTCAGTCTTAAATTTATCAAGATTCAGCTTCTCATCCTCATTGTTGCTGGAGTTTGAGTCAACTGGCGTGTAGTTCCCTGCTGAATCTTTTTCCATCTTTACAGGATGAAAATCTGACCCAACTGTTACACGGAATAATTCCTCGAGTAACTCCAGCTTCTGGTCACTGAGAAATTCATCTTCTCCAGGCTCCCAATACTCATTGTCCATATCATCCATAAGCTTACCCACATCGATATCTTCATCACCACGATCGTAATCCACATCATAGTTGTATTCCTACTACAAAGAAGCAATTTAGAAGCAACACATGGATCCCGAGTCTGATAGGCTAATAATGTCATACTGAGCAGCAGCACATGTCATGCAATTTAGGTAATAAAAACATGGAATATAACTATGTTCTGCTTGGGTTTCCTTACTTGACCAAGATCATCTTTCACTTCTCCTTCACGGAGTTTGTCTTGTATCACAAGACGCCAGTAACCCAAATCATCCCGCCCCAGATAACCCTCTCCACCATAGTCTCTGCTGTGCACCCAATTATTGAAATCACCCACTAGTGAACAGAAACGTGCACCTACAAAACAAAGGAAAAAAAAGAGAGAACAGATAGAACCTTCTGAGTCAGTCAGTGATCTTTACCCCAAAAACAAAACACATTTTGTTTCTGGTTGCGTGTGGAGTGAGCTGCAGCATCAATTCTAGCCAGTATGTCTTGCCTGCATCTCTCAACTACTACTGACTCTAAAGAGGAGTGCAGACAAGAGAAAGCAAAACAAGAAATACCAAAAAGAAGAGCTTCTTTGTACCAGGAGCCCACTCATAAAATTCAACCATATGCTCAGGTTGCCGCTTCATTCCCATGCTCATATACCTGCATCAACAACCAGAAATCAATACCCACAGTCATCCAGTATCCGTTTCTTCTTCACCACAAAACAAACGTCTGTCAGTTGGGAAGAATTCAGCAAAGTGTTTGTGACTATGAAAACTCTGGGGACCTTAACTGGGTGGAAAGAAAAAATTGGCAAACATGAGTTTTTTCTTTTCTTACGCATTTGCAAATTCCACTAAATCTTCATCCTGTTCTGCAATGCGCTCCTTCATATCCTTCAGAGCCTTGTACCTGTCAAGCATAGGAGGAATCATAATGTTCCTGACTCTCCAACTTTCTTCTGTTTCTCAATGCAATTGAGTTTGCAAAATACACTTCCCCCCCCAACCCACCTCCTCCAAGGGCTCAAGGAAAAGTCTCACATTCCTACTGCAAGCAAGCTCATAGACCAGCACCAGCATGCAAGGAAAGAAGCAAAAAATCCATCAAAGAGTCATCAGACCAAGCAAAGCAAAAAGCTTCACCTCCTCTTCTCTTCTCTTCTGCAAGAATTGCTTGCTTGTGCAAACTGAGAGCTTTGGTGCAAGCCCATCCCCTGAACCCTAAACCCATCCCCTAAATGCATGCACACATGCAAGCAAGCTCGTTGATCATCCATCAGCAGCATCCCCAGACAAAAACAAAAGAAACCCATTTCACTCCCAAACAAAAAGCTTCACCTTTCACGCAAGAATTGTGCAAACTGCTTGGTGGCAAGGCTCTTCTCCTTCAGGATCCCAACAGGATTCACCTTGTTGCTGTTGTTGTTGTTACCATCGGCCAATTTTGAGCTTGTTGAGCTGCTGCTGCTGCTGCTGCTCCTCCTTGATCCCATATCCATTGTGCGTGCAATCACTGCCCTGTTGTTGCCAACGCTGTCGTCGACTTCTCCTCCTCCTCCTCCTCCCGCTGCTCTTATCCCCCCCACCACATCCACGCAACCCGCAAAACCCGACCATAAGCTCAAGTTTGCTGCGCTCCTCTTCGTGGCTCTCCTCCTCGCACCCAAAACCACAACTGCTCCTCTTCTATCTCCGCCACATTGAATTCTGCTACCGCATTGGGAAATCTTCTGTGAGTCGATGCTTGTGGTGGGGTGGACAACCCTGAGGGCACAACAGTTTGGTACTAGAGTGGTGGTGGTGGCCGCCATGCCTAGCTTGACTCTTACTTCGCACCTGTGAGAGATTGTCAAGCTCTAGTGGCACCCATGCCTCGCTTGCTTCCTAAGAGCATGCCCAGCGCTCGCTAAACCCTAAACCTCTTCGCACCTGTGAGAGATTCTCTCTCTCTCTCTCTCTCTCTCTCTCTCTCTCTCTCTCTCTCTCAGCACACGATTTTGTAAATCCTGACACGGAGGAACAACGCACCTGTGAGAGATTCTCTCTCTGTCTCTCTCTCTCTCTCTCTCAGCACACGATTTTGTAAATCCTGACACGGAGGAACAAGTGTTGATGGATCACAGAAGAAGAAGCAGGGATGGATCGATGGGTGGGGGGTGCTACCCTCGGAAGCTAAAACCCTACTACTGCGTTCGGAGAAAGTGCTTCAGCAATGGGGGATGAAGAACACACCCACATCAAGCAATTCCTTGGGTGACCAGGGAGAGACTTGGTGAGGAGGGACTATCACAAACAGAGACTGGAGCTCCGGAGATGCCTGAAGAAGTTGCAGACGGGAGGGGAGGCAATAGGCAGGAGAGAAAACTTGCCGAGGTCCATTGCAAATGGTCTACCAATTTGGTGAGGTTGATGATAACTTTACAACTGTTTCAGGAAAAGAGATTGTGATGGTTCGGCATGCCGGCTCTGTCTATGTCCCATCTGAAATTTCTGCAGCTGCATGTAGTGGAAGTGTATCTTGAACAAGAAGAGCCCCACTAGAGGACGAGTTCCGGAGTATCATCATATTGGTAAGTTTGCTTTCCAGTTCTTTTCTTTCGGTTCTCCACAATGCACCTTCATATGGGTGTGAGATGAGACACCATCTGTGGATGGGTGCATACACGTGGATGAGTTGCCAGGAATGGAACGGTTGTGCTCAGAAGCCTTGAAGGTGTCAAACTGTATGCCGCAAGCAAGCGAATTCCACTGGACGCAGTCACAGAAAAGACGAGAAAGAACTGGTATTGAAGGCTGCTCATGATTGGGCCCAAAGTCACTACAAACTGGCAGGCCAGAAATATGAGGCAGCACTAAGAAACAAACCCCGATTTGAGCTTCATCCATATGCGGTGTTCATAGTGTAATGAACACCAAGCTGGTAGAGTATAAGTTATGCTCCATAACACCCTTTTCTTCCAAAAAATTCAAAAAGAATGCTGCAATCTTTTGAGGTGTCCGGAATCAACACGAGAATGAACTGCAAAAGGAAACACAACTACCATGGGCTAAGGAGCTAGTCTTGTTGGATCTTCATCTTAACAAAACCTAAGGACTTTCTGATTTCCATCCAATGAAGCTTCCACTTGCTCCCAGACTCTCCTCTTGCTTTACAACAAATTGGTCAGGACTTCTTGCAAAAGCTTCTAGCAAGCCACTCAAGGGTGATGTTGAAATGACCCATCTCTCTGCTATTGGTGCTCTGTAACTAAGTTGCAGGAAAGAAAGAAAAGTTCATTTTGCCTCACCCTCTTTAGATTCAATTTCCACAAAAGCTCTGTCCGTCCGTCTGTTTCTCTCAATCTTCCTCCCTCAATTGGTGAAGTGACCCTTCTTGTTTCACGACTTGCAAAAGGGGGAGGATTCTCCCTTACCAGCACATAGCACTGATGCCATTTTACATACTGGGAAAAAATCCAAAAACTTGTTAGGCGCAAAGACTAAAACCCTGATCACAAAAGTGGCCATGTGGAAGTAGCAACTGCTCTCAAACAGGTTCTTTCTGTCTGAATTCCACAAAGTGAATCCAGGTTGCTGTGAGGAAAGAAGAAGAGAGGGAGGTAGAGAAGATGATGGCAGCAGCAACTTCTTCCCTCCATCTCTCTGCGCTCCTACCATTCCCTCCGGGCCTGGTGCGGCGGCGGCAGCGGCGACCTCCTCGGTTCTCTGCACTGCGCTTCTCTCATCCGCCTTCACAACCGCTTCGAATTAGTGCGACCCAATTCTCTGTCTCTTCGTTAGCCCCTTGTTCTTATGAGATATCACCATTTGCTTACTTGCTGCTGCTGCTAATTCTACCCACCCTGCCTGGTTCTTGGAAGTCTTTGCAGGAGTTTTGTAGGAGGCTTGTGGGAGTTTGCCATTGCTGTTGATGGGTATCGTTGTTTCTCGGAGTTTGGTTTTATTGCTTGAAAATGTGAGGTGTCAGGAGTAGTGAGGATTGGATTTTGGGTGTGGACATGGGGTTGGGTCATCCCCCACGACTATGACAACTCTTGTGGCAGTGGCTGATGGCGATCCAATTCGAAAGTGGATTTTGGAAGAGGGAGGAGCATCGAGAATCACTCGTATTTCGTCAGTGGGTGGGGGTTGCATCAACACAGCCAACCGCTATGAAACTGATGTAGGCTCCTTCTTTGTGAAGAGCAACAGGCAAGAAGAAGAAGCAGCATTTCCTCCCTCTCCTCCTCTGCTGCTGCTGCTGATTTCCTTGCTCCCCTATGTTCCTACTATAGGTTTTCTTGGCATGTCTCTGTAGCAACTACACCAATTGCTCCTGATTTTGCCAACACCCCCCGCCCCCCCCCCCAAAAAAAAGATGTTCATTTAATGAACTCATGTGGATTGATCCTTGGAATGCAGGAATATAGGTCCAGAAATGTTTGAGGCTGAAGCTGCCGGACTTGATGCTATGTTTTCCACTGACACAATTCGGGTGCCAAAACCATGGAAGGTGAGCGAGTGAGCATTCATGTGTTTGTCATGTGTTTTTGTTTGTATGCCACTGTGATCTATTGCAGTGCATTGCAGCTTATGGTGGCTCTTGGATCAATTTGTTTGTCCTCGTCCTCTCCATGCCTGATCTGCTTTCTCCAATAGAGCTTGTGTGCAGCCTCAAGTCTGCTGGTAGAACTCTTTGCCCCCAAGTCTGTACCCCTTTGCTTATTCCAACTTACCTTCCACATATGCATGCACATGGGTTTTTAGTTTCTTGGTTTCTATGACTTCCTTTGTCACATGCATAATGAACTTTGTTTTGTGTCATGCAGGTAGGCTCAATTCCAAGAACTAGAGGATCCTATATCATCATGGAGTATATTGAGATTGGCTCTTCCAGAGGTAGTCAGGTAACCATTGTCCTGGGCTTTTACAGTTCGGAAATAGTCTTGGGCACTTTGCCAGACAAAATCTGTGTTCAATATTTTGGATCTCTATTAAAACAAAGAGTGCCCTGTGATCTATCTGTTGATAGATGTGTTAAGAGTGCTCCTCTTTTCTCTTGCCAGTGATGAATCAGATTGTATCACTATCATTTCTTATCCAAATGATGCAGTCTTGTTCAGCTCCAAATTGTATTTCAGAATTGGTGCCTAAATACAGGCAGAGCTGGGAAGGCAGTTGGGGGAAATGCATAAAACTGGTACCACGGATCAAGGGTTTGGGTTTCACATGGACAACACCATTGGCAGGTCTCTACTTTGTGCAAGCATGTTATCACTTAATTCAGCTTGAAAATGGCTTTTGAGAGTAAATTGCCAATAACCCACCCTTAGCAATCAATCAGCCTTAGCTCAGAGTCTTAGATATGTCTGAATGAGTGGGCTGTAACATTGGGTGCAGCACACCACAACACAATCCATGGACTGCTGATTGGGTGACCTTTTTTCGGGATCATCGCCTTGGCTTCCAACTGAAGCTCATCAAGGAACAATATGGCGACAATGATCTCTATGCCAAAGGTGAGCATGCGAAGGGTAGGCAGATTCCTTTGTGAGGTATACTGCTGAGGGTGAGTATACATGTTTTAGAGAATGCCGCTGATGAAGAAAATGAAACATTTTTGTCAACTGTTGGTCACCCCCACATGACAGGGCAGCGATTGTTAGAGAAGCTGCCTCTGCTTCTGCAGGGCCTGGACAATGTGCAGCCCTGCTTGCTGCATGGTGACCTGTGGAGTGGCAATGTCGTCGCAGACTCACATGGCTCCCCAGTCATACTTGACCCAGCATGTTACTGTATGTCTCTATTCTTCTCACAAATCTTGGAGTCTTGTCTTGTTTCTGAAATCAGTTCCCTAAACCATAGCACAATGCTGGCATGCTGAGCTGTGGTAGATGACAGGCATAATACAGATATGCTGTGAACATGGATAAACCTTGCAGATGGGATCCAGGGTTCAAGAGTTTAAAACAGCAAGCATAACATACACCCCTGAAAACTTTCTGTTTAGTGGAGTGCAATAAAATCGAAGAGTGGATGTAGTGTGCCATTTCAGCTAATATGGTTTGAATTCTTTGATCAGATGGCCACAGTGAAGCTGAGTTTGGCATGTCCTGGTGTGCTGGCTTTGGTCCAACCTTCTATGATGCTTACTTCAAGGTACTCACTCACTCGATTTTCTCTTTTCATGTCTGGGTCCACATTGGCCAAAAGCAATCAGCGGCCCATCTTGAACCCTGCAATGGATCCAGAGTCATCATGACTTCTCCTCCATGTGGGCTTTATCCTGCATCAAACTGTATTATTAAGAAGCCTGTTTTTTTGGGTCTCTCTGCAACAGGTAATGCCAAAGCAACCAGGGTTTGAGCAGAGGACAGAGCTTTACAAACTGTATCACTACCTCAACCACTACAACCTTTTTGGGTCAGGCTACCGATCCTCCTGCACCAACATTATTGATAGCTACTTGGCAGTTGCTTGCTGAATGATGGGGACAACTGCAACTCTGTATCATACAACTGTTCTTAGTATATATAATATTAGCAATTCCACATCTATCTGATGCCGGAGGATAATTTTATATGTGAGAAGTCGAGACGAAAATGCAGGATGAAAGCCAGGGTTGCTCAGCAAAAGGGTTTGTATGAACATTTCACTTGAGTGCCAATTTGAATATACAAGCACCTACTGGCAGAATAGTTTTATTGAAGGGGCTTAGGCACTGAGGGACTTCTGCAAGAGCAGTAGAATCAGCTGCATTTATACAAGTAGGTTTTAGGGGGATTGAGACCTCCAAAATGCACAAATCAAAGAAAGACAAGTGGCAAACTTTGCTTTCTAAACCTGCAGATTTCATGTCAAACAGCCCTGGCTTTGAGATGCAAGGAGTCACACTGATAATGTAGAATGGAAATTTCTCCCTGTTTGAACAGTATGCAAGAAAGTGGCAAGCCAACTCCCCTTCCAAGCATTGGACCCATGGTAACCTGTTTCACAACCTGCATTTATAAAGAGGAACTGGGCCATCAACAAATCATTTGGTCGATCAAGCTCTTTGTGTTCCAATTAATGCAAGAGTCCAAGATGTCACTATCTGGCTGATGCTGCAGCTATCATGAGTACATGTACCACATGTGATGGATGTTCAATTTGATGTCAAACAATTTATGTGTAGTCCTCCAACATCCAGATATGCCAGAAAAAACTTGATACACTTCAATCTTCCAACCCACTGCCACCTCATGAGTTCTTCACTGGGCAGTTCACAGCAAAAATGTGACCATGGTACGCCCACCTGGGTTGAAACACATGATAGATCAAATGACCTGACATATTGTACCACAAAGCATCTGAACATGGCAATCATAATCAACAGCAAGTTCTATGAACAGACAATGACAAATAACAATACAGAAGCTAAATCTCAAGAATTCAATAACCCTGTATTTTGTGACAGCCCTTACACAAGAAGAAATTGCTTGAACCAGATTGAACCAGCATACTCTCAAACTTGGGCAGCCTTGAAACCGCACCTGAATGGCACCTGAGGTTTCTCCAGATGCTTGCCAGAACTCCACATCATTTCCTCAAACCCAGAACATGGGTGCTCCAGTTGCATAGATGTCAGTTGGAGGGTAAAGTGAGCAGCCATTGCTTCAAGGCAGAGCCACGAGCAACTAGAGTCCCACGATTGTTGGGGTCTGCCTTGAATGGGCTTTCCATAGCTCCAAGACCAGCCACCATCATTCTCCTAATAGGAGCTCTCACATCTGCTTCAGAGTGCTTTCCCCAACCTGTGACCACCCGCACCTCCCCAGGAGCCTGTTTGCCACTTTTGAACTGGTCTCTCAAACAGCTCAGCCACATAGGAAAAACCACGGATGCAGTTCCCAGTGACATGGAATGCAAATCTAATTGCCAACTTGCTGATGACCATGTCACAGCCTTGGGTGGAACACCATGAAGCAGAAGAACTTTGACAACGCATATCTCGCCAGGTGATGATGCCCTTTGCTCCTTAAGCCTGATGGAAGAAGAAACAAAATCCCTGTCATCATGTTTGCAACACTAGAAGGGGAACATTTCTACCTGGTTCATCAGACTGGTGGCTGCAAATAGAGCAATGACAAAGTCTACCAACAATACAACATACAGTTACAAGGAAAAGCAGGTGGCTAAAACTAGAGATCCTGACCCTTCCTGCACATAAGCAATGAGAGGAAATAGAGAATATTTCAGCTTCCACAAAATGCAAGGCCCTTTAATGTCATGCACAATTAACACCTATTGACATGTAAATAGTGCTTAGCTTTGATAAAAATATACCTGAGGAGTAATAATTCTGGACTGGCAAGCAGACCACAGTCATCTGACAATGCTGTGATGAGTGAGGGACATGCCTTGGTCAGGGCATTCCAAGAAACCAAATTTGGCTCAACACCAGCAGCAATCATTCTGTCTACAACTTCCACCATCTTATCATGCTGGCCTGCTTGACCATATGATGAAATGATCATATTGAACCCAGCAGTATCAAGTGCAACTCCTTGATTACACATTTCACAAGCAAGCATTTCCATCTCTCTGAGCATTCCATTTCTTCCAAAGCCATGGATCAATGATTTGTACTCATCTCCAGAGGGCTGGTACCCAGCAACTTGCATTGCCCTCAAAAATTGCTCTGCTTCAGAAGGCAAGTCTAAGACACAATATGCCCGTATCAAAGATTTGTAGCCAAAAGGGACAGCCCTTGCAAGAGGCAAGCTTTGAAGATCCTGAAAGGCTGCAAGAGCATGGCTTTGTAAACCACAGTGTGCATAGCTCTCGATCAGTGCGCAACCCAGGTCAGCCCTCTGCGCAAGGCTTAAAAACCCTTGTACCTCTGGTAGTTCCTGCAGCATTGCTGCATTGGACTGCCCATCCTTGGCCAGCAATGCAACAATTCGGGCATGGAGCCTTGCATCCCACTTGTACCACACTGCATCTCTGACCATCTTGTACATCTGCAGGCATATCCATGGCTTTTAAGAAGTGCAACCAAAATGTGTGTTGAAGATCATAGGGTCTTGAAATCCCCATTCCATTCAATCCTTGGGAAATTAAGTAATAGAATCAACGAAACCCTACAAGTCTTAATGCGGACTTAACTTCCTTCTGATTTCTGGTTCAGGGGGCATGGAAATATCACATGCCGCCACCTCCTGCTTTGCATCAAGCTTGGTAGCAACAGACTCCAATTATGGACAAAACGAGCTTTTTCCAAAGTGTCTATAGGAGGTAAGTTCCTAGACGGAGGAGGGAAATTAGGAACAACCCTAAACACTAAACCCTAGCAAGATCTGCTTCCCATTCACAGAGCTCAATTTCTGCGTAGAAACGAGATAATCACCACACAATAAGTCTACATTTTCATTGAACAAGTTGACTCTGTTTCTTCTTCTTACAGGAAGCACCAACTCTGGTCGCTCCCGTTGCACGAACTCGTCAAGAACTTCCAATTGAGCAGCCCGGGAGAGACCACGCGACTTCCGACGTAGCACAGAGGTGACATTCCGTCCCGCTTTCTCCACTTCCCGCATCACCCGCATTGCCGGCTTGCTTGCGCACTCCACATGCACACTCCATCTATTCCCCCTCCTCAGATCTTTGAAGCCCCGGCCGATGATGCCAGGCTCGAGGAGCATGTCGAAGCCATGGCACCCAGCCATCGTTGGCCTTGACACATGCACATCTAACTAAGCCCCCCCTGACGCCGCTGGCTTTGCCCCCGCTTTGCCCCCAAATAAGAAGATAAGGGCAAAAGTGGCACATCCTTTTTTGAGCACATGTTGGCCAGTTTCAGCCCAAATACTGAGTTTCTTTTAATTTTTTTTATTAAAACCCAATGTGTACACATGCACAAAGATTAAAAATCTAAACAAAAATCTTTAAAATTGTAGAAAATAACCTCGATTTGTAGCCGCCATCGCCCGCTTAGGGTTATGGAGAAACCCTAGTTTCTGCAATTCCCCGTTGCGCGGCTCAGCTGTACCTATATGTATGACAAGTTGGTTTGATCAGCACATCCGGTTGAGGTAGTGCGGCTATGATGATAGAGTTCCGCGTAGTATTGCAATCCCAGATGGTGATGCTGTCGATGTAGTTGTGTGCCGCTACTGCCTATGTTAAGGGTTCCTAGGGCTATGCATTCTCCAAAGTTACCATCGCTCCTTTCGTTATTGTCCATAGCTCTGTGTATATGAAATGCCTCATCTCTGGCTCCCCAAGTTTAAAACAAGATGAGGGTGAGCCTTGTCATATGGGCAAACATTAAAGTATGGTGAGGCAACGTGGAGGTTACTCTTCGATTGTGGGGTCACCTCTAAAGATCTTTCACCACATGCCAGATGCTATTACATGATTCACACCCTGGACGGATGCGCTTTCTTTCGCTTGTTTCGTTTCAGATTTTCGAGGTTCTCGATTTTCTGTTCCTTTTCAATGCTAAGAGCCAATAGAGCGACCGATGTCTTATGTTCGATGATGCTTACTGGATTTACAGTAAGGATGCTGTTCCAGCAGTAGGGCCTGCCGTTTGCTTCTCTATCACAAGGAACTCATTTCATCTCCCTTTTTTCTCGACTTTCGGCATGTGGAATGAAGTCTCACGGCTAAGCTAAGGAGGTTAATGGAAAGCATTTTTGAAATTCTTGCTAATTTATTTGCTGTGTCAGCGAGAGGAGTGAGGTGCAAAATATGAATCAACCCTGAGCTCTAAACGTGCAGGTCATCCTGAATTCCCCAAGACATTTACTAGAATCAAAACTGAACATTGCTAAATTCCCAAAGTGCACATAGAAAAGATATACACCAGTATCATTAAAACTAGACTCTAATGCTCCAAATTCCCCAAGATTCTAAACTGGTGTGATTTACAGAAGTGAGCTCAGTCAAAAGGGACTAAAAAGATGTATACACAAATCAATCTTTGTGAACACAAATCAAAATTGGTTTAGGTGAAACGCTTATAAGGTTCATTAGTGGTTGCCATTGTAACAATTTTGGATGTTGATTCGACAACTATGAAGAAAATTCATATTTCTTTGATTAACTCACTCCATTCATCAACTCCATGTGAGGATATCATATTTGTTTTAATATCTCACTCCTTTTGCAAACCTGTGGCTCCATGGATACGAAAAGACAAATAAAAATGTGCTTTGAATTTTCATAATCTGGTTGAATTTGACTCCAACAAAATTGAATTCAACCAAATTCCATTAAATTGAAATTTCAACGAGAACACCAATCATGATGAAACCAAAGGAGAAAAATAGTGTTTAGTTCAGTTCATTTAAATCTAAGAATTTTAATTTAATTCAGAGTTCCATTGAATTCAAGTTGCATTATGCAGATTCATTCAATATTGAATCATTCAAATGAAACTTAAGTTTTACAAAATCAACTCGGTCTTTTTCATCATCACTGGTAGTGCGCAACAATGCAAAGCCCAAATAAGATAGAGGGTCCAAGTTTCCCATCCAACACAAGTGCAGATGCCACACACTGAGATATAAGTTTCAGCAGCAAGTAATTGCCATTTTCACCACCAGATAAAAAGGAGTGGGATATGCCCCCTGAAATAAAAATCTGATACACCTACTGTCTTGTAAAAAACCTCCTGCACCATACACAAGAACGGCATAGAGGCAGAGACTGGAGCTTCATTGACAGTGATGGCAACTTCTCTTTCCTAACACAAAGCAACAATCAGTCATCATACTGTGCACCAGAGAAAATCTTACAACCTAAGAATGAAGAATATATAGCAAAGAGATTCCAGAGATAATTCCACAAAAAAACTTGGAAGGGTAAGATCAGAAGAAATAGTGTGATCAAAACCTTCCAAACATCACTCAAAAAGTGTTAGCCCACCACCTTGATAATGAATAGCAACAAGCTGCCTAGACTCCCACTGCCTTCATCAGCTCCCAAAGTTGGGTGCAGATAAGTATGTAATAATCTGCCCAAAAGTCTGTACAGTCATCTCCAGCCTGCTTTTCTGTTGCATTTCCCAAAGCAGCAGGAGCACTCAATCTTGATGTTGACTAGCACTCAAGAGACAGAACCAATTGAAAAACACACCAGTATCCTCATTCAAGCTGCAACATGTTTTTGGGTAAGATCCATTTCATTTTAGCTTTTCCCCGCAAACAAGCATCTAAGCCTAACACAAAGAGAGGCCTACATAACCTCAGAGTGATGAAGGCCAACATAAAGATAATCTGCACTCCTCCAGATAGTACATGGGACAAGATGATTGTTCCTTTCCCTTGTTCTCTATCACACAAACTCAGGAGAAGACTCCTACTGGGAGTAGATATGTCTTACTCTATCAATGGTTCTTGCTGATGTCCTGAGGGCAATATACCACTTACCAGTGTAGGTGTGGACCCATGTTTCGCTGCTGACATGTTTTTGGACATTTGAATGTTGGTAAAAATCACATGGTTATTAGATGGAGAGAAAGCTTCTAGTTTTGAAGCATCAGAAAAATGATAAAAACAACAAGCTGTCCAAAAAGTTGTACAGGGTGCCAATAGGATGGACCAATTCCAATTCCAAACAGAGAAAAATAAAATAGAGCTGCTGAAAAGACTTAACAGCCCGATCCTCAGAGATGATTGGCAAGCAAGACAACAGTCAAGTATGCTACATACAAAGAAAATCCATTAACCACATGCAACCACAAAAGAACAAAGAAAACAAACAGTGTGCCCTAGTTAATATTTGAAAGAGCAGGCATCCTTAGCTCCCGAATATTGTACAAGCAAGTAACTAATAGTAAAAAGACTAATGGCTGCAATTGTGGTGATTGACCTAGTACCTCCTTAGCAGCAACCTTGGCATTGTGAAAAAATATGCCTGTGACAAAACCCACTTAATGCAGCCCCTGTTCAAGTATTACACCAACCTGCAATTACCATACAACACCAGGTGTTGTCCTGGTTGAATCTGCACTAGAGGGGTTCCAATGTAATTGAAGCTTTTGTGAACACTGTGAGCAAAAACTGGGCTTCTTGATTTGGACACCATGTAGTTGGAACAATTGTATAGCCTTTTGGGTCAGGGTCAAGCACCATTTCGCACGACATTTCCCGAGAATTGACATAGTCTGTCCCAGATACTGCTTCATGCATATAGATATTTTGTGCTGATCTTTTGCCCTTGGTTTTAATGATGCGCATGCCAATATAAAAGCGTGAATCTTCCCCGACAGATTGATAATTGCCAACGTTGGCCTTGTACCGTGAAGAGAAGTGCACGCCCTGTCTCAGTATCCCAGAATTGTTAGTAAGTATTCCAGAATACAATTGATTTGGGAACAGTAATGGAAAACACAGTCCACATACTGTACAAAAGTGATAACCTGGAGAAAGGAGAGAAAGCATACCTGAGTAAGGGTGACAAACACATGTATAGGAACACGGGCATCAGGACCAACAGCCTTGAGATGGAACTGTGGATTTAAGTGCCAGGTATCAAAGTCTTGGCACCCACCAGCTGTTGGACCCCGCCACTGACCACGAACAGAATATCGCATCTCAGGTGGATAAATTCGGCACACATAAAGAGATCGGAAGTGCAGTTGAAAGTCTTGCCATGACATCCAGAATACACCATCTGCAGCCTGGAATAATCACAGCAAACAATTCAGGAGAGACACAAGGAGGGCCCATTGTGAAGACAATCCATCACTTCACCCCTACAAATAATCCAAGGACATGGCAGTCAGCCCTCAAGAGTTCAGACTATCACATAAAAACTTGCATAGGCAAACCTCTCTGGACAGTTTGACAGAAATCCTTCCAAATCAGCAACTCTTCTGCAGAAGTCATGACAAGTAATCTCCCTAAACTGATATTAAGATTGCTATTCAAGGCACTCTGACCACTTAGAAGCTTATGTGCCCATGGTATTAGTACCTGAGGTGTGTACTTGAGCTTGTGCTTCATCCGATCAGTCCACTCTGGAGACATATCAGACCAAGGGCCATTCCACTCAACCTCATTGGCCCATGGGTTGCGAATTTGAACAAGCTTGTGCCCATCTACCTCCCGGACCTGAGATGTCGAGAAATGCAAGTCAGCATGTTACATGCCCTCAAAAACGAGACAGCTTACATACCCATCAAGATGATGCCTGCATTAACAAAATTGGGGAAGAGAGAACAAACAAGTCTTTGCAGAACCAAATAAGGTCTGCAATGGCAGAAAGGGGATATTCTAACCTGCAACAAGGAATATCCATGACCTTGCACTATCCCACTTGATGACACATGCACATCAGAACCTGAAGGGCTGCCAGCCCCAAGCAAAAACCCTTCCTGCTTGAATCTCTGAAGCTGGAACCAAAGACGCCCACTCACAAGATCCAGCTGTGAAGATTCATGGAACATGTCGATCTCTTCTCCTGCACCTCCAGTCAGGTCAACGAGTGCATCCTGTACAACACCACCCTCCAAGGCCTCATAGGAACCATGCAGTTTTGCATAGGCTTTCTCGAGGATCGAAACCCACAGCTCGTTCCCCTTGCGACTTGTTGCAAAAGCTGGCTTACCTCGGCCCTCACAAGGAATCCAATCATCCACAACTACTGGAACCCACTCTCCCTGCAGGCACCTTGTGTTTAGATAGACAAGAAAATGGTTGAAGGATCAAAATGTGCTAAAGAGTCCCCCATTAAGTGAATGCAACTTTTCTCAAAATCTTGAAGATTGCATCAAATTTCCACACTACAAAATGATGTCATTGAGTAAGCACGATGACCAAATGATTTGAAAGGGAAAGTAGTCTAGTACAATGAAAATTATTGCAGAGAAATCTTCTCAAACTAGGACCTGTGGTTCATTTGCAAAACCAGCTTGATGTCTATATCAATAAACATGAAACACCTGACTCATGTTGCCAAGCAGTTTTTATAAGTAACATTGAAACGAAGAACAATGCTTGTGTTTACCTGAATACAAAAACGGACTGTGTAGATCCCCTCTTCATTGAATTCAGGAGTAACAATGACATCTGATATGCGTGATGCCTCTGTTAGAACAGCAACTGCACTCAAAAACCAGCAATCGCCTAGCCGACCCTGTTGTAACACAAATAGGTGCAGGAAACACATAAGAAACAAGCCACTGGATATCACAGAGGAGAACTACCTCCTGTACCATAAGAACAAATATAACCAAAGCACATAAAATCCATCCATTGACAGCAACATGCAGGTACATGAGGTGTACAGAAAGGTTGGCATCAGTATCCCATAACAGTGCCCTGAAGTGTTGCTTTTATTTTAGGACAAACCTGACAAACATCTGAAGGATTGGCAGGGCCTGCAAACAAGCGTGGACGTGAATGAAGGCCTTGTTCCCGAACCACCTCTTCTGGACGTGACCACTTATTCACCACCTGAAGTCCATAGAATGAGTCAAAACATAGACTCACCACTTTAAACCAGCAGAGTAGACAAAATGGAAAATGCTTGATGAGATTGCAAGAAAGCTACATAACAAGAAGTTGAAGGTAAGTGCTCTGTAAGCTCCAGCAAAATTAAAACTAACATATCAAGAATCAGTGTGGTCATAACCAATGAGTGTTACTCACAAAATACCTGACCATCACCTTCATCATGAGTAGCAGTGATGAGCTGCCATGGCTGCCCATCAACTTCATCAGTTCTCAACAATGGGTGTACATAAATATCTAAATATATTAGGCAACATTATACAAAAATTTGTGTGATGATGGAAAATGCTGTAGCACACTGCCTTAGATAAGATCCTTGCCTGAAGCTTTGCTGGAGGATGATCAGGATCCACAAACAGAGACTGATTTGTTGGTGGAAACTCCTGGTCAGTAAAACACTTTTCCCCTCTGGCTGCTAGCGCCTCCTTGACAGCCAACTCAACTGCCCGCATACGCTGAGTCACCTCCTCCTGAGTCTCTATTTTCGGACGCCGAAGCTTCCTAGATAAATAGTCCATGTCCACAGTAACATTTTCCTTTTCAGGTGCCTTTCTCTTCCCTCCAGGAACAGGCTGCTCATCCCAGTAAATCTCATCTCGGTCTTGCAAGCTTAGGTCAGGGTCATATCTCCAGTCTTCAAACTGTGGCCAACAAGGAGGCCAAAAATGAAAGAAGAAAATAAAAAATTAGCAACTCCCTTTCATAAAATGTCAATGAATGACAAAAGAAAGAAAAGAATCCTGCACAGAACTATTCTCATGACTCAGAAAAGAACAAATTATGTGAGCCACTTAATATAAAGGAGGACTACTTAATTTGGTCAGAGGGAGCCTTTGCAGATTAAACAGTAACAGAGAAGACTGTTTGGTGACTATCTCATTTGACAATGACACAAAAGTTTGAACCATGGTCTGTCTTCAAGCACAGCTAACAGCTGATATAAAAAACAGTTTATATAGAAACCTAAGCTGTCATGTAATATGGCCAGTAAGAGATACACTGTAGTGTAAGACTACCTAAGACTGCAATGTTGAAGGGTAGCAATATTACCCTCATTGGAGTTTCCATTGGAGATCCTTCATAATCATAGTCCAGAACATCAACATCATGGTAGTCTTCAGCACTGCATTTGTTGTGCACCATCATGATTTCCTCTTCAGACAGACAGCGACTCCACATAAAAATGTCCATGACATGCATTCTTGACTCTGCTCCTTCACTGTCTGACCGTCCAAAGGCATCAAGGTCCATAGGAGGCCTGATGCCAACCCACAGTTCCATACCCTCCTGCCAGATACCACCCTCTGCTGGTAGTGGCAAGTCAAGTCTTAAATCTCCATCAAATATGCCATCTAAGAATGCAGCTGCCTCCCCTGTGTCAGCATCAACAGTTACCGCAACTGTGTGCCATCTGCAACAGCATCCCAAACTGCCTCAGCTTTGAAACAAATTGTCTAACTGCAAAATTCAACCTAGTTAGTACTGTGAACTCTGCCAGTAAAATCAAAGAAAATCCTCTACTCAACCTTACCTTCCATCTGCAATGCAAGTAGTCCCAACAAACCATTCCCTGTTGAATGTTGTTTGCCCTGCACCCTTCACTACCAGGCGAATTCCAACCTGGCCTGCTTCTAACCCTTGTTCAGCACCTGCAACTAAGAATTCCCAGCATGTCTGTTCATGAGCTTCTGAACCCAACACACAGACTGGTCCGGAATCTGCCTGAACCATAACTGCTGCTGAGAATGTCACTTTTTGGCTCCCACAGACAGCTGGATCAATAGGGCCACAAGAGCGCCCAATGGATCGAGGCTCATCATCAATCACACACACTGTGCCTTGAACTCCACTCTGCAGCCACACCCAACCAGTGTTAAATACCACTTATGCACATTCAATGGGTCTTTAATGTCACTGGGATGCTGCAAACTCCAAATCATATTAACCTGCTGAGCACGTTGAGCCCTTTGAGCTATCAATATGCGACGTGCAAGGCTCGAAACTTGATCCCCAGGACAGCTTTCATCAAGCAAAACATCCCCTCCCATTGCCCGCATGGCTGCAGCCATTGCTGCAGCCTCCTTTGTGCCGACATCAGGAACAGCAGAGATAACTGAGGCCTCAGTTTCATGCCGCCGCCGTTCTTCTTTCTCCAGTAAAGCCTTTCGCCTCTCCTTCCCCTTTCCTTCCTCCTCCCGACGTTGTTGCATTAGTTCCTCTTCTGATTCCTTCTCCCGCATGTAGCTGCATGTGATAAGCAAAAGATTTTGGTAAGTCAATACTAGAACAGCTACTACCATCTCTCAGATGCACTGGTCACATAGCTACCACACTAGCTCTCACTTCTGTGGATAAATCATCCCAAAGCAGACCAGAACTAGCAGAAAATATATGATAGTCATGGCCCCAGAATCTTCGAAAGAATTCAAATATAGCAGATGAGCTAGGAACTTACTTCTCTTGCACCAACTCAAATCGTTTCCTATCCTCTGGTGTCCATTTCTTTATTTTCTTAGCACTCAGATTTGAGAATCCAATGCTGTCAAGAAACAGCCGAAGTCTGACTTCATCCTGCAAAAGGAAAAATACTTGAGAGATGCCTTTCCATAGTCAAGAAACTGTCAATCTACGCATCAGAATTCAAAATCAACTACTAGTTTGAAAGCATCAATTCACACCTGCACTCTTTCTGCCAGAGTGGCATGCCCAAGAACCAAGAGGAGATAGCCCCCAAACTTGTCCCACATGTACACCCACTCAGTATCAATTGCCTCTTCCAAGGCTAATATACGAGCATGGGCACATAACTTCCTTCTGTAACCTGTGTCAGCTGTGGAGTCAAAACGGGATACGAAAGCTGAGCAGGAGGGCCACCAACAAAGACCCGCTGCATTTTCCTCATTACGAAGACGCTCTCGGAGCTTCAGTACATCTGCACGAGGTAGAACAAAGTTTCCTGCCTTGTCACGGGTGATGGCTGCATCGCCCACAAGGAGAGCTGCAGAACTTGCAGATCTCTGAGGTGCAGAATATGTCCCAGCCATGGCATTCCTAGTCTGCAAATACATCCACATTAGACAAAGTCATAGAGCCATAATCCACTGATAACACAACTGAATATGATTGCTCTCTCACAGAACACCCTAACCAGTCGGAATCCACTTGACATGAAAGAAGATGCTTCATGTACATCCCTGTGCCCCCTGAAAGACAGTGCATACATGACATGCACCTATACATGTAGCAGACAAAATTCAAAAACAACACTCAGATAGGAGCATTTGCAGCACAAACATCCTGTTTAAGAAGTTACCTTGGTAGAAGAACGAGTAATGGCTTGGACAATGGTTTCTTTCCTCAAAAAGTTAAGTGCATCCTCTGTCATCTGTATCCATTTAACACATTAAGTTATAGAACCTCCCTATATTTCATAGTCCATATAGGTTACAAATATTTTCAATGGCTCTTGAATCATATCTCCAACTGAGAAGCTGCATAGCATTCTTATCTAGAACTAAGATTATGCAACAGACCCAACTCTAGTCAAGCCACTTCAACTCATACCTTGAGAGTTAGCTGTGGACGTGAAATAGCAAAGCCATAAGCCACTACCAGAGTAATGGCTGACACTGCTGCCCCAGCAAAGGGAGGGTAAATTTCTAAGCTAGCAACCACTCCCCATCCTGCAGTGGCTAGAGCAATCCCATAAAGAACCAGGAAGGAACCACTGGACATGTACACCACAACAAAATGTCAACAGATGACTAAGTGAAGTGATTGGTCAAGGACAAACACAACAGTGTGATGGCTTTCATATACAAAAAGAACAAAATGTATTGATCTAATAGTGATGCATGATTTAGTTTGTCATGTGCAATTTCCCATAACATGCAATAGTTTTGTACATGCAGTGCACCCTTACAACTATGTGCCATCATAAGGAAATTCTGTAGCCCAGCAGTGTTATTTGACAGGAGCCCACAAACTTGCCTGACATTTTTGGCAGAGTCAGCATGTGCATCATAAACATAGACAGGCAGAACTCGAGGAGAATATACCACCACTGCAGGTGACAAGAGGACCTGTTGACAAATACTCATCAGCACATGAGTTGAAATGCATTCACAACATCAATTCAAACGCTTCTTTGCTGTGAAGCCATAATAGCTTTGAAACCATGAAACTATCTTACAGTCTGAAGGATTAGGCAATGCTGAGATTGAAAAAAGAATGCTACTTAACTATCAACAGCATTCAATGCGATGGAATTACTGCAGGCCTAATCAACATCATTTTTAATAATTTGACAACACTTACTGTAAGGGATCGACCAGCCAGGAGAGCCAAAAATGCAAAGTATCCAACTGAAGCTCCCACAAATGGTTCACCTGCAACAGCCACTCAAACTAAGTTGGTCTTTACAATTTGCAGGAAATGCATTAAGAAATTTGCTGATTGCCTCAATGGATCAAGGAAGACTTCAGATTCTAGTGAATAAGGGAACTGTCAAACAAGGTAGCCACTTCTCAATATTATCCAGATGCATCAACTATCACCAGCAAGTTACTTTCATGAGCCATCAGCATCATTTCCATCTTTGCTCAAAAACCCAGCATATTGTACTGACATAACGAGATAAATCTCATAGACTGGACTTAAGAAGGGAAGACAAAATTAACACCTGCCAAGAGACCAACAAGAAATGCAGCCAATGCCAGGACAAATGCTGCCAGGCAGACCAGAAACACCTCAATCCGAGTCAAGTAAAAGTTGTGGGAAGCCCAGTGGTGGATGACACCAATTGTAAGCACAACTAGTAGCAAAAAGAGCAGAAAGGCAACTCCCACCTGCAGATCAACAATGAACACAGGTGTTCCCTTCTTTTAGTTGGGTCTCTTTTAGTTGGGTCTTTAACTCAAGTATGAGATATACACACCTATGCCAAAGGACTAAAAAAGATGAACTATAAATAGAGCCAGACTTACCATCCATGGATTGATCGTGGCAATGACTGCTGAGATTGCACCCAGCAAAAGAACAAGGCCAAGGGCAACAAACACCTTGACCCCTCTTGTAAGTTGCCACCCTTCATCCTTCCTGACAGTTCAAGCATCATAACTATCATCAGCAGCATGAAGTATCCTGCAAATTGAAAGCTACAACCAATTCAACAGACAGAAGACAGTAAAGACATAAAACATGTTAGATGAGAATAATACTGTCTGGTAACTTTCTGAAAATAAGCAGGAGTAACACTCAAATAAAACTCACCATTTATAGAGACCACATGCAAGTGAGAAAACAGCTGGAATACAGACCAACGGTAATAGTGCAGCTAGAAAATCAACTTCCACAGGCAATTTGCCTTCACGACTTTGAACGACCCCCACATAAGATCCGCCACAAAAGGTTATTAATACCACTGCAAAAACCAAAATGGGGCTTCTTAGATAGGAAGATGCATAGCCAAATTAACTCTTCTCCTTTAAAATACAATACAACTCAATCACCTCCACAAGTTTGGGCTAGCATCTGTACAAAAGTTTCCAAGGAAAGCATTGAATGCAGCCTTGCTGTGTACTCTAGGACAATATGTGGTCTACAAAACTCCATTGTTGTTCAATTGCAGAATTCTAAAACTGTTCTCAAGCCTCCAAAATGCATAAAACAAACACTTTGACAGAGCAGTGTCATAGTCCTACTTATTTGTCAGATGACCACTTGCTCTTTTGAAACAAGGTTTCTGCTTTTTATGAGTCAGTGTAAAGAGGCTTCATGTCATGAACCACCTGCAGAAAGAAAGCAAGCTAAGGAGCTTGTCTAATAGCAGTCCTCTTGAGATGTAGTCCATGTATTACCTGTAAAGACAGCAATACATGCTGCTGAAGACAGAGACAAGCGGTACGTGGCAAACCAAGAGACTGCAGGTAACACTCCTGAAAGAATAAGTGCAAATGCTGTTGCAATTGCCCAGCCCAAGTAGATAGATGAGGTGTATGGAGAAGTAAAACTTGCATGATTGCTTCTCCACCCATGGTAATTCAAGTCATCCAGCGGGCTCAGAGATATGATGACGCCAAGTGCAACTATACATGTGATGCACATGATGATGGCAACTGTCATCACTTTATCCTGCAAATGCAAATAAGATCATTGGTCTGTAACAACAACTAATTACATAAATTATCACCACACCTCCATGTTTCATTACCATGACATGACAAACACTATTCTTGAAGACCTTTTGTCATCTGTCAAACACCCCTTATAAGCTGAGCATGGGCATGGCAGGCATACAGCCAGCTCATGCCATGGCAATTGGACATAAGCATGCCTCAAGTGACAAATATTGAGTGACCCAATTTTTGAGTCTATTACCACATGAATGCAATGCCATCTCAACAACATGCTTGCATACAGGTGAATTTGCTCTACCAAGAAGTAATTTGACAATATACAGCCACAAAGTCACAAAAGACAATTGCAATCCTTGTCCTATTATTCTGTATAACTCACCTCTTTAGATTTACCATGCCTGGCTTGTGTTTCACAAGCTCCATTTGTTGAATGCTCCCACACAGGAGGTAAATAGAAACGGTAGCCATTGTGTACCCAGATAGGAAGCGAAACTGAAAGTGAGGCCACTATCAAAGGGACAGTAATGGCAAGGCCAAGAACAATTGATGACTTACTGTACACACAGGCAGGAACAAAAACACATAACCATAGTCAGAGTCTGTGTTGGTCCCAGCATGTGTGAAAACTAAGAATGAAGAAGAAGACATAGGAAGGTAGGTACAAAATTTGCCTTGCACACATGACTGGCAGTACACTCCTGAGTTCTTGCACAAGAATTTGCAGGCCACCATGACAATCAGCAGACTTGGGAATGAGGCACGCACAATTCAAGAGGACAAAGGAAGGTTGGCTAAGAACCTGATGAAGGCAAGGAAAAGGCCCACAACTGTGCTCAACAGCCAAGCTGCCAGACCAAACTGAAACGACAACAGAACAAGAACATCATTTGGCCACATAACTAACCCAAATTAACATTGAACACATCTAGAACTATGACAGAGCAATATTTGTGAGCACAATAAGACAGGATCCTTCAGCATGAAAGCCTTCCATCCATCCTTGCACTCTAACATAAGCAACTGTATGGAAGCCGTCACCAGTCTACACTACACCTTAATCAGAAGTACCTGCAGATAGATCCAAAGAACAAATCAAGAGATTACACAATGTATATGTGAAGAACCACCCTTGTTGCAGAAGGAGTAGTGAAAGCTGTACCTTGCACACCCTCTTTGTAAACACCATTTCATCTGCTTGCAGTGATCGCAAGAATGCCAGAATTGAGCCCATAACTGGAGAAAATAGTAACGCTGAGACCCCAAATTCAAACTGCATGCAAACAGAAAACTCCTCAATCTTAATGTGGATTTCACACAGCATGAAGTCTATCTGGACTACTTGTTACTACACACCAATACAGTGATAACATATGCAACAGTCTCTTTCAGTACCATGTCTCCCTTTCTGCAGTAGATATAGCAGTTTTAATCAGTAAGTTCAGGCAAATGAAGAAACTCTAAGCTATTTCAATGGAGGACAACAAAATGTAAATGGATACTCACCTGCTCATGCGTTGCATTGATGACTGTTACAGTTGATGGTCGAAACACAGCAACAAAAATGCTCTCCACAACAAATATGATACTGAAGAGTATCCAAGCACGCTCTGGTGTACCTGCAAAAAGCTGAACAAACCAACGCATCTGCTGTACCCACTTGTCCCACTGATGTCTTCGCAACTCCTCTGACAAAGAAATAGGTTCCTCTGGGACTACAATCTGTGACTGATTTCCACCTGTGGTAGCTTCTCCATTGTTTTCTGTACAGTCCCTGCCAGCATCAAGGCTACTTCTTTGCAATAATGCCAGGATTGTTGGGTCCAATCCCTTTTCCTTCAACATTACTGCAAAGTTTGGATCAAGCCCTTTGTCTTGGAGTAATGTTGTAAGCTCTTGTTCCCCACCTCTTGACAAAAACTCAGGACTTCGGTGCCGAAGCATGGAAGTAAACAGAGGGTCATTCATCCGTTCTTGAAACATCAACGCTAAGTTTAAATCAAATGCCTGCTGGTCTGTTGAAGATCCAAATGGGTTATTGACCTCCAAATTCTGCACTGCTGATGGGGCTTGACCAGATCCAAGAAATGCAAGTCGATGACCATCACTTGCATCTTGATCTGGAAAGTTGGTGGGTCGGCAGCTAGCAGGCTTGTCCCTCTCTCCAATGTTCTGCAGTCCAACACCTGACACAAACTCTTCAGCAGTACCAGCTACTGCATGGTGACTCGGTGGTGCATTGCATGCTTCACCTTGATGCCTGGCATTTGCTCTGCCCATTATTTCTAAAGCTGCTCCAATCTGCTCAGCAGCAACACTGCTGCTGCGAACAGTACTTGACGTCCTCCCTTCTGACACACTTGAGGAGCTACCAGGCCCCTTCCTGCGGGAACACTCTCGCAACCTGACTACTGTGTGCTCTAAGGCTGCTCTTCTGGCAGCTGAGGGGTTTACCACAGCAAAGTGTCGAACTACTGCAGCACCCAACAGGACTGATGCTACTACTGCATATCCAACACAGTGACCCAGATACCTGCAATTTGACATGCAAATTCATCATCAAAACAACCTGTAATGAATACAATAAGTTGAAGCTATAAGGTTGAAGAATCCTCTCTCGTGATTCTAGTGTGTACTCAACAATTTCAGTTCCAACCTATGAGTTTTTGTAGTACCTTCAAGCAGAGAAAGTCCCAATTCTTAACCTTGTCTCAGATACACAGAAGATACATAATTCTGATGCCAACAATGAGATGTAGCAACATACCAAAAATGCACACCAAAGCAAATGAGGAATATTCTGTAGAGTCCAGCCACAAAGAGTGCCACAACACGGCTCCTGAGCAGCTCAAAACCAAACAAGCATGCCCCTACATTTGAATCTGTTGAAATCATCCAGACAACAATGTGACAACACTCCTTCAGTGTTGAATGCATGCTCTAACATGACTTAATAGATGCCAGACTGATGATTACCACCTGGACTGGTGACAAGAACTAATCTTTTTCATACTCATTTGAACATGACCAGTGCTGACCATTACCAATATGTACCTGCACAAACATGGTGGCTAGTACAGGTACAGAGAGTAACAGAGACCACTCTCTCCCCTCTCCAAATGCAACAGTTTTACAGAAGCCAAGTTTCTAAGCCTTGAGAAATTGCCCACCCTAGTATACTGAAGGTAAACAAATTCCAATGACTGGTTTCTCAAACCAGAATCTAGCTGTCAGTTCTCCACAATTGTCTTTTTTTTTCAAATCCTTTGGTTGTGTGGCTATTTGGCAGAAAAGTGTTGTGACAGACAGCAAGTCCAATCATGGTAGTGGTTTGTGTTGTATTTAGCAAATCCTTCAATCAACTAACCTTGAAAAATGTGAGAATTCAATGCAGCTGGCTTATTAGCATGGGCAATGGTGTGAAATAGGACATAATGCATTAAGTACAAGCTCACCAAGAATAATCACTGCCGCTGAGGTGACTCCACCAAGCCACTGTGCTTTCCTTGCTGTAAGACCATAAAGTACCGAATATGCCACCAGAACGACAACAGACCCTACATACATCCGTGCCATAAACCAAGCACTGCATGCACAAGGAAGTTAACCCAAGAAGTAAGCAATTGGGCTCAAAAATATTATCCCCATTCTATCTATCACTCACACAATACTTTTTAATTCCTCCCCTTGCACACAAAGAGAAGATGGCAAGGATTGGGGAAATATTGATGAGATATGAGAAGACAACTGTGCAAAATTGATAGTCATAAGCATTTACCTGCTTTTCTTTTGAATAGTTGGGTCCTTGGGATCAGGGGGCTCCAGTACACATGCAACAGGCCCAACCTCTATTGCATCTGCATGAGCAAACTTATATGACCTCCTCACATATTCATCCACATCCAGTCCAGCACCTGTGAAGACCAGAAAGATTTAAACCACTGAGCAATCAAATATCTCTCATAGGAATCAAGAAATCTCAATTCTCACAATTAAGACATCACAAAGTGAGGTTAACACTTCTTCAACCAGCCACAGATAATTTGAAAGGAGAGACATAACAGAGAACAAGACCAAGAAACAAAAAACAAAAGAAAATCGAAAGCAATCAATCAAAACCCAAGACATAGCCACTAGGCAATGAAATTCCATACACCACGGAAAAAGTAAAACACATCCTACCCAGGGCATTGAATCACCAATGCCATAAATTCTCTCACAGATATCTAGTGTAACAGTCAACAGTGAGCTGCAGTTAAGGGACCACATGATTGAAAGCAAAAAAAGCACTCACCATGGAATACCATTTTACACATGAAAAGCATGTTGATGCTCATGGCTATAGCTGAGACACCAAAGAAGAATGCTGAAGGTGAATAGCGTGTTGAGGCACTCCGGCCTGCTGAAACATAAACAGCTGAAATTTCATAGGCACACAGTAATGAGACTGCCAAAAGCAAGAGAAGGGCGACAGCACCTGCAATGTACACACAATAAATCATTAAGCAACTGTTCTTGACAAGAATTTAGCTGGAGTGTTTAGACACACTCCTCAAGTTTCCCTAGAGAGAAGTAGGATCAAGTGTGCTAAAGTTAGGTCATGAATGAAGTTGACTTCATGAATGAATGGTGCCCTGAAGAGTTGACCTCCAACCCACATAACCTAATTTTGCAGAAATTTGATCTAGAAGAACATTTCACTTAAAAACAGGCTAGAGGACACTCGCCAACATAAGTAGAACAATCTGGCTAGTACACAAGTTGGGAACTATGAATGGGGCATACGTGAGCTTTGCCACTGCGTCCTCCACCAAAGCATGATAGCATAGAATGCCAGCAATGCAGCTGTCCCTGCCATGATAACTGCAAGGCCAACTGTGTCGTGGTCCAAAAGAATAATTAGCCTTAGACCCCACGCTATAAGAACTGCAATAGGAGACAACATCGTCACCCAGGCTGCTGCTGAAAGGATACCAGAAATGATGCTTAATTGAGGACCTTGTAGGTATGGTGCCCACTTCCGAGCATATACCCAACTGCAAACCACAGAACACCAGAACTCAGAGTTCAGCTGCATAGTTGAGAATCTCTGCAACACAAACCTTATAAAACCTACATCCTACTTGCTACTTGGTTTTCCCCTGCTTGGTTCCTTCACTTCCACAACATGTCCATAAAACACATCTGTACTATGTTATGGATCTTCAACAGTTCACAATAACTATAGAATGATCAGCCATGCCTGAGAGTTGCCAAGATCAAACACTAAAGATTGTCAAACTAAAAATGAAACAACTGCCCAACAGAGCCTTTGAGCTTCATAACTTCAGGAAAGATTAAGAGCCACTAATAGAACAGCAAAGCCTCCAACAATACACACACTCAACCTGATGGCCATTTGGAGCTCCTTACAAAGAGTTCAAACAACCATCAAATATTCCCATATCAGCATGACCGGACCCTTGAATACATGCCACACTTGATCACAGAATGTGGTTGAAATGGCAGCCACAATCCTCCTGGACACTGACTGCAAGATAAGTTCCATTTGAATGATGAGAACTGTGGAGAGAATCTGGAGCACCCCAGCCTCCTGTCCCTCTGACCATTCCATGTTGCATGTGGACTAAAGAAATGAGAGGTCAGTCAACGTAGTATTGTTCATGGAAATAGTGCTAGAGCCCTCTCTTTCTAAAGGTGTAAGTTTAGGTTTCTGCTTGATCACAAGGAGAACTCTGCTGAATATCACCCCCAGTTGAGATCAATGCAATACTTGCTTGATCACAAAACCGAACAAGTCCTGATAACCTAGCTTGAAGAGGGACCCCACAGGCTAGTTGACTACATGGTAACCTGGTCCAACTATGCTTGTCCCTTACACACTCCATTATTTGCTTCCTTTCAGACATCTCCCACACACTATACCCTCTTACCTCCATGTTCCAATACTGATTAGCACATGGAGATCAACCTGCAAGAGTACCGCGCATATAGGGTTCTGCTACTGATCCATAAATATCTGCTAACCTGCTACAATGTACACATGCACAGGCTTCTGCAAACCTTGAGAGGTTCTGGCATTGTCCCACTAAGAGAATTCAGAACCTAGTTTTCCAATGGGTGGTCCCCCCCCCCCGCAGGGAATATGCATCATTGCAGTAACATCAATGTCAAGACTGGACCGGCCGGCTCCTTGCGCGGCCGAATAAGCGCTATCTCCATGCTTTGTTTCCTTCCTCTCCGTGCGACCGAGGCCGACTTCGACGGGAGCTGATCTGAACAGTACTGACTCTACCAAGAAAATAGGACTCCCTCCTATTGTTCTTCTTCCCCCAAGTACAACAAGTCGCTGACTTGACAAGAATGCACAACAGAAGAAATCCCACTCGGAAGCTCGTAAAGAAAAAGAAGACGGAGTTAGGTACCCACCTGTAGATCCTCCATGGCCTCCAATTGACAGCTGCGAGAATGGAGACCGAGAGCGCACTGAGCACTGCGAAGACAGCCCCGAACACAGCACAGGCCGTGATGACACTGTGCTGGTCACCTCCATGTATAGAGGCACCACCCATTATGTGCTCTTGGCACCTGCTTCATTCACCTTTCCCTGACAACACAAAAGCTCTCGAGCCCACCTGCAACTGCTCCCTCAAGCTTCTTCCTTCTACATGCTACCCTAATGTTATGACTCTTCATAACGTCCCTCTTGCCAAGCTCTTTCTCCGATCTGCCAGCTCCAAATTGGAACACGAAAATGGCGACGCAGCAACAACAGTAATAGAGGTACAATGCCTTACTAGTGTAGTAAGATTGGCCAAAAAGAATCGCCACTCCATAGCTAGCTAGGGGAAAAGAAGAAGAAGAGAGGAAGAAGGAAATGGAAATCCTAAGTGTTCTACAGTTGGCAGCAGAATCAGGGCACGAGCATTAAAGAATGTCATACTCCTCTGCGACCAGTCCACACAGCTTGAATGCGGAGACCAACGAGCTTGAATGCCAGGGGAGGTCATCGGGTTTTGCAAAGTGTTTTTTTCCCCCGCTTCTAGAGCTCTACCACCTACGCTCCCTGCTGCTGCCTACACTGTGGTTACGTTACGATGTTACGAGGGTTACGCCGTTACGACTACTCCTCCGCCAAACTACGTTCGTGCGATTTGCTCCCGACTAGTGATGTTCGACCATACTGTCGTGAACCAACAGCCACCCAGCGCACGATGAGGGATGGATGGTGGCTTGCTGGGTGGGTCCAGGACAACACTTTTCCATTGGGTCCCACTTTACCAGCTAACCATGCTGGTTAACTCAAATTCCTTGTGTTTACTATCCATTAGCCCTTTACTTCCACTAACCATCCACATCCATCTACTTAAAACTCCAGTTGTTCACACTTGCAGATAAGTTTTCATTTTACAAACATACTTCACACACTAGTGTAGCCTGTGCCATTGGCCCCAAGTGTGAACACATTGAAGGCTCAACTGATTTTTCCTTCCAAACCCTATTTTTTGCAAATTGTTTGGATTCCCAGCAACAAAATCCACTCCAAAATCAATATCTTCCACATATTAGCTCTGAAAATTGTGGAAATAAACTCTTTTATATCTGACTTGCTGAGGGCTTTCCAACAACACCAAGAACACCCCCCAAATTTCAATAGAGTTTTCAGTTTCGATTTTATTCAATAATCAATAGCTTCCACACCATAGCTCCAAACAATTTCAAACCAAGTCGGTGCACCTATTCATCAATAACTTTATGAAGATATGAAGAGTGTGACATGAAATATGGTGGTTTTGGAGATCTCAATATGACAAAACAAAACGAAACCACCCACCTACCTTGCTTCATAGATAGATATAAAAAATAATTTCATTTTATTTTAGGTTGTCCTTCTTTTGGTAAATAGTTGACATGTCATGGTGATGTGGCACATTGCCATTAAGTTACCAACAATTGAAAGTGTGAAATGGTAAATTATTGTTGCATCAATAGGAACTTCTGAAAATGTACAATATTATCACTCATATTAGAACCCGTAGTTTGTCAATTTTGATTATAGGCTAATAGTTTATTAATCTACAATCTCTTGAACATTGTCCTTTTATATGTCTCAAGGTTCAACATCTATGCTTGTTGCATCAACCTTTTTTTTGTTGTGCATTTTTCTTTCAACACATCTCTGATACATGACAAGTCTATCATGGAAATGACAATTTAAAATAATCACTTTTCACAATATCAAAAACAAAATGAACAAAAATGGAAAGTGAAGGAGGAAAAGACAAGTTTGTCAAACATCATCTCGTGTAGCATTAGAGGAAAAGCCATAGCATTAGAAAGAATAGTTGTATCATTAGAAGTCAAAATAATATTGAATGTTGGAGTAGTTGGACCTTCACACCAAAAGCAAGGTATTTGGTATCACTTTGAGCTTTTGTTACACATCAAATGCAAGAAACTAAATCACATTGCTTGTAAAAGATTTGTCAATCTATAGGCTTTCAACACAAAAATGGGAAAAATTCATTGATGAATTACAAAAAGCCACAAAAATAAAAATCGTGCACATCAACAAAATGTGTAGAAACAACTGAATTGGCTCAAACTCTAACTTCAAAAATGTTTTGGACTATTGCATGTTTTATTATAAATTTGACACTCAAATAGTGCAACATACATCACCTTTTAAAACAATTCAACAAAAATTTATGGGGAAATTAAATCATTCCAAGGAGAAAGGACAATAAACATGTCTCTACATGTGAAAGATGTTCAAGCTTAAGGAGATGGGCTCTATATTCCACCACAAGAACAACACACAAATAATTATATTACACTTCAAACTTCAATGTTTCAATAATTTTTGGGAGTTGAATATGTCCAAATGCCATGCAAATTGAGGACATCAAGTTACAACAAATGAAACACAATGGGGTGAAGTACTAATTATAATCTTGGATGATTACTTGGAGTCCTTTAAAATTTATTAAAAGACCTTGATATTAGACATTCCATTTACATCAACACATGTAAATTATCTAACAACACTAATAACACGTGGGAACATAAGTGTTAAATGTAAGAAGAATTTTTTTCCATGATGCTAGCAGTCATACATATGAACTATGTATTGTCATTCCTTTCCTATTAGTAGTATAAAAGGATCAGATGATTGTGTATTGATTGTTGTTGAAATTAATGAACATGAAACCTCTTGAAATGTGTGATTGTAGGAAAGGGAGCTCCCCTGAGGATGGTTATGGGAAAGAACAAAATGATAACTAGATGGGAAGAGCATATTCCTACCATGTAAAGGTGGAACAACCATGGTATACACTACACGCCTCCTCTCATTTCTCAAGTGGTTTTGGAAAATTCATTTTTCTCTTTTACCATTAGAACAAGGGGAGTCACGAATGCATGTTCCATAATTTTGATCTTCAGAACTATTGGAATGTAATAACAATGACAATTGTAAGAAAATGACAAGATGTTTGACTACCTACATAGATTTGGGCCATTGATTTTGGTGGTCGTTTTGGTATGTTATATCTAGATGTTTCACATATAATTAAACATTCGTATGGATGATGTAAACTCTTCAACCATGGTCCTAACCGGTGTTGTTTGTTTGCAGTTGAAAATACAACTTGATTTGCACTATGTTAATCCAAATACTATTACAGACTATTTTCCAAAAGGTTTAGATCTTTTGTTTGAAATTTGAGTTGCTTAACTTTGAGAAAGTGAAGGTGGGTTGGAAACTTCAACCTTATTTTCTTGCATATCTTGGATAGCAATGGAACTTTTTGCTTTTAACAACATGACCTTCCTATATGGAAGCCAATGAAATGGAGGGAACAATAAAATAAAAAAATTGAAAGCATGCAATTGTTGTTGTCGTCCTTCTCTTAATTATGTTGGAATTCACAATAGTGATGGGATGTATTGTTATAGGTGTTATGACCTAGGTGTGACAAAATTGGTAATCTTACACTCCTAATGTTCATGGCCAGTCTTGTTCAAGTTGCTTACACTGGTCAAGGTTGTTATGCATCAAAACTTTTATAGGAAAAAAAATTTAGTGGAATACACATTTGGAAGCAAATTTATTGCCTCTGTTTGCACATAGAATGACAACAAAAAACATGATGATTGTATGCATGGTAGTCATACATAAGAGCCTCTTTCCTTATTGGAATTGTGTTGTATAAATCCTAGGCAAGACATATCAATCTTTTACTACTACACAAGGCCTTCCTACATAAGAGGTTGGGGTGGTCAATTGAATTGTTATGTTATAGGTTTTGATGTTTGTGTAGTGTTTTGCCTAGGGACTTATCAAACTAGCTTAGGATTAAGGAAGTTGGGTTTTACAACTTCAAGTTGAATGTGCATCCTATGCCACTTGAAATATGTACGTATAGGTATATGTAATTTCTTTCAATTTTGGTTCCTCATGTAGTGTTCTCTCACATGTGTTACTAAATAATAAAATGGTTGTCCAATTTTCTTGTGTAATCATTTTTATAATGAAAGTTTTATGGCATCTAAAGAGTCTGGTTTCTACACGAGTTGTTTGATTAAGTTCAAAAGCAACCTTGTAGTTTTTCTAAAACCAAATGAATTTATCTTTGAGTAACTAGAATGGCTTGATATAACATATTGATATTATTACATTTGGTAAAGTTACCTCGTGAAATTTTATTGTCCATGTATGAACAATATGAACAAGCCAATGTGTGTAGCCATAACGACACATTTGGCCTTCAAATTAGTTTTCATCTTTGTTTTATCACAACACCAAATTCAACTTATAATGTCCAGCCTATTAAAAGGCATTGACAATGGGTTTTACAAGAATTAAATGTGTAAAAACTAGTAGATTAATAGATTATATAAGAAGTATAAGAATAGGAAACACACTAGAGCCACTAGTCTTAGACTTCAATTTTGCCACTAATTTGTTTCAATGTAAGGAATTGGAACTTTGTTCAACTTGAACAACCCTTTGTACTTTTCATTTGCAAGGAAATATTTCAATTTGATAATGTCTTTGGGCTATTGAATTCATTTCAAATTGCATCAATTAACCATCAAATATATTTAAAATAAATATCAAAATTTACATTTATTTCATCATCATAGTGGAATAATGAATTTGTCGTATTGATATCACACCAATATAATGTGTAAAGAAACATTACAAAAGACAATGAATGTGCATAGAGGGTATGAACCCATGAAAAAAAAATCAACACAATTCCCATTGTCAAATCATTGCAAGGTAAATTTGTGATGGAACTCACCAACATTCAATAGATATTTTGAATTTTTAAAACACATCAAAAGGGAATGGCTACATTGACAACATCTTGGAGTTAAGAGGGGACTATAATTTTATACATTCAAAACAATGTCCTTTTTTAGCACGAGTTTGAAAAGGTCTAAATATTCAAGATTTCTACACATGGAACTGTTCGTTGGTTTGATCTTATCAAGCTTATACAGCTTGGAGGAAACCTTTAGGATGCATGGACCATGTTTGATCATGTGAAACAAGTTGTTGAAAGATGGACTACATGGGATGTCATGTATATTACTTATCATATTGTAGAACTTTGAGAATAGCAGTGTGTGACATGCAATCAAAAGATGCAAAATCACAATGCATAATGTGTTCATCTCTTTTGAAAGTTGTCCAAAGGTTTGAGTTAATGAACCGATTAATTTCAAAGGATTTATGGTTAATGACACAAGCCAATTTCATTACATTGCAAAGGATGTTTGGATTCAAAAACCTTTCAACATGTTTACTTCACCAAATGAAGTCCATAGAAAAACACACAAAAAGTCTAAATAGGAACAACTTCCAAGATGAACAAAAAAAAATTTGTCATCGATATAGGAATCCAAGACTTTAGAGGATTTTTTAAATGTGTATTTTGCCATAAAAGCATGGTGGTTTGCAATGGAACTACATGTGAGGAAAACATGCGTCAATTGAACAATTGGCTTGGTTTTTCGCACTTCCATTCCCACCAACAAGGTGATTTCAAAAGAGGCTTATACGTGCAAACCTTTAATTGAATGCATGTATATATAATTAAGTTTGGGGTCCCATGTCTAACATACATGAACCATTGTCATATGCATGAATTTTTTGCTAGATGAGTTGGTCGATATGCCAACTTGCAACCTATCTGAAACAATTCACAACATGATACATTACAATATTCAAACAACAAGGAACGTGACCTTTATGTGGTGATAACTACTGACTTGATTTAGTACAATGCATAAACTATTTATGGTTTTTTTTAACGAATAACCATTTGGAAAGGGCTTGACAAATAAAAACTAAAACTCATAGCTACTATGAGAAGTCAAAAACCCCATAAAATTGTAGAGGTGATATTTAAACTTGTTGAAATAGATGTTATAAACTTTAGAATCTTGCACCTTAAAGGTGAGAGGTTTTGGTTTTTGTAAGAGGAGTGCAAACCTACCTGCAAGTTTGGAAAATGACTCACATCAATTAGAAAAAAAAAAAAAAAAATCTATGGAAAAGAATTGTGGTTGAACGATGTAGGGCAAATTAGCCACATTTTCACCAACTACCACAATTGGCAAAACATCAAGCAATGCTTTTAAAACCCAAACCCAACATGGAAAATAAATCTTTGAGATGGTGTGTGATCCAAATGTGTGGCATATTGAACATTGTAAAACACTAGCACATTGTTTAGCGCTTCAAACTAACATAAG
>Ga0209208_10000491_pt1 | contig 51372 bp, 46 predicted proteins | sample S1TSphfallax_3_FD_187694 | JGI IMG/M metagenome (GOLD analysis project Ga0209208, IMG submission 187694) | Host-associated microbial communities from peat moss isolated from Minnesota, USA - S1T2_Fd - Sphagnum fallax MG (SPAdes) (version 2) | ecosystem: Host-associated > Plants > Peat moss >... | reverse complement strand
CTCAGAGAAAACTAATATTTTATTTAAAAAAATTTGTCCTCATCTATTATGATAGATGTGATAAATATGGTTGTCACACTAATATTTACATTAAAAATTTGGTGTGCCATAATGGATGAACCCTCTCACTTTAAGTGTGAGATCCTAAGTTAAACTTTTTTATTATTTAAATGTTTGTTTTGGATGATTATCATGTTGAAAAGGACAATCATTCTTGATAAAGTTTTTTGTTCCCCAATAACATACTTCGGGAACATGGTTGTGTTCCCTAGGAAACCATGTTCCAGAAAAATACTGCCATGTTCATTAAGAAATGCTTGTGTTCTCCAAGGAACATGGTTGTGTTCCTTTGGAAAATACTTTTCTTCAAGACAAAACTGTTGATCTAACCCCAGAAAAAAATTATTTTCTCAAAGAACACGAGTTGCTTTTTATTTTTTCCCGAGAAACACAACCATGTTCCTAAGGGAACACAAGCATTTTTTTGGGAACATGATTGTTCTTGTTCTAGGGAAAAAACATTTCCCAGGCAAACACAATCATTTTCTTGGGAACATGGTTACATTATCTTGGAGCACATGGTTCATGGTTTCTTTATGAATACAACCATCGTCCTTGGGGAATAGGAACAATTTTTTTGAGAACGATTGTCCTCTCTCAGATGAAGGTTATCCAAAACAAACATTAAGATGATAAAAAGATTTGAACTTAAAATCTCCAACGTAGAGAGAGAGAGGATTCTATAAACACAATATTTTGTATAAACATTAATGTGCCAGCCATTGTTACCACAAACATCATACTTGAGGACAAGAATCCTTGCTATTGTTTAGTGTTTACCCCCTATGACCCAGTATTTGGGGGAACTAGTCACCCAATGGCTGAAGACTTTTTTGGGGTTTCAGGTCCTTTCTGCTAAGAGGGCAAGGGGGAGAAGGGGAGGGAACCAAGATGGCACTTCCATAAAGCTGGTTCCACTCAGTCTGTTCATTCCATTTGCACATGGATTTGCTTCCATTCTCTTGTTTAAAGCTTATCCTTTGTATAGGTTCAAAGTTTAAACCACAATGCATGTATTTAAGGTTTTGAAAGAAGGGTGGCAAATATGAATGTTTATGGATATTTCTGTAAATATAGCTATTGAAATTCAGATCTGATGGCCTCAACAAGGGAAAATTGTGAAGGCCAACCTAAATTGGTTTAGGTCCCATGAATATTAAGTTAATTTTAATTGTCAATAGCAGTAGTTCATTATGCAAAAGGTAATGATGATGAAATGTTTTGCTAATGCAGCTATATACATTAAAAAATTTATGAAAGAAAGAAAAAAAATTAAACATAGGGGAAATCCTTTCAAAATAGGCAAATTCTTAGTGTGGTGTTGGTGTGACATCAAGACAAACCTATATTTTAAAACTAATGTTTGATTATGAAAGGAAACAGTAACTTTAAGGTTAATATGCGATATTACACATTAGTCATAATCATTTGGTCACTAGAATGGAGGCTTAAATTCTGTCACCCAAATCACCTCCCCTCCCCTCCCCCTATCCCTCCAAATCAAAATAAAATAAGCGCTTCCACTTGATAAGCATAAAATTGTCACATGAATTTGACCTACCATTAAAGAATCTTAACCCATAACATGCAAGTGTTCCCCAGGTTGTCATTGCGTTTCCTATGAGGACTTCTTCATCTTTTTTATCCCATATTTTTTGGCCATGGTTCAACTTCCATGTATATAACTTGTAAAGGGAAGATCTAATTGAAGTATTCAACAACAATTTACAATCACACACACACACACACATAATTATTGTGTTCGAATTCTTCCGACTTCCTTTTTTTCTCAAGCAAAGGCATGATTTGGTCACATGCACCACACACCACCATGATTGGGTCCAACTTTGGTTCTTTAAAACTGTCAGTTTGTTGAGATGGATAACTTATAAGGAGCTGGCTGGTTGTGTGCCTAGAAGGTGTTGTGGGTACATGGTAGGGATCTATAATCCAACCCTGACCTAATCCAGACATGCATATTACTGTGAACACATTGACCACAAGGACGATAAGAGAACTCTGAAATTAACCTAGAATTTAATACATAAATTCCTTATATCCTGAGAATTTGAAAATAAAAAATTCAAATGAGGAATCTTAAATTTAAAAATTAATTAATTATTCAACACTTGTGTGCAGAACCTGGCCAGATACTACCATAATACCTTGGCCATTTCAACACAAGAGACGAAAAAAGAAAGGGCTCAAGTCCAAACAAAAGACCACACCCCAAAGTGCAGAAGGCACAATGGGGAGTTCGTCAGAGGAGAAAACACGAAACCTAAGACGTAAACCTAACCTGAGGGTTAAGTGTCAGTCAACCCTTGGTTCCAATCTTTCTCTTTTAATAAAAATGTTTTTTGAGAAGGCAGGGGGATATGCTTTGGTTGAAATTTTCAGGTCCTTGATCCTGCGCTCTATGTCTGGAAGTTAGGTTGGATTTTGTGAGGAGAATAATTCTACCCTTCTTTTTTTTTTTTTTGGAGAATCTCCACCAAAACAAGAAAAAGTATAGTTTAAGAAAATGCAATGTAAACTGAGGTCACACACACATTTCAATTTTGTGCTGAAAATGGGTTTCATCATCTGTGATGCTACTCTTAGTTGCACCCATCACCAAATAGAGGCTTACAACCAAACACCCTTATGGTGCAAAGCTCAGCCAGTCAATGGATGCCCACGTCCCTTGCATTGTTCAGTCATTTGCCTATGACAGAATGCCCAGTCTAAAAATATAGAGCTTGAATTTGTTTGAGCATTTCAACATGAAATTTCTTTTGTGTTCATTAATGGGTGCGAATGTGGGCTAGTATAAAAATCACTTTTGGGGGGGGGGGGAGCGGGGTGTTTATGTGTGGCAATGTTTGGTGATGAGATATGAATTATCACATTCATCTAAGTACAATTGATCATAAGTAGGAGGGAGGATAGTAGACTATTATTTTGGGTGTTTGGGTATGTATGTGATTTAGGGCCAAGCTCCAAAACAATTCATTGGGAAAGAACAAAGGCAATGTTTGGTCATGGGGGAACTTTAAAATTTTATAGCAACAAATTGAAGGGCATAGTTTGGATATGGGGGTTGGATTTGCACTTTGAAGGATATGCGAGTGATCATAATTGAACAAATATGCTAACAAGGATGCCAAAAAAAAGGGGGGGGGGGAGGAAATCTAGCAACAAATAGCCCTAACACAATAGGATCTTTGGATGATGCAAATAAGGACATTTATAACCAAGGCCAAGGGACACACTTTCTAAATTTCTCCCAAACTTGTACATTTTGCATCCCACCAAAACATTCAAAGAAAGATTAAGTTACTATAGCAAAGTAACTATCATTTGCACATTAAAACTTTTTCATTTCCTCTCCTTTCGTTGAGCTTTCAAGTATGTCTTCTCCTACCAACTAGTGCAATAGATGATCTCCAATGGGTTTTTAAAATCTGGTTCTTATCATAATAGTGCTAAAAATTTAGATTGGAAGCTCCACAGTTAGATCTAAAAGTAAAGCATGTGGAAAAACAAAAATCAAGTTAGAAACTAGAATTGAAGCTACAAAAATCAAAGGTGAAAGTAAAACATGTAGACATGAAATTTACATGTTAAAAACTATAATTAGATTTGTAGAAATCAAAGCTGAAAATAAAATAGGATGAAGAGGAAAATTCTAGTTTGAAATTACAATTACAATTTTAAAAGACAAATTTGACAATAGAGAAGGTAGGAAATGAATTAGGGATTGAAGTTATGAAGATAATTTACAATGAGAGGTTTAAACAATTTATATTTTATTATTCAATCTAATAATCTATAGTATGACAATCTAAAACATCTCAACCAATGAAAAGCAAATTTCAACTAACTCATATAAATGCATGTTGAGATTTATACCGACAACTTACACATTCACAAAAAAACATCAATTTAGGTTGGGAGGACATTTAAGACTTTTGGATTGTATCCTCTTCTAGTATTAAACCATTAAAAATGTGTGCAATTTTGACATATTTTGATCTTGTTGTGTTTTTTTGTATTTGTGGGATGTGTATAAGAATTAAATATACATGCCATTCACTTGTTGGAGGCTTGGGCTAAGAGGAGATTAATAGTCATGAATATGAATGTGCCCTGCAAACAACAACAATTAGGAATGTTATACAAACCAACATTGGACTAAAAAATTGTGTCCTTTCAAGTAACATTAACGAGAAGACTGTCATGCCCGTATGCATGGCCTCCTACATGATGAGCGGTTACGAGCATGCCAATCATGCCTTTATGGTTAATGTACGCTCTTAGGGTTAATGTACATTTTTAGGTTATTGTATGCTATTAGGTGTTTTAAGGTTATGGCTTGTTTAGGGTTTTAGCTTTGTTGACAATTGTATAAAAGGCCAAGCTCTTCTCTTCTCTTGTCAAATTTTCTAGAATTCCTTTGTCAAAGAAAGTTTCCTCCATAGTTAGACTAGATTTCTAGATGTTCATGGCACCTATTGCATAACCACCATTTACATACACTATGTTTTCATTTTTTCTTTTCAATTTAATTCTAAAAAAACTACTATCTATTGCTTAATGTTGAAAGCGACTGATTTTTCCTAGCTTTGAGTTTCTTGTGTTTTTTTAGCTTGTTTTTTTGTGTTCTTGAATTGCTGCTACTTCTTCTTCTTTTTCTACTCTTGTACTATAGCTACAACATGAACAACAACAACCATAACTAGCGGTAGCATAAGTGAGGAAGAAAGGACACCGAAAATAAACTACAAGTTGTAAAGTTCTAAGTTTCGGAGCTTCAGAGGTAGGAAGGAGCGAGTAGTTCCAATGTTTGTTTTATTGCTAGCTTTAGGTCTTGGGAACACCTACACACACACACACACAAGGTTTGATTGAGTACAATATTTGCGTTAAGTGATGCAACCCCACATACATTTGCTTTCCTTATACATGGGTTTTGAGGTTAGCATTTGGGCTATGCATTCCTATGTGTTTTTGAGCTTGTAGTCATGTAGTGAGTAGCCCTTGTAGCAGCTTTGGAAGAATAAGAAGAAGAAGAGAATTAAAAAAAACACGAAATAGAAGAAAAAAAATTCTCTCTTTTCTTATGCATGCCATCGTTGTAGAGCTTATGAATGTAAAGTGCTCTACAATGTTGTTGTAATTGTCGTTTGGTTTTGTTCTGTTCTGTCCAACATTGGTCGCAGTTTTGTTTGACGTCCATTGCAGTTCCGTCCGACGTTTGTCGTAGTTTCATCTAACGTCTGTCATAGTTTTGTTTGATGTTCGTCAATGTCCATCCAGCCCCTTCCCTCCATTAACGTTTGTCCACAAACATTCATCCATTAAGGTTCATCCATCACCATTCATCCTTGTCAATGCACCGTATTCTTCAAATCGTATGTATTGTGTACATATGTATCCAATACCGTATTCTTCAAACCATATGTTGTGTTAAAATTTTGTAGCTAATGCTTTGTATTGCTACAAAATTTTGGGGCATGGGACAACACCATGTCTTCATATGATGAGAGCATTATTGTTCAACCAGAGCCAAAGTATCAGCTATGAAGTAACACACAATCATTTGAGCCGATTTTTTTGAGCTCATGATCTTCACGATGGTACCATCAAGTTTCTACAATGCCATTGTCACCCAATACAACTCCTACCATGAATTCAGGTTCATGTTACACTACATCAATGGTACATCAAAGTCCATTTGGAGGGGTTAATCAGTGGGGTATGTTTGTTGCTGCACTAACTTTCACACCATGACCATATATTCCGCTGCAAATTGTTACCTTTACACCTATATACACCATGGAGGGTAGTAGTTCCTTTGGGATAATTGAAAAGTTCAATAGAAAGCCATGTACCATTTTTTTGAAGGAGTTTAAGGCAACTTTTTCAATCGTGGTTTGTTTTTTAGAGTTCAAGTATGGCCTTAATTACATTGAGGCATTCACATTCAAACAGTTAGCTTGTTACGTGCACTATGAGGCATTAGATGTCTACGAGCAACATTCTTTGAGGATTTTGGGCGTTACCAAAATCCCGAATCTAGCTTATGCCACAGCCATCACCACTGCCTTTCAAGCTGCACTATAAGATGCCATTACACATCATGGGACTGTGCCCAATAATCCAGATCCGATACCTATTTCAGTAAGCCTTTCTCTTTAATAATTGATTGCTACTACCGTAAACATTCCTCCTACCATCGATGCAACAACTTTTACTGATCCAATGGGGGAATTTTTTTGAATTCTTGAGCTGGAATTTCTGGTTAAGAGTTCTGAAAAAAATATGTAATTCGCCACCTTTTCTCGGTAGAAGGATGAAACCCTCAAGATGATATATAGGAGGTTTTTCAAGCTTAAAGAGGATATGCAGAGCATCATAAACCTGGAAGTTGCCCATCGATATCTTTGTTCATTGGAAGGTACTTTGACATTCCATGCGTAGGTTTTGTAATGGGTTTTTGCAGAATTTGGAGACTCGTACACTTTGCTAGATGTGTACAACATTTCTGAAAGTTGGAATTGGTTCATGCACATTATAAGGCCAATACTATGAGGCCTCCATCACGTTCAAGGCATCAACGTCCACTAGTTGTGCTAACTAGATCTTTTTCAAAGGCTAAAGCGACGCACTCAGTTGCACCCATCCTACCTTTTTGCAACTATTGTGGCAATCCTGTTCACAAAGCTAGTGAATGCAACATTCCTTCCGAGGATCTCTTTGGTGATTATTGTGGGAAAGAAGGACATCGAAAAAATGTTTGATTTGCCAAGTTCCCAGAACGGAAATAAGTCCGATTACCATGGAAAAATTTGCCATCTTCTGACGTGCTCCCAAGCTCCTTGATAGACTCAAACGTGAATATGAAATTAAAACATTAGAAGAACAAGGAGTTGGGGACACGCTCTATGGCTCGTAGCACTTTGGGGGTAGAGGGGTGTGCTAGAGCTCCGGGATGGGACTAGGAAGAATGACAAGTATTTAATCACGCACACAGACTTGCACAAAAACCAAACAACAAGTTGGTTAGTGCGTAGTTGGAACACTTTTGGTGCTAGGACGAGCCACGAGCAAATTCGGACTCACAAGACTCGCCACGGCCCAAACTTGGGGGAAGCCACCACCTTCCCCCTTATAGTATACTTTGTGCCTTTCCACGAGGCTCACATCCAAATGGCATTTTGTCCTAGGACTCTCAAATGGGAGGCCCGAAATTCCCAAAGTTGGGACTCTTCCAACTTTGGGGCCATATAACTTTGTGTGAAAACCTGTGATTGAAATGAGTTTTAAAGAAACATTTTAGCCTTCATCGAGCTTTCCAACAGTATGTCGCACGCCACCTGCATGTAAGGAAATCGGGTTGTTTCTCGACTTTTAGTGGTTGGGAGTCAAACTGCCAATTTGACTCCCAACCTTTCTTTTGGCCATAACTTGTGATTTAAGTGTCCAAATGGGTCATGCGAGCTCATTCTAGACATCTAAGTTTCAATATCTTTCTAATGATATAAAAAACTATTCAATCCATTGGGATTTGCCCCTTGCAATTGCTCTCTGAAGATTTGAGAGTCCACCAAGACTCCAAACTCCCAAAGTGGAAGCTCCCTTGGGAGTGTGAAGGTTCATTCCCTCACACTTTCCTTCACTCACGGGCTTCCTCTTAGCCCGCAACCTTGTAAACCCTTGCCTTGGTCGTGAGCTTAAGGCTAGGGTTATGACATCTTTCGTTGCCCCTCAACCAAGAGCCAATGCACCTCAACTTTCCACTCATGTTTTCCCCACCAAGGGTAATTCGAGTAAGAATGCTAAGAAGGAGCATAATGTTGACAAGAAGGAGGTGCTTCAAGCCCATGTCGCTCAAGTTCAAACTTTCCAAAATGAATTCGAATCATTAAGGGCCCAACTTGCAAATCTAAAAGCCAAGTCTTCCCAACCAATTAGTCATGTCGAACATGTATAGGGTTCAGGATCACGGGAGGGACCTCCTAGGTCATTTTATGGCCTCTCACACGATGCCATGGTTGGGGAGTATATTTTTTCGAGTGCACACAATTTTAATCTCACACTAAAATCTGCCACTTCTTTTTACCCTTCCTACTTTGCAGCATAAGAGGCTAGTGTGGCACCCAAAGTTTTTGCCACTAGGTAGGTAATTCAAACTGATGGACTCGCATCTGGTTCAAGTCTTATTACCTGGGTTAGAGGAGCTAAAGCAGTCATGCCATAATCTTTTCATCCTTTCAACACGAAAGAAGAACACACCTTGTTGGTGAAAGGGGAGGAGACTACTACACCACAAGTTGCTAGGGCATCAAATTCTTGTGTCCCAAGAGTACATGTACATCATGAAAACACACAATTTTCCACTGATCAACTTATGGAGTGCCAATTTCAAATGTGTGAAGTGGCATAAAAGCTTTTGAATACACCATTGTTTAGTTTCCGAGATTTAAAGCTAAGCACCAAGGACATAATTGCAGTACTAAAGGATACATTGAACATTACATCAGGTTCTTTACCAATCCCTGATCCACATGTTACAGGGGTCCCATCTAACACCTTGGAGAAACATTCGATTAATTCACATGTTGGAGATGGCGTTTATAATCTAGTCATTACTTCTAGCATGGCTAAACTAGTGGGCTTTCCTACCTCTAATTCTACATTCACATATTACAAGGGAGTTAAGAACACCTCACCTGTGGATTTGTTACTCAACAAAGGTGTTGTGGATAACTATTCTTTCCACAAAGTCTTTCACTCATTTGTGAAAATGGTGCCTAGTGAGAGAACTTCCATCGTCGTCGGAGTTGCCATTGTTGACAATATTGAGTCAACAATTTAGGTGGGAAGACATACACCCAGAGTGGTATTTCTTGATGTAAGTGCCCAACCAGTGATTCTTGGAGTTCAATTCGCTAAGAAGATGGGCATGCTCGATTCCAAACTATGGAAATCTATGTGGCAAATTCACATCGTTAGTGGGAGGGTAGAAGAGGTATTTGGGGAAAGTTCGGATTTGATTGCATTTAACTTCAATGAAGGTATAGATTAGGAGTTTTGCCTACAGGTCAGATGTTTAGTCACCAATGCCACGAGTTATGATGTGTTCATCAAGCGAAAGGCCCTATTTCCATTAAGTTTCACAATTGACAACTAGTTCGAGCATGCGTACTATCGAGTGGATTGGGAGACTGATGGCCACCACCTTGGATACATACCCCTTGATTTACATGGGAACCATAATCCTAAGGCTCACCATTATATGTTCAAGGAAACACACACTATTTCCTACATACAACAAGCTAGCCATGAATGAATAGAGGGAGATGAAGAAGAGACAGCTTACGCCCAAGCTACTAAAAGCTTGAGGGTGGTTCTTATTGACATTCAACACGGACCAAAGGTTTTACAAAGGTTCAAAGCAACCCACAAGCCCTTGGTCAAAACTCTGTCTAGTTTTGAGAACATGGAGAGCCATAGCGAACTAATTAAGTTAGTACTTTGTCAACTAATCACCTGGACACTACTTAACGAAGGGATTACATTACTAAAGCTATTTGGTGGTATTGGTACATGTTTCGAAGCCCTACTATAGTCAGGGATGGTGGTTCGGAAGTATTTCCATGTAGACATTGATCCTATTGCAAGGCAAGTGGCGACATCGAGAATGATGGAGTTCATGGCCAAATTTCCATAACAGTTTGTAACCACCGCATGGAAGGCCAGTTTCACTTTCTTGCCCTTTCACACACAACTAATTTAGAAAAAACATATGGAATTACTTGGCCCCGTGGACCTCATCATTTCAAGTTGGGAGTGTTAAGGATTTTTAGCGATTGGACTTGGAGAAGGTTTGAGTGACACAAGATCCGATCTCTTCACGGACATGGTACGATTGATCACCTGGGCTCAATCCATTTATCCTACACTTGGTTATGTAATTGAAACACCCCTTCTTAGTTTGACTAGAGGGAGAAAGTCTAGGAGCATTACACGTTGGTCAAACATTATTGTGGAAAATTGTTCCTATTCAATGTAGCATAATGCAATTCCTATGCGCATTGGCTATGCAACTAGTGGATCAACCTTGCACCACTCTCAGTTCTGTAGTTGGCCCTGAGATACACCATCAGAGACCTTAACCTGAAGGTTTTTCACATATTGGATGATTAAAGTTCTTGCAAACCAGTTACAAGGCAAAAAAAACCTCCTTGATTTTTTGCGAACATAATAGGAAAACCAAGAGGTGCTTAGCCCACCTTTGTTTCCTTATTAAGAGCACACACCTTTTAAGGAGATGGACCAAGCCTGGTGTATCGTCATGCTTTAGCCACTTGGGATGAACCAAGCCTAGAAGAAAGAGAAAGGGTTATGAGGTTCCAAATTGGCACTATTAGTCACACCAAGGTGACTAGATTGGAATGTAATGTTTTACTAGGGAGAGACATGGACCTGAACTCCCTTACATGGTTGTTGGTAACTTGTGTATTCTTTCAAATGTACACATGTCGCAACCCCATTCACACTTCCAAAATGGGGACTTGGGAGTCCTTCGGGACTCCCAAAACTTCAGAGTTCGATTGTACGGGTCAAAACACCTCCCCTTGAGGCGTTCCTTATATCATTGGAAAGCTACCAAAGTGTAAATGTCGAAAATGGGTTCGCATGAGCCATTTGGACATTTGTAGCACAAGTTATGGCAAAAAGAAGGGCTAGGAGTCAAATTGGCAATTTGACTCCCAACCATTAAAAATCGGGAATTGACCCAACCCCGGTGTGTGCAAGTGGAATGCAACACATCGTTGGAAATATTTCAAGGATAGCTACAAGTTTGATTTAGACCTCATCCCAATCGGAGGTCTGAGCAAAGAGTTATGAATTCGCAAAGTTTCGGGAGTCCAAATCGGGACAGTTCCGGGACTCCTCCTTGGGAGTCTCAGGACAAAAAGCCATTCGGATGTAAGTGCTGTGGAGAGACACAAAGAATACTATATGGGGGAAGGTGGTGGCTTCCCCTGAGTCCAGGCCGTGGTGAGTCTTGTGAGTCCAAGGTTGCCCGTGGTTTATCTTAGCACTAAAGGTGCTCCAGAATGTGAACTAACCAACTTGTTGGTTGGTTTGATGTAGGTTCAAGTGAGTAATTAAAGCTTGTCACTCTTCCTAGTCCCATCCCGGAGCTTCAACACGCCTCTTTACCCCTTTTAGTGTTGAGAACTAGGAGCATGCCCCGAGTTCCAAACAATTCCGTTGTTTGATTGATTTGGACCCAACTTGGGTCCAACAAGGAACTTGGGAGTTTGTCAACACAACACCAGCACTAATTCAATTAGCTTGTAGTTCTGGTGATGCGATTACATGGCGCCCCAACCAAGTACATTTGCTTATCTTCAACACTTTACACTTCACTCTTAGTGTTGGGGGGGAATAAATACCATATAATTTGACTCAAGTTTATGATACACCTAGAGGTACATTAACTTTTAGAGAAACAATTATAACCTTCTGTGAATCTGCATAGTTAGATAGTGGAGAACCCAATACACCGGGTTTTTCAAACACATTTTCCAACTCCATTCCATGTGTTTCCAACTACCTTTTTGTTATGGGGAACTAGCTTACCAAAAAGGAAAAAGACCAAGTCACAGGCTTGTTAATTAAGTATGAAAATTTGTTCGCATTCTCAATGAAAGACTTAGGTAGGTGTAAGACCATGTAGTTCTCTATAGACCTTACAAATGAGACACCCATCTATCAAAAGAGGCATAGGTTGAGCAAGCATGAATAGGAATTAGTAGATGAAAGATGCAAAAAGCTCCATGAAGTTGGTCTCATTCAGCCATCAAATTTAGATTTCTTAGCTGCTATAGTAATGCCAACAAAAAAAGATTCAACAAGATTATGGATTGAGAAAAGGATGTGCAGGGATTATATGCCTTTGAACTTGGTTACACCTTAGGATAGGTACCCCATGCCCATCCCTAAAGAATTATTTGATAGCATTGGAGATTCAAACATTTCCACAATTGTGGATCTGAAACAAGGCTTCAATTAGATTGTGCTTACTATAAAGGATCGCAAGAAAACAACATTCCATGGAAGCATCAAGTTGTGGGAATGGCTTGTGATGCCTTTTGGATTAAATAATGCACCTGTCTTCTTTTAGCGAGTCATGGACCAGGTTTTCGAAGGGGCAAATTTCCTGAAGTGCTACATAGATGATGTCCTAGTGCATAGCAAGGGATTCCCATAGCACTCGGCTCATCTTGAGGAGTTATTCAAAAGGCTCCACAAAAGTCAATATGAAGATTCATCCTAAAAAATGTGAGTTTGTTGTCACCTCAGTAGTTTACTTTGGACACAGAATTTTACCAAATGGTATTATGGTTCATTGGGCCAAAGTAGTAGCCATTTTGGAGATGCCCAATCCTACTGATGTTCACACTTTGAAAAACTTCATCGAACTATGTAATTACTACAATATTTATGTCCAAGACTTCAATACTATTGTTCATCCTCTCTATGCATTGTTAAAGAAGGATGTTGCTTGGACGTGGCCTCGATTTCTATTTATTCCCCATCATCGAAAGGTTTAGGAAACTTTTAACACACTCAAGGAAAAGTTTTAAAAGTTCCCCATTCTGAGAAGACCTAATTTCAACAAGGTCTTCATTCTACACACTAACTGGAGTGCTATTAGTATTGGTGCTATTCTTGGCCAACTTGATGAGGAAGGCAAGGAATATGTTATTGCCTATGCATCCCGAAATAATAACAAGGTTGAGAGCAATTACTCTTCATATGAGGGGGAATGTCTTGCTATTGTATGGGTTGTCATACATTTCAAGCCTTATTTTTATGGCACCAAATTCACTTTGTATACCAACCACCAGCCTATCAAGTGGTTGATGACCAACGACAAGCTTACTTGTAAGTTAGCTCGTTGGGCACTTATTTTTTAGGAGTATGAATTCAAGGTTATTCACCGACTTGGTATTACACATCAGAATGTGGATACCATGTTGCGGAGACCCTTCACTACCTCTGAAGATTTTTCAAAAGTCAGGCAAGACTTTGACCTAATTTCAATAATACATGTATTTTATGCATCTAATTATCTTGCACTATTGTAATGTAACTTGGTTGAGCATCCCATTGTGGATATATGGGAGGACTTGGACACTTTGAAGTTTCTTTAGCATGGGGAATACCTTCCCCAAGTTACATCAAGTCATCGAAATCGCATATAATAACGATTTAAATAAAATTCATGGAGGGATAATCACCTTGTTCGATGCTTACCACAAGGCGACATAGTGGTTCCTCCACCACATGAATGGCCTCGCCTTATTCAGAAGGTACACTCAAAGCTTGGACACTTTGGAGTTAAGCATACTTATAGCCTTTTCACTCCTCATTACCATTGGAGAGGTATGTATGCTCAAGTCTAAGACGTCGTTGCTAAGTGTGAATAATGTGATAGAGTGAAAATCTTCTTCTCCTCTCAACAACTGACGTTTTCTTCACTACCTATAAGGCATGTTCTATCACTGGTCATGTGATTTAGCTGGAGAGTTACCACAGACCTCTAGGGGTAATGTTTACATCATGATATGATTAAACATTTTTCAAAGTGGGTCGAACTTGTTGTGTTGTTGGACAAGTCATCACATAGCACCAGCTAGGCTTTTTTACAACATGTTCTAAGTAAGTTTGGCGCTTGTGCTGAGTGCCTTACTGATCAAGGATCGAAATTCAAAGGAAAATTCCAAGACCTATTTGATCATGCTCTCATTCACCATCACTAGACTTCAAGGGATCATCCCCAAGTTGATGGCCTTACAAAGAGGACATTTTAAACATGCAAGAAGGGATTTCAAAATATTTGCTTCACTGGGAATAAAGCGAATTGGGACCTGGCCCTATCTTACATCGCCATGGGTTACATGATGTCCAAACATGCTTCTTTGTCTCATTTCGCTCCTTACTTTCTACTTTTTGGGAAACATCCCATTCCACCTTCTTCCATTGTTGTTCAAATGGACCAGGTTGTGGATTTGGACTCCCCAACCACTTGGTCTAAGGTCATCGCAGAGAGGGTTATTCTATTCATGAGGGTTATGCCCATGGCCATGGAGAACATGTCCATTGCACAACATCGAGACACCTTACAGTATGCACACACACGAGGTGGCAGTTACAAACCTAAGGTGAGACAATTTGATGTTGGTGATTTTGTGTATCTCCAATGATAACCTAATGATACTCTAAACACTTCTTTCGATCGCATTATCTTGAGGATTAAGGCAATCAGGCCTTCAAGTGTGTTGGAGTTACAAGGAGTTGACGGATGCACAATTTGGGATCATTCCAAATATTGTGCACCTTGCCACCTGTCGAACTTGGATCCTACCATCATCACATCGACTTGGATTCCTCCACTTGACTATCCATGTTGGGTATGTCAAAAGATAAACAATGTTGATCAAATGTTGCTTTGTGATAATTATAATGGTGGATACCATTTATTTTGCCTCAAGACGGAGCTCACTCAAGTACCCGCCAACATTTGGTACTATTCATTATGTTTTCTTGCAACATCTTGATTTTTACTCATACCATGCCACGCTTTTCCCAGCTCAAGTCTGGGGGGATACATGAGAATTTCATCTTAGCCTCCTCTTGTGCATTATATATATATATATATATATATGTGCGTGCATATCTTTTTGGTTGATTAGTTTCTACCTTTGACTAGTTTTAGTCTTTTTGTTCAATAAAGTTTACTATGGATTTACACCCTTACGACATCGAACGTCACAACAAGACAAGACAAATCAAAGGTTAATAGAATTCATTCAACAAGAAACAAATGCAAATGGACTAACCAAACCTTGGAGAAATCTATGGATGTTGTTAAAGATGGACATGTTCATTGAGGAAGTCAAATAAGTTATGGAACATACTATTTGTTAACCTCATTTTCAAACTATATGAATGATAAGACAAGATTTTTAAAAATAGGTCCAACAATTATCCTAACAAAGGAGGAGGATGTAACAATACTTGCATGAACCTTAATTATGCAAAAATGTGGGCTATGTATAACCCCATAACAATTATTTAAATGACGGACATTGAACTGACACAAACAAGGTACATCTTTTTGAAATGGTATATTAAGGAATAGTTGGTGACATCATTTAAGTGCAAGCATTCATAACTGAACATTCAACAAGTGGAAGGATTTAGAGTTTGTAGAGCACAAGGTTTGACAATAGAATCTTGTCATTCATTTTACCATAACTTGGCAAAAAATTGTATGACCAAAATACTTACAATGCAAACCATATATGAAACTTAGACAAAACATGAATTTGAGAATACATAAAATTAAGAGCTTGTGTTATACTTAAAAGGGGTTCAAACCAAGTTTACAACACCATTGTATTGACATCAAATTACCTGCCTCTGCCCCCATTTCCCACCAAAATCCAAAAGAAAAAAGAAACTGGACCCTCCTGAGTGCTCCAAAGCTTCTCAATGGGTGCATGAAAATTACGGTCCTGAAACTGTTTGTCATCATTTTCAGCTAACTAATACTCCAGCCTAACAGCATGGGTACCTATTGTTTCATGAAACAAACAAAATAATAGTGGAGTTGTGAGTCCTTGGGAAGAAACAATGAGGCAGCAGCACAGCAAACTACAAGAAAGTTTTCCACTTTCAAGCAAACCCACCCAAACAAAAATCAAATCAAACAAGAATGCTTACAACGCACATCACATGACCACAATTTAGTTTCTTGAATCTTCAATCTTACCTCCAAAAATATGACTACTAGGCTTGGTTTCTTGAATCTTCAATCTTATCCCAAAAAATATGACTACTGGGCAATAGAGAGAGAGAAAATAATTGCAGAACTTTTGGGTTGAATCCGGTCTCAGTTGTTGCTGAAGACAGCAGCAGAGCATTATTGCACCCTACATGAGCTCATATCATGACTAAGTAAACAAGGGGTGCATCACACTGAGGCCTTGCCATTTACATTAAAAAGTATCATAAGGCAAACAGAAGAACTATGGAAACTCAAATATTTCGCTACACAATAATATAATCTCCGAAAAATCCTCTAAAACAAACCAAAACCCTTCAAGATATTATAACACTCTATAACTAATCTCAAGTTTCAACACAAGCCAAAATACCATCTTTCAAAAATCCTCATATCACAAAATAGACCTATTATTAATTATTACTTAGGGGCCACAATCCATTAAGCTAGTCTACTCTATAATGAATCTAAACACAATATCCTTGCCTTGGTAGAACAAGGCCAACAAAGTAGGCAAATCGCAAGATGGTAGGACTAAAATTAAGTTATGAAGGTAACACCCAAAATCCCACACTGGGTGGAGCCCGCGAATCTAGCTACCTACATGCTTTCCTTTGAGAATTCTAAAGTTGGAGGAAAAAGAAACATTGGAGGTGTTTACAACAACGGACGGACCGACTGACGGACAGATGATCTTCTTGTCCTTTTGTAGGTACGCATTGAGATGCGAGAGAGAGAGAGAGAGATCATATATGTACATACCTATTTTCGATTGATCAAGTAGGTGCTGCTGGTCTGACTTTTGTAAGTCTGTTGTAGTGCGAGAGATCAGAGATCACCAATTAATTTTTTTGGTATCGTCCACAGCTTCATCGCTAATTCCGGTACTCTCCAGTTCTCTCTCTCTCTTTTCTTTTTCTTTTTTGCTCTTGTGCAAGCTCTTTTTTTTGCGGTAAGTCTCGTTTCTTTTTCTCTCACGCTTACGGAGAAGGTGTAGTCCGGCTAGTCTTCTTACAGCAAAAGAAAGGATTTATTATCGCAAGCGACGGAGGGAACTGCGCTGGAGTGAAGAGGAGACGAGGAGAGAAGAAGAGAGTATAGAAGAGCAGGGAGGGAGCGAGCAAATGGCGCGAGTCGCGGCAGTCATCGGAGTTGCAGTGGTGACGGGCGTGGGAGTTGCCAAGTTGTGGTTTCATTTGTCCGCCATCGCCAAGAAGAAACGATTGATACCTCGAGTGGAATTCAACAAACAAGGGGGGATCACTTCGGTAGAGTCTTTTGGAGATTATGTTGGTGAGCATTTTGTGTCATCTAGGCATCTTATTCTTGTTCTTTGTGTTGTCATCTAGGTATCTTCTTCTTTGTGTAGTAGCCGAGAGCTGTAAAGTGGCGATGCCCGTCGGTTTTGCGGCTGAGTTTGCATCTCTATTTGGTAACAGAATGAAGCTACCAGACACGTAGTAGCACTCATCCTATTCTGCTATTGGTGAGGAATCATTGATGACTGTCACGTTGACTTCTCTACCTCGTCACAAGCTCAAGATTTCCATTCTCACCGAGCTTTTTTCCCGGAAGCTTGTACATCTTTCCTGTTCTGTTGTGAGATCTTTCCTATTCTGTTGTGACTCCTGAAATGTGATGCAAGCTGCCGAAAGAGTTGGAGGCGTGCTCGTCGAACCCTTGGGAATCTGAGTCAGTTGGGAAGATGGGGGGAGTTGTTGCAGTTTGTGTGGCTGACCATGGTGAAAATCTTTTTTGTGTTTTGTTTACGAGGAAAAAAGTACGACAGTTGGAACTTAGTAGTGAAATTGCCAAGGCCAAGAATGTAGCCAAAGTTGCAGAAGCGTATCTAAAGGGAGACAAAAGCTCAACAGACGACAGTCGTGAGGATGCCTGTATGCTTGTCTCTGGTGTAAGCGAGGAAGGATCTGAAGAAGAGAAGAGATTGTATCACGAAGTCTTGAAGGAACTAGATGCTTGCATGCTGGCTTACTTCAGCTTCCACTGGAAACATGCCTCTGGTCTGACTGAGCAGGTACAAAGTCCCATCAAAGCTCACTCCCACTGTTGTCTTCCTCTGTACCATCATCTTCATCTCTGGAAATTCTTGCTTCAAGGCCCAACCATAGGCATCTCCATAGTGGTGCACCTCAGTGCAGCCATAAGCACGTAAGTAGAGAGGTTCAAGTGCAGACCCTTCATGACATGGTGATGGTGGTGGGGGGCATGGAGAGGGGTGTTTAGCTGGTCAGAACTGGTTCAACTTTACAACAAAAGCTTCGCAGAGCTGTAAACAATGTTACCAGGTAGGTGGCAAGTGTGAAGCACCCTTAGATGATTTCACTCTCGCACACCAAAAAAATGAAAAAGAAAAGCAAGGAGTTTTCAGAAAGAAACCATACCTGAGTTTGCCAGTTTTGAAAATCTGTTGAAGATTCCCCATTTTCTTTGCTGGTGCAGAAAGGAGCGGCACCAGAGAGTATTGATGTCTTTGAGTACAAAACGGAAGTTCACCACATTGGTTGAGGAGCTTAAGAGAATAGCTTCCTCGAACTCTTTAGTCCCAGATGAAGGTCATGTCATGGTGCCCGCAGACTCGTCAGTGCGTAGCCCTGTGTTACTTCTCATCGGTGGTGGCATGGGTGCTGGCAAGAGTACTGTTGTCAAGGAGATTCTTAATAGGCAATGTTACTTACTATCATCTTTCCCTCTTTTTACCTCCTAAGAGTGATAAGGCAAGCTCCACAAGGATCATCCCTTACAGTTAAAACAAAACCTGTTGATCTCAAACTGTGCTGATCTCATATTTCAATGCATTGCTTCATTGAACCAACTTTGATAGTTGGTTGGGTACAGCTCATTCTGGTCAGGAGTGGCAAGAGAAACAGTAGTTGTGGAGGCAGATGCATTCAAGGAAACAGACATTATATATCAGACTCTCCAATCAATGGATGACGTGGCAGGGACTTCTGAACTTGTATGTGGTGTTTCTGTCAGTAGTGATAGAAGTCAGTTTGATTCTGATTTGCTGGTACAATAAGACACAAATTTACAAGATTTGGATTGGGCAAGTCCTTACAAGATTGGTGTAGTGACAAGACCTGACCTCTCAGAGTCATTTCTTTGATCCTGTTTTACCATTGTTGAAGCTGGATGACCTCTTCACTTCCTGTTTCATCAAATTTGAGAGGTGGAAGTGAGTAACAAAGGCAGGGGCTTTTGTGTTGTAGTCCTTTCCAGGATGGTATGGCCTAGCCCTCAAATGTGCATGCAATTGCAATGATGTTTTCTTTCTTGATAAACTGCACTGACCACAGCATATCAGCATGGTGATGGATTGGCTGGGGATATGTAGGTGCACCAGTTCTCAACTGATGCAGCATCATCATTGCTCGTGGCAGCATTGAATGAAGGACGTGATGTCATCTTTGATGGAACCATGTCATGGGAACCATTTGTGGTCCAAACAATTGCCATGGTCCGAGATATCCATCAGAGGTAGTCACTCTTCCTTCCCTCTCCCCTGATGATGAATTTGGTAGCTTTCTCACTGAGCACCCTGCATCATCCATAGAGTTTCTTAAAGCTGCTGGATTGCCACTCCAAGGTGAGTTTGGTCTACCACTGTTGAGTTTTTCTGCAACATTAGTTCAGGCTGAGATTGTGAGGTAAGTGGCATGCTTGAAAATTTATACAGATGCACTATGAGGATTCATTGCCTGAGATATTCTGTTCAAAATCAGTTCAATTTCTACCTGATAGATGAGCAAACTTGTAGTTCAGGGGTTTCATACCACTTACATTGTTTATTAGGGTTGTTGTTACAGTGAAGTGTGAACTAGTGCACTGACTGTGTGATGATCTTCTACAGACGCTACCGGATGGGCCCTGGATACCGTGAAGAAAAGGATGGAAGCATTGTTGAGAGATACTGGGAACCTGTGCCTGATGATGACAATGATACACAGATAACCTTGAATGGTGATGTTAGTCCAAAGAAAAATGGGGAGAGAAGACCGTACCGGATTGAGTTTGTGGGTGTCACATGTGATGCACACTTGGCAGTGGTGCGTGGTATGAGGTGACTGACAAATCCTTAACTCTGCCCTGTTTTAGCATGTCTCTTTTTCTGCAATTGAAGTCATAAGAAATTGAAAAATCGGTGGTCAAACCATTTTGGTAGAGAGTTGGAAGATATCATCGTCTGAAGAGAAGGTAACTTTCTCTGGTAGCGGCTCTTGCAGTTTATTAGCAAACTGCTTTTATCTCCATCTAGATTCTGCAAATTGTTGACAAAATTGCAATACACAACATGGAACTTGTGACTTTGTACAATGACATAACAGAAAAACTTGTGGTGACATCAGTTCAGACCTTAGAGCAACTCCACTGGTGCTCAGTATATGACCCTGCAAATTAAAATTGGATGAAGAAAAGTCAAAGACCAGTTTGGCTCAGCAAAATGTTTTTGGCACAGCATTTTTGCACAATTTGCTGAGGCTGGTAAAAGGCACAGCAAACCCTAACACATGCCAGAGAAGAGTGTACTAAATATGATCTGACTGCTGTTCCCTGTTTCTGATTGGCCAGTCATAGTGATTGGTCCAAGAGGTTTGCTATTAGTAGTCTCCCACCTATTTGCACTCCCAGTTTTAGTTTTGTGGCCAGGGTTGGAAAAAGGTAAATAGCTAAACTTGGATGTGAGAAATATTTTTTGCAGGGTCACATACCGAGCACTGCTGGAGATGCTCTTACATTCTTTCAATCAAAGCCATGCTCTATCTTTCAAGGTTCAGGAGAGTCTTACCATTACTTTGTCTAAATGGATTTTTTGTAGGCGGGCAATATTGACAAAGAGAGCAGTTCCAATCAAAGGGCAATTGCGGTCACATAAGCTGTTTGCCAAGTCTCTGGACAAGTACATTGATTTAGTGGACCATGTTAGGATCTACTCTACCACTGAAATGTATAGACCTGCTCAGGTACACACACACACACACACACACACACAAAAGAGTCTTTCTCTAATTCCTCCTGGACTTCTTTGTTATTTCTTCATGCTTTTTACTAGTTCTTCTTAGATCTGTTTTTGAAGGGACTTGATAGGAGAAAAGAGAAGATAGGAAGTGTGTTGTTGCCTGGGAGGAACGCTGGGCAACAACACACCTCTTATCAAAGAAAAGAAAGAAACTCTATAGAATGAGTTCATCATCATCATCATCATCATCATCATCATTCTAATTTGCATTCAGAATCCTCCCGTTTTTGTTTGTGTGTTGCAGATGATAGGATACAAAGATGGACTAGAAAAGAAACTGCTGGTGGACCTGGAAACGTTCCCCGCCACCCGGCAGCTGGCGGAACTCAACATCGACGGCGGATCCGTGGAGGAGCTGTACCGGCAGGGTAGCTCGTGGGGCAAAAATGGGGTGATTCTACGCAACCAAATGTGGCACTCCAAGGTCTGCGGACCTGATAGAGAGAAGCGGCAGGCAGAATTGCGTGCAACAATTGCTGCCAGTGCTGCCGCTGGAACTCGTGAGCCGAGCTAGCCTCTCCCTCTTACCAACAGCAGCAAAAGAAAACACCTTTAGAAATAATCTCACGCCCACGTGCTCTCTGTCACTGTCTGTGTCTCACGGGCACACGGGGTTTTCTCTCACGCGCGAGACACTAACCCTTTGTAATCCTCCTCTTGACAAAGAAATCTACAAACCAGAACATGTTCTGGAAATCTACAAAAGAAGGGAAATCTAGAAATCTATGAAATGGAACATTTATGTGGAAATCTACATCAAGGAAAATTTATCATATAGCAGGAGAAATGTATCTCAAATAAATCTTGTAAACTTGGGGAACACCTCCCTCTTCCTTCGAGGGTAAAACCCTCTCATTATTTTGAACTTTTTGTTAGATGGTTTTCTGTTTGTCTGCCCCTCCTTTTTACCCTAACTAATTTGAACACCTAAAGACTATTGGGGGTTGGGATTCCTTTTTTAAAATCTTGGCCCCCTCCCTTCTTGGTCAATAATTGCTTATGGGCTCTTTCCATACGGGAACCCAGAAATTATGGTCATGTGACCTCAATGACTTTCCAATTTTAAAAAAAAACCCATTTTCCACACAGCTTCAATCCACCTAGCAAGGCTTCCATTTCCCAACCCATGCTCATATATGATGCAATGTAATTGAATGGGCATGTCTTAGTGCCTAGAAGATCCACGCTTGTGAAATATCAAGAATAAGTTGATGTTAAAAGTGGCCTAAATTTGAGACCTAGGTAGGATCCTGGTTGTTTTGGTGTTGTTCTGGCCATCTGTAATTGAGGCTCTTGACATCAGATATTGCGGATATATTGACATTACAGATAACCAATTACAGATTACGGAATTCTCTGATGACAAGAGCATGACAAGTCTACAAGGGGATGATTTCCTAAGAATGTTCAACAAATGTCGTATTATCATGGCAACTTCAACATTTCAGTGATGAATAAATATTTTATTTTGAAGATTCCAGGTTGAAAACTACAAATATTTCAGAATATTCGAATATATATTTTTATTTTTTATTTTTTATTTTTATTTATTTATTTTATTTTTTTCTGGCACAAATTTTTTGTTCTTTGAAAAAGCCTTCTTTGAAGATGTTTCAACCTTTCTGAAAACAAAAGAATTGGTGTGGGAAGTTGCAATGATACTGTGGGTATCTCACTTTGGTTTGCTTCGTGAGGGCAGACTAGTTACTTCTTTCTTGATTGGAGTTTTCCTTCCTTCCAACTTCCATATAAGTTTCCTTGAGCGCTCCATAAACATGGGAAGACAAAATTCTTGCATGTGTTGAGATTTAGTAACAAATATGCCATGGCTACTTTTTACCTCTGCAATGTAGTAACTCTGTAGATTTGATGTAGAAAAGGCTTCTTGAGAGGCTTTCAGCCACCTCATGGAGACCTAAAAGCCAAGCAGTAGCAGTGGGGGTTGGCTTCATCCCAGCTTCCAGCCTTTGCAGAGTCACTTGGGGCCCATTCCTATTTCCAATCTACTACTTGGTTTTGGGAAGTTGAACTGTGATCTTTGATTTCAGGTTTTTACTTTTATTGGGTGGGATTTTCATTTTAGCAATTCATCTAGGACCCATTTCCCTCATTTCTGTTTCCTTTTTCTATGTTATATTACTTCTTCTTTTGGTATCTACTGACTCATTGCTAATGGGGCCAGAATGAACAAACACCTACCTGGGTACCTTCACCTTGTTGAGAGATGCCTTTAAGATGTTTTCTTTAACTCAGGAATGTGAGATTCGGAGCATCTCCACTCACACCCACTATTTTGGACCTCTCTAGCTGTGTTTACCAGATCCAACATCCACTGTTAATTATTCCTCCATCCTCATCTATAAACATGAAAAAATGAATAGTACAAAATGAGAGACTATTTAAATGTCACCACTGTGGCCAATCATTATGGCTAACAAATAGTCTTTCGGTCTTATGGGTCCTCTTGAAAGGTACTATGGGCAATTTTTTCTTTTAAAATATTTTTTTGAAATATCGAATGAGTTACTCTTAATAAGAAGCGTTGGTGCACGTATGGTGATACTAAAAATATTGAAGCACAAGGTATATGACTAATAGAAGTTTAAAAGATTATAGAACAAGCTATGTGTCACACATAAAAATCATAAACAATTGATGAAAGGTCCATGTTTAGTTCAACATTTATTGATAATGAATACAAAGTATGATGACACTTCTTACATATAGAAGAGTTTTCTAAAGAAATGATGGAAAAAACATTTATCATATAAAGCCATCTAAATTATCCTCCACAAAGGAGGAGCAACATACAATCTTTAAGCCTATTAGAAATAGGATACTCCAAAGATTGAACATATGACCCATTGACCATTGTATCTTTGGAACAAAGACTACACCAAAACATGGTATTTACCAGTGTTGGATGGGGCAAGGTTTTCAATCAAGGTCTAGGTACTTGGCCCAATTGGTCTTGGTGGGGGAAGACCTACCACAATACTCACCCTCACATGTCTAGGTGTGGAAAAATTCAGCCCCAAGCCTGACCCAAGAAAACTTGGGGTCAATTGGATCTAGCAAAAGACTAGGCCCAATGGGTCTGATGGTGTTTTTGCTCAAGGCTAGGTTGTAGGTCTAGGTATAAGGTTTATGAAATTGCAATTTTTTATTTTTTTTCACTTGGCACTCCCTCCGTGTGAGTTTTTGTTACTTTTGATGACCATGAATATCAAAGACGAACTCAATTGTTGCAATTTAGTAATCTGGAAGATAATGAAACCACAGTTTCACAAAAGGTGGAGACGAAGATATGTTCTATTGAAGAAAACATGATTATGATAAATTTTCCTTACCAAAAATGCTTGTGCATTTACCTCAATATCTTGAAAAAACATTTACCAAGTTTTGTAATCTTCACACTTTTTTTTTTGGAAACATTGCCTTTAGTAATGCTTGTTTTCATTGCTCCTTGCATTTCATATTGATAATTTTGCAATGGTGACATGACTAGTTGGCAAAAGAATTTATTTGTGTCTAGAAGATTTGATATATGATTTGTATGTAGATGACTTAACTACAGGCTTAAAACTTGAACTTGACCTTTTAATCATCCCAAATAAGCGTTTCAAAATCAGCCCCACCTTGAACCCATAACCAATGAGCTTCATAATGCCTAGGATCCTTGATCCAGGGAACTAGTGGTCTAAAACTTTGAACTTGGCCTTGGAACCAATGAATCATCCATTTTATAAAAAACACTAGGCCCAAACCCAACAACTTATTGAAAACCTCAACCCAACCAACAATGGTATTTGAAATTGCATAAAGGACTACAGTTATAATGTCACATATGAATGCATGACTATGTAGTTGTAAACACATCATTTTTGTGGTCACAATCACACATGCCATGAACAATTATGTCTTTCATAACTATAGTCATTGTGGACATACATAGCCTAGCTAGCCAACATACTTACTTACTAACCTACCCTACCTACTTGCTTACTTAACTTGCCTGCTATCTTAGCCTAGGTTGCCTAAACTAAAAACGTAGCTTAATTCAACTTGATTTAAGAAGCTTGAGCTAGGCAATCTAGATTAAGCTAGCTAGTTTAAACTAGGTAGCTTAGCTAAACATATATATGTAGGTTGTAATTATGAGGATTTAAACCATTCATCTCCACATTGAAGGACCAATTCATTAACTATTGCATCACATGTTCAACAAATAATATATTTTGTTTTACTGTCATGAACATTTTTTAAAAAATCTACTTAAGGAACCTAACCCAAATACCATGCTTACCTAGTTACCTGTGTTGCATATCTACCTAGCCAGCATACCTACACCTCTTTCAAGATGATTAATAGGCATCTAAATTTAATCATTGTCACATAATCATAATCATGATTAAAGTCTCATAATGGCATAAAAATATGGTGCAGTTTGAACATGACTAATTTTGGGCAATAGTTGCAAAATGCCATAGTCATAAAAATCATGGTTTGATCTATTGAAATGATTAATCACTACTAAAAATATCGGTTTTTCAAATGGTCCAAGTTGACTAACTAGTCTTTTTTTATTAGTGAACATGTACATTTTGATTAAAGGCCTAAGGATTGAATGGCATGTGTATCTTTTGACAATTCAACTTGATTAAAGTGACTTATTTGACTATGTGTTAAATCATATTGGTGGGCGCAAATTTTCTCCTAAAATTGTTCATTGCCTATTTAAAACAATACAAAATTCCATTCATCGTTCCATTTCAACACTTCAGATCTATGATTTCATTATGCAAACAATTCAAATAGGCTAATTTTGCACAATTTTTTTATTATAGCTATTGTTTCCTCTACTCAGTTCTATTTCTTTACTTAAAAATAATATGTGGTTAAAAATATAGTTAGATTTATCAAAAACCCAAAACACAAGAAATACATAATATAAATCCATGTTTCCTCAACAAATCTATATTTCTATCTTTACTCCAAATTGAACATGCTAACAATCTATAATTAGAAAATAGAAATTAGAACTAAAAAAATGAAAAATCGGTGGTTTTTTAATACCAACAAAACTTTGAACTCAAAATGCGTGACTCTATCTGACTCTAATAACTCTCTCCTACTTCATGTGTGTAAAACCCCAAAAACTCCTAAACTTTAACAATTTTCAGAACCTGATCCTATATCATTTCCCTCCAAACGTAAATCAAAATTAAAATGTTCAATAGTTTTAATCCTATCCAATTCCTTCATTGCTTCAAGTAATCCCTACCATTCTCTTAATTTATTATGTCTTGACTAATCCCTACCATACATCAAGTAACATTACCCTCCCTCCACTCTAGATTTCATCTTCAAAATCCTTGATTTAGTTTTTAAAGATATGCTATTCATATCATTATGTAATTCATCTATGGTTTGGTCTATTCTTCATGTATTATTGGTGTTACCTACATTTCAATCTATGTTTATATATGACCTTTAGTTTATGCATCACTGGAAGAATTAAATTATCAAATAATGGTACTATTACACCCTCTTGAACTTGTTGTTAGATATGTTCGATTGCCTACTCCTCAACTTCAACCAACTCTATGTGTGTGCCAATATCATTAACTATGGCTATTGTCTCCAATTGTGAATTGAAGTTGTGTGTGCTTGTTCCCTAGATACCTCAATTACAGTATCATGTCCTCCTTCCCTCAATTTTTATGGTTCTTTTTGTTGTATGTCCTTACTTACTCCATTGTATTCAACTTCCTCCTCCTCTTGTATTAGATTGGACGATCGTATATTATTTAGAATATGATAAATGAAATTTGGAAAGGTTTTCTTGAAGGTAAATAAATGTCTTCTATAGGCAACCTCATCCCTTTTGTGTGTAGCCAACTTTTTATGCATTTTTTCATGGAACTGAAATTTTACCAACTCCCACCCTTCATCAAACTCAGCATTGGCATCATTTAGCTATTGTTTAGTACACAATATTGAATAATATTTTACCAAATCGTCATATTCTTCCAATCTATTTAACATATGTTGGGTCCAAATCCATACTCCTCTTCAACAAATCATCCAGTTTTGCCTTGGTTTCGTGCCTTTCCTGCTTCAATTCATTTACCTTTATAATTGTTTGATCCTTATCTTTATCTCCATTTTGCCTATTGAACTCCTTTGTTGCCACCATGTTGTTAAATTGTAAAATTTGTATTTTCATCTTGTCCATTGTTTGTTTTCTAGTTTCTTGCTCATGTAACCACAATTGTGTTTCCTTTTCCAAGCCTTCAACCTTATGTTTATATATTATATTAATGTTTTTTTATATGCATGGTCTATTTTAATCAATTTTTCTTCCTTTTACCTTAACTCCATGCATTCCTTCTATAATTATGGAAAGTCCATTAACTTATGTTTCATCTCCTTATTCTATATGGTTAATTGCAACATCTTCATATTTGTTACAACCCCACTTTTGGAAGAGTGTGAGGATGACACTCACACTCTCGAAATGGGGACTTGGGAGTCCTCTGGGACTCCTGAAACTTCAGAGTTTGATTACAGGGGTTAAAACACCCCGTCTTGAGGCGTTTTTCATGACATTGGAAAGCTATTGAAGTGTAGATGTCGAAAATGACTTTGCATGAGCCATTTGGACATTTGCAGCACAAGTTATGGCAAAAAGAAAGGCCGGGAATTTGACTCCCAACTACTAAAAGTCAAGAATCGACCCGACCCTGGTGTGTGCAGGTGTAGTGCGACACACCATTGGAAAGCTCTCAAGGAGAGTTACAAGTTTGCTTTAGACCTCATCCCAATCAGAGGTCTGAACAAAAAGTTATGAACTCACAAAGTCCTAGGAGTCCAAACCGAGACAATTTCAAGACTCCTCCTTGGGAGTCCCGGGACAAAAAGTCATTCGGATGTAGGTACTGTGGAATAACGCAAAGAATATTATATGGGGGAAGGTGGTGGCTTCCCCCGAATCTGGGCCGTTGACGCACTCCCAAGTCCCGAGTTGAACCCACTTGAGGGTTCAACTAGGTAGAGTTGCGGAAAGTTGGGACTCGGAAGGTGCTCCCGACTTCCAGCACTATAGAGGGGTAGAGGGGCATGCTAGAAGTCCCAGGATTAGACTAGGAAGAGGGACTAGAAGATCAAGCTTGATTTTGCATCCAAAACAAACCACAAAGTGGTTAGTTCACTCGGGAACACCCTTGGGTGCTAGGATAAGCCACGGGCACTTTGACACACAAGACTCACCACGGCCCGGACTCGAGGGAAGCCACCACCTTCCCCCATATAGTATTGACTACATCCAAATGGCTCTTTTTCCCGGGACTCCCAAGTTGGAGTCCCGAAATTGTCCCGAAACTGTCTCGGTTGGAGTCCCGAGACTTGAGAGCTCATAACTCCCGAATTCAGAGTCTGATTGCGACGAGGTCTAAACCAAAGTTATAGCCCTCGTCAAGATCTTTCCAACGCCGTGTCGCGCTCTCAATTCGGAGGTCAGGAAGAGGTCGATTCCCGACTTTTAGTGGTCGGGAGTCAAACTGCCAGTTTGACTCCCAGTTTGACTCCCGGCCCTTCTTTTGGCTATAACTTGGGCTACAAATGTCTAAATGGCCAATGCGAGTCCATTTTCGATATTTACGCTTCAAGACCTTTCCAATGACACCAAGAACACCTCAATGCGAGGTGTTTTGGGCCTTGTTGTCGAACTCTAAACATTTGGGAGTCCCGGAGGACTCCAAGTCCCCAACTTTGGGAGTGTTGGGCTTCACCCCCACACTTGGCCAAAGTGGAGTTACAACAGCCGTGGTGAGTCTTGTGAGTCCAGAGTTGCCCATGGCTTATTTTAACACCAAGGGTGTTTTAGAATGCGAACTAACCAACTTGTTGGTTGGTTTGATGCAGGTTCGAATAAGTAACTAAAGCTTGTCCCTCTTCCTAGTCCCATCCCGGAGCTTTAGCATGCTCGTCTACCCCTTTTAATGCTAAGAGTTGGGAACATGCCCTCAAGTCCCCACAATTCCGTTGTTTTAAAAACCAAAGCCCATCTTGGGCCTAACTTGGGACTTGGAAGCACGTCAATATTAACTTTCTCCTCCATCTCCTTGTTTTGTTTTCTCCTAATTTACATGCATTGTCTATATTCATCATATCCTTGTTGTTCATTCTTGATTTGTTTAAGCAATCCTTACTTTTCCTCTTCCCTGGAAGTTAATTTGGTTTTGAATGACTTAAATTTCAAACCCAAATATCCATCTTCAGATTCACAATTTCCATTCCTTGAAAAATTTCAGTAGTTTTTTTACTGCCCAATACTTCCTTTGTTAGCTTTTCCACAAATTTTGGTGTTGAACTCTATGGTGTCTCCTCCTTAGATGCATCTTCTGATGGTAATCCCCTATCCCACATCTATAAACCTTTAAAAAGGAAGGCCAGTTGGGATGAGCCAATTGAAAAGGTTCAACCTTAAAGGCCAAATTCAAAATGAAATAGGATTTTTTTACCTAAATCATCTAGGTGTAGACTTAATTTAGGTGGTGTACATTTAAGCCTAGTAAAGATCATAGTTTAGGTTGCCCTAACCTATTTTAGGCTTCTATACCTAATTGTTAGTTATAAACCCCTAGACCTAGGCCTAGAAGTTTAGGTTGTAAGTTCTTAGACATAGGGACCTTAAGAGTAGGTATTTAATTTTAGGTCTAACCTAGGTTATTTAAGTTTTATCCACATGGCATAGCCTAATGGCCAATGTTTAAATGCCATGTGGCATAACATAGTGGCAAATGTTTAAATGCCATGTGGCATAACCTAGATGGCCAATGTTTAAATGCCATGTGGCATAGCCTAGGTGGCCATTGTTAAAATGCCACATGGCATTTGCTTAGTCAAAATGGCGTTTAACCAATCAAAAAATCATTTGATTGTTATATTGACTAATCAAAATGACTAGTCAAAAATGCCAACTTAAGCCTGGTCAAAAAGTACATGGCCTAGTCACAATGGATAGGTTCAAAACGACTTGTCCAAAACGATTGGGAGGTTTTTTGTACGCCTATCCAAAATGGGTCTTTTTTTACCAAAATTTATAATAATAAATAAAGGAATTTTAGTAGTGATTATAAATTAGATTCCTATTAAGTTTTCGCATTTCTAACAACTTTCGTTTTTGTAAATTAAAAAATGCAAGGTGTAGCAATGAACAAGTCAAAAGACATGGTCCAACAAGGCAACAATCCAATTAAGCATGCCAAGAATGAATTCACACCATTAATGCATAAACATAGGACAACCACCTGATAGGAAAGTCATTTCATTGGTCCACTAAATGTTTGATTAATAACATTAGCATCTTTGAGATGTAGATGGGACCATTTCTTACATGGGAACAATGTTTCCTTGCATAATTTTCAAATTATAATAGGTTTTGCATTCTTAATTGATAATGTATAGGTAGACTATGTTTTTATTATGGCTTGATTTTCTTTAGTTAATTTTAGCTAGGTGTATTATCCCCACAATCTAGCTTTAATAGTCTTACAATTGTGACTGTAATTTGTGTAGACTTATAATCTCAACTACATTTCAACTAATTTACATAAATTTTGACTTATTTTCAAGATATTTTCAACTTGCTTTCAAGTACCTTGTAGTTGATATCTTTACTTTGGCTCAACTTCATATATGTTGGATGACCTACAAACAACAAGATGCAATGTGTCATACAAGTGTGTAACATAACTGTCCATGTGGCACAATATCATATGTTGACATTTTCAATAAATCAATAATTTCAAGATTTTGAAACCATACACATGGCACATGTCAAATAATTTAGTTTGATGGTGGACCACAAATGCCCATGTGACACATGTCAATGTTTCATTGGTTATAATATAATTGAATAATAATCAAAATTTAAAAAATTCATGCCCTTCTTCAATGAGATGACACATGCCAATGTTACATTCATTGTAATATAGTTGAAAGATAGTCATAATTGCAATTCCATACCCCCAAATGACATGATGCGTAGGTGGATGAAGTTCATCCATTGATTTGCCAACATGGAGTCAATTAAGTCTAATCATCACTTTATAGTTGAAATGTTGCGTCGATTAAAATGTATGGTGTTTTCAACTAAAATGTTGTCACCTCAACATTAACCCACAAATTGACATGTGTACGTTGTTTTCAACTGTGTTGAAGGGATAATTCAACATTGTTGACTATTTTGAAAATTAGTTGACAATGTCATTTTTGAGTTGCAAAAAACATTTTGCAATTGAAAATGATGTTTTCAACTATAAATGACAATTGAGAAGTTGTTGAAAACATAGTTGAAAAATGGGGTTTTTCTCCTAAGTATAGTGCATTTAACCATTATGGTTATGTGAAAATAAATTATCATCTTCAATTTATTTTGAGACTCCTAAAGGTTATGTGGTATCATGCAACCTAGACAAAGCATCTACAACTACATGAGTAACTAGTTTTGATTAGCTTGTATACTATTGTGAAGTCATATTCCAAAAACAATAGTAACCACCTAGCTATTCTTTTTTAAACATGTGGTTTGTTTACCAAGTATACTAAAGCCATATCATCGACATAAAACACAAATTTATTTCCTAATAGATAATGCTTAAACTTATGCAATGCAACAACCATAGCTAAGGCTTTTTTTCTATGGTATTATAATTGTGTTCTACATTATTAAAAAGTCTAGAAGCATACACTATTGGTTGATCACTCTTCCCTATGATATTTTGTGCCAATAAAGCCCCCACAACCAACAATGATGCATCTATGTGAACATGGAATTATATGTCCCACTTTAGTAATATTAAAATCAATGCTTCAATATATTTCTAGTTTATAAGCTCCCAAGTTTTCTAACATTCCTTTATCCACAAAAAAATTTATATTTTCCTTGTGAGCTTAGTAATTGGAGCCATGATTGTTGTAAAATTCTTGATAAAACATCTATAAAATTATACCATACCATTGAACACTTGAATCTATTGTGAATTATGTGGTATAAACATGTTCATTATCACCCATATTTTCTTTGGATTAAGTAGCTTACGTTCTTTTGAAACAATAAATTCAAGAATAGCTCCAAAAAATATCATAAAAACGTTTTTTTTGCATTTAAACTAATGTTGTATTCCCTACACTTTTGAAAACATAATCTAAGCTTTTGCAAATGAGTCTCCATGTCATTATAAACTATAAAATCATCCAAGAATATCTTCATGAAAGTGTCCATATATATTTTTAAATGTTTTCTATCATAGCTTTATGAAATGTTGGAGGTTTATTCTTCATGCTAAAATGCATCACCTTCTAGATAAATGTTATCCAATTTGTGACAAAAGATATCTTGTATTTGTCTTCTACAACTTTGGAAATCTTATAATACCTAGAATATCCATCCAAAAATGAACATGCCTCACACCCTACCACCATGTTCAGTACCTCATCTATAAATGGTAATGGGAAAGGATCCTTCTTCGTTGTTGCATTTAGCTTTATGAAATCCACATAAATTTTGAGCTTCCCATTCTTATTTGGTATTACCACAATAATTGATAGCCATGTAGCCTTTTCCACAAGTTGTGTGAAACCTTTTGTTAACAGTTTATCAATGTTTTGTTTCATTATTGTTACGTAATTTGGATTTAACCTATACTTGGCCTGATGTACCGGTGGTATGGTTATATCCAATTCTATTATGTGTTCAATTAACTTTGGTGGAGTACCTTTCAAAAATTTGTACATCCACACAAATACATCCTTGTATACTTGAAGAAGTTCCTCTAACTTTTCTTTAGTTGTAAGTTTGAATTCATTTCATTATTTATGGTTCTTTTGAATCCCTATATTGAGTTTGTTAATTAGTGTTGTTCTTATGTTAATGTCTAGCTTGCAATTTGCAACTTTTGAGCCTTGACCTTTGCTAGGGTTTCATCTATTTGAACATTCCATGGTTAGTGTTTTTCCTATGTTTATGGACACTTTTTATCCTTTAGAACAACTTTTGGCTGATATTTATTTGTAGTTTCTCTTTTTACTAAAATAAATTTTATACTACTCATTTTTGTATTATGATTCTTGACTTCAGTATTTATGTGATTAGAATTTATGGTTCCTTATATAGACTAAAATGTATCTAGTAGACTAATGGTGCCTATGGAAAATATTTTTGGTTATGTAACAAATATGATATTTTCCTCCTCATCAATGATACCATTCTAGTAATTATAACATAATAACACTTTTGGTCATTTCACTTTTGCTCCCAGGGGCTTAGTCACCACCATGGTTCTGACCATTCCATTCCCTTGAATAGTCATTGTGTTGTTCCCCAAATCATGGGTTATTTTGGCATCCTTCAACCATGGTCTTCTTAACAATTTGGAATAACTAGCATTTATTACACTATTTTGTAACATAGTAAACATAATAACATAGGGTATGCCGTGAACACATATCTTCAAATCATGAATCAATCCCATTGGTTTTGTAGTGGTTTAATTTGCCATCCTCAAATTATATGGTGCGAGTGTAGACTTTGGCAACCCTAACCTCAATCTCAACTACTTTGTAATGATGTTAACACCATACCTACCATTTAATAAAACACCCTTTACAATGTTTTTCCCAATTTTTACCTTAATGATCGCCATACGGTTATCAATAACTATTGATGTTATTGCTACCTTTGGTATTACAAATGGTACTATTTTATCTATGAATGTTTTGGCTACATTTTGTGGTTTATCTGCCATAGAAATCTTTCCAACTCAAGAACCATTTTTAGTAATTGTCCCAACTTAAAATATAATTGGTTTTCAACATTTGTCTATTCTTATCCTAAAATATCTCTTCTTCCAATATTAACTTATTTTGGGAAATTACATATTCTTGAGGTTTTTGAGGTTCTATAAAAGGTGTAGTATCGGGCATACTTGGCAACATGGTGTTCCATCCCTTTATTGATGTAGAAGAGCCTTCGTTAGTAATTTTTTCCTTTTGCAACTGTTAAATGGTCTCTACCATTTTTTTTGTTAAATTTTCCTCCCACCAATTTGCAAATACTTTTGATCTTCTGTGGTTCTTTATCCTAAAATACCTAATATTATGTGATTCTACTTATTGTAGCAACATTGACGTCTACTACATGCACATTTACAATGATTGTTTTAACCTTAACTACCATTTTCTTTTCTAAGCTTGATGCAGTTTTCCCTTGGAACATCTTTTGCATATCTGCAAACTTGAGATGGTCCATCATTTTATGCCCATTTAGACCACATATATGAATTATTCTTTTGACCCTTCTAAGGTTGATTAGTAGCGTTTATTGATGTTACAGTCAGTTCCTCTTTCTTCTTGACTATACACGTTTCTACATTATGGTTGTCTTCATCCACAATTTGTGTTATGTTTATCAATCTTTCTTGTTTCCATCTATAGTTTTGTTGTTATTGCAAAATTTGAAATCTATGGTATTAATAGTGCACTTTGAGCTTTCTACAAGTGTCATCCTTTCTTCACACAATAAAGCTACCTCCTTATGCAACTGTAGTGTGGTCCTCTTCATTAATGTAGTTGTAATATTTAGATAGGATTATAATCATACTTGAAACACAATCGTTAAAAAATTGTTTGTCTTTGGTGTTTGTAATCCATGAACCAACTTCTGTATGCACTCATAATACACTTCAATCCCCTCAGTCTTTCCTTGATAATTTTGAAATCCATGTAAATTTGGTTTATCATTTTAAGTATTTCGATGACATTTACAAAATGCTTGTGTTAGTTTAAAATATATATATAATTAGGAGAATTTGAAATTTAATTATGGCACCAATCTGATGTCATCTTTCTCAATGTGTAGTTGAATGCATTGATGATGTATTCCTTAGAGGTTTTTCCATTTGCTCTGACAATTGCTTGAAACAATTTCACATGAACATATTGATCTGCATCTTTATTATAATGTAGATACTTCAAAGTTGATAGATATGGTGTGACCATTGAGCCCCTTGCTCCAAGATTCACCACTAATTTACTTTTCTATCATTCATAGTTTGATGGAATCAATGGTGGCCTTCTTACATATCTATTTGCTTGAGTCATCATGATTAGCGTTGTGTAAATTGTTTGAGGTCTTGAAATGGGTATTATTACCCTACTTGGAACTTCATAAGTTTGGTTAGCTTTTCTTCCAAATTGAATATTCATTAGTATGTGGTATGTAGCCTGACCATTCTCAGATTGACTCTTTATTTTAGGTAGTTCAAACTTTTGTCCAAGCTTACATACTACAATAGTTGTGTTTGGGATCACAAATCGAATCTATTGTTCTTATGAAACAATTATCAATATCTAAAATATCCCATTCATCATTATAGGAATTCTTCATGATGGTGTAAACTCTTTAGACAACCTAGCCTCCATTTGTATGACATTCATATATTTCTTTTTTTGTTATATAATCTGGTCTAATTGAAAATGGTTTTGCCCTATTCACATTAGGAGAATTATGAATTCTTAATCTATTTTGTACAAATTGTCCTTCACCTAGACCAATTTATTGCATGTTTTTTTCTAAACTATTTTGACATTTTCTTTCATTTGTGGTTGTTTTACATAGTTTTTATCCAACATCTATTGTCCCACATGTCAAACCAATCCATCCCTCATTTCACTATTAATCTATGGACATTTTGTGATGACATGTCCTCTAACTCTACAAAAAACATAAATTTTGGAAAGAGTTTGAACCAACTTGGTTAAATCTTCAAAATCGTAACTTATGGATTTTTTCTTTCTTTCTTATGATTCCTTAGCTTTTATGGTCCATTTGAATTGGTAATGCCTCCTCCAGAACATTCACATGTGCATCATCATACACATAGGCTACCATCTAATTCATATTGTTTTATAAATCTTAAATTTGTTTCATTTCTTGGTATACTTTCTGATTTAAGTCCTTACAACCTTTATCACTTTGACCTTCATCTTCAACTTCCAAAAAAATTAGAAATAAAAATCTGTAATAAAATAGTATATTCTCTTCTGAATTTCGAGATCTACAAAAAACCATGCTATCAATAAATCCAAATTGTTCACAATATTGTTGTTTTTTTTTGCTTTAGAAAAAGAAATGGTTTTCAAGATGGTCGCCAAATGGTAGATGTAAATTTTATGCTAGAATTGTTCTTTGCTTATTAAAAACAATACAAATTCACATTCAATCATTCATTTCAACACTTACAATCTATGGTTTCAATTATTAAAAACACTTTTGGTAGATTTTCTTCACATAGCTTTATCATTACATTTATTATTCATTTTCCTCAAGTTTTAATTTATTTTTGAAAATAAAAATATGTGGTTGGAGTTATAGTTAGATATTTTTTAAAAACACAACATTTACAGAATATGATCAATATTTCTTTATCAATTTTACACAACTTTTTTTACTCAAAATTTAACATATCAAAATCTGTAGCCTTAAAAATAGAAATAGAAAATGAAAACATGAAAAATATGTGGTTTTCAATACCAACATAATTTTAAACTTCATACTTTGTCCCTATTCTAACTTTAGTAGCTCTCTAAGTCTAACTATGTGTAAAAACAAAAATCCCAAACTCGATCAAATTCTAGAACTACATATATTAAGTTATTTTCCCTCCAAAAGTAATTCAAAATCAAATGATCAACAATCTTAATCCTATCCAACTAATCAAATGTCTTGTTACATACCTACCATTCAATAAGTTATCATTATTTTATTGAATCTTTTCCATTCACTAGGTAATAATGTCTTTACTTTTTGCTCATTGCGGGGCCGGAAGGCACATGGGCTCGAATGCTACTCACGTGCGAGCAACCCTCCGGACGTAATTGTAACAAACAAGAAGAGCCACAAAACACTTGTTGCTTGGGACAATCAATAGTTTTTTGTTCATGAGCTTCGCATTTAGTGAGCTTGGTGTTTTGATGTTGTGTGCATCATCATCCATTGTTGGGGTTTGCACTTCACAACCAACATTCGCATTGTGTTTGTTTTTATTTTTGTTTCTTGCATGTTTAGGTTTTCAAAAACCCCTATTTATAGTCAAGGAGCATCTTGAATAGTTTGTCATCAATTTCACAAAGGTAAGTTTTTCTTTTTGTTTTTTTCTCATCTCTTGTTCCTTGTTGTTTCTTTGCTCATCTTTTGTTGCAACCAAATTAACTTTAAGTTTTTTTGCTAAAAGTTTGTTTGTTGTATTGTTATATCTTGCTCTTGTATCTTTACTTTTCCCTCGTAGTAACATTCACAAGAGTTTCTTTACTTGGAAAATCAAATTGGTTATTTGTTTTAGCATTATTCAAAATTCTCTAGCTAAACATTTTCTTATTGTACCATTTCACATTGTTGTAAATCATGGATACAACACAAGACCATGTGATTTTCATCATGGGATGTATGGCATTGTTCCAAATTGTGGATTAGATATTCAATTCACCTGTCCAAGCTCTCTTTCTAGATTTGAATTCTATTGCCATGGATCCTTCCATTGCCCTTCAAAGTGCATAATTTTTGTTGTCTATAGTTGTAATATAAAAAAAAATTATATCTTGTTCTCTAGGTGTTTTGTCGCAAGAATTAAGGTACTAGGTGAAGCCAAGAAGCACAACTTGGGTTTCCAAGTTTTTGCTCATTGAATATGAAGATGACCAATGGGTGGAGAATTTTAAGATGTTGAAGTCCACACTCTTTCAAATTGTTCATAGATTGAAACCAACATTGTTGAAAAAACACAAAGTGCATAAAAGCCATCCACATGGAGATTCATGTGTCATGTGTTATTTACAAACTTGTGCATGGTTACAATTTCTTAATTTGTATTCAATTATTTGCAATTGAGAAGTTTATCGTATCCTTGGTCCTACATGAATTTGTTGCTGTAATAAATATATATTTTTGGAAGTTGATTTCATGGCCAGTGGGAGCATACATGTGCATTGTCATGAATGATTTCAAACTATGGTGTGGCCTACCTAGTGTACAAGGTGCAATTGATGGCATCCATCTTTTGATTTCTAAACCTTTTATGCCTTTCCTAGAAGATTACTATTATTTTAAATATGGGGGATACTCCATTGTAGCATAAGCAGTGGTGATTACAAGAAAATGTTTATTGACATTTTGCATTGGTATGCCAAGAAGTGTTAATGAATTACATGTATTGCATAGGTCTACATTGTACAAGCAAGTTCAACTACATGGATTCTTTGACATCACTAAGGGATCATGTGAAGATAGAAATCCTCCATATTTCCTTGGTGACAAGGGATATCCCTTTATTAGTTGGATCATGATGTTATTTAAAGAAGATGGACACCATAACATTTTGGAATTGTTCAACAACATAAAATTAAAAAAAGGCTGATCCATGGTTGAAATTGCTTTCAACATTCTAAAGAAAATTTCAAAGGAGCTAATACATAATCAAATGTGAGTATTAATTTTTTACTCGATGTTTTTACCCATTTTTGTTTGTTACATAATTTGTTGAAGATTGAAGATATGAAGCAAGTATCAAACGTCCACTACACATCATTGAGCTAGAAGCAAGTACCTTGCATGAAGATCAACCCATCAACATTCCCCAAGATGAGACAATAAATCAATAATTAGATGGAGAGAAAAGGTTTAAAGAAATTTTGAAACAACAATTGACTCACTACCTTGGCATACAAAGGAGCTTCTCATGAATGTACTTAGTTTTCAAACCTAATTTCATCTTATTTTTGCAATTGTCTTGAGTAAAACTAAATTTGGAAACTATTCAATGTCATTTTTATTTTTTTTGTTAAGCCAAAACAATTTGGAAATGAATCAATGTTGTTTTAAAGTTTTGATTTGTTCAAGTCAAAAAAATTGGAAAAAAATTAATGTCCTTTTGCATTTTTGATTTTGTTAAGCCAAATGTTTTTAGAAATGAAACAATTTCCTTTTGCATTTCTGAATCTAGTTATTTACAATGTTCATTCATTTGCTTCTAATTGTTTATTTATGGCACCCATCGTCTTCACTTTCAAGAGTTGGGACTAGAACCTTGTTGTTAAAAACTTGAAAAAATGCCATGCTCATCACCGTTGTAAATTTTGTAACCTTCACCATGTCAGCTTGATTCTTGTTGATGTTCATATCTCTTTCCTTGAAGTAATTTAATTACTTGTCATGCATACTCTTCTAGGTCACCATAATGCTTGCATGAATTTTGTGAAGAGACTTTATCAAAAGCTTGTTTTCCTTTTTTGTTGTTTCAACCATGGTTTTATGAGTTGAAGAATATTGTTGCTTCACCCCTGTACGTCCTAAAGAACAAGGAGTTTCTGGTCCTTTTTTGCATCCTATTCTATTAACTTATTTTGGGGTTGTTGGATTCAAACTTAGAATGTGTAATGGCACAATGTGTTGTGTCAAAAATTTCGGGTTCATTGGCAAGGTCTTTAATGGTGTGGAGGCATTTGGCACATTGACACATTTTGGAAATGGCTTTGTGGATTGGGGTTGTTCATACAACCATGCTTCATTAATTATGTGTGCGTAAACCTTGTTTGTTGCATTTAGATATTCATACTGCACTTTTACCTCTAAAATTGTAGAATTGTCATTGAGTTTAATGGGCTCATCTTGGGTCTGTCCAGTTGGTTTGAAAATTCCATCTCCATTTGCCATCAAATTTCTCATGTGTGGTGGTTGGAATATGGGCCGCTTGTTAAATAACTCATTAATCATCTTGTATAAGCCTTGCCCAAAGTTATAAAAAAGTCGTGCATTGTTTCTTTCTTCAATGTTCATGGCCCAATAATCTTGATTTTGTCCAATGTGCACCATGAAGTCGAATATATTTTTGAAGTTGCTTGCAATCATACTCCATTTATCCTTGCATGCAAGACTGTTCCTCACATGCATTGAATTACCCACATTTATGATTGTTGTCGAGATTTTCCTCCATTTTGAGATTATTGTTTCAAACTTGTGTCAATAGTCCACTTTTGCCATCATTTCTACATTATATGCTTTCTTGGCTTGGACAAGAATTAAAACTTCTACATGTTCCCAATTTGCTTGTTGAGGTTTTTTGGACTGCACCTTTACTACAAAATTTGAGTTTTGGTTTACAACATGTTTTAAGTATCTTTTCTATTTATTTTTTAGTGGCTCAATTGGTAGATCTTCAATGGGTTGTGATAGTGGGTGAGCTACAAAAAAAATTGATATATTATTAACCATTATATTATCCTCACATTGTAGTTGTTTGTGTTGTTTGTTCATGTGTAAAACAAACTTGGATTCAAGAATTGCATTATGTAAGTTATATTATAGCTTCTTGCAGACAAGGATGAACAAAAAATGCATATGCTCATGGTCCATTGAACTTGCTTTTGCATAATAAAATTGTATTCAATAAATGCATATATTGACATTGCACTTGCTTTGTTTTCTTTATTCATGTGCAAAAGATGAATAGAGAAGAATCCACTAGAATTGTAAATAATTTTCACATTGAACTTGTTTGTTTTGTTTAATTATGTGTAGATTTATAATGGTGAGTAAGAAATGCATCAAGACATTGCATTGACCTTTTTTGTTTGTCATGTGCATAATTCAGGAATTGAAGGAAAACTTACTTTCTTTTGAACAATCGAGTTCTTCATAGTACTTGGATTGTGAATTGTTGCAATCCATGGTGAGAATTGAGCCAAGGTTTGTAACAATGGACTTTGTTGTGATGGCCTTTGTTGTAGCACGCAGTAGAGATGGTGCAAAAAGTTTGCATCATGGATATGGTGAACCATGAATCAAACAAAGGTTCGTAGGAGACAACATTAGTTGTAGAATTTTTTGGCAATTTTTTTGGAAACAACAAGGAACACATTAGAACATTGTGGAAACTTTTGGGAATTATTAGAACATTGTTTTATCATGTGGAACTTGAGTGGTGTTACATAGACTAGGTTAAAGCACCCCTTTCTAAGGTGTTAACTAACAGTTCCATTTTTTTTTCAAATCTAAGATTTTAGAAGACTTTTAGCACTAGCCCAACACCAAGATACCACCAACATCCATGTAAGATGCCATGTTAATTTTGATGTTGGCTAACATTTATGATGTGATTCAATAAAATAAAAAAATCTTAACATTGACTTATGGGGTGTTTACCACCAAGTGTAATTGCAACTTTATTACTTCAAAAGCAACAACAAAAAAAACTTTGAGGTTGTTACCATGGTACCAATGTAAGTGTTGGTTCATCAAAGGCATAAACAATGGCCCTACCCATTACAACAAGTGAAACCACCAACAATGAAAATAACACATGTTTAGTGAAGTTTTTTGTAAAAGAACACATGTTGTACCCATACTAATGTTTGGCACAAATTAATTAATTCACAAAAAAAATTAGTATAACAAAAAGGAAGAAAATTTATTGACATTTTTGAAATTGTTGAGAATTGAACTTTCAATTTGTGAAAAATGATTTATTGTTCCAACTATTGGGTTACTATTATAAATAGACAACAAAAGGTGTACTTTTCTGGGAAACTACAAGAGCTCAACATATGTGTATGCTTGCTAAGGTGGATGCGCTTTTGTTTTGGAAAAAGTACTGGCCAAGGGCACTCGTTGTGGACAAGATTAGTGCAACTACGCTTTTGGAAGGCTTCCGTGGGCTAGTTGGTTAGTCTTCGCCATCCATATGGCTACGAACTAATCATTCGGCTCAAGTGATAGAACCTCCACCTAACCACACCCTGAACACAGATATCACACTTACTAAGCTGCTTTAGGCATTGAAAAAACTACAAAAGAACAAGGCTGCTGGTTTGGATGGTATGAAAGTTGAGTTTATTTTGGATGCGGGAGAGTTGTTACACATGTCACTATTGACAACGTTCAATTGCTTTTTGGCAGAAGGCTTTCTAGAAGCCCTTTCCATTGGAGTGGTCCATGCGCTCTTTAAAAAGGGTGATGCCTTGGAATTTGACAACTACAGGGGGATAATTGTTGGGCCTATCCTAGCAAAGCTGTTCGCTATGATCCTTGACAAAAGGCTAAACGAGTGGGCTGAACAACATGGGTTGCGTGCCAAGGGTCAAACTAGGTTTCGCAAAGATTACCGCATTATTGACCAACTCTTCATGTTGCGAACTTTGATAAAACATAGCAAGGCAAAAAAGAAGCCACTTTATTGTCGTTTTGTGGATTTCAAAAACGCGTTCAATATTGTGCCGCATGATGTGTTATGGCATGTGTTGGTTGGCCTCGAGGTGGAAGGACACTTCTTGCGATGCTTGAAGGCAATGTATGCCAAGGATACCATACGCATCAACCACCCAAGCGAGGGTGTCACCTCCAACTTTAGGTGCTAACAAAATGTGAAACAAGGTTGCCTTCTCATCCCCTTGCTGTTTGGGTTATATTTGGATGCCCTGGAGGGGTGCTTGGATGGTAGAAAATGCGATGCACCGGCCCTAGCAGACGTGCACATATGGTTGTTGCTTTTTGCAGATGACCTTGCTTTGATGTTGGAATCAGAGGTGGGACTGCAACAATAGTTAAACGTGTTCTAACATTTTTGTGCTGAATGTGGGCTTATTGTGAATGTGAAAAAAACAAAAGTCATGGTGTTCAACTCTGTTGACCCATGCCAAGAGTTTGTGTTTGAAGGTGTTGCTATTGAATGTGTGTAGACCTTCAAATACCCGGGGATCTTACTCGAAACCACCCCGAACCTGGATAATGCAGTGGAACATTTAACAGCTGCCAGTAAGCGTTCGTTGTTAACACTGAACTACCATTGTGGGGAGCTGCATATTATGGACATTAAGCTATGTTGTGACCTTTTCAACACGTTGGTGCGTTCCACAACAAACTATGCCTGTGAAATTTGGGTGGACTTAAAAAAAATAAAGGCTATTGAAGTAGTCTATTGAGGGTTCCTCAAGTCCTTGTTCGGGGTGCAAAAAACAACTAGCACGTCCATCGTGTTGGTAGAATTTGGCAAATTCCCCTTTGAACACTTTGCATGGGGACAAGTGTTGTTGTACTATAACCATATGAACACGATCATTAAAGATCACATCTTGGGAAAGGCATGGGAAGCTTAATTCACTATGCTTGTTGCATGAAAGAAATGTTGGGCTGGATCCGTGAAAAAATGGCTATTCAAGCATCAACCCCAGGAGGTGGCAGGTTTTTTGCCTCTGGTTCAACCATTGCTGGAAACGGTGCTTCAGCTTACAATGACCTGTGCACTCTAGGCGCCCCCTCCAAGTTTTCCTCACACAATGTTGAGTGTAAAAAGGGTGAAGCATAATATGCAACTGGCTTCCATTGAAAAGCTTTTCACCAACTGCAAGATCGAGACTAGTGTGTAGACGAGATACTTACGTTTCAAGGGTACGTCATACGAGAGCGAAAGCTACTTGTGTGACATCAACTGTGTTCAGCTACGGAAAGCTTTGGCCCGGTTTCGGTGTGACAATTCGTAGCTTGAAGTAGTGTTAGGTGCGTGGAAAGGCGTGCCATACGCAGAGAGGGTTTGTTGAGGTTGTGATTTGGGGAAGGTTGGGGATGAAGAGCACTTGCTCCTTGTCTGTCCAAATACACAGAAAGTTAGGGAACGCTTTTGTTTGGCCATCCCCCTCACTCACACTAGCACTTTTGTTAAGCTCATGTAGATTACGAACACAGTCGCCTTGGCCAAGTTTGTGGCATGCTGCTAGTACCAAAGGACAATCTGTCCTCCATGATTTACCTTTCGTCTAATGGACTTTTTGGTCCTAAACAGACGTTAAATTGTAAACAGTAAACAAATACTTGGTTACAATATAACTGAAGTTAACAAAAACTAAATTTAAAACTACCTAACCTCATTTTTTAAAAAAATAAAAAATTCAACAAAGGAGTGTCAAACATGAGTTGGAGGTTGGGTAGCAGTTCATGATAACACTTATTAGTGAACATTCCTTAAAAATATGGGACCAAATGAAAACTACAAAAGTTCAGTAGTCTGTAGTCCCCACCTTTACGTGCAGAGCCAGTAAAGTTTGGCAGGTTCACATTAATGAAAGAGGTTTTTCCCATCAATACCGGCATTTCCCAAACTGGGTACTCTACATCCTGTTGCTCCTAAGCAGCCTTTTTTCTGCTGGCTATATATATAGCCAAAATGCTCTGCTAAACATAAAATGTGCTAAAATCATGTGCTTTTTTGAGTTTTTCAATAGCCATAGTTCAACCAAAAATTACGAAAAGTTTCCGCATTTATTTTACATGATTCAAGTAGGTAGTCAAAAAATTATTATCATGTTTATCTTGTAGCCCAATTTGGCTAAATCTTTCTTGTGAATCAATGCCATTTTGGCTATACCACAAAATTGCCAGAAAAAAACACTGCTCCTGACAAGGCAGGTGAAATTCAACATGTTTTTCTGAAGCAATTTACTGGAGAATTTGTTGCTAAGACGAGCATCCGAAGTGCCTGGTTGGTGGTGGGCCCAAGGTCTTTTAAAGTGCCCACCTCCTCGGCATGTTGGGGAGGGGCAACTGTGAGGCTGGTAAGTGCCTGCCTCCTCAACATGTTCAGGAGAGCAGAACATGAGATCAGCAGCAGCCGCGCGCGGGGTTAAAACTATAACTAGTGCCCCAGCACCCGCACCTCTTCAGTATGCTCAGGAGAGCAGTGGTGTGTGTGTTTGGGGTGTTTGGAGTCAAGTGTGAATCGAGCAAGTTTTAGATACGACTTTGCAAATACTTTTTTTAGTCGTGATTTCACAAGGAAATGTTCCTAGCGGTGTGCCCTCCTTCCCAGAGTGTGTATAATGTGTGCTGCAAGTGCACCAGGGCAGGGCGGTGTGCCCTCCTTCCCAGAGTGTGTATACTGTGTGCTGCAAGTGCACCAGGGCGGCTGTAATGTACAGCAATCAAGACCAGTGTACCCAACACCAAAATTTGTCACTTTATTAAGGACCAAAAAAAAATTGGGTCCCAAGAGTAAATTCAACTAATTTTGCTAATTTTTTCTGGGAAAAAGGTCATCAAATTTTTTTTATGTCATAAAATTGAAAAATAAAACCTTCAGATTCAAGACCCTTTCCACACCCCTGGAAAAAAAAAAGAACAAAAAGAAAAAAAGATGAGCATAATATTGTCTAAAGACCCATAATATTTACCCCCATTCCATCACCACAATGGGTCCCCGACTCATAAAGAGGCAAGCCTACTTAGTGTGAAACTCAACCTAAACTTCTCTGAAAATTAAAAGTCATTTGTCACTTTAGGTAGGTAGCACTAGGCTACTACGCATTACCTTCCATTCAACCTCTTTGACTTGAATATTTAATTACAGTTTGGATCAGTGTTTTTTTTTTCCCTCCCATTATCTTCATATCGAAAATTTGGCGAAACTAAAAAAAAGGAGAGAAATTAGTCGAATTTACACTAGGAAAAAGAAATTCACCTTTTTTCCCAATTTATTTGTGAAAAAATAGCCGAATTTCGCCAGAAGAAAAAAACACTGGTTTGTGGATGTGCTAATATGGTAGTCCTTCTTCCTGTGGGCCAGGGCGAACCAGCAGCACACCCACATTGGTACCTTGACCTTTTTGCTGTGAGGCATCTTAGTGACCGTAAATTAACTATTAACCTCTAAACGTCCCAAAAATGCAAATTTACTCTAAAAAAAAAAAAGCAGCTCCCATATGGGCCTGTCTGACTTTTAGGGTTTAAACCCTAAGAAAATGTTAGATTTGAAATCCGAGACCTTGATTTAGTCTACGCATGAGACATTTCTAATATTTAGAAATAATTTAAATGGATTTCAGGACCTTTTTTTTTTAACCATGGTACCAACAACTACCAACGTGGGCTGCTGGTTATCCTTCCCCATTTCAGATTTGCCATACTCGGGGTCTGAATTTGTGGGCCTGCAAAGTGACAGACTAGGGGAATGATATTTGTTAGGTCCCACCCACACCAAGGTTACCTAGGGAACTGGAACCAACAGGAATCTGGTTACTGGTCATTTATCATCCATCATCCATCATCCATCCTTTGTGGTGGTGCACTAGTGGGTGTTGGGTTTGACACTTTGGCTAATAGGTTTATGCATAAAAGCTTTTTTTATTTTTAAAAAAAAACTACCTACCAACCACTTAGGTAGTAGAAAAATCTCTTCTAACCTAACCTAGTAGTCACCTATTTTCCTACCTATCTATCAAAATATAGAGCACTACTTCTTACAAAATGGGTTACCAAGGTGAAGGGTTAAAACCACGTGAGGTTTATCCACAACTGAGTCATAGTGCACGATCCAGTGGACCATCCAGCACTGGTGGGTGCTGGTTCACTCTGGCCCCTCTGATATTTTGAGGAATGCACGAATGTATATACACTATGTGGTGTTAGGGTGAACTAACGTAAAATGATGAAACCCTGCCAATCATAAATAAACCAAAGCACCCAGAAAAGGAAGGAAAACAAGGAACAAAATGAAAGGACCCACCGCACCCAAGAAGACAAAAGAAGAATCACCTAAGAGGGTTAGAACATCAAGTTCCCAAACTCCCTCTTGTTGCAAGAAGCATATCAAATGATGAAAGGAAAGGACCTCTTGAAAGGACGCCTACCCCAGAAGAACCCTCACTGAAAACACCCTCTATTTATAAAATGTGTGTAAAACTGAGAGAAGAGAGCTTTGGGGCTCCTCATGCAATGTTGACAAATTGTGAGTTCATGTTTTGAAAACTTAGTGAACATTTCCCTATTTTTAACTGGCATTTTGAGGAGGACCATTCACTTGGCTATCTCTCTGTTGGTTTGCTCTGTGAACCCATGTGAATCCATGGTTTGAGGATCCATTTTTTGAGAATTTCAACGAACATTTCTTATTTTAACTATTGCTAGTTTGAACTTGCCAGAAGTGGGCAGAGAGCCATTAGGTGATGGGCGGGGATCAAGAGAAAAGCGTTTGAATTTGAAAGAGAATTAATTCTTCCTAATTCCTTCTAACTTTGGGTGTGAAGCTTGTATTCAGAATTGTTGGGTGGGTTCCCAAGAGGGATTCCCGCTAAGACTGGAAAATTTCATACTTGTGGGTGGGTCCTCAACAGATTTGTTTCTAGCTTGTAGGTGGGGGCTGAGGGGGATGAGAGACACACAAATTTGACTCATATCTGCTCACGCCTTTATACAAGGCAAATTACCACAAGGTTGAATTCAACAAACTGTGGCCCAAAGTTTCTTTGCTCCATGGGGGCACGGACCTTCCCAAGTGTGATCGCCCACACCAAGCTAGTGTGAGAATTTTTCATGTAATTTCCCTCTAGTTGGGGGCATTTTGTGTAGGTTAAAGCCTGGGGCATCAGGCTTTATGTAGCATAAAGACCTGTGTCAATTTTTTTTATTTTTAAAAAAATAAAATGATTCTGGGATGGGTACTTGTTGTCAAGTATAATGGGAAAAAGTTGGCATTTTGGAAAATGAAATGTTGTGGACAATTCTTGACCAGTTTGTTTAATGTGGCCTCCAACTCTTACACTAGAAAACCTCATTGCGGGAATGAGTTTGTTTGCAAGCCTCTTTAGATTTTCAATGCTTGTGGGCATACCCACCTCCCCACCTCAACAATGGAAGTCAAAAGTCTAGTGAGAGTCTTGAAGCTAGAGTAGCAACCTTATTATTTGGGTCGAGAATTTTACCAAATCCTTGCCAAGAATGTGACGAGAAACTCCATCAAGCTCTCTAGTTGTTGGATGAGGGTCATGAGAGCAGCCAGGATGGAAGAAACTAGGCATGCACTAGGGTTTTTGTTTTTAGTCAAATTTGAAAATCAAAAATAATAAAATAATAAAATAAAATTCCAACATTTATTATTTGGGTGTTGAAAACGACAAAATTTGTTGCAAAAGAAACACTGAGCCATGCATGCACGTGGAAGCAAGCAACACACATTTTATTGGTGCATCGAGATGTATGGATAATACGGGTCGGGTCAACCTTGTTGGTGCCCGTTCACTAAGGCACGACACCATGGTTGGATAATGAGCAAAAGAGATTTTTTTTTCTTGTGGGTCAGTGTCCTTCCTTTCTTACAAGAGGTGCTTGCTGAATCCTTTTTATTATGCAACTTCTTCAATCAAGAGTTTAGTGTTCCAGAGCATTATTTCTATTCCAAAAAAGTGTTCTCGGAAGGCCCCCTAGCAGCATCATCTCCACCACGCTTCTAAATTGAAATTTGCAAGTTATGAAATTCATAGGTCACTTGTGTGCATAAATGTAAAAAATAAATATGGATTATTAAAATAAAGAAAAGAAATAAAAAACCCAAAACTTATAGAGACATAAAATATGTGTGTAGCTCTGTGGTTTTTTTTATTTAGCACACTTTTTCAAATTCAAGAACCTTTGGGCTTAGTTCAAAAATCAAGTTTGGTTCCATGTACACATTACACACTCCCCTAGATGATATATATTGTACATGTGCGGAATTTTATTATATTAAAATGAAGATTGCATAGGTTCAGAGTTCTACAAATAGTTAAAACAAATTAAAAAATAAAGTTTAGCTTGTTCACCTAAAGAACTTGAACCTATATTAAATTTTTTCAAAAATTGAAGGTTTCTGGTTTCAATTTTGGCTTTATCTAAAGGCCAGTTTCATGATCTTCTTGTTCTTCTTGTTCTTCTTGTGTCAATTCCACCAAAACCAAAGGGATGTGCATTCAAATCACAAGAACCTTAAAACTCAAGTTGCCAACATTGACAAAAAACCTATGGAAAGTTTTTTTATTTGGAGACCTTGCACCTTGGGTGAACCTACACCTACATTGGTACCATGGTAAAAACCTGAATTTCTTTTTTTTGGGGGCTGGGTTTTCAACTCTAAGTGGTCTTACTCAAGAAGGTGAAGGTACCAATATCTAGGTCTCGGTTCACCCTAGCTCTAACCTTGCAGAATGGAGAGAGTTACAACCTCATCTGGGTAGAATACAATCGGGCATGTCACTATTCAAAAACACTTGGCCTTCTTCATATTTTCTACTATACTTACCACTTACTTTGGGGGGGAGGTGGGGGGGGGATTTTTTAAAAATAATATTCTTGTAGGTCCTTTTATGCTGACTAATGCCCTTGGTTGGAGTGGGGCACTCTGGACGTAATCACCCCAAAGATCAGGCAGGTGTTTACATTGGGAACACCCTGCTCCGAGGGTGTTACCCTACATGTAATGTCCATAGCGAGTAGCATTCCTAGATGCAATTTGCTTGTACACCTCTGCCCTTACGAGGAAGAGTGGTGGATCATCTCCAAGAGGATGTACAACGGATGTCACCAAACATAATGTGCTTCGGCTAAGCATAAATTCACTCAAACAACAAATTTGTCCAATTTTCTTCTCCAATAAGAAAATAAGTAAGGGCACAGAAATTTGCCAAGATGAAAAAGAGTTAAAAAAGAGCAGTGTACTAATACCTTGGCAGCTTTGACACTGATTATTTTATTTACAGAAATGTGGGAAATTTCCAAAAAAATGTTTGAAGAAGAAAAAGAGGACGTCTTGGAATATTAAAAAATAATATTCAACTTTCTGGACATGGAATCCTCAAAATTAATTAATTAATTAACTATTCGATAAAACATGTGGTGAAGCTGCCCCCCCCCAACTATGGGAAGCAAGCCTGATACAAAGTAATCTCAAGCACTCAAAAGTCTAGGCACACTTTACAGCATGTTTTGGATGAAAAAGAGAAAATATTATGCCAATTTGCGGCGGTAAAAATGGCTTTGGGCAAGCATATGTGCACAGGATGTTTTGACTAACAAAAGACACTGCACAATCTAACATTTACTATTGATTGGCCACATTGACTGATTGGTCCAGGTGGTTTGCTATTAGTAATCTCTCACCTTTTACAATCCGAGTGGGACATGGGAAATAGTAAGACAAACCATCTCGATGTGAGATTTATTCTTGGAGACCCAAATATCAGGCATCATCGATCAAAGGAGCTGCTCTAAAGAGTGGAAAATGATATAATTTTTTGCCATTGGGACCGACAAAACTGTATTGAAGAAAAATGGTTCTAAACCATGTACAAGAAAAGAACCTGAAAAGCAGTTTGCAAGTCTCAACCTCCCGGAATGGGTACGAAAGTAGAGTATAATAAACAATTGTGGGCCTTGTTGGGTTCCCCCTGACTTTGGCTAATGTGTCCTGCAAGTTGCGGACATTTGTTACACCCCGATTGATGGTGATAGTCAAATACCAAAAGTGAGGATGGATGGAGGTCACCCATCCTCCTGTCCTTGCATTGTTGTTGTTTTATGTGGTTCTTCATAATCTCCCCCAAGCAAAAAACCGCAAGTGTGAGCAACTCATTGTGGACGTGTAAATGTATGTATATGATACTACCATATTTCCTTGGCCAGTTCAATACATGTTTGTCAAATAATTAATTAATTTTGAGGATTCCATTTTGACAAATGATATATCCTCGAAAAATATTCCATCAGATTAATTTTTTTTGTTTCAGAAAAATGTTTTTTAAACTATTTTTTTTGACAAATTCAACATTTCTGAAAATAATATAATTAATATTGAACTAGCCCGGGTACTATAGTTTGTCCCCAAAGTTTAATCACCTCTTGTTAGCCTAAGCCAAAAAATTTGACCAACATATTTAAGAATAGATCTCCTACTGGTCAATGAAGTGAGGTGACATGTACCCAAGCAACTCTATGGTTTCCTTGGGGGATGGAATATTTTGGAATTTTGTGTTTCTTTTTGTTCCCATTGTGTTCCATAGAATTCCATCGTGTTCTCACCAAGTTCCGAATGATCATTTATTATGTTATCAATTGTTCCCCCATGTTCCCAATGTGTTCCTAATAGCACCACACTTTATCCCATCTCCGTTGCCCAACATCCTCCTCTTGTAGCCTACATTGTAATAGCTTGGGAGCTTCAACACACGGTTGTCAAATTATGAATCAATTTTGAAAAATTTAAAGAAATCTTCCAATATGAAAGATTTTCCATATATGGAACCATTGGAACATGGATCCTATGAAGTTTTCCTTTTTCCCACACCACGAACTAAGCGCTTCAAGGAGGGGGCAACTCCAAAGGGGGTTATATTGTTTGAGGGTTTGGCAATGAGGGTGGTAGCACCAATTCTCAAGCCCAAGGAGAATATAACTCCTCATCTGACTTGCCCTTCCTCCACATAACATATAAACCTAACCTAATATGACTATGCATTTGGAAGGTGCCTCATGGTAAGAGGAAAATTATGTTTGTGAGGTACTTCAAAATTT
>Ga0209208_10000490_pt1 | contig 51383 bp, 39 predicted proteins | sample S1TSphfallax_3_FD_187694 | JGI IMG/M metagenome (GOLD analysis project Ga0209208, IMG submission 187694) | Host-associated microbial communities from peat moss isolated from Minnesota, USA - S1T2_Fd - Sphagnum fallax MG (SPAdes) (version 2) | ecosystem: Host-associated > Plants > Peat moss >... | reverse complement strand
AATAGGTGTTCACTTTCAAAGGTCTTGAATCAAAACTTAAATTCAAAATTTCCTCAAATGGCTTTTTGGTTTGAATTCCTTAACATTCATATGAATGAAAAAAAACAAAAACTTGATTTACATGGTTTTGAGTAATAAATAAAATAAAAACTAGAATTTTGATTTTCTTTCTTTCTAGTCCAATGTCCTTTTTGGCTCACTATATTGTGACTACACCCAATTCCATTTTTGGTAAATGATTTAATTAAAAAAGATGTTTCATTTATTCATAATTTTTTAAATTTTATTATCTAGGATTCATCGACCATGAAAATAATTAATAAATGGTTTTCATTTTTTGTGGAAATCAATTTTGTTTAATATTATAAACTTGTTTGTAGTAAAAGTAAAAATAAATAAAAATAACAAGGGGAAATAACCTAAAAAAAATTTATAACAATGAGAGGGAAAAAAAGAACAATATTCAAATCTTAGAAGTAAATTAAATGCAAAACGTGCAAAATAACAAATACATGGAAGTGGAAATTAATGACATCATTGGCCTTGAGGGTTTTAAACATTGGATGATTTTTATTCGTTTTTTTTTTGCTTCCATAAAAGGAAAAATGGTTCAATGTAAGGAATTTTCTTATTGACTACTTTTATTTATTGAAAGCATAAATTAAGCGGTTGTCCAAATTTGATCTTGAATATCAATTGTATATTTTTAATGCTTCTTTATGATGAAAACATGCAAATAACATTATGGGGGGAATAAAACTTTATATTTTACATGAACAAATTATACAACAAGGTGTAAAAGATAAAAATAAATTATTCATTATTTAAACCCACGAAATGAGAACTAGTATACATAGGCACTTCATATATCATAGTTTGATTGAAATAGAAAACAAAATTAAACATACAAATAAGTAAAAAGATAAGATTGCTTGTGTTATGAAGGTTAAACATATTTCAAAACTTGAAAACAAGGAGATTCAATCTATCAAATTGATGGGGAATTTTGAATGCCTATATTTTTTTATTGTTTGATACAAACCTTATTTGTTTAAAGATAAAATATTTTGCATTATTGAAAAAATAAATGCTAAAGGGAATTGTAGTCTTAATGGTGGTTACCTAGTATAATTTATATCTTGTTACAAGATGAAGTTCATGTGTATGGTGGTGGTTCCACCATCATTGTATGAGGCACATTCTCACCATTATCAGAGGAACCACCTTCATTATAGGAGGGTAGGGGCTAGTTGTTTTTAAATGGAGGATTTTAGTTAGTAAACATGATTATATGAGGAGAGGTGATCTTGGAGCGGAATTAAACAACTTAACAGGGTAAGTGTAGTTGTGATAGGGAGATGCATATTGTAAACCTGAGGTGAACTAGAACTTCCTACATTGGTGCCATGGTATTGATCCCAAAATGTTTTGGGTTGCCTTTACATATGGTAAACATGTCATTGTAGTGGGCAAAGGATGAATGTAATAGTTGTGTAGCTATGACATGTGTGTGTGTTGTTTTCTTGTTGAATAAACACATCTTTGAAATACACTTAATTAGATAGGTGGAATCAAGTGGTGGTCCCAATTTTCCTTTGTTGAATATGCCTAAGTAAATTTTTTAAAAATAAAATGACGAGAAAATTTGGTTATCCTTTATCATTCTTTTTTCAATTGAATTCATTTCATATGCTAAATATTTCGAAGTCCATCTACAAAAGAGGTAGAAGGATTAAAAAAGTTTGGTTCCCCTTTCTTCAATTCTTTCTTCAAATATTTTTCATTGTGAAGTGGTCATCCCATGTGGTAGGTATATCATCGAGGTACAATTTAAGAATTGCTTAACATTTGAAGCACCATACAAAAATAAAGATTGTGCATGTCAGTATTCCTAGACTAACTTGTACATTAGTTACAAGTTAATAATGGAAGGAATTATTGGAGAACCTTAGTGGTAATTGAAATCTAGTCTTATAATTGATATTGATATTAAATCTAGAACTACCACTTATGAGTGTAAAAAATCAAATTAATGTTAATAATAGTCAATGAATTATCACTTGAAGAATAACCTTTCACATTTCGCCTAATGATAAATTGAACCCATCGACATTTTCAAAGTGATCATAAATCCCAAATTCTTGGGGCATTGTTTTTGTACTAATCAATTATATGATTTAATTTGTAACAATTATCATGTCAAACCATTAAATCATGTGGTTATTAGTTGAAATCATGATCCACATCTCATAATGATGTTAGCTTGATTAAATTCATTGCCAATATAATAATTTACACAAAGAATCAAAATGAATTTAAATTTTTTTGCAAATTATTGGAATAGGAAATACTCCTATTATACAAAATGAATTAATGAGAATTGAGAATGATTTTTCTCTCCTATGGGATTTAGGATGAAAATTCTTAGCCTATGAAACATTAAGAAGATTCCCTTCACCAATCAAATAGGATGATAATCCTCATGACCAATGGAATTGGAGGACTCATCCTTTTCCCTATCTTGGACATCTTGATGGGGTTCTTAAGCTCCATCATTGTCAATTTTGTCCATCTAACTTTAACATCCTGCTTCTTCATCCCAATTATTCTAAGTAACTAACTATTAAAATAATTTACTAGTGATAATAAGTAAACATCCTTGAATTCCCATTTGACTAAATCAACTCAATGGTAGTAGTAGCCCCTTCATGCACCAATGACTCTTTTAATATTCCCTAATTATTTTTTACTATGTATTAATTAATTATGAATTATAAGGATTCCCATGTACTTTTAGATCCACCATCGATACTAGGGCTTCACGAAGTTCCACTGTCATTGCCACGCCTCACACCTACCCTAATTTCTTGAATAAAAGGAACGACCTCTTTGAACATAAGTGCCAAATTGGTTCGGCTACCTTTCGGATTGTGTTGATGCAGGTGAAAATTTAGTTATGGCGGATGATGTTGCTACGCCTTCGGATCCTCCCGTTGCACCCATAGAAAAGGAAGAACTTGAAGAAGCATCGCTTGACGTGAATGTTTCTCAACGATCATGCGAAGAAGAATCGTCCAGAAGAATGGTGCGCACTTGAGTCGATTGTTCAGCATGGGATCGTCGATTGTCTCCTAACCCACATGCCTTAACAATTTATTTATAATTTTTTCCTGTTCATGGAGCTGCGCCAGAAAGGTTCGAAGAATGTCAATGTGGAAATGACGATGTTCATCTTCATTGTCAAACTTGGGTTCCTGGTGACGGCCATTATTGTTGGCTACGAGGCCCAATCAACCCCCTTCCCATGGAGCATCGAGCCAAATACCTAGCTCGCACCATTCGTCGCATTTTGGATTTTCTACAATTGTGATTTATTCCCTTTAAGTTGTTAACTAAGTTGTAATTCACTTGAGGCTACTCAGGGGAAAACGTTAATAATTAAATTTGATTTTGATTCTATTCAGGAGTTTAATAGAAGTGAAGACTAAATAAATATGTATTAGGATTGCATCCTAAAAATCTTATAAGTACATCATTAGTGCTTGAAGATTATTCTACAAACTAATTTAATATTGTCATGGCGAAATGTTAATGTTAATTATGGGCTTATATTCCCAATATATTAATAAAATCACCTTTAATTCTACATCCCCTTTCACCTCTCTACAACATAGAAAAACAATGCACTTAAAAAGGTTACAAGGTCCTAAACTAACTAAACATTGCATCAATTTAAATACAAAACTTCTCTATGCTTAGAAATATCCAAAGGCTAATTCAACTATTAATAATTACTACTTGGTGGTTTATAAGGATTCAAATCATTATTACTAAAGAAACTTATGGAACTAAAGTTTAACAATTTGTTGAATCATAATCCATGGCTCACATGCATCATTGACACCAGGTGTAAACAAAGTAAAGTCGACAGCTCACTTTTTTATGTCAAAACAAACTACACATAGCCATAAATTTTTTTAATGTATTGAAAGTAGAAATTATATTTTGTACAATAATTAACATGATAAAAATCTTTTATGTTTTATTTTAAAATGTGAAAAACCCCATTTTGAAAGTATATTTAAATATATTTTCTTAAATGCATCTATTTGCAAAATATGTCCAATTTTACAAAATGGATTGCAAGTAGATGAAATATTGATTTTTTTTTAAAAATCAAGTTAATGGGGCCCTAACATATACATTTTCATTCTTAAGTTATGCATGTTATAATCAAAATATATCAAAATATGAATATGAAATAGGTTTGAACATTGTATTGAACCAATTAGTTTCAACATACTTTCACCCTACTTTTATGATACCAAAGATGTTCAAACTTTGTATTCAACTAAATGTTGTAACCTATTTTTTCATATTTCTACTTCAAAATATTTTGAATATAATTTCTTGTCTCCGTATTAAAAACTATTTCATTCTTTTCTTGGATTTTGGGCAGACGATCTTTTTTGTCTACTTTACCTTGCTGACACCCCATCATTTGAACAAAAAATGCCATTGACATCTCTAGAAGACCCTAAATTTCCATGCATATTCATGAAAATGAAAAAAAAAACTTAAACATAATAAATTAACCTTTTATGAAGTGAAGTTGATTTGTGTATATATCACATACAAACAAAATAAACACCATGTCTCCTAAATCACTTCAATTGTGAGATGATCCAAATTTTACAACATATTTTTCTATGCAACCCATGCCAGTGTAATAAATGGAGGACACAAATTCTTTTAGGGATCCATTATATTGCAAGAATAAGGATTTCATTTTATATTCATGCAATATAGTCTCCATGGATATGAAAATCCAGATTTTAAAAAAAAAATGGTTCGAATTTTAGTCATTTAATAGCAATAACACCTTTCAAATAGTCACAATGAATATATTTTACATATAACACAAGGACTAACACTTGGATACTTTTCTTTTGATCGTAGTGGTCTACTATGGAATATAAATATATATAATTAAGTGCAACCTTTACAAAAGGAAAATTTCAAAGTTGATTTAAGTAATTTTGAAATAAAAGTGATTATCTATAAATAATTGCATGTTAGAAGCCACTTGTATTTGTATTGCTAATTTTTAATTATATGTTTGGTTAATTCTTTCACTTTCATTATACATTACAATTCTTTCATAAACATGGTCTAAAGAACCAACAATGTATGTTGAAATAATCATTTTTATTCTTGATAGTGGATTAATGGGCTAAAAACACACATTAGTTATTGATATGAGAAAAAATTCCTAAAGTTATGTGTATCGATCCATACATAATGGTAGAATGACAAAATATGACAAGTTTTCTTAAAATATTATTATAAAACAGATATTCATTAATATGTCAAGCAAAAACACTCAATGTAGAAATGTAAACCTCAACACTTTCACTTACATCATTTTAAAATTGCTTTCAAGTTTTAACAAATCTTTATGCCAACTTGTCCATGGTGGTGATATTAACATTACCATGATGAACCAAATTCCAAACAACTTTTAAAACTTTAAAATGATATATTCATATGCATTTCATGCACCTCCAACTTAAGGAAAGTACAACATTTTATGGTTCTCCAAATTGATTGCATTTAAACAAATGCACCAAATCAACAATGCATTTCAAGTATTCTTAAAACATATTAAATAAGACCAAAAATTGACATAATTTTCTTTTAAATTGATATATTATGTTTATCGATATTCGAGCACTACTAATGACAATAAATTATTTAATTATTTTCTTATTTTTCCTATGGTTTTCAATAACTCATCATTATTTATGTCAATGTCAATTTTAATTTTAATTAAAATGACACACATTAATCTTATTTTCATATCCATGTTGGTGGATAGGGAAAAAGAGTGAAGTAATTATAAAATGGAGGTAGTTATTAAGAAAGATGGGAGATAATCATTATGAAAGTTAATAGGAAATGGAAAAAATTATTAAGAAAAATTTGAAGTAATTAGGCTTAAAAATGAGATAGTTTTTTCTAAAATTGTATTTGGAATGGTCCATGGATGACCATATGAAGGACTCTAAAAAATCCTCCATATGGCAATTCCAATTATTCATTGCTAAAACTTCATTTAAATTCAACATTTTTGTTTTTGTGATGAAAGTTTTATTGTTAAGATAGTATGGGACTAATTACTCGTTGTTTTCATGGCTTATTATCTTGCATGAAAAATGATAATAAATGATTTGAATGTAAACATGATGGATGTGGCATTGTGCACAAGGTGTTTTGTTGCCTATAATAAAATATTGGTTGAAAGTTGATAGATGATATAACCTATCCATATCTATATTGCAAGTTGACAAATAGGTTTACATTTATTACATTAATTTTCAAGGTGGTGTATACTAAAGTAATTTTTAAAAACCATGCAACTTAATGCAAATTCCTTTAAACATTAACGTTTTCACTATTATAAAAATAACCATGGTTTTCAACACTACTATTTTACATTCACCATGATAAAAGCTTGAATTGCATCATCAAGTTAAATTTTTGAAACCATCTTCTTGAGGTGTGGCGAAAAGAACATCAACAAAATCTTTAGGCACATCCCCAATATTTCAATTTTGAGTAGATGGACTTGTTTTATGTTCATCCATTATTTGTGCAATGAAATTTGATAGTTCATTTTGTAAAGCTTGCAAAGAGGTGTCAATCCCTTGAAGCTTGGCCACCCACTTCAAGTAAGGGATGTAGTCACTAATAATGAAAGCACCATACCAATATTGGGATATATCTATTATTTCTTGATTATCTCTTGAATCTCTTTTGTTTTCATAGGTTGGAATGATTTATTTTTTAAAATGTGAAAAGCTCATTCATGCATATATTTCGGATGTGTTGCAAAGCAAGACTAGATATCACTCCCATGCTTTCAAAATTTTGAATGCAAATGAAGATGGATGATATTGGAACACATGATCTTGGGTTTTCAAAAATTCCTTGGCCATCGTAGGCGAAGATGCCACCATAGTGTTGATGGAACCAAGTCAAAGGTGCATAAGAGGTCCATACCTTTCAGCCCAATGTGTTTGTGTTAGGTGTGGATGTTCTCCCAACATCCAACAAATTACCCATGATAGGCCATGGCCATGGACTTGGAGGTAAGCAATGGGATTTCCTGGAAAACATTGTGTGCAAATTTATGACCAAGAATATATAAAACATAGATACAATAAAAGCCCCACATTTTCTTTCAATATTCCTTGGTGCACAAATGAATGAATCATTGACTTGTCCATGTTGCCTATGTCAAAACCTTTGCAACCTTCTACAAGATGTATTTTGGAGTTGTGCTCGGAAAGAATACAAAATACACTTCAATAATATAGGATTTCAAACCAAGGGATTGTCACTAGTGGAAAAAACTATCTTTTGTGACTTGTCTTATGCAACTAAATGTGTCGTATGCAACTAAGAAATGTCACAATTTTTAGTTACATGCGACACATGTAATTGAGTAAGACAAGTTGCAAAACAGAGTTTTTCTACTCGTGTATCTAGCACATCGACAAGTTTTGTATTCCTTGATTTTTATATTATATAATATAAGTGGATACAAGGAACAATATTTCCATATAAGAAACAATGTGGAACAATGGAGCATGACCAATATTTATTAAATGCAAAAAAAGAAAGTTGTTCTTATCAATATTATTATTTTGATAGTGGTCCCATAATGAAAAAGGTTGCCTTTAATAGTTAAGAGCAACATGATTTGGTGTTTTAAAACATTTTGTAATTCTTGGGGCATTTGAAAGATGGTGCCTCTCTAGCTAAAACTTGTCTCCCGTTCATTATCATCTTTTGATATCCTTCAATGTATTACTATGTATTTGGAATGGAAAAATAAATAAATTTGAGGATCCATATGTTCATAACTTTTGGTTTTAAGTACATGATGTAAGCATAAAGTCTTATACTTTTCCTTGTGTGGGTTGTATGTAGTTGAACAACTTTGAAAAAGATGGTTTGAGAATTTTGATGCCTATCCTAGGATTATTCTTTTGTTTTACACCATATATGGCAATGCATGAAGTGGCAATAAGATCATTTACATGACTAGGGAAATCATAACCAATCTTTATGCCAAGGTTTCCATTTGACCTTGTAACCAAGAGGGGTTGCATCATATGGTAGTGAAAATTTTAAATGGTTGACCTTTGGAAGTTGCATTGCAAGACATCTAATGTTGGGAAACTTTTGATGCAATTGAAAGTGAAGTAAACACCATGCACCTTTAGAAGAGGAAATACATTGAACTAAGATCAAATTTCATCCATGTTTGGGACATCTTTTGTGGGAGTTTCAAGCCTTGTGTTGGTATCTACTAGGAATTACACATTGATTCTATTGTGACCTATGTGCATGTGCTCTTGTAAACTTATTGAACTCGCTTTTCATTGATACACATAATTGCACACTAATGTAACAATTATAGTTCATGGATAACCATAAATAATGGGGCGAATCCAATGGTTATTTTTTAGTATCTCATTCATAGTGTTATGGGGCAACCATACTTTATTTCACTAGAAGAATTGGAAAAAACTACCAATTGCAACTATATTTTAGTTGCAAAAGACATTTGCTACTAAAAAATATTTAGTTGCATTAGGCAAGTTGCATAAGATAGTAGTTGCAAATGTGGACGAAGTCAACGGTCAACAAGTACTTCACCATCCCTATACTATTGTATGCCATCCATATATTACCATAAAAATTAACAACTTACATAATGACACATGGAAAATGGAAAAAGGTTTGAAATTTTTTGTCTTAAAAATAGATGGTGGATCTTCATCCTCTATTTTTAGTGGTTTTAGATTGTGACACATGGCATAATACCAATATGTCACGTGACATTTTTGAATTTTGGTCAAAATAAATTAAAACCAAGATTTAGGTGTGTGGGTGGGATTATGTAGGTAGGTAAATATATATATATTTTTGTAAGGTTCAAGCTTTAAAATTAAAAATTTTAAATGGCTATGATGTTTTGATTTTCTCATCATAATTGACATGTGTCTTTTATGTGAAAGTGTAAGACAAAGCCTCCTCATTATTCTATATCAATCAAACTATGGTATTTGAAGTGCCTATGTATACAACTTCTCATTTGGTGGGCTTAAATAGTGAATAATTTATTTTTATCTTTTACACCTTGTTGTATTATTTTTTCATGTAAAATATAAACTTTTATTTCCCCCATAATGTTATTTGCATGTTTTCATCATAAAGAAGCATAAAAAATGCAATTGATTAATATTCAAGATCAAATTTGGATGATGGCTTAATTCATGCTTTCAATAAATAAAAATAGTCAATAAAAAAATTCTTTACATTGAACCATTTTTCCTTTTATGAAAGCAAATAAAACATGGATAAAAATCATCCAATGTTTAAACTCACAAGGCCAATGATGTCATTAATTTCCACTTCCATGTAATGGTTACTTTGCACATATTGCATTTGATTTACTTATATGATTTTACTATTGTCATTTTTTTATTCTCTCATTGTTATAATTTCTTCTTAGGTTATTTCCCCTTGTTATTTTTTAATTTCTTACTTTTACTACAAACAAGTCTATAATATTAAACAAAATTGATTTCCACAAAACAAGAAAAAACATTTATTAATTATTTTCACGGTCGATGAATCCTAGATAATAAAATTTTAAAAATTATGAATAAATGAAACATCTTTTTTAATTAAATCATTTACCAAAAATGGAATTGGGTGTAGTCACAATATAGTGAGCCAAAAAGGACATTGGACTAGAAAGAAAGAAAATCAAAATTATAGTTTTTATTTTATTTATTACTCAAAACCATGTAAATCAAGTTTTTTTTTTTTTTTTTTTTTTCATTCATATGAATGTTAAGGAATTCAAACCAAAAAGCCATTCGATGAAATTTTGAATTTAAGTTTTGATTCAAGACCTTTGAAAGTGAACACCTATTGCATTAGAAGGATTTGCATAGGATTATCAAACGAATTCATATAATTAAAAAAATTTGACCTGAAAAATAAAATAAAATAAAGAACTTTTAGCCACATTGAAAAAAAAATCATACCCTAAAATATGTGGAATTCTAAAACTTTAAAAATTCAAAGATCTTTTCCAAAATTGATCCAAAATTTTAGAACTTTGAAAGACTATTATTACTTATAAATGAGGTATAATCTACATGTTGCATTAAATAAAGTTGTAGCTTATTACAAAAGAAAACATAAAAATCTAAAAAATAAATTTTTGGTGATGATTTGAAATTGTTAACATTTTTATAAATAGAACACTAAGTTTACAAGGAATCATGACACTTTCAAAAATTCGTATTTATTTGAAAATGATAAGAAAAACATGTCATGTACTAAGACAACTATAGACATTTATCATAAAAAAACACATACTAAATTTTTTTTCCAAAATTCATTCATCTGAAAACAAATTTGGGGAAAAAGGACATGTAGTCATGTTTTGAAATAGTCACGTTGGCTCATTGTATTTCATTTGCACCCAACTTGTCTAGTTTACACAATTTTTTTAAAAGATTGTGTTTAATTGAAGTTTTCAATCATATTTTTCTTTAAAATTATGTTAATAAGTTTTTCTTAAAATATTACATAATTTTTGGATGAAAATGAATCATGAATCAAATAACCCGTATTGGTTTAATCACACTTGACAACTTAATGGCCACTTATAACATACAAACACAATTTAACCTTGCCAAAACCTTTATCATAATATTGTTAATTCTATAAATTGTAATGTTTTATTCATTGAAATATACATGATCTTATTGAAAGTGGTGTGAATAGCATTTTTTTAGGCCATTGTTAATTAAGAAATTCATGACTTTCAACTTCCCCACTCCATTTCAAGCACAAAGTGAACAAAAGGAATAATTCTTAAATGTTAAAATGCATTGATGTCTTCGAAACTCAACATACATATATGTGCACATAAGGTTTTTGACTAAACAAGGTTTGTAACCAACATTTATGTGCATTAATGTGATTTGAAATTGCACTATTATCAAAAATAGCAACAAGATAATGCAATGTGTTTCACTTATTTTGGGCACAAAGTTCTAGCCAAATTTAATTATTTTATATAATTAAAATGTACCAAATGCAATTAGGTCCTCCAAATTGGAGCCACATAGAGAATTAGATCTATTCTATACACTATTGGTTATGCATTAATCATTATAACGATGTGAATTTTGTGTAATGCAAAATTCTCAATTTAACTTTTCACATTGTAAATATCATAATTTAGTTAAAAACAAATACAATACAAATGTAGTAATATTATACAATTTAACAAGACTTGATCTTCATGTCAAGTATAATTGTACATGAATTAATATACTTGGGGATGGAATCAGTCGTAAAAGTGAGCTTGCAACCTAGGATGTGCCACTACACACAATCACTTTACTTTCTTTAAAGAGAGACCAAATGTTTCAGACATGTCAATGGGTTCTTGTTCCACGTTTGGAATTGACCAATCAAAGCTTTGCAAGAGTCGTGCCAACACAATTTGAACAAATATGACTGCTAATGGACGTCCTGGACATGCTCGTTTTCCAGTACCAAATGGTAAAAGTTCAAAATGTCGACCGTGCACATCGATGTCATGGTGTTGCATGAAGCGATTTGGGTCAAACTGTAATGGCTTTTCCCATATATTAGGATCTCGTCCCATTGCCCATGTATTCACCAATACTCGAGTGTTGGGAGGTAGATTGTAACCTTGTACTTGGGAAGGTTCAATTGAACAATGAGGAATTAAAAAAGGACCAAGAGGATGGATGCGATAGTTTTCTTTCAATATAGCTTGCAAATAAGGGAGATTTTGAATATCAGATTCTTCAACCAACCGATTTGTCCCCACTATATTATCCAATTCAGCTTGGGCACATTTCATAATGTTAGGGTGTTGTAAAAGTTCTGCCATCACCCACTCCAATGTCACAGCAGATGTATCTACAAGCAAAAACATATGTTAGTTTTGACAATAAATAATTATGAAAAATATTCATGAATTTTGTAAGAAAAACAATGAAATTATTATTTTTATAAGAAAATCATTAACAAACATTTTTAAAGGAATATAATAGTGATATTGTAATTGAATGTACCAATTCCTGCTGTAAGCATGTCCTGCACATACACATCACAGATATAAACACAATTGTTATGAACATTTTGGTGTACAATAAATTCTTTTAAAATAAATAAAAGTCATAAAACTAAATTTGCAAATTCTTCTAAACATGAATAATTCACTATTATCAAAATAACCATGACATTCATCAACGCCATGTTCCACTCACCATGATAACACCTTGAATTGTATCATCAGTTAAATGTCCAATACCATCTTCTTGAGGCATAGTGAAAAGAACATCCACAAAATCTTTAGGCACATCCTCAATATTTGAATTTGGAGTAGATGGTGTTGTTCTATGTTCATCCATTATTTTTGTAACAAAGTTTGATATTTGGTTCCATAATGCTTGCAAAGAGGTGTCAATCCCTTGAAGCTTGGTCACCCACTTCAAGTAAGGGATGTAATCACTAATAATGAAAGCACCATACCAATAATGGATTGCATCAATTGTTTCCTTGAACCATTGTGTTTTTTCATTGTCGCTCCCAATTCCGCAATACCTATTCACCCAAGAAGATGGAGATTTAAACTTTGAAATGCATGTGGGCAAGAAAACTAAGAGTGTATTTGAACTTGTAATTTATTACAATGTTGAGTTCGCCATTTGAAAATTTATACATTGAGAAAAATTATGTCCTAATATATCTTAGAAACTAAATCACATAATTTGTTGATTATTTAAATCCAATCACATGTGCTTGTAACTTATCCCAATATATATGTTTATTGAACATCTTATATTGATACAATTTCAAATAAATCACCTTTTCCTGAACAACATTTGGGTCATATGGTTCGTGGACATTGATGATAATTTGAGGGTGAGATCCACCGCTTTGCCCTCATTGGTTTCCTTGTAGATGTCTTTGATTGTCTCCCGAATCTCTTTTGTTCTCATAGGTTGGAATGATTGTATCCTTTTAAATGTGAAAAGCTCATTCGTGCATATCTTTCGGATGTGTTGCAAAGCATGACCAGATATCACTCCCATGCTCAAATTTTTGGTTAGAATCTTGAATGCAAGTGAAGATGGACGATATTGGAACAAATGATCTTGGGTTTTCAAAAATTCCTTGGCCATTGTAGGTGAAGATGCCACCACAGTGTTGATGGAACCAAGTTGAAGGTGCATAAGAGGTCCATACTTTTCAGCCCAACGTGTTAGTGTTACGTGTGGATGTTCTCCCAACATCAACAAATTGCCCACGATAGGCCATGGCCATGGACCTGGAGGTAAGCAACAAGATTTCCTAGAAAACCTTGTATGCAAAGTTGCAACCAAGAATATGGAAAACATAATTACAAGAAAAAGCCCCACATTTTCTCCCAATGTTTCTTGCTGCACAATTTGAAACATTGATTTGTCCATCTTGCCTATGTGAAACCTTCACAACCTTTTACAAGATGTACTTTGAAATTTTGCTTAGAAGGAATACAAACTACACTTGGAAAACAAGATAAGATTTCAACCCAAGGGGTTTTCTTTTTCAATGTGTGTTCTAATGCAGACGTGGGTAAACATTTACCCTTTCTTTGTTCTAGATATTTAAGTGCATATACTTCAGATATATGTGTATCTATGTATACAATTTCACGTCAAGATGAATTTTTTATTCCTCAACTTTTGTATTATATAATGAGAATGGCATATAAGAAACAAAGTGGAACAATGGAACATGACGAATACTTATTGAATGAAACAAACGAATGATGTCCTTATCAATACTATTGTCTTTATGGTGGTCCCATAATCAAAAAGGTTGCTTTTGATTGTTGAACAACATGATTTTTAAGACATATCATAATTTTTGGGACATTTGAAAGATGGTGCCTTTCTTATACATGTTTCGCATTCATGATCATCTTTTGATATCCCTCTATGTAATATTATGTATTTGAAGTGGCAAGAATAGTAATATTGAGGATCCATACATTTTCATAACTTTTGGCTATGAGTAGAAAACCCTTGCATAAATCTTGTACCCCTTTTTTTTTGTGGGATGCACATGGTTCAACAATTTTGAAAATCTAGTTTGAGAATTTTGATGCAAATCCTATGATTCTTCTTTTGAGTTACACCATGTATGGCAATGCAAGATGTGATGATAACATCATTTACATGATTAAGGTAATCATAATCGGTCTCTATATCAAGGTTATTGTTCAACCTTGTAGCCAAGAAAGGGTTGCATCATATGGCAATGAAAATTATAAATGGTTAGTTTGGAAGTTCCATTGTAAGACATTTAATGTTGGGAGACTTTTCATGCATTTGAAAGTGAAAAAACAACATGGACCTTTAGAGGACTGAAGGAAACATGTTGAACTAAAATGAGATTTCATCCATGTTTGGGGCATCATTCGTGGGAGTTTTAATCCTTACATAATCGGTGTTTGCTTGGAGTTGCACATTGATTATGTTATAACCTTCGTACAAGTGTGCTTGTAGACTTATGGAACACCCTTTTCATTGATACACATAATGTCACATTAATGTGATGACCATAGTTCATGGATAACCATAGATAATGGGGTCAATGGAATGATTATCTATTAATATCCCATTCATAGTCTTATAGTGCAACCATTATTTATTTGTCAATGTAAAATGGTTCCAATTGTTGTAATGATAGTTTGTAACCTTTTGAATCAACTTTTTGTGCAGTAAACATTTTGCATGCAAGGACAATTGGAGTTGAAGTCCTTTGCATTCGAAATATTGTTGTAACCTTCACGTGTGACATATGCAATTGATAATTTTTTTTGCAAAAGTGATATAACCTTTGTGAATATTGAGGTTTGTCTGTTTGTTTCATTTTTTTCTTTTCATTTTTTGTTTGTTTTGTTTTGTTTTGTTTTGGGTGGGGAACAATTTTTCCAAAGTCAACTTTAATTGGATGTACACCAAATTTGCCAAAATACCTTCGAAGAAAAGATTACATTAATGTAGGTTTTTGCAAAAGTAAAATAACCCCTTTATGACTTGGAGTTTTTTTGTTTTTTCTTTTTCTTTATGGGTGGGGACTAACTTTTTTGAAATTGATTTGATTTGAAGCTATGTTTTTAATTTTGCAAAAACCCATGTCAACATAGTTTTTTGCAAAATTACCATAGGCCCTAATAAACTAAAATGCAAATGTATTGGGATTGACATAGGTTTCAAAAGGTTTTCGTCAAATTTGCAAAGGTTGTGTTGACACAAGTCAAATTAAAATTTTGATGGAACCCTTTTTCTAACAAGACTTGTTCTTATGAAACAATTTGGGCCAAAGTTCTAACGTTTGCAAAAACATGTGTTGATAAATTTTTTGCACATTTGATATAGCCCCTCTTGAAACCCAAGTTGTAGTTCTATTTTAGATTTAGTTTTGGGTTTTAAATAGGTTTACGTCATGGTTTTCAAAACTAGTTTGATTCACCAAATTTATGTCAATAATCATGTCAATATCACATTTGATGTGTTAGTTTGTCAATTAAATGATCAATATTGGGTAATGCTCAAAACTTAATCTTTTATTTATTTATTGTCTTTTTTTAAATATTTAAATTAAATGTATAACTATTTTCACAACATTAGTTTTGAAATTCAAAAAACTTCGTTGCTCTTCAAAACCCTCCCCCCTTAGATCATAAAGCGGTGATTGAAATTAAGTTTACAATGAAATTTTTTTATCATGAAATTTCTATAACCACTTTTCTTTGCTTTTTTTTATTGGGACTTAATTTTGGTCACCACAAGGGACCTAGACCACTTAATGCACCTAATTCCCCCAAAAAAGGAATAAAAAATAGACTATCAATATGTGGCAATTGAAATTTAGTTGCCACATGCATCTTGATATTCCAAGATTGTTTTCCTCAAGATTGAATGTTAGTTGTTAGAAAGGACTAGGAATGAAGGTCCAACTTGGTCCATCTTATCCAAAAGAAAGAAATAAAATAAAATAAAATTGTTAAGATTGCAACAAAAGTTTAATCACCACATCTTAAAGGTCAAAACTTTTCTTTTTGGATTAATTTTTTGTTGCAATAGAAGACCATAAGCAATCCACCTAGCCCAAGATAAATCAACTTCAACCACAAAGTTTTTTAATGAAGTTTATTTGCACATCAATGTGCATTTGAAATTGCAAAACTATTGATTGGTAATGTAAAAATTTGAAGTCACTATCAAAATGAATAGATAAAATGTGAAAATGTGAATTTTTAAATAATTATGAATTTAAAGTAGCATTTTGCTCATGAAATTTTCAAAAAATAAGCATTGCAACAAAAGGTGTCCCTTGCACACCAAGTGAATTCATTGGCTTTAATAAATGGGGATTAGTTGGAAAGTAGTGAATTCATTAATCTAACAAATGGGGACTAACAATTTGCACCCACATTTTGTAGTAGTGAAGTTTTTGAAAATGAACTAAAATTTGAAGGTTTCAATTGTTATAAGTGACAAAATGAAATAAAATTCTTTGAATTTTTAGATTAGATTTTTAGTATATAGCAAAAAATATAGAAGGATGGTTAATATTTATTCTTCATATTCAATCCATAATTAATTAATTTGGTTGAATTGTCCTAACAATGATTGTAAATTTGGTTACATCACAAAATTCCTAGAAAACCTTATTGGTTTGGACATACATTTCCAATAATGATGAAGATTTTTATTTTGTAAAATATTTTGCGTAACTCAATTTGCAAGGCAGACAAAATATCAACATACAACAAGCTCAAGGGGGGTGGAACCACAATTGTAATGGTCGTTTATCATTAAAGGTGTTGTTCAACATAAATTTGGGCTCCACACTACTGCACATTACTAGGGATGATGAATCAATGGAAAAAAGATGAATTGATTTTGTGAAAATTAAGTTGTAATTTTGAATAACATTATATGTAACTTGAATCATTAATTTGGTAATTCGTGCTTATTGTCATTTTATTTTCAAAATATTATAAATTATGTCTTTTGTAATGTATGTTAGATTCGATTTTTCATTTTGTGAGACTTATTATTTATAAAAAATTCAAAGAAAAAAAACATATTTCAATATACATCATTTTTTTCAATTATTTATTTGCTAAGCATATGGTTAACCATTTGGTCATGTTATCTACAATTTTTTTGCATCCATTCTTGAGGATTCTCAAATTCAATAATTCATCTAGCCTAAAAACAATTCTCAAATTTGAAATCATCCATTTATTGAATTTGTGTGTTGTATTATTTTGGGAAATATCATTTCTATCACAATTTTGTTTGGGAGGATTGTAATGGAAAATCTTGTCATTGACTTTAATATAAAATCAACAATTAATAAAAAAGAATAATTGTTAATGTACCAAGTCTTATAAATGTTGGGAATTATAAAATTATAAAATATTTTGTGATATATATATTTTACATCATAGGTATGGTGAATTGTAAAATATTATGTGGGGTGAAAGCATACAAAAATATACCACTTGATTATTGTTATCAACAAATATGACAAGTAATATATACAATAAGTACATCCCAAAATTTATGGTATGACAAGTAACAATAAATCTAAAATCTTTTGCATTTTAATCGTGCCATAAAATTTGGAATGTATGTATTGTATTAAATAAACCATATATGGTCATTCCTAATGTATGTTATTACTCCCAATAATTTATTTATTTATTTATTGCAAGTTTATTTTTCTAACTAATGTTCCACATTTTTCAAATCAAAAAATTTAATCTATGTATTATCAATGTTTGATCCATTATGCACAATTTTTGAAATTTGAATTCTTGGACTATGATAATGTGAAGCCCCTCAAAAGTAAAATTTCCATAAACTCAAATTTGGCATCTAAAACATATTTTCATATGATGTCAAAATGCATTGCATGTGTTTTAATTCATTAAATCATGCCCCAAACCTTTACAAAATGCAACATATTAGTGAAATTTCCAATTTAAAGTCTTGACCTACTTTGAATCTACTTTCTTACAATGTGGACAACTAGCATCCTTTGCAAAGTAGATTGAAAACATGCTTTTAAAAAGGTTGATACAACTTTTGAAACTTTCAAAAACTTCAACATATGATGGCCTCATGTGGTTCAAAAAGACAATCTCATAAGTCATCACCTACTTTAAAATATAATTGTCACAATGATTTTATATTATACTTGAGAGCATGACTTTTTGGTACGTTTTTGCATGTTTTCACGCTATGAAATTTGTTTTTTAACATCATGGCTATGGTGTGTTTTGTAAAAAGGGCATGAATTCAATTAGAAAAATGGTGGCAACCATATTTAAAAGGTTCAATCTTTTTAGTACCCTAAATTTTTTTGCATTATTTGGGTAAAAAATTGAAGATGTCTAGGTCGAAAACTTGAGGTGGTAGGTTAGATAAATCCTAAAGAAGAAGAGTGGGAGGATCAATAAGCATGTCCTATGTATGAAAAAATCATCAAACTTTTAATGTGTGGTTACGAAAGAAAGAGATTAGCGATGGCACCATTTTCGTTCGCATTTTGTAGCCATAGACTTCTTTCGTGAACAGGCACAAATCGAAAGACGATGACATGGATAAATGGTTGCAATAGAAGTGTTTAGTGGCAAAGAAAAGCCATCTAGGATGTGTAAAATCTATTGTGGCTCATGTGCTAACTAGAGTTTTACAATGCCTTATGATCAATAAAGATGACATTTGTGATTGCACTTTGGAATTAGAATAACATGAAATTATATTTGCTAATGCTATGAGGCCAAGTCTTTTTATATTATGTGAATCATGTAGCAACTCCAAGTCTCACAAAAATGCTACTGCATCATTTAGCAACAACAATAATACTCTTCTTCAACTTCCTCTTTTGTGCTCAACATTATTTCCTATGATGTCACGTGGAAGGTTGTGAAATCACAACTACACATGTAGGATTAAATGTCATCATTGATTGTCTTTTTCCATGTTCGACTTCTTTAAGATTGTTTGTTTTTTAGTTGACCATTATGAATGCCAAGTTATGGTTGTCAAGTGTAGGTATGGTGATGAAATTCAGTGGAAACTCAAGTGGTAGGTGCAAACTCTACTTAGAATTGTTCTATGCCTATTAACAAAACAATACAAACTATATTTACAACATACACAATTTGTGGTTTTATTCATTCTAATTCTTCTATAGACTGTATTCACACATTTTCCTTGTTATAATTATTATTTCCTTTTTTTTAGATTTTTTATTGTCCTTAATAATCAAACTATGTGGCCAAGATTTCGTGATTCATTTAGAAAACACAACAATTTCAAAGTAGATTCACTATTTTATCTTTAATATTCTATTACTATTTTTATTCAAAATTGAACATATCAAACATTTATAGTATAAAATGTAGATATCCAAAATGAAAAACAATAAAATTTATGGTTCACAACCCAACATAATTCTAAACTATGTATTATGTTTCTATTTTATTTTCCAACAACTTTTTAAATCTCCATGTGTAAAAAAAAACAATCTCCCAACCTTCATCAAATTCCAAAACTACATCCTAAGTCCTTTCCCTCCAAAGTAATTTGAAAATCAAACTAGTGAAATGTCTTAATCCTATCCAACTAATTAGCCATCTTCATCTTGCCTTGTTGACATTTGCCATTCACCTGGTAACATTAGGTTTGAGGCTTAAGCTATCATTGCTACTTTCATGGCCAAGGAAAATGATGTAGAAGAAAAACTCTTCATGCAAGCCATAGAAAGTTCTTCATCTAGCAATAGCTTCACATTTCATGGAGGTCATGCAAAGAAGATTAACATTGAATTGGAGGAGCAATGCAACTAGATTCATCAAAGCAAATGAAACAACAATTGATGGTAAAATATTTAGACACATTTAAAAATCCACGTGGAGGAGTAATGGCTTGTGTGCATAGGATGTTATTACAATAAGTTTTGTGATGGATCATGCATTCAACTTTCATTTTTGGATGCATAGAAAATGCATAAGTTGTTTTGTTGGGTAGATATCAAAAAATTGTTTGCAAAAGTTGTGTTCTAATAGTTCCAACAATTTTTGTTTAGGTTTTTGGTTTGGTGTTATGTAAGTTGATTTGTATGACATTGAAAATCCTTACACATATGTTTTACCTAAATGAATTCTAGAATTCTTTTTGTGACTAACATTTGATTTTTTTTCAAATGATTCGCATCATCAAATGGATTTATTATCATTTTTTTGAATGCCATTTATCTTCATCATGATTTTGTTTGATGTGTAGGATCTTGTTCCTTCCATTTTGGGCACATGATGGTTGGGGTTAGAAGGACGTGGCCACCATTTTGTTAGTATTTTAAATCTTGTTGAATTCCAATAACTTAAATTTCAACATGAATTGAATGTTGTAGTTTGTTTTTACATGTGGGGGTTAATGTCTTGGTTTGAATTATACAATTTAGGAGATAACGAAAACACTTTCAATATTTGAATTTAAGAATTTGTACATGTGGAACACCCACCATATTATACGAGGCCCGATGTTCTAGATCCTAGTTGTTTCCATCATCAATCATTGTTATCATTGCCTTGTGTATAACCAAGCCAAATTGGTACTTTATTGGTGAGATAGTTGTACATAATACCAATGAACTTGCAAGTAGTAGAATATTTGAATTTCTTAGAGGCACAAAATGGCAAGGGGCACACCAACTTGTTGCCATGACTAATTGAATAGCTCATGCATTGTGACCTTGCTTTGAGCATAATTGCAAACATTTAATTAATAAATCACCTATGATATATATATTTGAAACAAACACATGACATGCAAAATGCCCCAAGTTGTGTTTGCTAAAATTTAATGATTACAACCTTGTTTGCATGGTGTCCTTTCTAATGATGGACATGAAGAACATCAAGATTTGTAATAAGACATACATTGTTCTTCATCCTTTCCAAACACACAATTTGTAGCACCCCGTTGTTCACAAATCAATAATGTGGTGAGTTTTAAACCCTAATTACAAAAAAAATCAGTGGAGTTGAAGATGAACTTTTAACTCTTGAATGTAACAACAAGCATTTGAAACAAAACTCACTATTATTTCTCCTTCTTGATGTTTGAAAGTGACTATTTGGCTTGAATATTATCATGTCCTTTGATGGTCTATGCTAAATGCTGAAAACATCTCGAGAATAACCTAATGTCAAAAGTAGAAATATATTTTGAAATCTAAGATTTTATTTTGTGAATAAATCAACATAAAAAATCATCTAACATATAGTTATCTTTCGTGAAAATTTACATTTGTCCATCTTTTTTTCACTTGTAAGCACGTGTTTACACATGTAAAACACAAAACTTTGCAACATTTGATAGTTCAAAACACATTATAAGCCCTATTGTTTCTCATTCAAATGACACCACACATTGTATAATTAAACAAAAAATGTTTTTAATAAGTTTGATTTCATGTGGGCAAATAGATTTCCCAATGTGTTATTTTTCTATAATACTAATGGTTCTCATGTTTTTTTTTTGCTTGTTTTTGGTCCTTTTTCAAGGAAAATTGGATAGGTTTTGTGTGAAATTCTACCAAACAATATAACTTGGGCAAGAGTTAAGGCCAATTTATCTTAAAGATTATTTTGTAAAAACCACATGATCATTATGCAAGTCCACAAGAACACTTTGCAAATCCACATGAACATTATGCAAATCCATATAAACATTATAAAAATCCACATGAAAACCATTACATAATGAAATGTGCTTGCTACATGCCATTGTGCCCATTTAATTGCCCATTTAAAAATCTGGGCTCAATGTACTTAAATTTCATCCAAATCTCTCACATTCACCTAATTGGGCATTATTTATATCCGACATCCTCCATAATGCAAGAAACCCATAGGACAAATGAAAATGATAAACTTTCCCATCTATATTTTCTTGAAACATATTTGGAACACATAAAAATTGGATTAAAAATTTCCTTTATATGTTGTAGGAACTTTGCAATGCATAGAATCTTCCTACTAGCCTCTGAGGCACCTTACAAATCTATAATTTGTGCATATGGAATGGTAGATTCAAATTACATCAAGTCTTTATGTCGAAGGGCATGTCGCATTGGGGGCTATATTGTTTTCAAGCTTTGGAATGCAAGTTATAACTACTGCCTACATTACCATGCCCTCAGACAACATCGTCACATTTTGGATCACTTACACTTCCCCAATTCACATAATCCAAAGCAATAGGGAAAACAATTCCAATTTTATTTTCACCTAGATGTTAACATTTGATGTTTACCATGTATGGCTCCAATTGCAAATAATTATCCTCTTGTCATGCAAAGAAGGATAGAGTGCATAGAATAATAACTTTAATTTAAAACTCATTCTTATCAATGTGTTATTATTGTCTGTGTGCATTCCTTTCAACTCAAATTATATTGTTAGCAAATGAATGTGAGAATTTGGTTGTGGGCACATGCAAGAAAAAACAAATTAGTCACAAAATTTATGGCACAAAGCTATTTATGTTGGGTGTCATAATAAGTAAATAGGTATGTTGCATTTTTATGGTCCTTCCAAATTTTGATTCAAACCTAATAAGAATTGAGAAATATGAAATAATAATAAGGTTATAGAGATTTCAAACCCAAAAGTTTAGATTCAAAGTGAACTTTGAGTTCCAAAATCTTGTCATGCAAATTCTAAATTTGTTTACTTATGTTTAAATAGCCAAAGTATGCCATCAAGATTTCAATTTATTGTGTATTATGATACTTGTTATATCACCTTTTCTAGTGAAAAGTAATTCACACTTAGTGTGCTTCTACCCATTTAAATGGTAATAATGGTAGTTGTGTACATAATATTTTTACCATAAGTCTGTCCTACATGTACATATCACACATAGTCAAAAAAATTATTGTTGATATGTTTTAACATTTTGGTGTAGAATACAATGTTCAAAAACATATAAAAAGGTCAATATAAATATAAATACCTTTCAACATAAATAATCCATTACCAAACAAATAACCATGACTTTTTTCACTATTATTATACATTATCGCAACCCTAGCCTTGGGCTTGTGACCAAGGCAAGGGATTGCGAAGGTGCGAACCAAGAGCGAAGCCCGGGAGTCACATTTCATGCTTTGGGAGTGTTGAAGAATGTGAAAGAATGAACCCCCATACTCCTAAGTGAGTTCCCACTTTGGGAGTTGGAGTCTCGATGGACTCCCAAATCTTTAAAGAGCAATTGCAGGGGTCAAAACCCATTGGATCAAAGAGTTCCTTATATCATTTCAAAGATCTTGGAACTTGTATGTCTAAAATGGGCTCGCATGACCCATTTGGATACTTAGAACACAAGTTATGACCAAGAAAAGGGTTGGGGGTCAAATTCCCATTTGACTCTTAACCACTAAAAATCAATAATCGCCCTGATTTCCTTGTGTATAGGTGGCGTGCCACATAATGTTGAAAAGATCTTAATGAGGGCTACAACTTTGCTTTAGAATTCACCTCAATTGGAGGTTTGCACGCAAAATTATGGGACTCCAAAGTTGCAAAAGTCCTAATTTTGGGAATTTTGGAATTCCCACTTGGGAGTTTCGGGACAAAATGTCATTTGGGTGTTGACCCCATGGCCAAACACAAAGAATACTATAAGGGGGAAGGTAGTGGCTTCCCCCAAGTCTAGGCCGTGGTGAGTCTTGTGAGTCGGAGTTTGTTCGTGGTTCATCTGTGCACCAAAAGTGCTCTAGTTCTGCACTAACCAATTTTTGTTTGGTTTGTGCAGGTCTGTGTGAGTGATTGACTTGCTTGTAATTCTTCCTAGTCCCATTTTGGAGCTACAACACGCCCTTCTACCCCCGAAGTGCTATGAGCTAGGGAGTGCGCCCCAACTCCTTTTCCTTTCGCTATCTTCACCTTTGGACTTGTAGTTGAGTCCATTGAGGAGCTCGGGGCACGTCATCCATTCACCATGAAATGTGTCTAATCCCATTTTTTTGAGCATGGTGTGACTTATTATCCTCACGTACCCCTAGATTCAAAGCTTGACAATAACTCATGACGAGTTCGAAGTGGTGTAAATTAAACACTTGGAACAAGTTGATGTCAAATTCCAACCCACTTCAATCTTTGTGGCATTAATTCTACAATTTTTATTTGATGGTTCTAGAAATTAACACATACAATTTTACTTTACATGGATTTTATTATACCAATATGAACTTAAAACAACATAAATAATGGTGAAAATGATTTTTCGAAATTCATAGAATTATTGGGTTGTCATCATCTTGTCCCCGACTCACTCCTTACATGATTACTCCCAATGCTATGGATTGATTTCATTGAAATTTGGAGAGAAGGTTTTTCAACTTATATTCTAAAATTGTTTTTAAGTTTGGAGTCAATCCAATAATGAATGGAAAAATTTGCATTTGGAATAAAAGAAATCCAAATTATTGTTTGATAATTTTGGACCCATTTCACTTTTAGCTTTTATAATTCATTATTTACTATTTCAAATGGAAATCTACAAGTTTTTATAATTTATTGACTATTCTAATTGTTGTGTAGGGAAAAATCATGGCAATCCAAGTGTTACAACTTTCAATCCATTGTGATCATTGTTCAATTGCCATTTTTTTCCCCTCAAATCACTTTGATACATTCACAACTAACTCTCCTTCCTTCACATGCCACACACCCCCATTTTTCTTTATTCCCCTTTGCTTGTTTGCTTTGCTTCTTCTTCAATCTCCATTGTTTTTCCACCATGATGAGTTCTTTTCCTTTTGACCAATGAAAGCCAAAGGAAAATCCCTCCTTTGATCTCTCTTCCAACTAATTTTCCTCTTGGTTTTGATTAGTTAATGAGGATTGAAGGAAATCCATCTTTAAGCCCTCCATTAATTGCATCAAGATGAGAAATTTCAATCTAATGAAATCAATTCTACTTTTGATCATGATAAACATTTTCACTGTCAATAACATGCTTCATAGGTTCATTCCAAATTTGTGCAAAATTGTTAATTCATAGGTTTGTATCATTTAAACACAAAAGTTGTGTGCATGACTTCCATGTGTAAACAACATAAATAGACGTACAACATTTGTGTTTAAACAATATGAATAGGCATATGACATTTGTGTTTAAACAATGTCCATGACATTGATGTTCAAATAATACAAGTAGGTGAATGACATTTGTGTCTATTCCATACAAACGTATGAAAAGCAATTTTGCATGACTATTATTGCCAAATTGTGGCCCATGAAGTTTATGATGACATATGGATGATTAATGGGAAACTTTTCATTTGAACAAAAACCACATCTTTTCAATCCCTTTTCATTACACATTATTTTATTTTATAACACATTTAAATTATTTACACACATCAAGCCCCTTCTAATTTAATGACATCTACAAATTCCACCATGGTTGTTTTTTCCCCCTAAAGATTCAATTGTCCATCTAATGGAAACCTTATGTATTAATTGTCAACCTTAAGGTTTTCAAATAAATTATCACATTGCCATGAATCAATCACCAAATTAATTTATAACCCTAATTTCCCAAGTATTTAAAACATTTTTTCTTCAAACCAAATACAATTAACACTATGCATGACATAGTTCAAAGTTGTGCGAAGCTCAAATCGGTCAACCCACTGAAGAATCCTTTGATTTTTTGTTGGGTTCAAACTTGGCACAAATGCCTAAGCTTGAAGAAGATCAAGGTGGACATAGGGTGTGCTTTTGAGTTGAAATTGAGTGCATCACCCAACCTTGGCATCAGTGATTGGAGCCACCATGTGCGTTTTTTTGTGTTGGTACAAGAAGTTTAGCCAATTGCAAATGAAGTATTAAAGATAATGTAGGAAGGCATTTTCAAAGGCAATGAAATCATCATGTTAGTTTGGTTAGGAGTTCCTAGGGTTGACTACTATTGATGGTTGTCAGGTTCAATGTTTCAAATCAAAGTAGAACCTTCAAACTTTTCACTTGTACCGTGTGTCATGTTTTGGAATTCTTATAGTTAGAGTGATGAAGTTTGAAGCTAATGACTTAGAAGTAAAACAATGTGTTATTCCAAAACACCCTTAAGGCTTGTAAAAGCTTTTATAACACCATAATTGAAAAACATTTAACATCTAGATTTACTTGTGGTTTATTAATGCAATCAAAAATTTCAATAAAACTTACATTGTTGCCTTTTTACTACAAAATTATTTTGTTTTCATTTTCCAAGGTGCTTAATATATTTTTATTTCAATTAATCCACTTAGTCAACCCTTATAGAAATGAACAACATTTCCTTCAAGCATAAATACCCATTTCCTTATTTCAACTTAATAATGTTTATTTGTTGGAAATTTATTAAATTGTAATCATTAACCCATAGGAAAACTACCAATTAAAACATATTCAATCCCATTGCTACTTTTGGGGCTTACACATAGTAAATATAACATTGACAAAAAAAACTAGGCACATCATCAATATTTAAATTAGGAGTGGATGTATTTGTTCCATGTTCATTTATTATTGGAATAATGAAGTTTGATATTTGATTGAACTCAATGCTTGCAAGGAAGCATAAAACCTTTGAAGGTTGGTCACACATTTTAGTAAGGGATGTAGTCATCAACAATGAAAGAACCCATCCAACAATCAAATCCTTCAACTATTTCTTCCAACCATTGTGTTTTAACATTGTCAATCCTAGTTCCACAATACCTATTCAACAAGGGGATGGCTAGTCATTCATTGAAATTCACATGTACTAAACAACTAGCTAGTTTTTATTCATCATTTTATAACAATGTTCAGTTTGCCATTTCAAAATTCATATATTGGAAAGCTAGTTCATGTGCCCTAAATATAACCCAAAATTTAACTAAATCATGTTTGGTGATTATTTTGATTTAATTATTCTATTAGTAATACTCACTTATATTTGTTTGTGTATAATATATATGCATGTTTTTTAAACATTGCATATTGACATGTAATATGGTTTCAAGTAAATCACCTTTTGTTAAACAACATTTAGGTCATATGATGTGTGGCAAGTGATGACAATTTGAGGTTGAGATCTACCACCTTATCATCTTGGGATCCCATCTAAATTTTCTTGATTGTCTTTTGAATCTCTCGTGTTTTCATCAGTTGAAATGATTACAAGTGTCCTTTTAGATGTAAAAAGCTAGGTTGTGCATATCTTTTGGAGGTGCAACAAAGAAAAACCAGAAATTACTGTCATATTATAATTTTTAGTCAAAATTTTCAACGGTAGTGAAGATTAACAATATTGGAACATGTGGTCTTGGGTTTTGAAAAATTCTTTAGCCATTGTAGGAGAAGATGTCACCATAATGTTGATGGAAACAAGTTGAAGGTGCATGAGAGGTTCACACCTTTTCATCCAACATGTGAATATTATGTGTGGATGTTTTTCCAACATTAGCAAATTGCCCACAATAGGCCATGACCATGGACCTGACGGTAAGTGATGGTATGTCCTAGAAAATAATGTTAGCAATGTTACAACCATACTATACATAGTTAAAATAAAAAGTCCCACAATTTCTCCTAACCTTCCTTGCTGCATTGAAACATTGATTTGCCCATCTTTGCTTAATTAAAAAAGTTTGCTATCTTCTACAAGATCTATTTTGAAATTGTGTTTGGAATGAATATAGACTACACAAATTAAGCATGATTTCAGCCCAAAGGTTGTGTTCTTCAATGTGTTTTTATCAATGTGGATATGGGGTGGTTTCACATGACCAAACATAAATCATCAATACTCTATAATAGATGTTTATCAATGTATTCTTTGCTCAAATGGCCAAACATTAGTTTATGATAAATTTTGCCCATGTATTTGTCTACATATTCATTGATCACATGGCCATAAATAATTTACCATTACTTTGTTGAAGATATTTATTTACATGGTTCTTGAGTTGCACACTTGAGAATTTCTTGTCCTCTTCTTTGACATTGTGTAATGGTGGTGGGACATAAAGGACCATATTTCTATAAAATGAAATGTGCAAAACAATTGAGGATGACCAGGTATTAAATTCCAATAGTGGATGATGTCCATATTGATAACATTGTCTTAATGGTGGGTCCATAATGCACAAGGGTGGCTTTGATTTTTGAACAACGTGACACTTTTGGTCATTTGTGGTTTGAAGAACTACATCACAATTTGTGGGCATTTGAAAATTGAGGGCCTATTTAACCCCTAAAAGCCTAAGCCTTTTGAAGGTGATTTTCACTCCCAAAAGAGTATCATCTCTATTTTTTTCATGGATCTAAGAAAAGATCGAGAAATAACAAAAATGCACCATTGGATTTGAAGAACATAATATGAATAACAAGTTATAAAAATTTCAAAACTTTTAGTAAACATATGAGTAGGATCGGGCACTTTGAGTGCACCGATATAAAGTGAGGTAGCTCTTGCCCAAAACTATGGCAAACTTTTGAGGGTTTGAAAAAGAAATTTAATTAGACACCACCCATGCAACAAAGCTTCATGATGTATATGTGTGTGTTACCTATACTATGCCTAAATTTCAAAAGACTTGGGACACATATGAGTTGGATCCAACGGTCTCAACCAATGAATGGTGATAAAATAGTGTGTTTGAGAAAACAAAATTCTTCTCGGATAACTAGCGCTTTATTGAGAAAAAAAAAGTAAAAATTACATTACATAGGATCATTTCTTCTTTTATTTTTTGCCCCCTCCTCCATAATTTTTAAAAATCCCCCACCCCCACCCCCACCCTTCTTCCTTTACTTCCCTTTCCCTCATTTATTGCCATTCATTTCCCCCCTCCCCAACCCCCATCCCATCTGTTTTCTTCCCCCACTGCCCTTCCCTACCTACCTACCATTTCTTCTCATGCTCCCCCATCCCCCATACCCCATCCATTTTTTTTCCTTCCCCCACGCCCCCTCCCCTACCTACCATTTTTTTTATTGAGTTAAAGTGGCTACCATCCATATCCACATGTAGAAAACAAGGTTTTTAAAAATAGTTTTGTGAGGTCAAAAAAATGGCTACAAATGTTAGAGAACCAGTAAATCTGGTCCCATTTGCACTGAAAATAGGTAGTTTGGGCAGCCAAATTGGCTGACAACCCTTTAAAAAAAAACCATTCAAAAAAATTTGAATTTTCTTGGGCAACATATTATAAGAAAGATCTTGAAAAGTTACCCTTGCTCCAAAAAAAAAAATTGTAAACCATCAAAATCTCAAAATTTTAAAAGCCATTTTAAAATTTGAAAAAAAAATAGATGTGGCTGTTTAGGCATTTAGGAGTTAAGACATGTGTTTTTATTTAATATGGTTTTATGTTAACCTTCAATATATTGCTATGTTTTTGAAAGTCATAACAACTATAACATTAACAATCGACATGTCTCCAACATAACTTTGATTACTTGGTATACAAAACTCTTCGATTACTTCTGTCTCAGGTGGCTTTGTGCAGTCAAAACACATATGTGAAAACTCTAATTTGAAAATCTTATTTGTATTTTATGATTCCTCTTTTGTTTTACATCACGTATAATGCAATGCTTTTTAGTTTGTAGCCAAAGTGGTTATCATGCATAGGTAAATGTAAAAAAAAGTGGGGATCATCTCGAGGAAGATTTAGCCAAGGCTAACTACAAACTAGACATGAAGTACACATATTGAATCTTCCATTTATTTATTTGCTAAGCATTAACAACCAAATGATAGATATCGGGTGATTTGTATACCACCCCAACTTATGGAAATAAAAAGCCTCATAATCATTCCATTTTCAAAAATTTTATTTCACTTCGGGGTGAAATTTCGCCTATAACTAAAAAGATTGGTATAATGAGATAAAAAGTGGTGATATTATCATTTGCATAAGGATAATCACAATTGGTCTTCATGTCAAGGATATTACATGACCTTACATAGGTAAGAGTGGGATGTGTCATATGGCAACGAAGATTATAAATTGTCAGATTGGAAGTTGCATTGTAAGACTTATCATGTTGCAAAATGTTTATGCAATTGAAAGTGATGCCATGCACTTGTATATGAGAATATAGGTTGAACTATAAAGACAATTCATGCATGTTTAGGGCATCATTTGTGGGAGTTACAATCCTTTCATTGGTATCTATTCGGTATTGCACATTCATTCTATCATGACCTTTGTATGTGTACTTGTAAAGTTATTCAAAACATTTTTCATTGATATAAATATTTTCACATTTATGTGACAATGGTATTTTGTTGGTAACCATAGATAATGGGTTGATCAAATGATTGACCTTTATCATCCCATTCAAAGTGTTATGGTGCAAACATTGTTTATTCAATAATCGAAAATGATTTCAATAGCTACAATGAGAGTTTGCTTTAACAAATCTTTGAAGTTAGTGCATCAAACCTCTTTCATGTAAGGACAATTGGAATCAAGAATAATTTTACATTGGGGTTCTTTGTTAATGGTCATAAGTTAACCTTCAAATGCTTATGCTTTCTAAAATGCAACATTGTAAAAAATATAATGAAGTAAAATTGTAAAGTGGAGTGATGTAATAAAATATCCACAAAGTTAATAAAACCAAAGAGTAGAACTTTGGGTTTTATTGAAACTAAGGATGATAGTCAAAATGCAAGACATGATCACACCAAAAGGAAATAATAAAAGAGTTAAGAAACTCAAATCTAAGAAAACTCAAATTTCCTTGCTAACATTGGATGCATTGATTTTATTTTGTCTCCTTTGTTTTGCTTATGTTTATTTAGGGGTCTACCTAGGTTATGGGATACCTTAGGGATTTTAATGGATTACATGAAGCTTACCTAAATGGTTAAATAGTGATTTCTTAGGCTAAGGGATACATAATGGTTATTTAGGAAGCTATTTAAGGTTGACTCATAATGCAAGAAGGTGTGACATTAACTTACTTAAGGGCCTATCTAAGACATGGGCTATCAAAAGCTTACATAAAGGGTTACATAAAAGCTAACTAGGGAATATCCACAAAAACACGTAGGTACCTACTTATGTCATGGGATATCTAAAGACTATTTAAGGGGTTACATAAAAAATACCTACAAAGACACATAAAAGCTTGTTTAGGTTATGTGATACTTAAAGGCTACTTAATGGGGGTTACATAGAACTTACCTATGGGGCTAGCTAGGGATTGCTTAAATTAGGGGATCCCTATGGGTTATGTAGGAAATTACCTTAAGGTTGATTCATAATGCAAGATAGGATTACGCAGGGGGCTACTTAGGGTTGACTTGTTGCCCCTTATGTAGATCCTATGTATCACCTTAAGTAGCCTTTAGGTATCCCCTAACTTGAGTGGGTTCCTATGTAGCACTTTAGCTAGTTCCTATGTAATCTTGTATGTAAACTTTTGATAGCCTTCATTTTAGATAATCCCTAGGTAGGCCTTAAGTATGGCCTAAGTAGTCCCTTAAATAGCTCCTAAGTGTGCCATAGGTCGCCCCCTACATAGCCCTAGTCTAGATAGTCCCCTTAGTACCTTCATAGGTAGACCATAGGTGACTCCTAGATTGCTCCTAACCCAGTTAGCCCCCTACCATAGGTAAACCCCTAACCTAGGTAAACCCCAAATCTATGTGATGATAACTTATGTTAACTATAGAGTGGTTAGAATAGAAAAAATGGTAACCACTGGAGAGTGTTTCCTATTAGTTTTGAGGAGTGATGCTCATGTTGATGGACACTATGGATAGCTTAAAACGAGGATGGGTGGTAGGTAGAGCAAGACTGGTTCTACCCATCTTGAGTTCATGATGCTCAATTCAGTTGCCAGAGTAAGGCATCGCAGCAGCAGCAGGGTTCATAAAAATGAAGAAGGCTAAAGCATTTATGCAAGTTCTCCACAAATAGTTGATCCCACCCAAAGCTCTGCAGTTTCCACATTCACATGGAAATAGCTCCACAGATAAGATTGAGAGACAGGTTAGCCAAGTTAGACCTAGTCTTTTGTTTACTGAAGGATTCTTGTACATGTTGATGCTGAATGTCTAAAATGTTAACATCATGAGCAAACAAATACACTGAAATGCCCATTGCACACAGAAATGATACACACTGACAACATCAATTAGACCTGTAAATACATACAATCATCATATTGCAACAATCTTGCAAACTTTCTGTAGGAAACATCAACTTTAAAAGCTCCAGTTGACACATGCTACTCCTTCATAGTATGATAAAAGTGTCCATTCAAACAGTGGTCAAATGATTGACACCTTGCTATCACATTTTCTGCCCTCAGCATTGTGTGTTCTTTGGACTGTCTACTTTGTGATATTCCAAGATTGCCTGCCTCAGGTTGCCTGCCAGTCTCATTTGCAAAAAATATGCGCTCCTCCATAGACCTTCCTGGAGTGACAGCAGAATTACTTTTCAATCTTCAGTCTAGTACTGGTGCAACATTCGATGTTCGAAGAAAACTAACAACTGAAGCCAATAGATGGAATTTCAATCTCAACTCCGGCGATTACTACTGGAGTTTGCCAAGAGTAAAGAGAGAAAAAAAGCAAGACATGGAGAAGATAGTAACCCTAAAACCGCAAACTCGCGATCTACAACATAAACACAGTGATGCAAAGCTCAAAATTATTCGCAAAAACTCCTGCAAAGGAATAAGTCCCCGCAAAAAAACAAAAGAATCTTGCTCACCCCGAGAAATCGTATGAGCATCCCAGAACCTGCTGTCACACACTTGATCTATGAAGATCCAGACGCAGACGCTTTCTGTGTCTGGGGCTGCTGCTGCTGTTGCCGCGCCTTCTCTTTCTCAAAGTTTTCCACTGCCTCCTGCAGATCATCAGAGCCGCCTACTGCTTTCATGGTGTAGAAGTAGATCGACGCCACAAACGCCGAGAGCCCCCCGGCCACCAGTAGGTTTTGTGCCTTCCCTTTCTCCATCCCCAGCCATTTTCCGGCCCCCGCCATCGCTAACTTACGCCACAACTACCACAATACGCAACACAGATCTTCAGTTCGCCAACAGAGAGTCGTGCTCTTCTTGCCAGAAGCAGACACCTCTCAGCAGCTGATCTTACCCTAACCCTAACCCTAATCCAGTTTTGATTGTGGAAAGATTCACAGATGGGAGTTGAGAGAAGTCAAGAGAGAGAGAGAGAAAAAGAACAGAGATTTTGGTGATCGAGAACAGTGTGTTCCTCTGCCATGGCTGTCCCATCGCCAGGGTCGGGAAGAGATGAGAAAAGGAAAGTGAAGAAAGTGGTGAAGGGAGGAGGAGGAGGTGGGAAATGGAAAAGGAAGAAGGTGGATGATCAGGACGAGATCGACGCTCTGGAAACGAGAATTGCAGCGGGAGCACCTGCTCCTGGTTCCAATCCCTTGGCAGTAATCCTACCCAAGGAAGATGAGGAGGGAAGTCGCGTGGAACCCAGGCCTTACGTTGGAGCTAAGCGTTTCACGCAGTTGCCGCTCTCAGACCGGAGTCAACGAGGCTTGAAGGAGGCCAAGTATACGCACATGACCGCCATCCAGAGGGCGTCCTTGCCTCACGCCTTATGTGGCCACGATATTTTGGGAGCTGCAAAGACCGGCTCTGGCAAAACCCTCGCATTCCTCATTCCGGTTCTTCCCCCTAAACCCTAAACCCTACCTTTCTCCGTCTCTCTTGCCCTCAATTCTTTTCATGCTTCAAGTGGACATTCTAATCTCCAGTCTTTGCGTGCAGTAGATATGAAAAAATGCACTGCAAGGCCTTTTTCATAGTTTGCAGTAATTTGGATGTAACTAGTATACTGCCTTGGCTGATTGCAATACAAAGGATTAGTGCTTTTGGTACTAGAGAAGGTGCTTAGAATGGTGTTGGGAAATGTTTTGTTTGCGGCTTCAGGTGATAGAGAAGCTGTATCGTCTTCGATGGGGTGCAATGGATGGAATTGGGGCAGTGATCATCTCTCCCACCCGAGAACTTGCAATGCAGATATTTGATGAACTTCGTAAGGTGGGTAAGCATCACTCCTTAAGTGGGGGGCTGCTGATTGGTGGGCGCAAGGGAGTGGAAACAGAGAAGGAGACAGTAGCAGGCCTCAATATCCTGGTGTGCACACCCGGCAGGCTGTTGCAGCACATGGATGAGACCCCCAATTTCGACTGCTCACAGCTGCAGGTGAGTTTAGAAACTTGCCCCTTCCTTTCTGGAGTTCAGTCTTTTGTAATACTCTGGGATGTACATGACATGCTCCTTGTGGCATTTGCTGCATTGCATTGTGGAGGTGTTAGTATCTGTTCTCTACTTAACATGTATTGCTCATCTTCCTCTGGAGTCTATTTTCAATGTGAAAGATTTTGTGGGGTGATGTTGTGCTCGATGGCAGGTGTTGGTATTGGATGAGGCAGACCGTATTCTGGACATGGGGTTTGCAGGCACATTGAATGCAATATTGGCACAGCTGTCAAAAGAGAGGCAGACTATGCTTTTCTCAGCAACTCAGACACGGTCAGTTCAAGATCTAGCACGTTTAAGCATGTCTGACCCTGAGTTTCTTGCAGTGCATGCGGAATCAGCTGCTGCAACACCTGCACGGTTACAACAGACAGCTATGATTGTACCATTGGATGAGAAGTTGGATATGCTTTGGTCTTTTATAAAGACTCACCTTCACAACAAGACCCTTGTATTTCTATCAAGCTGCAAACAGGTATCCTGTCTTTTTTTCCTTTTATTATCAGTTCAGGGTCCTCATACGGCTTGATTCTGGAGGTTTGGGTGTTACATTATCACAGTTGAGGTGTAGGAGGGCCCCGAATGGAAATCTCCAATCATCCATTCATCTTCAGGGTTATTGGTTATTCAGTCCCTTCTGCATTGTGACCTTGTACCTTTGGTTATGACATCCCTTATTGTTGGATGCTTTTTCATGTCAACTATTGATGAGAAGTGCACATTGTGGGCCATGGTGAGAGCAGGTGAAATTTGTGCATGATGCATTCCGACGTTTACGGCCTGGGGTCCCTTTGATGTGTTTGCATGGGCGCATGAAGCAAATGCAGCGAATGGTGGTGTTTTTCAAATTTTGTGAAACCAAACATGCAGTATTGTTTGCTACAGATGTGGCTGCTCGTGGCTTGGACTTCCCAACTGTTGACTGGGTAGTTCAGGTGTTGTCAGTTTTCCTATCCCACAAACAGCTGTTCCCATGAAATAACTATGGATTAGGTCTAAGGAAATTCGAGCTTGCACATCCACCTGTTGCAATGTACAACACATTGTAGCCTCTTGTCTGGTCAAGACCTAGATGCAGGAGTTTTTATTTGGGTGTGTGATTGCATTGGATTTTGTCAAGTGGTCATCTCAATTATCCAGAGCTGGTAGACAGTCCACATATCAGGTTTTGTAACATGAAACTGCATGCTATGATATATAGGTGGATTGCCCAGAGGATGTTCCATCATACATACACCGCGTAGGTCGCACAGCACGCTACACTGCAACAGGCCGTTCCCTCATGTTTCTGTTACCTTCAGAGCAGAGTATGCTTGCAGCACTTGAGGCAATGAAGATCCCAATCAAGTTGATTAAGGTTTGCTTACCTTTTGCTTTCCTAATTGTCTGGCAGCCTCTCAAAGCAGTTTGCCTTGTGAGCTCTTAAAGATTGTAATCTCAAGGCCTCTACAGCATGGTAGGTGGATGGGACTTTTTGTACCGAGGGTGCTGCATTCTTGCATGTCTCTGTGATTATGATCATCCAACTTTGTGTTGCTACATGGTCAATTCAATTCATTGGTTGTATGAATACATCTTAAAGGTGATTGTTTGGCGGGGAACTTTGCAGAATGAGAATAGGAGATGTTTGTCTCAACCCTTTACCAAATGAGAATTCTGTGAAGTTTCTGTTCTATAATAAATGAGTGTTGTGTATGACAGGCAAACCAGGCTAAGATGCAGCCAGTTTCAGGGGCACTGGCAGGGCTACTTTCTAAAGATCCAGACTTGAAGTACATGGCCCAGCGTGCTTTTGTCACTTATCTACGCTCAATACATTTGAGATCTGATAAGTCAATCTTTGATGTTCATCAGCTTCCTCATGCTGAGTATGCAGCATCATTGGGCTTGCCCACAACACCTCGCATAAGGTTTTTGAGGAAAGGGTCTAAATCAAGTAAACAAGGGACTGGTGGAGACTCTGACCAGGTAAGATGCTGATTCTGAGAGGAATTACAGATCTACTTGCCTTTCTTCAAATCCAACTCAATGAAGGGTTTAGGTTTTAGGGTTCGTCATTAACTAGTTTGTAGTATTAGTACTAGCTTTGATTTCAATGCATCTCAACAGTTGGAATGAAATGGCATCCTTAATTGTGGTGTGGACAACCATCAGCATTGGATGTTCAGAGTTACACAGGTGTCACACATGCAATAACACACTCTAGACAAAATATCATGTGTCATATATTTGATTGCTGTGATGAAGTGTGTGAAAAGTTACGTGCTGCAAAGTTAAGGAACAATTCAATGAAGTTGATTATTGCCAATAGTTTTCTGGAAGATGTCATCTGGGCCATCGCAGAAACATAGATAAGTCAAAAATTCTGGCAGTAAGAGATTACCAAACCAGTAGACTGCTGTTCTGTTGTTTGTCATTGAACGAATGCTGTTGTACATTTATATTATTTTGCCTTGTAGGCCACCAAGGTCGCTGAGGTTATGCATTGGGTACAGGATGTAAGTGAAGCAGGTAGCGATGAAGATGTTGAACCTCAAGATGGCAAGGAGGTCAAACATATGGCTCTCAATGATGAGGCCAAGACAGAAGTGCAGGAGGGCGATGAGAAGAATGCCAAGAAGAGAAGCAAACTGGACCGACTATTTAATCGAAAAAACAACACTGTACTGTCATCAGCATTTGTGAGAATGAGGGCACAAGATGAAGATGACATGGAGAGTGATGACAACAATGGGACTGATGAAGATGAATTTCTTCAAAAGAAGAGACCTCGGAAAAGTTTGGATGAGGAGGATGAAGACCAAGAAGCAAAACAGATGAAGGCAAAGAGGTGGGTGATCCAACCGTTTAAACCATTTATTTCCCTTGGTGTTTAGGGAGGACTCCTTCCTGGAACTGTAGGCCCATCTCTTGCCCTAGTTCCAGGTCTCTCAGTTCAGTGGTGGCAACCTGCCAGGTCTTTGGGGGTGTTTACAAGTACCATGGTACCTGGCCATGTCGCTGAAGGGTGGTAGGAAACTTTTCTCCTGTGCAGCTCTGGTGTGAAGGTTTTGAAAAAGAAGAAGCTAAAGATTGACACAAGTAGGGCTGGAGGACAACGGATGGTGTTTGATGAGGAGGGCACTGCTATGCCACCTCTTGCAGCCCTTGCCCAGCAGAGAAATGAATCTGGTGGCCTCACAGGTAAGACAGGGGTGTACCTCATGTTCTCTAGAAAACATGTGTTTAGGATCATGAATCTGAGTGCAAATGACACAGCATGAGGTATGCAAGGTTAAGAGTGTCCCTGCTCCCAGCATTAGCTGAGGGTGTCAGTGCATGAGCAGTGTCTGAGTTATTTCAGGATCGGCATATGGTTTGTAGTGACACAGGCTAGTTTGTTTTCCATTTGTTTTAATCAGTGAGAACTTTGAGCTTGAACTTATATGCGAGAAGTTGTGCTTATGTGAAATCAAAGATGTGCTCACATATACTTTGGAGTGCTGGGGCTATACCTACAGGGATGTCAGAAGACATTGCAATGGCAGCTGGAGAACGTTTCAGACAGCTGAAAGTGGAAATGAAGCAGCGTGACAAGGAGGATAGGTTATTAGAGAAACAGCGGCTTCGGGAGAAGAGATACAAAAATAAACAAAAAGCCAAGGCAGGAGCAGAGGATGATGAGGATGAGGCTGTTGGCATCAAGTTGGGCCATGCTGTGCCTACAGATGAGATAAGTAATAGTGAGAGTGAAGAAGAAGAAGACTACAGAAAACGAAAGGGACAAACTCAGGAGTATGAGTCAAGCGAGGTGGAGGGTGGTAGTGAAGAAAGTGATATGCCTCTTCGGAAGCAGAAAAGTAGGGGAAGAAAAAGTAGGACAGTCAAAAGGGAAGATGAACACGAAACTAGGGTTTCAGGTGGAGTTGATGAATTATCTCTTGCTGAGCAAGAAGTACTTGCACTCAAGCTTCTCAAAATGAGGCGGAAATAGAATTTTGAGTTTTACGATTTTGAGTTTTATGTGTATGGCTAAATTGTCCACAAATCCTTGAAGTGCAGAAGCCCAAAGGGTTTTGCTAGATAAGTAGGGCAATGACATGAGGACCTCCGTTGAAATTCAGGACACAGGAATAGTGGGTAGTCTAAACAGGTTGTTTTCTCCTCTGAAACTCAATGGTCAAGTTTTTCTGTCTGGAACAACAACCCCATGTAACCACCACTAATCTTCTTGTTGGAAGCCAAAAATGATTACATTCACTAGACCATTGGCTAATCTGTCCCTCTCTGGGTCTGTGTCTGTATGCGTGTCTGTGTCTGTCCGTGTCTCTCTTTCTCTATCTGCATCTGACTCTCTCTCAAAACAAGGACAGAATTTGCTTGCAAAGAAGGTTTTGACAGTCCTGGAAGGTGGCTCCAAACCCAAATAGGGAGTCTCTTTTTGGGAAATGCTTGAAACAAAATCAGGGTGCAAACAAATTTGCATGGGCATGCAATACTCCTCACATTTTGCTCCTAAATCAATTGCATGCTGTGTCAACTCCTGGAGGACGAATATTTTTGGTTGGTAACTGTGCACAGTGTGGGTTTTTCTTGATGCTTTGCAGTTCATATGATGATTTGTTGCTTTCTGTTGGGAATTGCAGATGTAAAGTGGGCTTGATGATGATAGAACACACTGCACAACATATTTTGGATGAAGATCAGTAAAAATATGTGAGACAGGCAGCCACAGGCTCAATAAAATGGTTGTGACTCAGCATTTTTGCTCGAGATTCTGGGACTGGCAAAAGCTATAGTGAGTCTAACACCTGCTCATGATCAGTAGAATCGCTGTGGCTTATGCTGAGACTGGCAAAAGCCATAGCAGAGTCTAACAGCTGCTCTTGATCGGCCAGCCGGATGTATTGATTAGTCCAGGTGGTTTGTTATTAGTGTCCCAGGTTCATGTTCATGGTGGGGGGTTGGAATCAAGAAATACTGTTGCAGGGTCAAATGCCGAGTATGGGTGGCCCTGCTCGGAGGAGGAAGTTTGCTGCATTTGAAAGGTCGTTGATGAAGAAGAAGACGACGACGACGGAAGTTTGCGGCGCTGGTTATTGAGGAGTCTGTTCAGCAATATTATGGCGACGTCAAAAGGCGAAGCTGCAAAAGTTGTGGAAGGAGGAGGAGAGAAGAAGCCGCAATCATCGCCGGGTGGTGAAGGAGATGATCCTCTTGTAGCAGCAGAGAAGAAGGCAGAGGAGATACCTTCTCCTCCACCGGAACCAGATACAATAGGCATGTACACGGTGTGGGCCATCCCGCCAGACTACATTGCGAGTCTGCATTTGGTGATGACACAGCTGAGCGAGATGCACGCGGGGCCTTCGTTCCAGCCCCATGTGACGGTACTAGACGCGCATCCCGTGTTGCGTTCCAAAGCTCAAGAATCGCTCAAGGACCTGTGCGCCACCACTCTCCCTTACACCTACAAGATCACCGGCGTCAAAACTGGGCAAGACTTCCATCAATGCGTTTACCTCACAATCGAAAGCACTCAAGAGGTCCGTCGGTCGTCGTCGGTTTCTTTCTATTGGGAAACCAACCTTCCTTGGTGTTTTATTTCTTTCTTTCTTCATCAAACATCGTTGCTTGCAAGTGTCCCTGAAGAACATGCCATCTCCATATCCATATCGCACGTAAGATCCTTTTGTCGAGACAGATTTTTTTTGCTTTTTTGCGGATTTTCGCATCCGGGCTACAAAATTAGTGGAGATGCAAATGACCCGAATGACACGAATGACACGAATGACTTTTTTTTTTTGAAAGAATGGGCCCAAGTCGCCAAATTATGAGGAAAACAATTCTGAAGCCGTCATATTAAGACACCTTCCTTGGAGTTTTCTTTCTTTCTTTCTTTCTTCTTCAAACATCGTTGTTTGCAAGTGTCCCTGAAGAACATGCCATATCCATATCGCACACAAGAGACTTTTGTCAAGACAGATTTTTTTGGGGGCTAATTTTTGCATCTCTGAAGGGACCAAAAAAAAGGGGTGAACGTGCCAATGATTCAAAGGACTTTTCTTTTGAAAAAATGGGCCCAAGTTGTCACATTATGAGTTTATTAGGACTCCATCCTATGTATGAGGAATTTTAATTTTGTTTACTTTAATCTCTGACATATAACCAAATTTGTTGGCTAAGTCCTCTTGTGGATGACCACCAAACCACCTACCTCACAAATTTGACAAGAAAGAACACTGATCATGATCTCATACGTGGATTGTAGCTTTGTTTTTGAGAACAATCCTAATGCATTGTCAATGTTTTTGGAGGTGCTATAACAATCATTTGTTGTGTCTGAAGCCAATGCAAATTTCCTTCTCCAATGAAATGGTTGTGTGTTCCACAATCTCATTGTGACACTAGTCTCAATGTCACTCCGGTGGTAGGTACTCAATCTCTGTTCAGAGCTTTTCTGATCAGAAAAAGCTCTGAAGGAGAAAGAGCAGATTCTGTATCTATGCGGCTTTCTCTTTCTCATCATGGTAAGGACAGCGACTTTCTCATGGTTTGGATCAAAGAATAGAGCAAAAGAGCAAAGAATATATGCATCCAGGATTGATGAAGGAAGGAAGGTTTGTGATGTGCAGGTTGTAGATGCACATATTCAAGCACAAGGCTGTTTCGGGTTCTTGGAGATGGGAGATGATACCACTGAAATGAGGAAAAGAAAGCTCCATCATCCCTAACACACTCTCCATCCAATCATTAAGCATTGAAACTTGCACATTGACATGAAAGGATGCATGCAGTTTCCAATTCATTGCTACTTATTTACTTAGCTAACACCTTGTAGCTGAAAGTGACAATCTGATGTGGGTGATTACCATGTAAAGTAGCAGGGATGCAGATAGGATTTTCATTCTTTTTCTTGCAATAGTTTTGTGGTCTTTGCAGCCATGGAGCAAAGCTTCTAGATAGCAAATTGGTAGAAGCACCCAGCACTTGCTCTGTAGTATTAGGGACATTGATGCTCAATGTCATCATCCTGTGAAGATTACAGAAACTTATAACCTAATTAGGTGGACCTTCAGAATTTCAGGGGTATGCAATTGGTTGGGACATAAAGAGATGCTCACTCACCATGGTCCTTGTCATCATGCATCTGGCCATGCACTGAATGTGGTGGAGCTTTTTGCAGAGTATGTGCCTCACATGAGTCTATTATATGGGCATCTGTCAGAGGAGGAGTTGGAACTAGCAAAGGCCAAAGTGGAGGCAGAGCATGGGAAGCAGTTGATCAGCATGCAATTCCAAGTTTCTAGCCTGGGACTTTACTGCACAGATCCTGCAGATGTGCTCTGCAATTCTTGGAAAAAGGTCTGCCAACTGCCATTGAGAGCACCTGATAAACCAGTGTGGTGTCAATAGGAAGCTGAATTTTGCATCATGTGTTTGAGAAATCCTGGAGTGCAACAACTGCATGCATAGAAAAGGACTTCTTCAATGTACATTTTACAGCAAAACAGGGGCTGCTGTGTTCATCTGAGTTCCCAATGTCCTCTTTACCAGATGAAAGAAAGGTGTTGAGAACATTTTAGGTTTGAAGTCCATAGTGAAGAGCTGTTGGGGGTTTCCTGATAATTAGTCATTTGCACAGCATTTATTCAGGATTAGCATGACAAAGTCATGGAGAAACAGCAAATTTCAGTACTGAAACCAACTCTGAGCTTTCCACCAAGAGAAAACAAATGTGGACTTCTAATGACAAACTAAGATATGTATTTCTCATCATTTCTTCAAGAAAATTCATTCTTTTTACAATCACAACTCCTTGACAAGAAACTCCAAGCTCACACCTGTCCATTGTGCATTCTTCCAGTGGAAATAAGGGGGCATACGGTGGATGGAGGTTGCTACATCAATGATTTTAGCCAACTTGGATTTGTATTTTATGTAGAGGAGTCAATAGAAATCAGGAATGGCCTGGCTTAGATGTCTAGGTGTTGCCTTTGAATGTCATTGATATTGCACAAAAGTCCAAATGTGTAAGAGATATGAGGCCCTAAAATCTGATCATTGTGAATTAGACAGTAAGATGAATGCAGAGGAAATAGGTGAAGATAGTATAACTACACTTGGTATTTAGTCAAGCAAAAGGGTTTGATTGTATAAGGTAATGCTTGGCTTGGATGCTTTTCTTAGACAAAATTGTTTTGCTCTGATTGATCAAGAGTATGTGGCAATCTGGATCTTGCAACCACAATGCAAAACCTTTATGTGGTTTTCATTTACATTGTGATGCACAACATGCTTAAGTTATATGTGCATCAGCAAAGATCACATATTGTCACAGGTGGCCCATTCAAAGTGGTGTTTCTTTCAACAGCTGCTTCGAGGAGAAGTTTGTCAATGGGTGGCCCCCAACAAACTGATGATGGTTTTTTGTGTGTATGCAATGTGTGAAGACAACAAACTACCTATATGGAAGGTCCTATGAATATCTTTTCATGCCTTTTCATAGTCAGACACAGGAGGTGTTCAAACCCAAAGGGCATATCCTTTCCATACTGAAGAGACAACTCTGCCGCAAAATTGTGACATTCATCAAGGAGGAAGAATGACATGGGTTTTGGTCTCTTATGGACATTACCTTGGAGATTTGTTGAAATGGAGTTGAGGACCCAAGTTGAGAGATGGCAAACAGACTGAAATCACCAAAATTTTGGAAGGATTTGATTTTATGAAGAGCCTGAGACTTGACTAGTTTATAAGGAGCACGAGAATGGTGATGTTGGAGGTGGAACTTCCTGAGGAGAAAAAGACAATTGAATGGGATATGATGCACCCAACTTTCAAACAAATAAAGGAGAAACTGGAATTGAATGGAGTTCCAAAAACTTGGTTTGTAGAGATCTGTCGCAGGAAGGGTTATGTTTCACCTGATGATAATGCTAGATTGAGGAATGTGAAGAAGCTGATTATCCGAGCCTCACCAATCTTGGCTAAACCTAATCCCTCTTGCACTGATCAAACCAGTGAAGGTCAGTTACTATGACAGCTTGACTGGAATACTTGGTTCTCTTGCAATGATGCTCCATGTTACTATTGAAGTGACTAAGATATTGAATTTTGGTGAAAACACAAAAAATTTCAAGGCTTTCTCAATGGGTTTGATTGCAGATTCCAAAGTACTCATGGGGCAAAAACCAGACATAACCGATATGTTTGAAAATGTGATCAGCTATGTGGGTCGAGTGTTTGTCTGTACCAAAGATTGCAAGCAAGGAAACATTACTGATGTTGAGAATTGTAGAGGAACAGTTGGGCTTGTGGGCACCAATGGAGAGTCCATAGGATGCTGGCACACTGTGGAGGTTGCCCTGGGTCAAAAGGGCAAAGGAAAGTACAAGGTTTTTATTGAGTACCCCAACTATGGGGGTCCACAAAGCCTCATGTTTGAAGCTCAGATTAAAGATGACCTCTGTAGTCCAGAGTTAGATCTCTTTGTAGCTGAACCTGTTGATCCTTTAAAGCACAAAACCACACATCTTCCATGTGCACTTGATGTCTCCCTTGCAGACAATGTGCACTGCTTTGGGTTCCTGGAAGTTCTAGACAGAAAAATTATTGCTACCTACAAGAATAGGAAAGTAGTGCAAGGAAGTGAGAAGTGTCAAGTTGTGGAGGAACCTGAAATTAAGAGAAGACTCAAGCTTCCAGCCATTTTCTCAGGTCGTGTTTGTTTTAATGGCTGGAAACAAGCTGTTGCCGATTATCTTTGTTTCCCCAACTGCTCAGGTGGACTTGTGGTTGATGATTGGGGTTGTCTCAAGGGGATTCATGTTGCAGCATTTCGGATTGGAAGGAAGTTGAGGTTCCATAGCCTCAAAGTAGCCAAGACCAAATTCAAAGCTACTCAAAGTAAGATAGATCTTCAAAAAAGCTTGCAAAACCTTTATGATGGAGTGAACACCTTTTGTGCTGACACTGCCTTCTCACTCAATGCTTCAAATTCTGAAATTGCAACTTTTGTTCCAGTTCAAATCTTTCAAGAATCACTTCAGCTTGCACGCTTGAGATTAATTGTACGGAAAGGTGATGATAAACCCTCCTCTAGCATCAAATTTGGAAGAGAAAATGTCGATCCAAAAAAAAGTTGCTTGCAAGAAGGTAAAGATAGACAAGCTTTTGAGCAAAACCTATTCACAAAATGTGGTCATGACCAAAGGCCAACAAAACATCCAAGAGGACATGACAGACTCAACAAAAATTCAAGCAAGAAAAGAAAATGTGAGCTCAAAGTTGAATCATCATCAGTTAAACCCATGCATTTAACAGGATGTGTGGGATCAAATAGATTAGATGAATGCAAGAAGCAAAGGTGCATGTCAAAATGTAGACATTCTTTAACATTTCAACCCAACTATTTGAGGGCACATGTTCGAAATGAAAGGAAGAAAAGGAGGTGCAAGTCCAAAGGCAAACCTTCAACAATTCAATGCAGGTTTTTGAAAGGAGGTGGGCAATCCAATAGAAACACAAGCAATAAAAGAAGGTGCAAGCAAAAAGGTGAACTACTAGCAACAATTCAACACATGCATTTGAAGGAACATAGGGAATTGGGTAGAGATGCAAGCAAGAAAGGATGGCCTATTCTCAAGGATGAATTTTCAACAATTCAACCCAAAAAGGGGTGTTTGGAGACAAGTACTTCAACCACCAAAAAGAGAATTACTAGTTCAAAACCATCCTTTTGGAGCCTCCTTGCTTGTTTAATTCGGAAATAAAATTGCACCTAACTATAAAATATTGATCTTAAATTTTTTTCAAAGGTACATGATGTGTGCCTTTTGGTGTCCATTTGCCCATCCACCCCACATAGCATGGTTAGAATTGAATATAATTATGCAAGCAATGAACAAGGGTCTTTTATCTCAAGGGAGGGCTGCCATGCAAGTTAAATACAGAATAAGTAATATAATTACTTGAGATTAACGGTAGCCACATGATCGAGATTTTTCTTTCCAGTTTTGTGATATTGAAAATTTGGCAAGTAACAGAAAAGAAATGTCTTGATGTAGCAGATAGAATTCCAGTGATAAAACCTTTTCTTTCATTTTGTCAAGTGTCACCTCCATTCTAGTTAGGCAAGACCAACATCAACAACATCATCTTTGCACCACCATTGACAAGTTAAAAGCTTTTCGTTGAGTTGAAGGTGCGTAGTGTTTAGCTACTTCTGTTTGTGAAAAAATCCTTCCATTCATTGAATTTGAGTTTTACGAGATTGTTGTGCAGTTCTCTCTTTTCCAAAGAAAGAACCGGTGGGTAAGGGATCCTGGGCCAGCAGTAGTGAAAAATCAAAGCCATAGTTTGAAAAATAAACCCGGTTCTCAAAAAATTAAAGAACCATACCCAACCTTCATACAAAACTTCTGGTTCTTCTGGATTTTTTCTTTGCCCTGTGTTGCTGCTGTTTGAGGCTCAGATCAAGACCTTCAAATCCAGCTTTCAGGTTCTATTCATCTACAAGGGTTTGTGTTAGATCATTATTGCCGGCAGTCCAAAGCCCATGTCTGTTTGTGAAGAGCTCTCATTATGTTCTGTGGTCTCACCAGATTTTGTCCACGATTCTGCTGGAGGAGACTCAGATCAAAACCCTCTAATTATATCAAGTAGCTTGGAATGTGGAATTCAAAGGTATGACATTCTTGACACAATCTTCTCTGGGTGTGCAGTCTTGTGACCAGCAAGTGTACATCTCATAAATGCTTGTAAGAACCCATGAGAGACAAAAAAAACTCTTTCGAGGCAGATTCCTTGAGGTGAAAGAGATCCCACTCACAGGCATGCAGACACACACAAAAGAAAAAAACTACACTGCGAAGAAAGACACTGGGCATGGTATCCCTGATACTGGAGTCTTTGCAATGCTACTACTGCCAACCAAAGGTTGACTGAAATTCTGTGATCATCAACAAAAAAAAACATGCAATCAGGACTAAGCAAAAACATACAAGCAACCATCGACAAAACACATGGACTCAGGACAATGCAAGGACATACATGCAACCACCAACAAAATGCATGCATGCAATCAGGACTAAGCAAAAACATACATGCAACCATCAAGAAAATACATGCACTCAGGATGATGCAAGAACATACATGCAACCACCAACAAAATGCATGCAATCAGGACTAAGCAAAAACATACATGCAACCATCAACAAAACACATGCACTCAGGACGATGCAAGAACATACATGCAACCACCAACAAAATGCATGCAATCAGGACTAAACAAAAACATACACACAACCATCAACAAAACACATACAATCATGAGTATGCCAAAACATACATGCAACCATCAGCAAAACACATGAAATCAGGACTTATGCAAAAAATGCATGGAACCATCAACAAAACACATACAATCAGGACTTATGCAAAAACATACATGCAACCATGAACAAAACACATGCAATCAGGACTTATGCAAAAACATGAATACACACAAATGAAATTATGGAAGACAAGCTGTCTTCTGCGAACTTGCAGTTCTGAAAACTGTCAAAAAAAGAGTACAATACCTTTCAAGTGCTTGCACCAAGCACTTGAGGAGGATGGATTTGCACAACACAGTTGCTGATCATGCCATGCACTGCTCTCAAATGCCTCTTCTTCATCATGTTAACAAATCTGTCTTCTCATGGTATCTTCCCAAAACCCTCAGGGGCTTTGGGTCTTCTCCTTGTTCTTGTTCTTCTTCTGTCTTGTACGCTGTGCTTTTCTCATGCTTGATTGCTTCATGCACTTGATAGGGCTCTTTGCCTCTGACCTAATCTGCTTCAGAGGTGCCAATCTTTCACCTGCTTAGAGGCATTGTCAATAGCTTGTTCCTGACAATGGCCCTAAGCAAAATGTCAAGCGCAGTGGTGATTGTGGCAGTGAAAGAGAGCCAGGAATGGTCTTGGCATCCAGTCTTGTGTTTCAGAGTTTAGGATTCTCCTGTTGCTGCTGCTGCTCCTCTTCCTCTCACCACAGCTCTGCTTAGAGTCATTGTCATTGTCTTTTTCCTGACAATGAAACTAAGCAGTGCAACCCGTGTTACATTTTCCTACACAACAAAAACCCTTTCCTTCACATGACTATCCATATCTGTCATGATGATCTGCATGCAAGTACTCTCCACAGCTGGGGCAAGAAGGAGAAGACAGTGATAGCAATACAAACATTGAGCAATGGGCGCAGCTCAATGCCACCATCCCCATGTTCTCGCAGTTACTGCTGCTGCTCTCCTCTTCATGATCATCGTCGTCCCCATTGTCAGTCTCTGAAGAAGAAGAAGAAGCAATCAGGACGTCTTCTGGTGCGGCAGCAACTGTACAAGACCGGTGAGTTCCCTCGTTGTCCTTGGATGTGAAGCCACGAACCTGAGCTTTGAGCTCCAGAGCTTGCACGGATTCATTCGCTTTCCGCAACAACTCTCGGGGATCACTCTTTGCTCGCTTGCATGAACCCCAGTGGAAATAGTAAAGCTCGCCCGTCTGCGACAGACAGACAAACAAACAAACAAAAGCCGTGGCAATCAGGAAAGCTCTCGAGCTAAGAAAGTTTGCTGATCTCTGCGCCACAGAAGATTGTAGAGCAGCGAGCATGGATCGCATACAGAACCTGGAATCCAAGCCTACCTTCAGATCCAAGAACTGTTCCCAGTCCTCCGGCAGAGGGGATTGCGCATGAAGCTCCACCTCGACTCCAGCAGCGGCAGCAGCCTTCTCCTCGCATAGCTTCATCTCAAGGGATTTCTCTTCTTCCTCGCTCTCGCGTTTCCGTTTGCCGGGCTGCTCCTCGTTGTTGCTGCCACAGTTCCTGCGAGAAGAACTCAGCGCCTCCACCTGCTGCTGCATTAGCTGCAACACACCTTGTGGCCAAGCTTGCAGACTTGGCTTCACGCAGGCTGGAGGAGTTTGGTCCGGCGTATCTGGAGACGGAGGAGGAGAAGAAGCAGAAGACACCGACGCGGGGAGCTTGCTGCTAAGAGAAACAACAGTGCTGGAGGGAAGTACAAGTGTGAGCGCCACCATTGAAGAAGATACTTGTTGGGTTCGAAGCTCGAGTGCAGTGGAGCAAATGCGACTCGGCGCTCTTCTATCCGACCTCCCCATCAGGTATCGTCTTCTTCTTCTTGTTGTTCTCGAGCTTCACCTGCACCACTTCCTGATCTCCTTAATTTTAAACACCCAATTTCCTTGAGAATGCTTCCCTTCTCCTGCTGCTACTGCTCAGAACGCACAGCCGACAAGCATTGCCTCCACAACAACACGAACTCCAATGCCACGGGCTGCTGATCTCTTGCAACAGAACAGCAGCAGCTCAAGAAAAAAAGCTCCCCCTCCCTGCTCTCACCACCAGTCTTGAAAGCCAAACAAAAACACTCCCGGAAATCAGATTTCCCACAGTATATGGAACACGAGAATGAATCGAGGGAAAACGACGAAGCAAACACAACAAAAACGCAAGAAGACAATTAGAGAAACAAAACACCCCCGCAAACACAGAAGAACCTTCAAAGCAACAAACTGAATGCAACAACAACAACAACAACAACAAACTCAAGAACAACAAAAACAGCACCAGTGGCAGCAACAAAAAAAAAAAGCACCAACAAAACAGCAACAAAAACTGCAACAAACAACAACAGCAAGTGCAGCAAAACTAGGGATTTTCATAAACATGAGCTCTACAAGTCCAACAGCAGCATGTTACACACATTCTTCTTCTTATGAGGGTTTTCTTACCTACCTACTTATCTACCTACCTACCTACCTATATACCTACCTACCTATTGGCTTTTTATTATTGGCTCTACCTGGCGTGTGTGTAAGTAAAGGGTAGAGACTTAACTAGCCTACCTACTGAAGTTGGAAGTTGGAACCCATATAGTTTGTATCCTTTTTGGTCCCACATTTTGAGGAGTGTTTAGGTACCTACCAAGGGTTTAGGTAGCTATTTATTAGCCAAGTGTTTACTTAACCATTTGATTATTAAGTAGATGTAGTTTTCAGTTGGTCCCACATTTTGAGAATTGTTTACCAGTTCCTCTTTGTTTTTTTTGGGTGGTTTTTAAAATTTTTGTGTTGGGTGTGGGGGGAGTGGGGTTTTGGGAAGGGGGGGATGGGGAAACTTCCTGGAACATTTCCTCTTTCAATTGTTGCAGGCTTGAATTTACCCGCCACAAGTAGGATTTTTTCTTTTTCTTTTCCCCTAAAAGATTGCCAAATTAGTTGAAATTGCACTAGAACACATTATTAAGTTTCCCCAATTTGTTTGATTAAAAAAATACAATACTTGTCAAAAAAAATAAAAGAAGAAGAGAGCACTAACCATACTGGGTGGAGTCATTTTACATGATTAGGCCTCCTTATTGCTCTTTGAATCTTAGCATCATCATTATCAACATGCTCCCCACCACCATTATCATCAACATCATGAGCATCATCATCATTTATCATTGCCCTCAGTAGGTAAGTCAACTTCAGATTTGGGTGGGCATAGGGTAGATAGGCCAGTGGGCAGACAGTTAAGGACAGGAAGCTTTTAGGCTTGGAGATCCAAACACTCTAGGTAACCCTCTCCATCTAGCATTCCTATGACCGTTTAGGGAACTGCCATTTGCTCCAAATACTCTATCTAGCTAACACTCCATCTAGCACTCCTATAGCAGTTTATAGAACCTCATTTTGGTTTTGGAGCTCCAAGTAGCCCTCAACTATGGCCCTTATAATCATTTACAAAACTACTACATTTGGTTTTGAAATGATTGACATAGGTTCCCCCCTTTTGCATGAGGAGAGTGAGACATTTCCAAACATTTGTTAGACAAGTGAGCTGAACACAAAAAATTTCATCCCTAAATTGTGAAGTGAAAAAGGTTGTCGACTAATGTTTTGAACCAGAGATTCGAATTTAGGGTGATTTTGAATGGCTACCCACTTCACAACAATTCATCATAGGCATTTCTTTGGGTGATCTAGGTCTTCACCCACTGGCTATTGATCGGTGATGGATGGTTCTACCCTAAATGCTGGTCCCGCAATCTATATTGAGAGCTTTACCACCACCATGATATTAAATTCATCCGAGATGGAAAATCAGATCCTATAGCACCTATGCATAGTGGGTTGGTTCATTAAGAGAGCTGCTGGGGGGAATACAATGCCAAACTGGTCAAAGAAGAAGAAGAAGAAGAAGAAGAAGGGGTCAAAATGAAGCGGCAATCCAAATGTGGATCCTTGTGTAAAAGCAAAGAGATGGCTGCAAAATATAGTCAGGCTTTTTCTTCTTCTCCTTCTTCTTCGTCTTCTTCTCCTTTCCTCAAAATTGGAGCTATATTATGGAGTTCAATCTAGCAGAACTGATGCAGTTACCAGTGCAGCATGCTCTGGTCAATAATTTATTTCAGGATCAGCCCTTGCATTTACATACAACAATGCATCTTTAATTAGCAGATGCCTTCTCTATGCTTTCAGAATGGCACCAGGCACATTCCAGTGATTCTACACCTTTACTCTCCACAGTTTACTCTCTAGTGTCAAAATTGAGCATTTAATGCTTATCAGATACATTTTACATTGAAATGAATGAAATCACTTAGTTTACCTCACACATGTGTGATGACAATGTGACCCAAGGCCTACTGAGAAGGAAACAACCATTTTTTGTTGTACCTTACTTTAAGGTCAGTTTCATCATTAAATAATCCTCACAAATAGTGAAATGAAATTTTGTGCATTGACAGAAGTTTTTTCAGTGTGTGTTAGAGGGCAATGCACATTGCCCTCTGGATACACGGGAAATTCTTCTGCTGGTGCATTACAGGGTGCATATACAGCAG